>Ga0172369_10009864_pt1 | contig 10483 bp, 10 predicted proteins | sample LakKiv25m_FD_114539 | JGI IMG/M metagenome (GOLD analysis project Ga0172369, IMG submission 114539) | Freshwater microbial communities from Kabuno Bay, South-Kivu, Congo - kab_022012_11.25m | ecosystem: Environmental > Aquatic > Freshwater > Lake | place: Democratic Republic of the Congo...
GGGGATGATGGCAAAGGACGGTTGTTCACTCCAGGCAGAGTCCAGCAGAGCTTCCTGCGGCGCGGTGCGGACCCAAAAAGCCGGGTTGGGATCACCCCAAAGTGTCTTCAGGGCAGCCAGGGTGGTCTCATCCATCCAGACTGGAGAATAGAGCAGTGCACCACCAGCAGACCCGCTCCAACATTCTTGCAACTCGTCCAGGCCGACACCATCTAAGACGGTCGCAAAGGGAGCGACCAGGGCATAGATCCAGGTCGAGCCTGGACTTTGAGCTGAATTCTGGTCCGGGTCCAGTTCCAGGCGAAGGGTGGCGCTGGCGGGGTCAGCATCGATCGGGATCCCATAAGAAGATGCTGCCTGGGTCAACGCAGGCGGCACTGCGGGTGAGATCCACAGGGATTGGGTCTGGATGAGAGAATTAATATCGACCGTGCCTGTCGGGAGCGGAGAGCTTCCGGGTGGGCTTATGGATCCCTTGTCTGTCAATGGTGAAGTTAACCTCGAAAAGGAGCAACTGATCACGAACAACGCGGACAGGCTGAGAGAGATGACTTTTCTTATCCTCCCCATCTAAAACCCTTCAGCGCTGTACTCGCCCCAGATTTCACGCAAGGCATTGCAGATCTCACCCAGGCTAAGATCATTCTCCACGCACTCGATCAGAACCGGCATAAGGTTTTGTGGTCCGGATGCCATTACTTTGAGTTTTTCAAACAAGCCCGAGGTTATTTGTGGGTCGCGACGGCCTCGGATGGCTTTCAGCCTGGCTTTCTGCTCCCTTTCGATCTGCGGGTCAACCTTCAAGCGTTCGAGGGTCATGTCCTCCTGCACCTGGAACTGGTTTACCCCCACCACGATCTGCTCGTGGTTCTCGATGGCTTTCTGGGCTGCATAGGCTGCATTCTGGATCTCGTCCTGCAGATAGCCGCGTTCGATGGCTGCCAACGACCCACCCATCTCGTCGATGCGGGCGATATAAGCCAGAGCCTGGCGCTCGATCTCATCGGTCAGGTACTCCAGCAGGTAGGAGCCGCCCAGGGGATCAATTGAATCGGCCACCCCGGATTCGTAAGCGATGATCTGCTGGGTGCGGAGTGCCACACGGACCGAGCGCTCGGTCGGTAGCCAAAGGGCTTCGTCCATACTGTTGGTGTGAAGGGATTGCGTGCCCCCCAGGACGGCTGCCAGGGCCTGCAAGGTGACCCGTGCCACGTTGTTCTCCGGTTGCTGGGCTGTCAGGGTGGAGCCGGCGGTCTGGGTATGAAAACGCAACTGCAAGCTGGCAGGTTTTTGGGCTCTAAAGCGGTTCTGCATGATCCCTGCCCAGATGCGGCGGGCGGCCCGATACTTGGCAACTTCCTCCAGCAGGTTGTTATGTGCATTGAAGAAGAAAGAAAGCTGAGGTGCGAAATCATCCACAGCCATTCCGCTCGAAATGGCTGCCTGGACATAAGCGATAGCGTTCGACAGGGTAAAAGCCACCTCCTGAACTGCCGTGGACCCTGCTTCACGGATATGGTATCCGGAGATGGAAATGGTATTCCAACCGGGAATATTCTTGGCGCAGAACTCGAAGACGTCCGTGATCAGGCGCATAGAGGGCGCTGGTGGAAAAATATAGGTACCGCGCGCAATGTATTCCTTCAAAATATCATTCTGAATGGTTCCGCGCAGGGCGCTCATGATCACACCCTGGCGACGGGCGACCACGATGTACATTGCCAGCAGAACTGCAGCCGGGGCATTGATGGTCATGGAGGTGGAAACCTTGTCAAGCGGGATCTGGTCGAACAATTGAGCCATATCTTCGATGGAAGATATGGAGACTCCCACCTTGCCGACCTCGCCTGCCGCGATGGGATCGTCAGCATCGTAACCGATCTGGGTCGGAAGGTCGAAAGCCACTGAGAGCCCGGTCTGACCCTGTTCGAGAAGGTAGCGGTAGCGCAGATTGGAGGCCTGCGCGCTTGAATACCCGGCATACTGGCGCATGGTCCATAAGCGGCCGCGGTACATGGTCGGCTGCACACCGCGAGTGTAGGGAAACTCCCCTGGGAAACCGCTTTTGTCCAGGTAAGCGGGATCGTCCTTTGTTGGCAGGGCGATTTCGGGAAGTTCAATGTGAGAGGAGGTTTCAAATCCGGATCTGCGTTCGGGGTACCTGGCGATGGCCTTTTGATAGACTTTTTCTTTCCAACGCTTGTTTTCTTCCTGTATGCCCATAAGACTCCTTGAAAATCAAGTTTTGCATCAAGAACGGCTGAAGCAAGTATACAAATATTCTGGGTTGGTGTATAGCCCTGACCCCTCCCCCAATGTCGCACTTGAACTTTGGGGAGGTTGGGAGGAGCTCAACCAAAACCTGTGGCTGGGTCTGAACCACACCTGGCATACAACCGATCAGCCTTTTCCACGTAAATAAATAATGAAAACCATAAGAACTATTCCGAAAATTAATGGTATATGCCATTCTGAGCTACCTTAAGGAGCGTAAATTCTCACTTTTATAGGAAAAATACTCTTTTAATTGGAGATTCATCTCCGCTTCACTCCCTGGACTGAAACATTACTTTGTATCGTCCGATGAATTCCCAGGGACTGATTCTCAGGAAGAAAATCATATTTGCACCAACGAATATATAATGCTACACTAATAAGGGTTCAACCCATCGCTATATCCTACACTTTCTGGCAATTTCTACGATAGATTTTATGACATCCTGATCAATCGCTGGAGGTATTTATGAAACCGATCACCATGATGTATGTTGGAGCCGTCGTTCTGTTCTTGATGGCAGCCTGCAGCCTGGGGCTGGGAGGCTTTATCTATCTCGGTTCACTTGGCGGAGCAAGTGTCGGATCGCTCCATATCATCCTGGGGGTGTTAGGTGTGTTCGCGGGTCTGGTGGGGATTGCCCTGGTGGTTGCTGCTGTGCGCAAAACAAAGGCGGAGGGTACGACCCAGAATGTGACCCTCAACGTAGACCTTCCTGCCGATGTCAACGTGGAGAAGATGAAATGCCAATCGTGCGGCGGAGTATTGACCGCCAAAGACATCAGCATGGTGAACGGGGCACCCATGGTGACCTGTCCGTTCTGCAACACTGTTTATCAATTGACCGAAGAACCCAAGTGGTGAACGGTCCCGATCATTCAAAAGGAGATGGGCAATGAAACGACGTATCCTTGCGCTGCTAATAACGATCCTGCTGGTTTTTGGACTGACGACCAATGTCTCGGCCCAAGATTACTCCTTTGTGCTTTCCAATGAGATCGTGCATGTCTTTTGGAATGACGATGGCACGGTCAGCCTGGATTACCAATTAACATTCCAGAACGACATCGGCGCGCATGTCATCGATTTTGTTGACCTGGGGTTGCCCAATGGAAGTTTTGACTATGGCAGCATAACAGCTGATAGCGGTGGGAATTCACTTAACATTTCCAACGATTTCCAGGGTGACGGACCTTACGGGGTGGCGATCGACATGGGCTCATACGCCATCCAGCCCGGACAGAGCGGCACGGTGCATATTTACGTGGGACGCATCACCAATGTCTTTTATCCGGACAGCGGCGATTCGAACCTGACCAGTGGGAATTTCTCACCCGCCTACTGGACGACCGCTCATGGTAACACCAACCTGATCGTGACCTTCCACTTGCCCACCGGCGTGCAGCCCAACGAGCCGCGCTACCACACCCCCAGCGATAACTGGCCTGGTGATACCGCTCCAACAGCCATGCTCGATGAGCAGGGACGCGTCACCTACACCTGGCAATCCACTTCCGCCGATGGCTATACGCAATATACTTTCGGTCTTTCCGTGCCGCGTACTTACATCCCGGCCAGTGCCATCTACAAGCCGTCAATTTGGGAAAGGCTCGGCATTAATCCGGATGACCTGACCGGTTTTGGGGTCTGCGCATGTTTTGTACTGTTCTTCTTTGGCTCCCCCATCCTGGCAATCGTCAATGAGCGCAAGCGTAAGCTGAAATATCTGCCACCAAAGATCTCCATCGAAGGGCATGGCATCAAGCGCGGTCTAACCGCCGTGGAAGCTGCAATTCTGATGGAACAGCCTCTTGACAAGGTCATGACCATGATCCTGTTTGGCGTTATCAAAAAAGGTGCCGCAACGGTCGTGACGCGTGATCCTCTCAAACTTACCCTGGTAACACCTGCTCCGGAAGGTCTGCGCGATTATGAAACCGATTTCCTGGCGGCATTCAGCGACGCCAGCAAGCTGCCCAAAAAGGGGCTGCAGGACCTGACCGTAAAATTGATCAAATCGGTCGGCGACAAGATGAAGGGCTTCAGCCGCAAGGAAAGCATTGATTATTACAAAAACATCATGGAAAAAGCCTGGCAGCAGATCGAAACAGCCGGAACACCGGAAGTGAAAAGCGAAATGTATGAAGAATCGCTGGAATGGACCATGCTGGACAAGGATTACGATGACCGCACCCGGCGCACCTTTACCGGGCCGATCTTTGTGCCAACCTGGTGGGGGCATTATGACCCATCCTACCGACCCAGTTCGGGGGTTCCCAAGGCTTCCAGTGGCATGCCGGCCTCCCTCCCGACCGGGCGCTCAAGCACCAGCGTACCCGGCTCGACCTTTGCTGCCTCCGTCATTACCGGGGTCCAGAATTTCTCCAGCAAGGTGATGGGCAACGTGAATACCTTCACATCCGGAGTGACCAACACCACCAACCCGATCCCAAAATCCAGCTCCGGTGGTTCGTACAAGGGCGGTGGCGGGGGTGGTGGTCACAGTTGCGCCTGTGCCTGCGCCTGTGCGGGTTGTGCCTGTGCCTGTGCCGGTGGCGGCAGGTAGGTTCAATTGTCCGCCGTTCATTTCCATCCAACCTGTCCGTCAACAGGCGAGCGATGAGCTTCCTGGATAGATTCCGAAAGGCGCAGGCGCCAATCAATGGCGACAGTGTGCCCCTGGTGGAGCATTACCTCTTTGAAAATAGCGGGGAGAAGTCCAGGCTGCATCTGCGCCTGGACCAGGACGGTCATGGAACATTGATCGTCAATGCCAGCCGCATTCTGCATCTCAACCCCAGCGCAGCGTGGATGGCGCACCTGTTCCTGGAAAGAACCTCCACGACAGATGCAGTCCAACAGATCAAAAAGCGTTTCCGGGTAGGCTCGAGGCAGGCACGCCAGGATTACGAGAGCATTCAGACCCAGCTTGAAGACTTGATCCGACCGGACGGCGCCTGCCCGATCCACGAGATGGACCTGGACACGCTGGCGCCTTTCAGCTCCCGCCCCAGTGCGCCCTACCGCATGGACCTTGCGCTGACCTATCGCTGCAACAACGACTGCGCCCATTGCTACAATCTTGAACACCCCGGGGCTGCCACCGTCTCCAACGGTAGAAAAGAACTGGGTACGGAGGAATGGAAACGGACGCTGGACAGGCTGTGGGTCCTGGGCATCCCGCACATTATTTTCACCGGTGGTGAACCCACCTTGCGCACAGATCTGCCCGAACTGATCGCCTATGCCGAATCGAAAGGGCAGATCACTGGGCTTAATACCAATGCTCGCCGCCTGGCGGATGCTGACTATGTAGACTCCCTGGTGCAAGCCGGGTTGGACCATGTCCAGATCACCCTGGAATCCAGCGTGGAAGCGATCCACGATCGGATGGTCCGATCCAAAGGCGCTTTCAAACAGACCACCAGAGGCATCCACAATGTCCTTGCAACAAGCCTGTTCGTAATGACCAACACCACCATGCTGCAGGATAACAAGGACAGCATTCCAGCCACCCTGGACCTGCTGGCAGACCTGGGTGTCCCAACTGTGGGTTTGAATGCACTGATCCACTCCGGGCGCGGCGCTTCGATCGGTAATGGCCTGCCGGAAAAGGACCTGCCCGCCCTTTTGGAGATGGCAACCCAAAAAACACAGCACAACGGGCAGCGCTTGATCTGGTACACCCCGACCCAGTATTGTAATTTTGATCCGACCTGCATGAACCTGGGCGTCAAAGGCTGCACAGCTGCCCTGTACAATATGTGCATCGAACCTGATGGCGCCGTTCTGCCCTGCCAGTCTTATTACCACCCGCTCGGCAATATCCTTAGCGACAATTGGGATTCGATCTGGAACCACGACCTTTCGGTACGTCTGCGCGAGCGCCAGGGTCTGCCCCAAAAATGCGATGGATGCGGATTGCTGTCCGAGTGCGGCGGGGGCTGCCCGCTCCAATTTGAGACTGCAAGTATCCCGGAATTATTGACCGTACCGGTCATCCATTGACAATAAAGTTTTCACAGGAGCAAACCATGAAATTTGAAGAAAATGCCTGGGTCAAGAGTTTTGCAGGCGCCATCACGATCACCGATACCGAGGGTGTTATCCTGGAGATGAATGACAGGTCTGCTGAAGTCTTTGAAGAGGACGGTGGCCGAAACCTGATCGGCACCAACATGCTGACCTGCCATCCCGGTCAATCCCGGCTGAAAGTGGAACGGATGCTGAAAACCCAGGCGACCAATGTGTACACCATCGAAAAGAAAGGCAAAAAGAAGCTCATATTCCAGACACCCTGGTACAAGGATGGTGTTTACTCAGGATTTATCGAAATGGCTTTGGAGATCCCCTTTGAAATGGATCATTTCTTGCGTGATTAATCAGTGGTCGAGCTTGTTGAACTCTTGCAGTGAGTATATTCTGCCTGTTCGTTAAGGAAAGGAGTCACCATGTCATCCGTGATCGATTTTATTCGTGAGCGTTTTACCATCGCAAAACCGCTGCCAGCCGGTTCGCATACCTATCAATCCAGCCCGGATGAGCCTGCCTATCGCCTGCACCTGCGAATGCAGCCGGATGGTTCAGGGATTTTGATCGTAAACGCGGCCACGGTTTTGCACCTTAACCCGACCGCCACGGAATTTGCTTATCACATGATGAAGGGCGGCATTCCGGCCGATGTTGCCCGGGCTGTTGCTTCACGTTACAACATTAAGAGGAGCGATGCTCAGCGTGATTATGTTGAATTCCGCGAGCGCATCCAGACCCTGATCCATACCCCCGACCTGGATCCGGTCAGCTACCTGGATTTTGAGCGGGTATCTCCCCACTCGCAGGCTTTGACCGCGCCTCTGCGCCTGGATTGCGCCCTGACCTACCAGCTTCCAGCCGGGGCGGATGCCTCCGCTGCACCCGTCAAACGTGTCGTTCGCGAGCTGACAACTGAAGAGTGGCAGACCATTCTCGACAAAGCCTGGCAAGCCGGCATCCCGCATATCACCCTGACCGGTGGTGAGCCGACCTTGCGTCCCGACCTGCCTGACATCATCGCCCATGCCGAGAAGAACGGCCAGGTCTGCGGCCTGATGAGTGATGGGCTGAAACTGGCAGACAAGGATTATCTGCAAACCCTTCTGCAAACCGGGCTGGACCACCTGCTTTTCATTCTTCAGCCGGAGAACAAGGCCTCCTGGAAGGCGCTTGAAACCATCTTACCCGAGGACCTGTTCACGACTGTCCACCTGACCCTTACACCGGTCAACATTGGCAAGGCGGAAGAGACCCTGCAGAAGCTCGCCAAGCTGGGTGTCACCAGCCTTTCGCTGAGCGTGGCGGATGCCGGGTTGAAGGATGCAGCCGATAACCTGCGAAATCTGGCAGCCAGCCTGGAACTGACCTTGCGCTGGGATCTGCCTGTGCCCTATTCGCGCGACAACCCTGTCGCATTTGAGACCAGCGAGGACGCCACCCCGGATGGGGCTGGCAAAGTCTGGATGTATGTCGAACCGGACGGGGATGTTCTTCCCACCCAGGGGTTGGCAGACCAGGTCCTGGGGAATTTTCTGAAGGATTCTTTCAAGGAGATCTACCGTTGAGTTAGAACATTCTCACGGAATGCAAAACGTCCCGAAGTTTTTTGAAAAGCAGAAATGCTTTAATAAAACTTCGGGACGATTTTTTTTGAAAAAATTACTTCATCAGAACATAAATCGTTGATAATTCGGGGTTACGCCGCCAAAGGACAAGGCGGCGGCATGAAAATGACACCTTGGAACCTGGTTATTATCTACAACCATATATTAAAAAGCCAATTAAAATTGGGAGGTTTCTGGTTACTTAATTCAGGAAGCGAATCATTAAGAGCATGACCGCCAGTTGGAATATCATGGAAAGGGCAAAGATGATCAGTCTAACAAGCCAATTTTGCCGCTGCCGGATGACGGAATAAAGCGCTAACCCGAGAAAGATCAAAAATACCGGCATATAAAAGATCCCGACTGTGAAACTTGCCAAAACGCTGAATACCAACACGATCCCGCTGAAGATCCACGCCAGGATACCTGCCTGGGAGTGCTGCATCAAAAATGCAATAAAACAGATCACAGAACCAACAGACAGTTCCACGAAATACAGACCGGGCAGCAACCAGATGCTCTGGTAGAGCGCCAACCCCCGCCAGAATAGAAAAGTCAGCAACAAACAGGCAGCCATCCCCAACCCCGCAACCAGCAATTCGAACCAGTACACTCTGCCTTTTGGATCTGACCGTGTTCTTATATTCGCCATGTGATATCCTGCAACTTATGGTAAATTATAATCACATCTTGTGGAGCAGGAGATACTATGTACGACCCCATTCAGCAAGCAGAACGAAATTTTGAGCAGGGCTATTCCTGTGCCCAATCCCTTCTGTGCGCCTTCTCTGGTCCGCTGGGCATGGACGAAGCCACAGCCAACCGGATCGCTTCTCCTTTTGGAGGCGGCATCGCCCGCCAGGGCGAAACCTGCGGGGCAGTAACCGGCGCCTTGATGGTCCTGGGGTTGAGATTTGGCCCACAGGCAGGGGAAGGCAAGGATGCGATCTATGCGAAATCACAGCAACTTTTGGGTCACTTTCGGGAACAACACGGATCCATTCTGTGCAAACAACTGATCCGGTTCGACATCAGCCAGGCTGTAGAACTCCAGCGAGCCCGGGACCGGCGGGTCTTTCAGGAGATCTGCCCCAACCTGGTGCGGACCGCAGCAAGGCTCGTTCAAAACATGCTAAATCCAGAAACCAATACAACCCCAACCAACCCTGAGGAGCAGGCATAAATGACCAACAGCAAAGATGACCGCCCGATCCCGGGTTCGTACTGGGTACTGCCCGGGAAATTCCTGGCTGGAGAATACCCGGGGAACTATGACAATGCCCTGACCCGCCGCAACATGACCGCCTTCCTGAATGCCGGGTTCGATACCTTCTTCAACCTGACAGGTGAGAACGAAAAGCCGGATTATGCCGCCATCCTGGCTGAAGAAGCTAAATTTTATAAGCACGCGGTATTTCACAACCGCTACAGCATCACCGATTTCGACCTGCCAACTCACTCCAACATGACCGCCATCCTGGACGGTCTCGACCGTTCGCTGGCCGGTGGCCACAAGCTCTACCTTCACTGCTTGGGCGGGATCGGCCGGACGGGCACCACTGTGGGTTGTTACCTGGTGCGGCACGGCTTGAGCGGAACACAAGCCCTGGAAAAATTGGCTGCCCTTTATGGTACTTCCGCCCAGAGCAAATATTCACCCCATTCGCCGGAAACAAGTTCCCAGGTCGATTTCATTTTGAACTGGAATGAAGACGGGCGTTAACTGGCACGCTCGTTTTACCCAGCAGGCTGGCTGGACAAGCTCCCTGCGCAGCCACCTGTACCAGGCTGCAGGGCTGCAAACCTCTCATGAAGTACTGGAAGTGGGCTGCGGCACAGGTGCAATTCTGGCTAATCTGCCGGAAAGAACGAAGGCTACCATCCACGGCCTGGACGTGGACCGGGCACGACTGATCGAAGCCAGGGAGCATGTCCCTTCCGCCTGCCTGGTGAACGGCAATGCCCTGGGTCTGCCATTCCCCGACCGGATTTTTGACATCTGCTTGTGTCATTTCCTGCTGTTGTGGGTCGCTGACCCGCAGCAGGCTTTAAACGAGATGCGCCGGGTGACACGCCCGGGCGGTGGCGTCCTGGTCATGGCTGAACCGGATTACAGCAAGCGCGTGGATATCCCGCCCGAGCTGGTCTGCCTGGGGGAACTGCAAACCAGATCTCTGCGCGCCCAGGGTGCTGACCCTGCAATTGGCTCAAAGCTGCCTTCGTTATTCCGGCAGGCAGGCATCAAACTTATCGAAGCCGGCAGCCTGCAAAGAATGGCACCCGAAAAGTCGAATGCCGAAGATTGGGAACTGGAATGGCAGGTGCTGGGATCGGACCTGGCTGGTTTGCTGCCGGAACCTGAACTTGCCACTCTGAAACAGATCGACCTGCGCGCCAGGCTTAAAGGCGAGCGCACTATGCACATACCCACCCATTTTGCATGGGGACGGGTTTGATCTTTTCCCTTGCCCTGCATCATAAGCAGTCTTATAATCATTTCCGAATGTATTTCTTATTGGAGGCTTGTTTTGTCTGAATTAACACCTGAGCTCGAACCCCTGCCCGAGGATAA
>Ga0172369_10009865_pt1 | contig 10482 bp, 12 predicted proteins | sample LakKiv25m_FD_114539 | JGI IMG/M metagenome (GOLD analysis project Ga0172369, IMG submission 114539) | Freshwater microbial communities from Kabuno Bay, South-Kivu, Congo - kab_022012_11.25m | ecosystem: Environmental > Aquatic > Freshwater > Lake | place: Democratic Republic of the Congo...
CGCCGCTGATGCTGAACGTTATGCTTCTCGAAGTTGTTCGTCGCGATGGCTGAAGCGCTCAACAGCGCTACTTGCGTCATGGTAACACATTTGTTAGGTTCCGCGCTGTGGACTGCACGATCACCTATTACAGCGAGGCGGTGCAGAAAGAGATCCTCGAATTGCCCGACACACTAGCCGCGCGGTACATCGTGCTGACACGTCGCAGGATTGCCCTCGGACCGAACCTCGGAGAACCGCATACCGAAGCCTTCGGCGACGGTCTTTTCGAACTACGGCGCAAGGGCGCTGAAGGCATCGTCCGAGTGTTCTTCTGCACGCTCATCGGCAAGCGGATCGTCATGCTCCACAGTTTCGTCAAGAAGACGAAGCGTACGCCGTCGCGCGATCGAACGATTGCGGCGACGCGCATCAAAGAGGTAAAACGTGCGAACGCATGATCAAGTCGTCAGGAAACTCATGCGCCGTCCCGGCGTGCGTGAGGAAGTCGAGCGCATCGAGCGTGCGGAGGGCGCTCTGCTGGATGCCCTGCTCAAGGCACGCGAGGCGGCCGGGCTCACGCAGGCGCAAGTAGCAGAACGTATGGGGACACAGGCGCCGGCCGTCGCGCGCCTAGAGAGATCCCTGGCCACGGGCAAGCATTCGCCATCAATTGCCACGCTTCGCAAGTACGTCAAAGCATGTGGCAAGAACCTGGTATTGCGCGTCGCGTGACCGAACATAACGAGCGCCTCGAGCAGTCCGGCACCGTCGTCGGCGACAGGCACACGCGGCTCGCGCCGGCTGCGCAGGCGCAACGTTAGCGCCGCAGAGACGTAATCTGGAGAGTCCCAGGTTTCTGGCATGACCTACGCCGCACGCGCGTGATTGGCGCTGCGGTGGCGCGCGAAGATCTGGCGGTGGAGGAATTTTGCGAGGGAGGAACTTGCGGGGCAGCGACGATAAAATCGGCGAGGCTGCTTCGCAGTGCATGCGCGACGACGAGTTCGGAAAGCGGCTGATCGGGCTTCATGGTGCGTAGCCAACTGCGAAATAGTTGCCATACCGTGGTGGAAGAAGAGATTGCCAGATACTGAATGATGGACGAGCAAAGGATTGAGGCCGTGCTGGAACGGATCGCCATCGCGCTTGAGCGCCTGGCGGGCGACCGGGATGCTCGTGCATGTCTCGCTTACAGGGCGAACCCCGCAGGGTGGGTGCGCCGAGTCAGAAGTCCGTATCGACGCCGCCTCAGGCACTGCGCGGCCTCGTCCCTCCGCCCGGGAGTCGGAGGCTCGTCGGATCTTGAGGGCCCGGCCGAGGGCTGGTGGCCCTCGGCCGGGCTGTAGTTGACGTAATCCATACTCAGACACGAACAAAGGGCGACAATTGGAGGGGTGAGGCTTCGGAAAGCCCTCTTCTTTTGCCTTCCGCCGAGTACGTTTCTAGAAAAACAGAGAATCCAAACTCGCGGGGCCCTGAGAAAGCCTTCGGATACATCGGGTTACGTGGGGCCGCCGCTCGCGGCCGAATAGTGGGACCCGATTTCGGCCGCGACACCCATTCTCTCCTGATTGATAAACCGCGAGTCCGGGCTTCGGAGAAGTCGCCTGTCTCGAAGCGCACTGCCTAGCCGTTCCCTGTGAGTTGCCCGAAGCCAAACTGGAGTAGGCCGCCCATGCGCGTGACAACGACCTTCGTATGTACGTAGTACCAGGTGCCCCATGATCAAGAAACTCTCCGCCGTCGGCAACAGCCTGGGTTTCATCATTGAGCGGCCCATTCTCGAGCTTCTCCGCATCACCAAGGACACGCCCCTCGACATCAGCACCGACGGCGAGGCTCTCATCATTCGGCCGGTGGCGTCGTCCAAGATGGACCGCGTCATTGCCGCTGCCGACGCGCTCATGGATGCGCACGAGGAGACTTTCCGTAAGCTCGCGAAGTGACGGCTCCAGCAGCGCGCGAAATTGAGTTCTTGGAGGCGGAGCACGTCGTTGTGCTCCATCATCGACAGCTTGCTCGGTACGGCGGGGCGGACGGCTTGCGCGATCGCGGTCTCCTCGAATCCGCCGTTGCCCAAGCGCAGATGACGTTCGGCGGCGAGTTCGTTCACCAAGGACTGTTCGCGACGGCGGGTACCGACCTTTTTCACGTCGTGAACAACCACGCATTCGTCGATGGCAACAAGCGGACGCGGCTGCTCGCGGCGATACCGTTCCTGCGGCTGAACGGAATCCCGATCCAGCACGATTCCGAAGCCCTCCACGCACTGACCATTGGCGTCGCCGAACACCGCATCGACAAACAGCTGTCGCCGTGGAATTGGAGCCGATCGCCAATGCAACCCGGAACCGCTGACCAGGCAGCCAGTACTCGGTTGGTCGATACGCGTGCGATCCCGTTGTCTGGGCTGTGAAATCGGCGAACGCTCCTGTCTCACGTCGGACGCGAACTCGCGCTACCCTGGCGGTGATGCCCACTCCACATTGCCAGTTCTTCCTCACGGCCATGGCCGGCTGGGTGAACCGCAGCCTGCAAGATCTCATCGACTATCTCCAAGCGGAGAATCGGGTCTTGCGTGAGCAACTCGGCGGCCCGCGCTTGCGACTGTCGGACGCGCAGCGGTGCCGCCTGGCTGCGGCAGCAAAGAGAGTTGGGCGCAAAGGCCTCGTCGGCATCGGCACCATCGTAACGCCCGACACGTTGCTTCGATGGTATCGGCGATGGCGTCCGGCACATCGTAGGCGCGGCAAAACATCGTAACGCCCGACACGTTGCTTCGATGGTATCGGCGGTTGGTGGCGCAAAAGTGCGACGGCAACCGGACGGCGACTGGATGAAGCAGGTCGCTCGGAACCTAACCGATTCGAGCGAGGGTTTCCTCCGAAGCGCGCGCTACCTGATCCACTATCGCGATTCGCTTTTCACCGCGAAGTTCCGGGGCATCCCGCGCGCCGGGGGCGTGGAGACAGTGAAGCTCCCGGCGCGAAGGCCAAACTTGAATGCATACGCGGAGCGATTCGTGCGCTCCATCAAGTCGGAATGCCTGTTGAAGATCATCCCGCTCGGCGAGCGCCACCTGCGGCTCGCCGTCTCGGAGTATGCCGCCCACTACCATCTCGAATGCAATCACCAAGGTCTCAACAACCGGCTGATCGAGAGGTCACGCGGTCATCCGCGAAAAGTGGGCCGAGTCGCGTACCGCGAAAATCTCGGCAGCGTGATCAATTTCTACTACCGGGAGGCCGCGTAGCGATCGGCCGAGTTTCCGTAGAATACGGCTGCTGGTACACTCGCGGACGATATGGACGCCGCACCGCTGCTCAGGAAGGTCGCTGCTGCGATGAGCGAGTGCAAGCTCGACGCCGTGCTGATCGGTAACGCTGCGGCGGCACTCCAAGGCGCTCCGGTCACCACGCTCGACTTCGACTTCCTGTTTCACCTCAGTCCCGGCAGCCTGCGCAAGCTCAAGAGTCTGGCCGACCGACTCGGCGGGCAGATCCTGAGGCCGTACTATCCAGCTTCCTCTCTCTATCGTCTGGTCAACGACGACATCGGCCTGCAGGCGGATTTCATGGCTACGATCCACGGAGTGCGATCGTTCGCGGCACTGCGATCTCGCGCGTCGCGGCTCGATCTCGGTGGCGCCACGCTGCTAGTGGCCAGTCTCGACGACATCATCCGTAGCAAGCGAGCGGCCGGGCGGCCGCGCGACGTGGCGGTACTTCCCGTGCTGGAGGCGACGCGTGACCAAGTCGACGTCGAAAAGAAGCTGCGCCGCTGACACGAAGCCTGGAAACCGGGGCAGCCAGTCGCCGCCGTGCGCGCAACCCGCGAGCCGGACTCGTGCCGCCGAGCTGACCGCGCTCGAACGCGAGAGTGCAAGGGCGATGCGCGAACAGATCAGGCGCCTGCTCGCCAAGCCGATGGCCGAGCGCACCCACTTCCTGCGAGTGCGGCTCCCCGGCGGAGGTTCGGCGCTGTAGCGGCGCCTCCGCGGATTGCCGGATCAACTCGGAATGCATAAGCGGCTGCACCGCGGAAACCTGCAACTACGCAAACCCTGACACGCAAGGGTCACTTGGTCAGTTCAGGCCTACGGTTGTGATTGAGCAGAAGGCCAACTTTCATCCGTGCACCAGCGTGTGTAACCAGGATGCGAACAAGATGACTCCGTGCGCGTTCCACGGTTCACGACAGATCGATCGACCCTCATGTGGAGTATTTCCGATGACTACCTCCGTTTTGCTCACGACTACGGCCTGCGGCGTGTTCTTCTTGACCGCGCTTCTTTCCGGAGTCTGGAAATGGCGCGCGATGCTCGCCGCGCCGGACCACTTGGCGCCGCACTACGTCGATACCGCACACCGGGCCGCACTGATGTACAGCTTCGCGTGCCTGGTGTTGATCCATTTCCTCGAGCTGAGCCCTTTCCCCGAATGGGTGAACGTGACGGCTGCGGCGGTGCCGCTCTTCTTCTTCGCACTCGCGATCGGCACCTACTTGTTTCTCGGTTACGCAGACGAGACCGACAACCAGTTCCGCGAGCGCAACTTCGGCACCACGGTTGCGACCGCGGCACTGACGATCGGCGAGATCGGCGGCTTCGCGCTGCTGTTCGGCGGGTTCGTGTTCTCGAGGCTGTCGTAGACACGCAAGCCTCGCGACGTTGATTTTGTAGTGCGGGTTGCGGTCAATCGACCGTACGCGGGGGCGATGGTGCCGATCGGCATTTACGGGAAGGATCGACGAGTTCGCGCACTGATGATCGAGGTGAACAGGCGTCTGTACATGAACGAGGAAACCGGAGAACGATCCGGCGGCTTCGATAGCGTTCGCGCGATGCTGCGACGTGCGTTGTCGAGGATCGCGGCGAGCGTGGCGTGATGGGGCTTCGGCTCCGCGCTGCACCGCAACTCAGTGCCGAACGGACTGACGAAGAGACTTTTTCGATGCAAGGCAAGTACGTCATGACGAAGACAGGCCCGGTGTTGTTTCCCGACACGTTCATCCACGCGACTTTTCGCCAGATGAACCCGAGCTCGGCAGGGATGTTCCGCGTCGAGGGCGGCAAGATCGAGGTCTACGGCAGGTCGGAGAGCCTCGGACTCGATCCGAGGTTCGAGGATGTGGCCAACATCGCACGACTCTTCGAAATGGACGTCGATGCCGAGGACACGCGTAGAAAAGACCGGAACGTCGCAATTGCCGCGCTCGCGGCCGAACGGCGAATCATACAGGCCGAAGCGAGGGCGGCGTGGCTGGCGGCTTGGGGAGCGGAGTACGAGAGCCAGTTGTGGCAGGGCAAGTGCGCGACGACAGTTTCCGTAATGACTCTCCGCTAGGCCGGTGCTAGAGTGGCCAAGTGGACGATTCCGCGCATTTCGTAGCGATGCTGAAGGAGCGCGGCATCGAAAGGGAATGGGTGGAACGAACGGAAACGGATCCCGATCGCGTCGAGGAGCACGACGACGGAACCAGACATCTGCTGAAGCAGATTCCGGAATTCGGAAATCGATGGTTGCGAGTGATAGTGAACGTGACGAGTTCACCCAACAGGCGCGTGACGGCCTTTTTCGATCGGAGCCTACGGAGAAAGGGATGAGAATCAAGGTCGATTCACAAAGCGATGCTCTGTATTTCAGGCTCGACGAAAGCAAGATAGTCGAATCGGAAGAGGTGCGTCCCGGGATCATTCTCGATTTCGACGAGAACGATCAAGTTGTCGGCGTAGAGTTCCTCGGCATCTCCAAGCGGACGAACAAGCAGGATCTTTCGTCGTTGCAATTCCAGACTGCGTGACCGCCCGCGCTTCTTCTGGAGCGCTTGGTGTGAACGGTCCAGTGAGGAGGTTGAATCAAGCTTCAGTGAAGGGAACTTTATGTTTTCATCGAAGAGCGTGCTCGAAGCATCCCGCCCTGCCAATCAGAAGACGTGGCGCGAGCTACTCGACCGTGACGCTCTTGGCCAGATTCCTGGGCTGATCCACGTCGCTGCCGCGTTCGACCGCAACGTAGTAGGCGAGCAGTTGCAGCGGTATTGCCAAAATCACCGGCATCAGCAGGCTGTCGGTGCGCGGCACCGGCACCATCCACTCCGAGATTCTCTCGAGTTCGGCATCGGTGCCGTCGGTGACCGACAAGATGCGTCCGCCGCGTGACTCGACCTCTTTTAGATTGCTGAGGGTCTTCTCGTAGACCTCGTCCTTGGGAATTATCACCACTACCGGCATCTGTTCGTCGATCAACGCGATCGGGCCGTGCTTCATCTCGCCCGAAGGATAGCCCTCGGCGTGGATGTACGAGATCTCCTTGAGCTTGAGCGCCCCTTCGAGAGCGACCGGAAAGTTCACGCCGCGCCCGAGATACAGAACGTCGGAGACCGTCGAGAGCTGACGCGCGACGCGGGCGATGGTTCCCTCGGCCTCGAGCGCGCCTTCGACGAGTAACGGAAGCTCTACCAAGGCCTGGACGTAGCGCGCCTCATCGGCGGCGGCGAGCACGCGGCGGCGGCGCCCCATCCACACCGCGAGCAGGTAGAACGCCGCCAACTGCGTGGTGAAGGCCTTGGTGCTGGCCACGCTGATCTCGGGGCCGGCGTGGGTGTACAGCACGTAGTCGGCCTTGCGCGCAATCGACGAATCGAGAACGTTGCAGATCGCCAGCACCTTGGCGCCGCGTTCGTGAGCGGCCTCGACCGCCGCCAGCGTGTCGGCAGTCTCACCCGATTGCGAGACTACGATCATCAACGTGCGCGCGTCGATGATCGGATCGCGGTAGCGGTACTCGCTGCCGTAATCGACGTCGACCGGCAGGTGCGCCAGACGTTCGATCGCGTAGCGCCCGATCAGGCCGGCGTGCCAGGCGGTTCCACAAGCCACGATCGTGACGCGCTCGAGGCCGGCGATGTCTTTGTCCAGACCGGCGAGTTCGCCGAGCGTAACGCTGTCCGAGTCCTGGTCGAGACGCCCGCGCAGCGTGTCGATGATGGCGGTGGGCTGCTCGTGGATCTCCTTGAGCAGGAAGTGCTTGTAGCCGCCCTTCTGGGCAGTGACCGGATCCCAGGTGATGCGCCGCGCTGCACGCTCGATGACGCGGCCGTCGAAGGTCGTCAGGCGTACCGAATCGGCGGTCAGTTCGGCCATCTCGCCGTCCTCCAGGAAGAGCACGTCGCGGGTGTAGTCGAGCAGAGCCGGCACGTCCGAAGCCACCAGGTTCTCGCCCTGACCCAGACCGACCACTACCGGCGTGGCGTTCTTCGCAGCGATCAGGCGGTCGGGTTCGCCGGCCGACAGCACCACTATGGCGAAGGAACCGCGCAGCCGTTTGATGGCCGCGCGCGTGGCATCGGCCAGCGTGTTGCCGCTTTGGCGCCCGAGCTCGATCAGGTGGCCGATAACCTCGGTGTCGGTCTCTGAACTCAGTTGGCAGCCGGCGGCGGCGAGTTCTTCGCGAAGCTGGACGTAGTTCTCGATGATGCCGTTGTGAATCACGACGACGTCGCCGGCGCGGTGTGGGTGGGCGTTGCGCTCCGAAGGACGACCGTGGGTGGCCCAGCGGGTGTGACCGATGCCGACGTTGCCGGTCAGCGGCTCGGCATCGAGCAATGTTTCGAGGTTGTCGAGTTTGCCGACCGCGCGCCGCACGTCGATTCGCCCGTCTGCGATGGTGGCAAGACCGGCCGAGTCGTAGCCGCGGTACTCGAGCTTGCGAAGGCCGCCGAACAAGACTCGCTCGGCTTGCCGGGACCCCACGTATCCGACGATCCCGCACATGGCGCTAGTCCGTCTTCTCGCCGCCGGGCCGGTTGGCGCCGAGCCCGAGGGCAGCCCCGCTCTTGCGGGCAGCAGCGGGTGCCTGCGCCGAGCGGCTCTCGGTCGCGGGCCCAGAGAGCTTCGAAGCAACCTTCTTGCCTGCGTCACCGGACGGCTTCCCAACAACCTTCTTGCCCGCGTCGCCTAGCGCCTTCGCAGCAGCCTGCGAACGCTTGCGAAAGCCCGCGACCCAGCCCGGCCGCTCGCGTTGAGGTTTGTCGTTGTAGGCCAGCGAGCCGGGCTCGACGTCCTTGGTGATGGTTGAACCGGCAGCGATGTAACTGTCGTTGCCGACTCGCACCGGCGCCACCAGTTGCGTGTCGCTGCCGATCTGCACGCGATCTCCGATCACGGTGCGGTGTTTGTCGAAACCGTCGTAGTTGCAGGTTATCAGCCCGGCCCCCAGGTTGCTGTCCTCGCCCACCTCGGCGTCGCCGATATAAGTGAGGTGGTTGGCCTTGGTGCGGGCACCGATGCGCGACTTCTTGACCTCGACGAAGTTGCCGATGTGAACCTGCTCGCCCAGATCGGCCTGAGGGCGCAGGTGGGCGAACGGCCCGACCTTGGCTCCGTTTCCTATGCTGGCGCCGTCGGCTACCACGCCCCAGCGCAGCAAGACACCGTCGCCGACCCTGGTGTCGCGCAGGTGCGAAGAACCCTCCAACACGCAGCCCTCGCCGATCACCGTAGCGCCGTCCAGACGCACGTAAGGTCCGATGACCGTCTCCGCACCGATGATGGTGCCGGCCGACAACAACGCCGTAGCCGGATCCAGGAACGTCACGCCGCTGTCGAGCCAGTGGGCGATCAGGCGATCCTGCAGGATGCTCTCAGCGCGGGCCAGATCGGCGCGGGTGTTGATCCCCATCGTTTCGTCTTCGTCTTCGAGCATCAGACAGCTTGCCGCCGACCTCTTCGACGCAACCTCGACGAGGTCGGTCAGGTAGTACTCTCGCTGGGCGTTCTCGCGGCCCAGTTGCGAAAGTGACCGGAACAGGAAGGCCGCGTCGAAACAGTAGGTACCGGTGTTGATCTCGTCGATCTGCCGTTGTTCGGCATCGGCGTCGGCGTCTTCGACGATGCCTAGCCGGCCTTCGCCGCGATCTCGCACGATGCGTCCGTACCCGCTGGGGTCTTCGACGCGGACCGAAAGCACAGTCGCCTTGGCGTCGCTTTCGCGATGCGCCAGTACCAGTTCAGCCAAGGTCTCGGTTCGCAGCAGCGGAACGTCGCCGCACAGCACCAGCACGTCGCCGTCGAAACCGCGCAGCGCCGCCTTGGCCTGCAGCACCGCGTGACCGGTACCGAGTTGCTCCTTCTGCAATACCGTCGTGACTTTGTCGCCGAGAAGCTGACGGACGCGGTCGGCCTGATGCCCGACCACCACCACCAACGGGTCGGGCCGCAGCGGGGCCAAAGCCGCCAGCACGTGCTCGATCAGCGCGCGGCCGCCGAGTTCGTGCAGCACCTTGGCGCGCTGGGAGTGCATGCGTTTTCCCTGGCCGGCCGCGATTACCACAGCGGCCAGCGGCAGAGCCGACGTGGCGCGTACGCCACGGGCGGAGGTTCCTTTGTTGGTTCTCGTTGCCATCTCTCTCTTGGCGCTCTTGGCGGGATCGAAGACGCGGTCCGACTAAAGCACAACCGTCTAGGGTTTGCCGGTAGCAGGCTCGGAAGCGGCTGGAGCGGTCGCCCGACCCGTAGCCGCCGGTACAGCAGTCTGCGGCGTGGCCGTCGGCGAAGCGGCCTGCGGACCAGTAGCCGCCGTCGGCGCCGCCGTACCAACGGCGAAAGGATCGGCCGGTGGAGTCCACAGCACCAGGCCTCCCGAGTCCTGGGCGATCACGAACTTTCCCCCCGGCACGAAGGCTATTCCCTCGGGCATCAAGGCCGGCAGCTTCACCGAACGCAGGTACTGCCCGGTCGCGTCGGTGATGTAAGCCTTGCGCCACAACGCCGAAGGAATCACGAAGCCTTTGAGCGCCTCGTCCCAGGCCACGTCCGAGAGCGGCGCGGCCTCGACGGCGCGTGCGCTGACGACGGTCGCGGTGGCGAACTTGGCGGTCGACGACCGGATCGGCACGGCCAGTTCGATGAGCACCGGCGGGTCGTACTGGTTGACGGCGAAGAAGCGGCCGCCTTCCTTGCTGGCCGGGTCAGGCACGAAGGTGATTCCCTCGATCCCATCACCTCCACGTTGCAGATAATTGGGATCCCCTTGAAAAGTTCGGTCGATCTGAAAACGGCGCGTAATGCTGAAGTCGTCGGGACGCACTTCGTAGATTATTTCGTGTCCCTCGCGCACGACGTAGAGCAGATCGCTGGAGGGGTCTTCGGTGACACCCTCGAAGTCGCCGCCCAGATGCCGCGAGCGCAGCAACTTGCCGTCGAGCGAGACTTCACCGATGTCACCTTCGTCGCCGATGACTATGATGGTCTTGCGCGAGGGATCGTAGACGATCCCCGACGGCTCCTGGAAGCCCGAGATGTCCCAGTAGACGCTGTCGGTCTCGGATTCTCCGAAGCCGAACTCCGCGAGCAACGGCACCGCGATCACCAGCACCGCGACCGCCGCCGCGATCGCCGTGCGAACGCGCACGCGGCGGCAAACCTCGAGCGCGCGATCGATCACGAGCGTCTCGGCGCGAGAGTTGCGCGGCGTCGATCTATGTTCGAAAATACCGACA
>Ga0172369_10009866_pt1 | contig 10482 bp, 7 predicted proteins | sample LakKiv25m_FD_114539 | JGI IMG/M metagenome (GOLD analysis project Ga0172369, IMG submission 114539) | Freshwater microbial communities from Kabuno Bay, South-Kivu, Congo - kab_022012_11.25m | ecosystem: Environmental > Aquatic > Freshwater > Lake | place: Democratic Republic of the Congo...
GGGGCGGCGTTGTCGTGGCGCCTCCCGTCGCGGCAGGCGTTGCGCTCGAGGATGGGGACGGCGATGGCAACGGCGAACCCACCGGCTCCGGCGTAGACGCGCCCGGCTCGTCCGGCCCGGGCGCATAGACGGGTGGGGGCTCGTAGGGCGGGATCGCTGGCAGCCCGGCGACCGTCGGCGACACCGTCACCAGGCTCTGCGGGCCAACGACCTCAATGAAGATCGGGCCCCTGTTGAACGCAATTTCCCGCCCGGCGGCATCGAAGTAGCGCGTTCGCCCCGTCCGATCCTTCTTTGTCCACTTGCCTTCAACAACCCGGCCGTCAAGAAACACCGACGCCGGGCCTTCGCCAAACTGGTCGAGCAACACATGCCCATTCTCGTCGACCACCGACCAGGGCACGCGCATGACGACCACGTTGGTGAACCGCAGCTGCTGCTTCGATTCCGCATCCAGGTGCGGTCCGCCGCCTTCGAAGCGCAGGTACGACGCCGTCGCGTCATCCCAGTGCCACTGAACAAGCTGCCACGGGACGCGGTCCTGGCGAAAGTTCACTTCAATGCCGGCTGCTGCCGGGCTCCCGGAGGTCCCTTCGTCGTTCGCTTTGAACGGCCAGGCCGCGAGAGTGTTCGGCCCGCCGAATCCCAGGCGCTTCGCCGCCTCCCGCAGCACCCGTGTCTGCGCGACGAGGTTGTACGGCGCGTAGCGGGAGCCGTCCCGGTAGTACGTGCTGTCCGCCCCCGAACCGAACGCGCTGAGGTCGTTAACGCCCCACTCCGCGATCTGGCCGATGGCGTTGGCCTCGTTCTCGGTCTGTGCACCTCCAGCGTGCGCATAGAGCGCGCCAAGCTCGGTGACCCAGATGACAAATGGTGTGCGGGCCGAGCGGACCGGCTCCACATGATCCGCTTCTTGGCGCCAGAAGACCGCCATGAAGCGGGTAATCGATCCTTCGACGAAAGCCTCGAAAACCAGGTCGGCCTTGTCCAGTCCGGTTTGAGGCATCGCCGCCGGGCTGTTGTCCACCATCACCGCGAGGGGTGGGAGGTCTTTCCGGGCTTCCCACTCCGCATCGGACATCGGGACGCCGTCCAGGATCCCCGCGTGCCGGATCGGCGTCGCCGCGGGAACGGCGGCTGACCCGAGGGGCGTCGTCGCAGGAGACGTCGTCGTGAGCACGCCGCGGTCCGGTGCCGGCGCCGAACCTCCCCGTGAAAGGATTGCGAACACGAGTGCGCCAGCGGCAGCGAGCACCGCGAGGACGCTAAACCCAAGCACGATGCGCTGGCGCCCGCTTGCTGCCTCAGCCATCATGCGATGCTACAAACCGCGACAGCAAGAAGACAGCAGTCAGACCGACCCAATTCCCGATTGCGCATTCGGCAGTCGCCTTGGCAGAGTAGGCGAATGCAGAAGCTCGGGATCCTGACAAGTGGTGGCGACGCTCCAGGCATGAACGCCGCGATCCGCGCCGCCGTACGCTCCGCTTCGGCGCGAGGCCTGGCCATGGTGGGGTACTTCGATGGGTTCTCGGGCTTCGTCGCCGGTGAGTTCCAGGAGCTCGACGACCGCTCTGTCGGCAACATCATCCAGCGCGGCGGGACCTTCATCGGCACTTCGCGCTGCCCCGAGTTCATGGACCAATCGGTGAGAGCCGCCGCCGTCAGGCAGATGCGCAACGACGGCGTGGACGGCCTGATCGTCGTCGGTGGCGACGGTAGCTTTCGCGGTGCCCGCGCACTCGAAGCCGAGCATGGCGTCCCTGTCGCCGGCATCCCTGGGACAATCGACAACGATGTCTACGGCACGGACGAAACCGTCGGATTCGACACGGCCGTCAACACTGCTGTCCTGGCCATTGACAGCGTCCGCGACACGAGCGAGTCCACAGGCATGATGTTCTTCGTCGAGGTTATGGGACGGACGAGCGGTGCCATCGCGCTCCACACAGCCGTGGCCGGTGGCGCCGCAGGGGTGCTCGTTCCCGAAGCCCATGAAGACATCTCGCGTCTGGTGCGACGTCTCAAGGGCTCGATCGCCCGCGGAAAGCGCAGCCACATCATCGTTGTCGCCGAAGGCGACGAGGCGGGTGGGGCGTTCGCGGTCGCCGCGCAGGTAGCGAAGCTCATCGACCACCCCTTCCGCGTGATAGTGCTGGGCCACGTCCAGCGCGGCGGGCGCCCGACAGCCCGGGATCGCATCGTCGCATCCATTTCGGGAGCGCTAGCCGTGGAAGGACTCGACGAGGGCCGGTCCGGCTTCATGATCGGCATGCAGGGCGGCCGCGGCGTCGAAGTTCCACTCGCCGAGGTGGTGCAGCGCCTCCATCCAGCGCCCGAACACGACCTGCTACGACTGGCGCAGACTCTCGCGGGGTAGCAACCCGCCCCCGGTCACCACGCGCCAGCCCCCGGTGCCTCAACCGCCACTTGGTTCCTACGGAACCTGCAACGTACGATCGACCGCCGACCCGATCAGGTCAGGAGGAGCGCAATCATGGGCGAATCGCGGCTACTCGAAGGCGCTTTCCACTGCGGTCCAGGACCGCATGGTCATGCCCTGGCCGGGGATCGGCCGCAGTGGCCACGCGATCGCGCGGTCGACGTGCGGCATATCAAGCTCGAACTCACCCTGGATGTTCCAGCGCGGTCGATCGCCGGCACCGCGACGCACCGCGTCGTCCCCTTGAACGACGGCCTCGCAACGGTCTCGTTCGACGCGGTCGAAATGGTCATCGGTCGCGTCACCGTCAACGGGGAACCGGTTGGCTTCGCCTACGACGGCCGCACCCTCGATGTGTCGCTTGGCGCCGCTCGAGGGCGGAAAGCAGAGCTGGAGATCGCGATCACGTACCGCGCAACGCCACGCCTCGGGCTCTACTTCGTCGGCCCGGACCACGCCTACCCGCAGAAGCCACAGCAGGTGTGGTCGCAAAGCCAGGACGAAGACTCCCGCTACTGGTTCCCCTGCTATGACTACCCAAACAGCAAACAGACGAGCGAGATGGTCGTCACTGTTCCCGGCGGCTGGTTCGCGCTGTCCAACGGCCAGCTCCAGAGCGAGCGGGCAACCGCCGATGGTTCGCGGACATTCCACTGGCTCCAGGCACGCCCCCACTCTACTTACCTGGTCACACTGGCGGCCGGGGAGCTAACCCGCATCGACGCCAGCCGCGAAGACCTCGCGATCGATTACTACGTCGAAGCGAAGGATGTCGACCGCGCGAAGCTCACCTTCGCACGAACACCCGAGATGATCGCGCTGTTCGAGCGGATCACCGGAGTCGACTACCCCTGGGCGAAGTACAGCCAGGTTGTCGTGCGCGACTTCGTCTTCGGCGGCATGGAAAACACCAGCGCCACCACGATGACCGAGAACATCCTCGTCGACCGCAAAGCCACGCGAGACTTCACCAGCGACGACCTTGTGTCTCACGAGCTCGCGCACATGTGGTGGGGAGATCTGCTGACCTGTCGCGATTGGTCGCACGGTTGGCTCAACGAGGGCTTCGCGACCTACTTTGAGCTTCTCTGGGACGAAGAGACGCACGGCCGCGATGAATACCGCCAGGGCGTGCTGCTCAACACTGACCTCTACATGGAAGAGCGCTATCGCCGTCCGATTGTGAGCAACGTCTACCACGAGCCAATCGACATCTTCGATCGCCACCTCTACGAAAAGGGCTCACTCGTGCTGCACATGCTCCGCGGGGTGCTCGGCGACGACGGTTTCTTCCGCTCGATCCAGCGGTACTGCCGCGACAACCGCGACCGGAACGTGGTAACGCTCGACCTGGTCAACGCCATTGAAGCCGAGACCGGACACAACCTCGAATGGTTCTTCGACCAGTGGGTCTTCAAGCCGGGCCATCCGGAGTTGAACGTGCGCTGGAGCTGGGACAACCGGCGCAAGCTCGCCACCGTTCGCGTCACGCAAACCCAGAAGGTCGATGATGGTACCCCCGTCTTCCGGCTCCCCGTCACGATCGACTTCGCGACGGCTCAGGGCCGGCCAAGGGCATTCCGCGTGGAAATCACCGAGCCGGAGCAGTCGTTCGTCTTCCCTCTGCCCGCCAAACCGAAAGGCTGCCGGTTCGACCCGGGAAACTGGGTGCTCAAAAAGCTGGACTTCGACAAGCCGGTGGCGGAACTCATCGCGCAGTTGCGCACGGACGACGACGTCGCCGGCCGGCGGTTCGCGGCCGAGTCGTTGGGCAAGAAGGGAGGCGCCGACGCCATCCGCGCGCTCGCCGAGACACTGAGCGGCAACGGATTCTGGAGCGTGCGCGCCGCCGCGGCCAAAGCGCTGGGAGCCGCGCGCACGCCGGCCGCGAGAGAGGCGCTGCTCCGGAACCTCGCGGCCCGTCACCCGAAGGTGCGACGAGCCGTGGTCGCCGCCCTCGGGGAATTCAGGAACGACAGCGACGTCTTCGCCGCGATCGAGCCCCTCACCCGCAAAGACCAGTCCTGGTTCGTGGAGGCCGAGGCCAACCGGAGCGCCGGAAAGCTCCGGCTACCAGCGGCGTTCGATGTCCTGTGCAAGAACATGGACAGGTCCTCGTTCCGCGAGGTCGTCCGCGCCGGCTGCATCGATGGGCTGGTCGAGCTTCGCGACGAGCGCGGGTTCGAACTGCTCCTCGCAGCGGCGCGATACGGCGCACCCTGGCAGTCGCGGGCGCCGGCCACCACCGCGCTGGCCAGGCTGGCGTTGTTCTTCCCGGAGCGGAAGAAGGCGATCGGCGAGGACCTGGCAGACCTGGTTCGCGACCCGTTCTTTCGCGTGCGAATCGCCGCCGCCGAGGCCCTGAAGACGCTCGGCGATGTCTCATTTGCAAGCGCTCTCGACGCCATGGCCGAACGCGAGCTCGACGGGCGCGCGATCAGGGCGGCCCGCGAACAGGCCGCCGCCCTCCGCCGCGGCGCGGAGACATCGGACGAAGTGCGCAGGCTGCGCGAACAGTTCGAGACGCTTCGCCAGGAGAACCGGGATCTCCGGGGCCAGTTGGAGACCTTCGATGCAACCGGGCGACGAGAGGTCGCCGCAGCTGCCACTGCGTCGAGAAAGAAAGCGCCCGCAAGCCGCTCCAGGAACCAGAAGTCGTAGGAGAAGCATTCCGGCCGCACGTGCATATACTCTCCCTATGAACGATCCCTACATCCTCGCCATCGATCAGGGGACGACCAGCTCCCGGGCACTGGTGGTCGATGCTCTCGGCGCTGTCCGCGGCGCAGGGCAGGCTGAGTTCGCCCAGTTGTTCCCCGAACCAGGGTGGGTCGAGCACGACCCCGGGGCGATCTGGAATTCGACCCTCGCGGCGATCGGCGAGGCCCTCGCCTCCGCGGGCATCGCCATGCGCAAACTCACCGCCATCGGCATCACGAACCAGCGCGAAACGGTGGTGATCTGGGATCGGGCTACCGCCGAACCGCTGGCTAACGCGATCGTATGGCAGGACCGCCGCACTGCTGCACTCTGCGAAGGGCTGCGGCAGGGAGGGCACGAGGGCAGCATCACGCAGGCTACCGGCCTTACCCTCGACCCCTACTTCTCAGCGACAAAGCTGATGTGGCTCCTGCGCCAGCGGCCAGAATTGCGCCCCCGCGCCGAACGCGGCGAACTCGCCGCCGGCACCATCGACTCCTGGCTGCTCTGGAAGCTGACCGGCGGGGCGCGCCACGCCACCGACTACACGAACGCCAGCCGCACGATGCTCTTCAACATCACCCGCGGGCGCTGGGACGACCGGCTCTGCGACCTGTTCGAGGTTCCTCGCGCCCTGCTGCCGAAGGCGCAGCCATCCGCGTCTCATTTCGGCGCGACCGACGAGACTATCTTCGGCGCCAGCGTGCCCATCACCGGCGTGGCCGGCGATCAGCAGGCGGCGCTTTTCGGGCAGGCGTGCTTCCAACCGGGGCAGGCGAAAAACACCTACGGCACCGGCTGCTTCCTGCTCGCGAACGTGGGTCCGAAGCCGATGTTCCCTGCGAACGGGCTGCTCCTGTCCATCGGCGCGAACGCCGGGATGCAGGGCCCGGAGTACGTCTGCGAAGGGTCGGTTTTCGTGGCGGGAGCTCTCGTCCAGTGGCTGAGAGACGAGCTGCGGCTCATCGAACGCGCCGAGGACATCGAAGCGCTCGCCGCCTCCGTTCCCGACGCTGGCGGAGTTTCGATCGTCCCCGCATTCACCGGCCTTGGCGCCCCACACTGGGATCCCTACGCGCGCGGTGCCATCCTCGGACTAACCCGCGGCTCGGGACGAGCCCACATCGCGCGAGCCGCTCTCGAGGCGATCGCCCTGTCCAGCGCCGAGTTGGTGAAGACCGTCAACGCGAGCCTGCCCGCCCCGATCGCCGAGCTGCGCGTCGACGGTGGCGCCGCCCGGAACGACCTGCTCATGCAGATGCAGGCCGACTTCGCCGGCATCCCCGTCGTCCGGCCCGAACAAACCGAAACGACGGCTCTCGGCGCCGCCTATCTCGCAGGGATCGAAGCCGGCGTCTGGAGCGGGCCGGAAGAAGTCGCTGGCCTGTGGCGCGCAGGGCGCGTCTTCCAACCGAACATCAATTCGGACGAGCGTGCCGCCCGCTTGCGCCTCTGGGGGCGGTCGGTCCAGCGCACACTGCGGTGGGCGGCAGAGGAGTGAGCCCCGGGTCGGCGAGCGGTCCGGCCACCGGCGCCGACGCCGCGAGCGCATCCCGCCCTTCGCCGGGCCGCGCCCCCGCCTGGGCGACAACAACAGCCGTCAACGCGCCCGAGACCGCACGGCGGCTCGCGGCCCTAGCGAGTGGTCCGCCCCTGGACGTGGTCGTGATCGGCGGCGGCATCAACGGTTGCGGGATCGCCGAGGACCTGTCGGCGCGGGGATTGCGCGTCGCCCTCTTCGAAGCGGACGACTTCGGCTTCGGGACCACCTGGCGCTCAACAAAACTCATCCACGGCGGGCTGCGCTACCTCGAGCACGGCGACGTGCGCCTCGTCTTCGAATCGCTGCGGGAACGCACCTGGCTCCTGCGAGCCGCACCGCACCTCGTGAGGCCGCAGAGATTCGTGCTGCCCATGCTGCCCTGGACCCGGCGCCCGGAGTGGCAGCTTCGCCTGGGCCTCACTGTTTACGACCGGCTCGCGCGCGACCGCGGCCTCCCAGGCCATCGCCGGATACCGGCCACGGGCGCCCGAGAGCTGGTGCCCTCGCTGCCGCCCGAGACCCGAAGCGCGCTCACCTTCTACGACGCGCGCTGCATCGCACCCGAACGGCTGGCGCTCGAACTGGCCCTGGCAGCGCGGCAACACGGGGCGGCGGTCGCCAACCACGCGCCCGTACGCAAGATTGTCGTGGCCAGCGGGACGGTCGCCGGTGTCGAAGTTGGAGTCGGCGAAACCGCGATGAGTGTGCCTGCCCGGGCTGTGGTCAACGCTGCGGGGCCGTGGGTCGACGCTGTCAATGCAGCCGCCGGTCTTCCCGCACCAGAACTGCTCGGCGTAACCCGGGGCACCCACATTGTGGTCGAGCCAGACCAGCCCATCGGCAGCGACGCCGTGTTCTCAACAACGAAGGCCGACGGCCGGGTGTTCTTCGCCGTGCCCCAGGACGGGCTGCTCCTCGTGGGCACAACCGACCATCGCTACGGTGGCGACCCCGGCGACATCCGCCCGACCCGCGAGGACGTGGATTACCTGCTGAACGAAACTCAGTCCCTGATGCCCGGGCTCGGCCTGACGGCAAGTCACGTCCGCTATGCCTATGCAGGCCTTCGGCCTTTGCAGAAGGTGAAAGGCGGGCCCGAGGCTTCTATCACCCGCCGCCATGCGCTGATCGACCACGGACGACGCGGCGGCGCCCGGGGGCTCTACAGCGTCGCCGGCGGCAAGCTGAGCACCTTCCGGCCGCTCGCGGAGGAGCTGGCAAGGACGCTGGGGGCCGCACACCGTATCGAGCTCTGGCCGGGTGACGCCACCGATCGCGCCTGGTTCGACACCCTGAAGGCGAGCGGCCTCGATCTCAAGGTCAAGACCCATCTGCGACGCTACGGTCCTGCCTTCCCCGCGCTGATCGCCGAGGGAAGCGACGTGCTCTGCCCGCACAGCGGCGCCGTCAGCGGCGAGATCGCGCAGGCGGTGCGCAACGAGGGAGCCATCACCCTCTCGGACGTACTCATGCGGCGCACCGGCATCGCCTGGGGAACGTGCCGGGGACTCTGTTGCCACCGCGACGCTGCGGCGATCGCAGCCAGGGAACTCGGATGGGACGAGGCGGCAAGGGAATCCCAGGTGCGCGCCTACGAGTCAGACGTCGCCTGGCATCTGCCCCGACCCGGTTCGTTCCCCCCCGGAAGCGGAGAACCCCAAAACTAATAGACGCCCGGCACGAGTCGCCAGCGGACCCTGGCGCGGTAGGCCGCATAGTCTGCTGTCTCCAGCAGCACCCGCTCCTCCGCCCGGATTCGCATCACCTGGCAGACCGCAAGCGCCACCATGATGGCCGTGTTGAGCGGGCTGAAATTCGCGATCAGAAACCCCGACGTCGTGACGAAGTGGGAGAAGTAGATGGGATGTCGCACGATGCGGTACGGCCCGTGGACCTTCAGTCCGCGATTGGCCGCGACCACGCCGAAGCTCCGCCCGAGCACGGAGAAGCAGACGAGCGTGAGAGAAAGCCCGGCGACCTGGATCGCGATGCCTGACGCGGTCACCAGTGCGGGCTCGCCCGCAACCGGCCGGGCCACCAGCGGCAACCAGGCGCCCGCGGCCACTATCCAGTCAAGAGGTCGCGTCGACGTCGCACAGCTGCGACGCCGCGTAAGGAACATACCGACCAGCATTGCCTGCTCGGCGGCGAAGAAGGCGCCGCTGGCACTGTCGTCAACCACCACGTGCCTTGCCTGGACATAGAAGAAGCACGCCGAGACAACGACCAGGAGTGCGTCCTGGACCATTGACAGGTAGCGCCGCCAGCGTAGCGCTGGATAGGCGGCCCGGCTGGTGGTAGCAACCTGCATCGTCGGCTCCGGGCGCCCGGGACCCCCGTGGGCGCCAGGCAAGCGTTCTCCGTTTCATAGTCGACAGCTTCGCCGGCGCTCCGCAGCCCGCCACTTGCAGTCCCCCGGCGGATGCCGGGCGGGGAATTTTGGTGAACGGAGCGTGACCACCCTTTAGGGCCAATCAGCCACGACGATTCTGCTAGTAGCTCCCACCGGTGGAGCGGCCGGAACCATCCGGACCCGCGTCGAAGGCCAGCCCGCAAGGGGTTCGAACGAGGGTACGGGTGGAACGCCCCGGACGCGCGACCGAAGGGCTAAAACACACGGGACACCCGTAAACTAGGAAGAGGTAGGAACCAACATCATGTCGAAGCTTTCCAGCTGGGCCACGCGGAAGTACATCCAGTTCAAGCATCGTGACGAGGAGGCCCAGGGCCTGGCCGAGTACGGCCTCATCCTCGCGCTCATCGCCGTGGTCTGCATCCTCGCGCTGACCGCTCTGGGCACTGGCGTTCGGGACAATCTGAACGCTGTCGCCACCGCGCTCTAGCCTGCAGACCGCGTCCTCAGAACAAAAGGGGGTGGGGCGAAAGCGTTCGCCCCACCCCCTTCACCTTTCCGCCAACCACCGAGCCCACGACCTGGGCAGGGACATCGGTATGAACGGTAGCGAGTCAACCTCCGTCGTCAGCGGGGACTCACCTTTCGCCCGCAGGCTGATCCGGCATCTCAGAAGGTCTGATGCGGGGCAGACGCTTGTCGAGTTCTCGCTCGTGCTCCCGATCATGCTCCTCATGCTGTTTGCACTGGTGGACTTCGGCCGCGGTTTCTACTCGTGGCTGGTGCTCACCAACGCCACACGCGAAGGGGCGCGGGTTGGCGCGACCCAGGCCACTGCAGCCGCCATCCAGCAGAAGGTCCTCGACACGTCTGCCGGACTGGACATGGCCCATCTCGACACTCCCGTGGTCACGGGCGCCCAGGGCGCCCGCGGCACGATGGTGACCGTCGATGTCACCTACCACTTCCAGTACGTGACGCCCATCAGCGGCATCCTCAACCTGGTGGGCGGGAACACGCTGGCCGCGCCCCTGATCACCGCCCACAGTTCGATGCGGCTTGAATAGGACACAGGCGGAGCAGGAACCATGAGACGTGCCATCATCCAGACCCTTATGCACCGGACGGACCGGGAAGGTGAGTCCGGTGTCGCGCTTGTGCTCTTCTCGCTGATGCTCGTCGCCCTCGTCGGGCTGGTCGCGATGAGCATCGACGTCGGCCGGCTCGTGTGGGCCCGCACCCAGATGCAGGCCGCAGTCGACGGATCCGTTCTTGCAGCCGCCCAGAGTATGCCCAGCACGAGCGCAGCCGCGGACAACGCGAACGCCTATTTCCTCGACAACACCGGCTTTATCCGAAGCCAGGGAACGAACGTCCAGTTTACCCTGTCCTATCCGCCGGGGAACTACCGGGTCTCGATGCGCGGCGATGCCGACATCCCCA
>Ga0172369_10009867_pt1 | contig 10482 bp, 10 predicted proteins | sample LakKiv25m_FD_114539 | JGI IMG/M metagenome (GOLD analysis project Ga0172369, IMG submission 114539) | Freshwater microbial communities from Kabuno Bay, South-Kivu, Congo - kab_022012_11.25m | ecosystem: Environmental > Aquatic > Freshwater > Lake | place: Democratic Republic of the Congo...
CTGCTGCATCATCCCGATGGTCGGGGTGGACGGGTCGTATTGCCTGGCTCCGTGGACCTGGTAGGGATGAGAATGCGCATCGGCTATCATCAAGCCGGCCGATTGCTTTCCGTCTTCGGGGGAGGCGCTTCCGGGACTCAAGCCCTTGGCGGGATCGCAGCCGGCCGCGGACCATCCGGCAGCCGCGCAATAGCCCAGGAATTCCCGTCTGTCCATGATTCCCCTCATTCTACCCAGATCGCGTGCGGGAGATCGGCGCAGGGAACGCGGCGCAGGACGCGCCCGCCAGGTTTGCCGGCCGGCAGCTTCGCCGCCGGTCAGCCGCCGCCGCGCCTGGTGTACAGATCGAAATACGCCATGAATTCGCGGTACGCGTCCGCACCCGCGCCCGAAAATCGAAATGAAACCCGCAACACCGGCATGGATACCAGTCCGATCCTTCGCGGCGGCGCCTGCGTGAACGAAATCTCGATGGTCGCTGCCCCTGCGCGTACCTGCGCCGAGTCAGCGCTCAACTGCATGGGCGCGTTACGTGTCGCGCCAGGCAGCCAGCGAACGAATTCTTCGCGCGTGCACCCCATTTCGCGCTGCAGCGCGAACTCCTCGGCGTTCCCGGTCAAGTGTGCTGCCTCGGCGAATTCAGTGCGCCGCGATGCGGTGCCCGCCCTCAGCCGCCCGCGATCGGCGGCCAGATGGCAAGTTCATCGTTTGCCGCAAGCACATGCCCGGACCTGGCCGCGGGCGGAATATAGACGCCGTTGACCAGCACCAGGTGAACCAGCCTGGATGGAAGCCGGTAGCGATCGATGACGCCCTGTACGGTATCCCCGTCGGGCACATTCAGGGGCAATTCGTTGCCCCTGCGCCTCTGGCCGTCTGCTTCGGGCGGAAGGTGGTCGCCGAGCATGGCATACAGTTTCAGGGTAATGCGCATGAATCTGCTTGGACTGGTTCGATCTAGGCTTTCTTGAGTCCCCAAGCAGACTGCGCCTGGGCCGTCGCGAGATAGGCTTCCATCAGCGCGAGCGGATTGTGCAGCAGGCGGTCTTTCCAGGCGCCGAGCGCCGTGCGCGACTGGATCAGTCCGCGCAATACGCCGACGTGCTCGGTCAGGCCGACGCAGTTGGCGCCGACGAGTACGTCTCCGCCGAACTCCAGGCGCAGGAATCGGTAGTTCTTCGCGTCCGATACTTCCGCATACGCGCCGCCCGGCACGCCCTGCCATGCGCCGAACGAAGTCGAGATCAGGCCGAGGGTATCGAGCACGTTGAGCTGGGTGACGCCGCGCAAGGCCATGGTCTTGCCCGTCATGTTCATCCCGGCGCAGTAGGCCTCGTCGGCAGCGTTGGGCTGAATGGCGCTGATGAGGTGCTTGCCGGACACGAGATCCAGTGTTTCGGCGCAGTCGCCGGCGGCGAAGACACCCGGCACATTGGTCTGCAGATACTCGTCGGTCAGCACGCCGTGCGCGCAACTGACGCCGGAGGATTGCAGGAAGCCGACGTTCGCTTTGATGCCGGTTGCGGAGATCACCAGATCGGCATCGATTTTCACGCCATTGCTCAAACGGACGCTGAGCGCGTTTCCGTTCTTCTGAATTGCTTCCACGCGGCTGGAGGTATGCACCTTGACGCCTTTGCTCTCGACCCAGCGCTTGATCATGCCGCCCGCGCCCACGCCCATCATGCGCGGCACCATGCGATCGCCCATCTCGACCACGCTCAATACGACGCCGCGACTGGCCAGCGACTCCATGATGATGCAGCCGATGAATCCGGCGCCCATCTGCAGCACCCGCGCACCCGGTTTGGCGAGCGCCATGATCTTGCGCGCGTCGGCCAGGGTCCAGCAGGGATGCACGCCGGGCAGATCGATCCCTTCGATGGCCGGATGGGCCGGGCTCGATCCGGTGGCGATGAGCAGGCGGTCGAAGGCAAGTGCCGTGCCGTCATCGAGCAGGACTGCACGTTTCTTGGCGTCCACCGATTTCGCCCGGCCGGTGCGCAGCGCGATGTTCCGCGCGGCGAAGTGGCCCTTGTCCTTGCGCAAATACGTGCCCTCTTCGCCGATGGTGCCCGAGAGCAGGTAGGGAATCGCCATGCGCGAGTACGGCGGCTCGGGTTCGTCGCCGATGAGGGTGATTTCGTCCCGCGGTGCATGCTTGCGTATGGTCTCGGCCGCGATCACGCCGGCGGGCCCGTTGCCCAGGATCACATGTTTCATACTCATGCCGCCCTCCAAGAAAAAAGGGCGGTTCCCCTGGAACCGCCCGAGTCCAACAACTCAACGAATGGGGGATCGAAACGTCAGAGCCCCAGTCGCGTCTTCGTTTCCTTCGTCAGGCGGCCTTCCTTGTCCCAGCCGCGCGCCTTGTAGTAATCCGGCAGCATCTTGTCCAGTCCGCTGACGAGGCCCTTCGCGGGGCCGGTCTTGGCGGGCTCGGTCATCAGCCGCTTGGGCAGGGAATCGTCCTTGCCGGTGAAGCCGGCGCGATTGTTGAAGTCGCGCTCCATGTTCCACACGCGCTCGCCGATCTTGCCGAGCTCCTCCAGCGTGAACTCGCTCGAGCACGCGGCCGCGAGCTGCGGCGCCAGGTCGGCGAGCGTCCAGGCGAAGGTCGTGAACACGCACACGCCGGCCGAATCGAACACCGCGGTCGCGTCCTGGAAGGCTTTGACCAGATCGGCCTTGCCCTCGGTGACCAGGGGATCGGTCTTGACCGGAATGCCCAGCACTTCGGAGGCCACGGTGTAGCCGCGCAGGTGGCAGGCGCCGCGGTTGGACGTGGCGTAGGCCAGCCCCATGCCCTGGATGCCGCGCGAGTCGTAGGCGGGGAATTCCTGGCCTTTGACGCTCATCGACAGATCGGGGTGCCCGTACTTGGCAGTGAGCCGCTTGGAGCCCTGCGCGATCTCCTTGCCGAAGCCTTCGCCCTTGACGGTGATTTCCACGAAATGGGTCAGCGCTTCGGCGGAGCCGAACTTGGCGTCGATGCCCAGCTGCGCCTTGGTCAGCACGCCCATGCCGTAGAGTTCCATCACCGCGCCGACGGTGGCGCCGAATGAAATCGGGTCCATGCCCTGTTCATTGCAGATGAAATTGGCGTAGGTCAGGGCCTCGAGGTCGTTGACGCCGTTGGCGGCGCCCAGCGCCCAGGCGGCTTCGTATTCCAGCCCGCCGGAGGCACCGAAATACTGCGGTTTGTTGACCACCGTAAAATGCTTTTCGTCGATCTTGGAAATCCGCCCGCAGGCGATGGTGCAGCCGAAACAGGCCTGGTTGGTCACCAGGTTGGCCTTGCCGTCGGACTTGCGCGGCTCGTGCATCGCCTCCGCGGAAATGTCCTTCGCGCCCTCGAACTCGACGTCGCGGTGATTGCGCGTCGGCAGCGCACCCATGGTGTTGATCACGTTCATCAGCACCTGGGTGCCGTAGGTGGGCAGGCCCTGGCCGGTGACCGCGTTGTCGTGCAACACCTTCTTGGCGGCGACGGTCGCCTGCATGAAGGCTTTGAAATCGCGGATGTTGCCCACCCCGAGTGTGCCGCGCACTGCAATCGCCTTCAGGTTCTTGCTGCCCATCACCGTGCCGACGCCGGAACGCCCGGCGGCGCGATGCAGGTCGTTGACGACGGCAGCGTACAGGCAGCCCGTCTCCCCGGCGCGGCCGATGCTGGAGACGCGCATCTGCGGTTCCTGGTGTTTCGCCTTGATCGCGGGCTCCGTCTCCCACACCGACTTGCCCCAGATGAAGGCCGCGTCATGCAGTTCGGCCTTGTCGTTTTCGATCACGAGATAGACCGGTTTGGCCGACTTGCCCTCGAATATGATCATGTCCCAGCCGGCCATCTTCAGCTCGGCGCCCCAGTAGCCGCCCGAGTTGGAGCAGGCAATCGCGCCGGTGAGCGCGCCCTTGGTGATCACCGAATAGCGCCCGCCGGTGGAAGCCATCGTGCCGGTCAGCGGGCCGGTGGCCCAGATGATCTTGTTGTCTGGGGAAAGCGGATCGACCTTCGCATCGACTTCCTCGGTGTAATACTTGGTGGCGAGACCGCGCTGGCCGATGTAGTCGCGCGCCCATTTCATGTTGAGCGGCTCGGATTTGCAGGTGCCAGCGGTGAGGTTGACGCGGAGTATTTTTCCAGCCCATGCCATGATCGTTCTCCTTAAGCAGAAGCTTGGTTATCGAGTTTGCCGGCCCATTGCTTCATGCGCTCGAGCCCGGTCCAGTCGGCGTCGACATAGGTGATCGCGCCGGTGGGGCAGGCCGTGGCGCAGGCCGGATCGCCGCCGCAGAGGTCGCACTTCTGCACCTTGCCGGTATCCTGGACGTAGTTGACGGTGCCGAAGGGGCAGGCGATGGTGCACACCTTGCAGCCCACGCACACGTCGTCCATCACCATCTTCGCGCCGGTGGCCGCATCGACCTTGATCGCTTCGACCGGGCAGGCGTGCAGGCACCAGGCCTCGGCGCACTGCGTGCAGGTATAGGGCACTTTCCTGCCGGCTTCGTGGAAATCGAACACTTTGATGCGCGACTTGGCGGGATTGAACACGCCGTAGTTCTCGTAACTGCAGGCCATCTCGCACTGCAAACACCCCGTGCACTTGTCGGGATTGATGTGTAGTGATTTCTGCATTGCTCGTCTCCTCGGAAACTAAGGGTTGCTCGGCCTTGCGCAGTTGCGCCCGCGCGCCACGGCGCGGTCCGGAACCGCCGGCGCATACCTATGCATGCGTGTTCATATTAGAGAAAAACATCTGGCGGCGAAAGAAAAATCTGTCCGGGCGGAAAAAAACCTCCGCCGTTCGATGTTGCGGCGCCGCAAAAGCCGCGCGCGCCGGCGCCTGCGATCAGCGCTTAATGGTAAATTCGCCCTGTCACGGGCTTTTCCGGAACCAACTCGAAAGCAGGGAAATGAAAGTCATCGTCATCGGCACCGGCATCATGGGCACCGGCATCGTGGCCGGGCTGATCGCGCAGCGCATTCCCGCGGTGCTGCTGGGGCGCGACCCCGGGCGCTGCGCCGGCGCCGTGCGCAACGCCAGGCAGATCGCGGCCGGGCTCGTTGCGGATGCGAAGGCGGACGGGCCCCCGGTCGAGTGCGGCCTGATCGAGAGCTGGAACGCGTGGACCGGCGCCGCGATCGTAATCGAGAACCTCGCCGAGGACCTCGCCCTGAAGCAGACGCTGTTTCGCGACCTCGACACGCGTGTTCCAGCCGATATCCCGATCGGCTCGAACAGTTCGAGCTACGGGATTTCGAAAATCGCCGCCGGCCTCGCCACGCGCCGGCGCATGTTCGGCGCGCACTATTTCATGCCCGCGGAGATCGTGCCCCTGGTCGAAGTGGTGCTGGGCGCGGATTCCGATCCGGTGCTCGGCGGCAGGGTGTGCGAGCTGTTCGCCGCGATGAACAAGAAGCCGGTGCTGGTGAAAAAGGACATCGCCGGCTTTCTCGCCAACCGCATGCAGCATGCGCTGATGCGCGAGGCGCTGTCGCTGATCGACGCAGGCATCGCCTCGCCCGAGGACGTGGACCTGGCGGTGCGCTGCAGCTTCGGCTTTCGCTTCGCCGCGGCGGGCCCGATCCTGCAGAAGGAAATCTCCGGCTGGGACACGACGCTGCGCGCGGGGACCGAGATCTATCCGACGCTCTCCAATACCGCCACTGTGCCCGCCTGTCTGGTGAACAACGTCGCGCAGGGCAAGATCGGCATGAAATCCGGAGTAGGCTTTCTCAAGTGGACGCCGGAGACGATCAACGCGGCCAAAGCCGAGTACGAGCGCAAGCTGAAGGCGGCGTTCACCCTGCTCTAGGGACTGCGCCGCGAGCGGAAAAGCCCGGAAGCCCGCGTCCCTATTGGTTCTCCAGCCGATCTGCGGTCTTATGATTGAAGTGCGACATGCAGGAAGCGCAGGCGGATGACGGCAATTTCACCGATCATGCCGTCGACCGGATTGAAGACGGCGAACTCGATATGCGTGTTGTCGAGGTTCGCGTGCAGCACCAGCGTGGCGCGACCGGTCCCCTTGGCTCCGCAGGCGCTACAATCGACGAAATTCCAATGTAACCGGACGATGCACCTTGCAATCACGCCGCTACCAGACTGAGTGGATTCTGCTCGGGACCATGCTGCTGGTTCTTGGCGCGATCATCGGTTATTGGCTGTATACGGAACGCATCCAGGTCGAAGTGCGGGAGCGCGATCGGCTGCAAACGCAGGCCCGGGTGATCGAGGCAAACCTGGGACGTCAACTGGAGAGTGTGAGCAAGACCCTGGTCGATATCAGGGATGAATTTTCGCCGCCCTTGAACAAGACGACGGCGGCGGAAGCTTCCCGCCATCTCAAGGCTCTGAGTTTGGCGATGCCGGGCGCATACGCAATCACAATCCACGATGCCAAGGGAATCGCGGTGGCCGCGAGCCGGCACGAACTGCTCAATGACGACGCCAGCGAACGCGCGTATTTCAAGGTCGCGCGCGCGGGTGCGAACCCCGACACACTTTACGTGGCGCCGCCGTTCAAGACCGTGCTCGGAACATATTCCATTCTTGTCACGAGGGCGATACGCGGCTCCGAGGGAGAGTTTGCCGGAAGCACAACGGCGGCGCTGGACCCGGATTATTTCAGCGTTCTGCTGCGCTCCGTGCTTTACGCGCCGGATATGTGGACATCCCTCGCGCACGAAGACGGCAAGGTATTCCTGTTCATGCCGCCGAACGAGCAAGCGCTGGGAGCGGACCTGAACCGGCCCGGCTCCTTTCGCAACCGGCATCTCGAAACCGGCCAGACTGCCACCGTAATGACCGGCACCGTCTATGCGACAGGCGAAGAACGCATGATGGCCCAGCAATTGGCCAAGCCCGCCGGCATCCACTTGGACAAGACTATTGGAATCGCCGTCAGCAGGGACCTTGCGGCCATTTACCTTCCCTGGCGCCGGCAAGTGCTGGCGCACGGCTTGTTGTACGCGGTGATTGCCGCGGCGGCGATCCTAGGCATGTTCTTTTACCAGCGCCGGAAAATGACTCACGACCGCATCGAGGCGGTCTACGAGACCGAGCGCAATCGCACGGAAGACACGCTGCGCGATGCCGGCGAGCGCTTGCGCCAGTTATCGCAGCGCCTTATCGACGCAGAAGACGGTATCCGGCGCGCCATCACCCGCGAATTGCATGACCGCGTCGGCGCCAGCCTTTCCGCCCTCAACCTCAACCTCAGCATCCTCCGTTCACAGTTGCCGCAGGAGTCGCTGCGCGTGGTCGAGGCCCGCCTCGATGACACGCAGAAGCTGCTCGAAGGGACGACGGCACAGGTCCGCGACCTGATGGCGGACTTGCACCCGCCGGCGCTGGACGATTACGGCCTGCTTGCGGCCCTGCAAACCTATGTCCATGACCTCGGCGCACGCATCGCCACGCCGATCAGCATATGCGGTGAATACATCGCGCCCCGGTTACCGCTGGTGGCCGAAACGGCACTGTTTCGCATAGCGCAGGGAGCGATTGCCAATGCTGTCACTCACGCACGGGCCAATCTCATCCAGGTCCGGCTCGCTGAATCCCCGGACCGGGTGACGCTCACCATCGCCGACGATGGTATCGGTTTCAGCGTGGTGCACCCCTCCCTGACGCGTGCGAGCTGGGGGCTCGCCATACAGCGCGAGCGGGCGCAGGCGGTCGGCGCCGAGCTAAGCCTGGAATCCACGCCCGGAGCGGGAACGCAAGTGCGCGTCGAGATTCAGCGGGAAAGGCGTTAAACTGGCGCCATGGCGTTGTCCCGCCTGTTCGCGTCGGGGGTCCGTTCATGACGATCACCATCTTCATTGCCGACGATCATCCCGTCATATGCGAGGGGCTCACACATCTGCTGCACACGCAGGAAGACATTCGCGTGGTTGGCGTGGCCGCCGACGGCGTCGAGGCCGTGAGGCAGGTTTCCCGGCTGCATCCCAACGTAGTGGTCGCGGACATTGCGATGCCGGAGATGAACGGCATCGAGGCAGCACGGCAGATTCGGGGGCGGTCGCCTGCAACCCAAGTGGTGATGCTTTCCATGCACTCCACGCCGGATCACATTTTCCACGCGCTTGAGGCCGGCGCGCTCGGTTACATACTGAAGGAAAACGCCGGCAAGACGATTGTCGACGCGGTGCGCGCCGTGCATTCGGGAAAACGCTACATCTGCGAAAGGGCCGCGGACGTTCTCGCCGAGCACGTCACACGGCGAAGGGGACCTAATCCCCTCGACGACCTCAGCCAGCGCGAGCGTCAAATTTTGCAGCTGGTCGCAGAGGGCGGATCGAGCGCCGAGATCGCGCGAAAACTAAGCCTTTCGCCCAAGACCGTGGACACTTATCGCAGCCGTCTCATGGAAAAGCTGGAGATCCACGATATCGCCGGGCTGGTGAAATTCGCAATTCTGCACGGGCTCACGACGCTCGATTAGCGGGTCGCAGGCCGTGCCCGGCGCCTTGTTGATTTCCCGGATTCCGGATCGCGCGCTGCGCGTCCGGAATGGCAGTAGACGGAATGGCAGTAGACTTGCGTTTAGTCGCACCATGTGCAATAGTAGATGCAATGAGAACTCGACGCTTCTGGATTGAGGCGCTGCAAACGGCCTGGCGGCGGCGCAGCGTGGTCTGGCTGTCGGGGGTTCGCCGGGCCGGCAAGACCACTCTCTCGCAATCGCTGCCCGGCGCCGAGTACCTCGACTGCGAACTGCCGCGGGTGCGGCGCGAACTCGCCGATCCCGAAGCATTTCTTGCCGGGTTGCGCGGCAAGACCATCGTGCTCGATGAGATCCACCGTCTCGGCGACCCCGCCCAACTGCTCAAGATCGCGGCCGATCATTTTCCTAAGACGCGCGTGCTTGCCACCGGTTCGTCGACGCTGGGCGCGTCGCGCAAGTTTCGCGATACCCTGGCCGGCCGCAAAGCGGAGGTGTGGCTGACGCCGATGCTGACGGCGGACCTCGCCGACTTCGCCGCGCCGGACCTGAAGCACCGCTTTCTGCACGGCGGATTGCCACCGTTTTTTCTCGCCGAATCCTTTCCGGAGCGCGATTTCCAGGAATGGATGGACGCCTACTGGGCGAAAGACATCCAGGAGCTTTTCCGGCTGGAGCGGCGCCATTCGTTCCAGCGCTTTGCCGAGTTGCTGTTCATCCAAAGCGGCGGCATGTTCGAGGCGACGCGCTTTGCCCGCGACTGCGAGGTAAGCCGCACCACTATATCGAATTACCTCGCCGTACTCGAAGCCACGTTCGTTGCGCACGTGCTGAAACCGTTCAGTTCGCGCCGGACGACTGAAATCATCGCTGCGCCCAAAGTCTATGCCTTCGATACCGGATTCGTGTGCCATTGTCGGGGATGGAACACGCTTCGCAACGACGATCTCGGCGTATTGTGGGAACACTTTGTTCTCAACGAGCTGCACGCCAGGCTTCAAACCCGGGATATCCGCTACTGGCGCGACAAGCGTCAACACGAGATCGACTTCGTGATCCAGAAGCGCGGGAAACCGCCGGCCGCGATCGAGTGCAAATGGTCTGCAGGGGAGTTCGACGGGCGCAATCTCCTGGCGTTTCGGCAGGTTTATCCGCAAGGCGACAACTACGTCGTCAGCACCGATGTCCAGCGCCCCTATCGCCGGTTCGTGTCGGGTCAAGAGGTGCAGTTTCTCGGTCCGGATGCCCTGATCGCACGGCTCGCGGCCTAATCTTCCGTAAGCGGGGATTGAAAGGAATGACCGGTGGTTCGCGGTTCATTCCCCATTGCATCGCCTTCTCCTCACACCCCTGGCCGGATCCAATCGGATATAGGGATTCCCCTACATCAACTGTCAAGATTTCCCGACAGACCGCCGCTTGCCTGACCGGCACAATTCAATGCTGGGGTAGAAGGCCGCGCACCGATCATACTTCATCGCACCGCAGCAGAAAGGCAGGCCGATTTGCGGGGGCAAGGTTTTCAAACATGGCTCGAAAACTCGCTGTGCTGATCGTCGAGGACCAGGATTTCATGCGGCGGATGCTGCACGAATACGTGCAGTCCGCGTACCCGGGCATCGCCGTCCTGGAGGCCGCCGACGGCGCGCAGGCGCTGGAACAGTGCCGCAAGAGCAGCCCGCGGCTGGTGCTGATGGACGTGGCGCTCCCCGACGCCAACGGCATCGAACTTACTGCGCAGATCAAGCAAATGCTGCCAGAAACCGAAGTCGTCATCGTTTCGCAGCACGCCGTCGAGGCCTATGGATGGACGTGGCGCTCCCCGACGCCAACGGCATCGAACTTACTGCGCAGATCAAGCAAATGCTGCCAGAAACCGAAGTCGTCATCGTTTCGCAGCACGCCGTCGAGGCCTATGTCGAGCGCGCGCGCGCGGCGGGCGCTTTGGCGTACATCATCAAGGACAAGGTCTATCGCGAGCTGTTGCCCGCGATAGACCGCGCGCTTGGCCGTGCGCGCTTGGCCGGC
>Ga0172369_10009868_pt1 | contig 10481 bp, 14 predicted proteins | sample LakKiv25m_FD_114539 | JGI IMG/M metagenome (GOLD analysis project Ga0172369, IMG submission 114539) | Freshwater microbial communities from Kabuno Bay, South-Kivu, Congo - kab_022012_11.25m | ecosystem: Environmental > Aquatic > Freshwater > Lake | place: Democratic Republic of the Congo...
AAGCAAGGAGGAGGTGGCATCCGCTCAACCCAACCTACTTTTCTCATTTTTTATTAACAGGTAGGTTGGGTTGAGGGCGGGATATCCAACCAGCTATGCAGAAAAATATCAAGCCCGAAACCCAACAGCCTTGCTTGTGTTGGGTTTCGCTTGGGTTTCGAGAAGCAAGGAGGAGGTGGCATCCGCTCAACCCAACCTACTTAATGTATAAATTAAAACTCACCAGGCAGGGGTTTAATATACTTGTGAACGAGGAGAGATTCATGGGGAGGTTGGGTGGGGACAGCAGGTTCAACCTCTTGCCATCGAGTTCTTTTTCCTGTATGCTTAATCATACAGGTTGGGTCGTGAGATGAACCACAACCAGCAGACATACGAAACCCAACGATTATTTAAATACTGAAAAGGGCGACCCTTATGAAAACCATCCAAAACATTTTCGACAACCTGGATCTGTGGCGGAACCTTCCGGCATATCAACTGGAAAGGCGCGCGGATATCTTCTTTTCCATCTATCTCCCCGAAATTCTATCCAGGAAAGTCGGCTTGGACATCGAAGGTGTCATACCGGAGTTCCCCATTCGTGTTGGCAGCATTCAACCCGAGCAGGACATCAATAAATCTTTCAAGGTGGATTACCTTGCCAAAGCCAGGGACGGAAAAACGATCATGTTTGTCGAACTCAAGACCGATCGCAGTTCCCGGCACGGAAAGCAGGATTGGTATCTGCAGCGAGCCAGCCAGGTGGGTATGATCGAGTTATTGGTCGGACTGCGCCAGATCTGTAAAGTCACCAGGAGCAGAAAGAAATACAGAGTTTTGCTTGGTTTGTTGCAGGACATGGGATTGATCGTCATGGATAACGTGGAAGCCTTCGAGATCATCCCGGCCGACTACAATATCCAGGTCGTATACATTCAGCCCAACAACCCGCTCGGGCAGGAGAACGTCATCACTTTTGAGGAAATCTCACAATTGATCAAAAAACACGGCGATGAGCTGAGCCTGCGTTTTTCAAAATCACTTTTGAAATGGTCCAACCCCAGGGTAGGCGGATCTGCCGGTAAGCAGGCTTGTTAGAGCGGGTCAGCCGGGCTTTCAACCAATCTGTTTCTTCAAGAAACCCACCATCGATTATCAGGAGGATGTTATGGTAAAAGTAACCAGGACAGACAAAGGGGATATTATCCGGTCTGTTGTCTATATTTCCATCTATGTGATCGTCATTGGTGTTAGTGCTTTCCTGCTGTTACCTGGTCTCTGGTACGCATGGCTTGGGTTGGTTCTGGCAGGCATGCTGATCCTGGTAAATTGGCACAAGCAGAAAACCGCCTACCGCTGCCCAAATTGTGGACATGTTTATGAGATCTCATTTCTCACCGACCTGGTTGCTCCGCATGGGGTCAACAGCGAGGGTGGCTGGCTGCTGCTGCGCTGCCCGGGCTGCCATCAAAGAAGTGTGACCCAGACCCTTAAGAAAGTTGAGTGAGATAGGGTTTCGTCTTTGGTTTTCTTTGGCATCCATTAAGAACCCATCCGGGTCAATTCGAAGATATGGATTTCCCTTAAAAGGTTTTGCTTTTTATGAGAACATCAATTCTCGCCTTCATTGTAATGATCCTGCCAACCCTGGTCAGCTGCTCCACAACACCGACACCAGCCTTTGATGAAGGTTTTGCGATCTATCTTCTGAGGGAGAATATATCCCCTCAACAACCCGTCGACCTGGATCTTCTGGAACTCGCCCAGCATCCCATCCTTTCCAGCAAAGACATTGTCTCCTACACCCGCGCCACCCATGACATTGAGCTGACTCAAAATGGGTATCTGACCATCGCCGCCCTGTCGCTCCCGGTGACCGGGATTTCTTTTGCGGCTTGTGTTAACGGTCAGCCAATCTACACCGGCGCGTTTTGGCCCGGTTACTCCTCCTTGAGTTTCGATGGCATTGTCATCGACCCCATCCTGGCTTCAATGGAGCATACTTTTATCCACATCCAATTGGGTTATCCGGGGTTGGATTTTTTTGATGCGGTCGATCCCAGGTCTGACCCGAGAATTCTGCAGGCTCTGGATCGAGCCGGAAAGTTGAAATGAGGCGAACCAATGGCATCGGACAAAGATTTCGTAAAATTCATTGCGGATCAGATCGAAGACGCAGGCATCATTACGTATCGAATGATGTTTGGCGATTATGGTGTTTATTGTGATGGCAAGATCGTCGCCCTGGTATGTGACAACCAGCTCTTTGTAAAACCAACGGATGGTGGCAGATCTTTTATTGGAGAAGTCACAGAAGCGCCACCCTACCCGGGCGCAAAAATGTATTTTCTTATCGAAGATAAGTTTGAAGATAAAGAGTGGATCAGCAACCTGATTCGAATTACAACGCAAGAACTGCCCGAGCCCAAACCCAAAAAGCAGAAAACCAAAAAATAACCTGGCAACCGGAATTCAGATCCGCTCACAAACCTGGCGGACAACCAGGTGCAGCTTTTCCAATGGAGGGAATCCAGCGGTTGATTTCCTCAACTAACAATTAATTACACTGCTATTCAAAAGACGATGATCAAAAAGGAAACAAATGGACACAGATTATAAACACACTCAATACGGGGTCTGGATGTTTGTGGTCTTCATCATTTCCGGCATTCTCATTTGCATGGTCGCCGTTGCTATCATCGCTGAAGGCCGCATGGCAGCAGCCATCGCCATGATCTGCATTTACATTTTTGGAGTCTCCCTTTTCTATTCTTTCACTATCCAGGTCGCTGCTGGAAAGATCAAATTCTGGTTTGGCATCGGACTTTTCAGAAAGACCTATTCACTTAACGATATCAAATCCATCCGCCAGGTGAAGAACCCCTGGTATTATATGTGGGGTGTCAAATCCATCCCCGGTGGATGGTTGTATGCCATTGCCCCGGGAGATGCTCTCGAGATCGTACTCAAGAATGGTCAGATCATCAATGTCGGCACGGATCAACCCAAATTGCTCAGGCAGGCTGTTAATGCAGCCATCCGACAAAAATAATTTTTAGTACAGGTTTCCCAATGCAGGGAATCCAGCAGTTGATTTCATCAAAACCTTACCCCTAAACACCAATGAACTTACCTGAATCCGAAACATCTACCTATGAGTACCCCGATCCTCTCGCACCGGAGCGAGTCTACCGGGAATTTGCATCCCAGCAAATCATGCAGATGATCAACGCCCGGCTGGTGGGTGTAGCTCCCGGCCTGGTGCACATCGAGCTGGATTACCAGCCCGGCCTGACCCAGCAGAATGGCTTTATTCACGCTGGCATCCTCTCCACCCTGGTCGATTCGGCCTGTGGGTTTGCCGCCTTCAGCCTGATGCCTGCCGGCAGCCGGGTGCTCAGCGTGGAATTCAAGGTCAACTTCATGTCCCCGGCGAGCGGCGAGAAATTCCTTGCCAGCGGACGCGTGGTCAGATCCGGGCGCACACTCATGGTCTGCAGCGGGGAAGTGCTGGCATATAACGGAGGTATCGAGACGCCTGTGGCACTCATGCAAGCCACCATGATGCGCCTGCCAGGCGAACCGTCATCAAATAATCCCTTCTATCTACAAGACAAATAACCAGGAATAATTCACTCCCAACCCAATTAAGAAGAGACCGCCATTACCTGGCGGTCTCTTTTGGGTTTTAGGATGGAGGTTTACCTGCTACCTGAAGGCATCATCCATTCGTACTGATTCAGGAAGGTTCCTCACATGGGATGGTCTCATTAGGCTTACCGCCGAGTCTCGGCTCCACCCGATCCAGATACTGAGTCAACAGGGAGGGGGCGTCGGGATGATCCGAATGCAAGGCATGGTCATAATTCCCGGCAACAGCCGGTATTACATAACTTTCCCGGCGATGGATACCAAAGATTTCGAAGAAGTGAGCGATACCCATCAGCAAGGCATATCGATATTCCTGCATTTTTAGAGACTGCCATTCCACGATGGATGCCATCGAACCGGTTACGCGGGCTTTTTCACGCACAATACGATGGATCTGTGAGGGATCACGAAACCCACTCGGCGAAATGAGTATACCGTTCGCCAGAAGTATGAGCAGGCTGAATGTGACCAGCACCACCCAGCCGCCTTCGGACCATTTTCCAACAATCTGGCCAATGAAAACGATCCCGGAAAGGATGGCTGCAAATCCAGCCCCCAGGCTGCCCCATCTGCGCATGGCACCCTTTGAAGTGGCAAGAATATGTTTGCGAATGGCTAATCCCATGACCGCGATAGGCATGAACACACCAACTCCATAAAAAGGGACGGCTGCGCTTGTATTACCCTTGACCAGGAATTGGATGGCGATGGTAATGATGAACCCGGCAGTAACAGAGCGGGTAAAAGTGCCCTGTGGGTTTCTGTAAACAAGAAATTCCGGCATCTCTCCGATGGCCACATCCCGCCATTCCGTAGCCTGCAGGTCCTGGAAAGCGGTCATTGAGGCGGCTGCCAGAAGCGCTACTGCCAGGATCTGGTAGGCATAGAACAAGATCTCTCCTCCGGGGAGTTGGGTAAAGCCAATGAAAGCCAGGTTACCCACCAGCGTGCGCCCCAGTGTGCCATCATAGACATTGAAACGGATGGCAAAAAACGAGAGCACAAAAGTGGTTATCCCCCCGTAAAACAGGAAGGATGTTTGCACAATACGACCGATGCCGGCTTTTCCGCTGTAAAACACCCATAAGGCTTTGAGCTTGGGTAGATGTTTCTTGCCCCACGCAACGATACCGGCATCTTCATTGATGACAAATTGAATGCCATTGGACATGGCTTCCAAACCAGTTAACGCCACCAGACCTTTCATCGAAGCGGTCAGAAGATGAAGCAGCGCTTTACCCATCGAAACTTGCTGGACAGTTTCCTGTACTTGCATCGCGGCCACCCCCTTCAGATTGGCATAGATCAAACCACCGACCATGACCAGGCTCATCATAACAAAGACACCCAGAAGGGTAAACACGATCCTGGCTGATTCTCCCCGGCCACGGATTGTAAGGTACCAGGTGATTCCAGCCAGGATGGCGCCGAGCAGAAAATGCCATATCCAATTTGTGCCATACTTTCCTAACACCGAGAGCAATTGATCTCCTCCTGACAAGGAGGATACGACAATCGTGAAAATGTAGTCCTGGATCAGAACAACTGCCACAACCAGGCTCAGTCCCGGAGTGAGATAGCGCATCGAAGCGGTATACGAACCACCACCCTCGTTGAAGATCCCAAGAGAATACATATACAGAGCACCAAAAACAATATTAAAAATGCTGATTATCGCTGCTGCTATATACCCCCATTTTTGGAGATCATAGGGGTGCAGGGCATGCATCATCTCGCCTGTGGCGTAAAAATATGAGGTGAAATAATCCACACCAAAGAGTGCCAGGGCAGCCAGTAGACCGATCTGACCAGCACCATGCACATGCGCGTTTTCTTTTTTTTCGCGCGGGGATGATTTATATGCCAAAAAAGCAACAACGATTAAAAGACCGATGGAGAATAACATGGATTACCTGATTATTTTTCACTACCAAATGCTGTTTCCAGCAGATTGAGTAAACCCAAATAATGATCACGAGTGGACAGGTTGAAACGGGTGTCCTGGCTGACTTTTACCTTTTCCTGGTACACTGCCCGTAAAACAAAGGCATTGGTGAACATGATCCGCCCGGCTGGTATAACTTCGAAATTGCTGTGGCAAATCTTGAGATCCTGATCATCAAAATAAGGCATGCTCAGGCGTAACCCTCGGTTCAAATTTCCCGCTTCAGCTCGTTCTTTGATGTGCACGATAATTTCTTTGGTCTGGTAGGCAGCCAGTGCGCGACCCTGGTTTACCAGTTGTCTGAGCATTCCGTATCTCTTTTTTGTATATTCCGGGTCAGCGGAAATGTAATGTGCAAGTGCGACCGCCTTGAACAAGACCTCCATGAAACTTTGCATTGAGAGGTTTATGGCAATTGCTTCTTCAAGTGAAGTCGCCAGCAATTCACCCTTTTCGCTAAAAGCAACCCACTCAGGCATATAAAACATCTGTGCATAAGGGGTAAAGCCAACCAACCGGGCTTCCTGTTTGTTTTCAAGCTCACCATTTTTTACAAATCCAGCACTGGAGGCAGTTGACATTGATGAAATCTCAGATCGATCATTTCCAGGGATGGATTGGATAACTTCACCTCCTCCTGCGGTTTGATCTTGGACTTCATTTCCTGATGGGAGCTTGTTAATAACCATGTCCATAACGGTGGCATACCGGAGCAAACCAGCTGCAACGGAAATAGACCTGTCAGGAGATTGTTCCAGGCCAGTCAAGACATGCCGCAGTTGCTTATATAGCTGTTTTTTTTCAGGCGGCTGATAATATTGCCAACTTTGTAGTTACACTGGTCGCGCGGTATCGTCACCAGGACTGGCTCAGCCACATTTTCCAGCAAGCAAACTACACGATCAGGAATATTGAAGTGAACCTGGGATCTATTTTCAAGCAATGCTTCAGCCAATTGTTTCCCTTGAACTTCAAGATTGCGCTGAGTTAGATCAGACTGGATGGAGAACAGACTTTCTTGGCGACCATATTCTTCTGTCAGGTAGTCTGACAGGTGATTTAAATTATTCTCACTTGACATGTTTGCCTTCTTGGATCAAAAAACGGAGTTTATAAGGTGATTACTCGAGCAGCAAATTCCATGCCCAAAGGATTGCGATTTCAAATAAAACGGATAGATATAGCAAAACAGATTGCCCCCAATTTGCAGGAAGGTGGTCAATTGTGATCTGTATCCAAAAGAAAAAAGCCATAATTCCAATAGCCCCCAGCCATAATATAGCCTCCGAAAGGATTGATCTATTCTCGAATAAATCCACCTGGATGTCTGAGATCTCCTGAATTGGTATCTGGAGGGTTGATCGAAAAAGTTCATTCATCTCCCGTCGGTACCATCCTCCACTCTTTCGTGTCAGCCCAACTACTGTATCGCCTGATTTCCAAATTTGCTCCACTTTTTTGCTCCAGTGTTTCCCGGTTTCCAATGCTATATCCACAGGCAGGTCTTTATTCCGTATGGATGAAGCCACTAATGCCAACTGTCTTCTGAGCATTAAATGCGTGCTTGGGTCCGAACACAATCCAAGGAGCAATATTCGTGAATAATTTGGAAGAGACAGCTTCCAGATGCGTTCAGCCAGTACGCCCGAGTCGAAATATGAATCCGGGATCAAAACAATAACGCGCTTCACTGAAGAAGGTACCGCGTATGTTTCGTTGGATATTTGAGTTAATGGATTAGCTAGCGTGGGAAAAGTTGATTTGTTCATGGTATTCTCTCCGTCTTCCAATCGTAATCAACGAAAGTTAAATGGAGACAAAAAAAATACCAATCCCATTAAAAAAAATTAAAAATTCTCTGCGATTCACCCCGAAATCCTTGTTAAGCGAAATCCTTATAACAATGACCGGTTCCAGGGATATGGAAATACTGCATAATCTTTTTAAGATCATGAAGTCTGGGGTGTATTTGATTGTCGGAGAAAGTCAAATACACCCCTACTTTCATCTCTTTCCTGAGATGAAACGGAATGCTTTTACACGTTTCGGAGGTGAATAAGAATTAAGGAATTGATGAAGCAGGTTTGGTTATTCTTGAGAAATTGCCGCGAAATTTGATTGGCGTTGGTGGGTCTATTCGTCCTCAATGAAGCGGTAACCAACCCCTGGCTCGGTCAGGAGATAATGCGGGTGCTCGGGGTCTTCTTCCAGTTTCTTGCGTAACTGACGCATGTAAACCCGCAGGTATTCAGTGTGGTCAGCATCTTCAGGACCCCAGACATGGGTCAGGATACTCCTGTGGGTTAGCACGCGGCCGCGATTGGAAACCAGGTAGGCCAGCAAATTGTACTCGTGGGCACTCAATTTGACCTCTTCGCCTGCGAGCGTAACGGAATGCCAGGACAGGTCGATCTGCAGGGCTCCAGTGATCACCATGTTGACCGGGCTGCCATTCTTTCGTGCCGAGTGACGTAAAGCCACCCGCACACGAGCCAGCAGTTCTTCGATCCCGAATGGCTTGGTAAGGTAGTCATCTGCACCTTTGTCGAGGGCAGCCACCTTATCACGCTCGCTATCCCGCACAGAGAGCACGATGATCGGACATTCTGTCCACTCTCGCAGCCGGACGCAGACTTCAACTCCATCCATATCGGGTAAACCCAGATCGAGGATGATCAAATCTGGCAAACTGGTGGCAGCCAATGTCAAACCTTCTTCTCCACGACTGGCGGTGGTAACCTTGAACTCTTTTTCGGTCAGGATCGTACGCAGGGCACGCAAAATTTGTGGCTCATCGTCGATCACCAGAATATGGGGAGGCGCGTTCATACCTGGTCCATTTCAATTGGCAACTGTGGCGGTGGGGAGCCGTTCAGGTAAAAGGGCAGGGTAAAATTGAAGACAAAATTTCCGGGTTGGTTTTCTGCCCAGATCTTTCCATCATGTGCCTCAATGATACCCTTGCAAATGGATAGTCCCAGTCCGGTTCCCGTCACCCGGTCAGCAGCAGTGATGCGATAGAACTTGTCGAAAATACGTTCCAGGTCTTCTTTGGGGACATGCGGTCCCTGGTTGCTGATCCGCACCTGCAATGTCATGTCATCCTGCTCGATGGCTTTGATGCGGATCACCGAATTGGGTGGAGAATATTTGATGCTATTGCTCAATAAATTTGTAAAAACCTGAATCATTTGCACATAATCCACCGGTACCAATGGCAGGTCATCGGGAATGTCAGTTTCAATTTTATGGTCACTTGTCTGTCTGCGCATCCTCACAAGCACTTCCCCTACGATTTCTGAAAGAATGTTCCAATCTCGTCTCGGCTGCAAAGCCCCAGCCTCCAGGCGCGACATGTCCAGCAAGTTTCCAACAACCAATTCCAAATGGTCGGATTCATCTTCAATCAGGGCGATCAATTCCGTGCGGGCATTTGAATCCCAATTGACCTCATTGCTGCGCAGACTGGAAATGGAGGCTTTGATGGTTGCCAATGGTGTGCGCAGTTCATGAGAATCGGACGACAGGATGGCTGTCTTCAACTTATCGCTTTCTTCAAGGATTCTGGTGCGCGATTCTATTTGAGCCAGGCGCTCACGTTCCAGAACCAGGGCTCCCTGGCTGGCAAAGGTCTGCAGCAGCCGTTTCTCGATGGACGAAATGACTGGAGTGAGCCTCCATAATCTTATTTCACCCAATGGTCCGTGAGCAGCCTGGATCGGTAGCCTTAATTCCGGAAGTCGATCCGGGGTTGATGAATTGGCTGGAAGTATGAGAGTTTGGGGTTGCGTGATCCCAATCTCCAATTCGATGCATTCCCCCTGGAATGTGGTTTGAATATGATCGGCCAGTACCTGACATATCACTAGCTCGTTGTGAAGTCCAACCAGAATAGTGCTTAACTCGTAGAGTTGGGTTGCATCCCATTCACGAGCTTTGGCTTTAGCCATTCCCAACCGGGCGCTTCCAACCAATTGGCTGATCACCATGGAAACGATTAAAAAAACCATCAATATTACCAGATCGATCGGTTGATGGACTGTAAATGTGTAGAAAGGTATTATAAAAAAATAATTTAAGGATAGGAAAGAACTCAAAGCAGCTATGATTCCCGGTCCCAGACCCCATAAATTGGTGATAAGACCAACTGAGAGCATATACAACAATGCCACCAGTGTCTTATCTAAAGTATCCCGCAGGAAGTATAGAATTATCGTCGTGGCAGCCACTAAAGTTACAGCAAGAACGTAACCGGAAATTTTGCGATAGAAAGAAGAAGTATTCATATTTGCCATATATTATACTTCTCATCCCAATACAACCTTTGCCACCTTGTCAATTTCCATCCTTAAGATAAAGCAATAGGAATGACACACCACCCTTGCACCATAATTCTTCCATCGGGTTTTTGGCACATCAGCCTTTAAATCTGCGGGGCAAATAACCCGCCAATTCTGATCCTCCCAATTAATACAAAGAGAGACCACCAGGCGCCTGGTGGTCTCTCTCATTTTATTTGAGTTTTTTGGATCCTGCATGCAGGGTTTTTTTAAATTGTCGAGTTCTTCTTTTCTTTCTTTAACTTCCTTTTTTCCTTGGCATCGTGCAAGGGTTTTTTCTTTTTTTCCTTTTTACTTTTATCCTTACTTCCTTTATCTGGCATGTCACTTCTCCTCTCAAAAAAACCTGACTGAACTTACAACCATGATCACTCTGTTTTAAAACGGAAGCCCTCAGGCATGTTTTGCAGATCCATTTGCATTATTTTACTACATTTGAAGGCAACAAGAATAGTTGTTATAACAAGTCAAATCATCCAAAACAAAATGCCCGCCGCCTGGATGAGGGGGGCATCCAAACGACGGGCACCCATATTATGCCATAATTCTGTTTATTTACCAAT
>Ga0172369_10009870_pt1 | contig 10480 bp, 7 predicted proteins | sample LakKiv25m_FD_114539 | JGI IMG/M metagenome (GOLD analysis project Ga0172369, IMG submission 114539) | Freshwater microbial communities from Kabuno Bay, South-Kivu, Congo - kab_022012_11.25m | ecosystem: Environmental > Aquatic > Freshwater > Lake | place: Democratic Republic of the Congo...
ATGGATGATTAAATAACTTATCAATAACAGAAAATGGCATTGTACAAACATCTGCACCCATCAATGCTGCTTCAACCAAATGCAGCGGATGTCTTATGCTTGCAACTAAAACCTGTGTTTTATAATTATAATTTTTATATATCTGAACAATTTGAGAAATTAATTCCATTCCATCATGGCTGATATCATCAAGCCTTCCAACAAATGGGCTTATATATGTTGCACCGGCTTTTGCTGCAAGTAATGCCTGCGATGGTGAAAAACAAAGAGTAACATTTGTCTTAATATTTTCTAAACTTAAAGTTCTAACTGCTTTTAGTCCTTCTTTTATTAAAGGAATTTTTACAACTATGTTATGATGAATTTTTGCAAGTTCGTGCGCTTCTTTAATAATGCCGTCATAATCTGTTGAGATAACCTCGGCACTAACAGGACCATTAACAACAACTAAAATTTCATCTAACAATTTTCTAAAATCTTTTCCTTCTTTTGCAACTAAAGACGGATTTGTAGTAACACCATCAAGAATTCCTAAAGCAGCAGCTTCTTTAATTTCATTTATGTTTGCTGTATCAATAAAAAATTTCATCTTTTCTCCATTCTTTTACTTTGTGTTGCTTTGTAATTTGGCAGCAAAGTCTTTTATAAAAAACTAATCAGCCACTAAACTGCCCTAGGCTGGCTGAAACACAAAATCACAAAGGCTCTCAAAAAATAAATTAATTAAATTACTTAAACTTCTCAGTTAGCTCTGTTCCTTTTCTTTTTGAGAAAAATTTAAACTTGCCCATAGATATATTTTGATCTTCTTCGATACTAAGTTTTACTAAAAACTTAAACTGGATTTTAGTGAACTTGCTGTCCTGTAATCTTTTTGCATCCGAAGGATGACATTTAATTATTAAACTAAAGCCGCCATAAAACTTTCTATATTTTTTTAGCCAGTCTTCAATATCATAAACAAGATGTGATTCTTTTGTCATAAATCCAGAGCCGCCGCAAGCAGGACAAACATCTTTCATCGCCTGCATAATGTTTTGTCTTATTCTTTGTCTTGTAATCTGAACCAATCCAAAATCACTCATTGGCAAAATAGAAACTTTAGAACGATCTTTCCTAAATTCTTTTTTTAATTCATCATAAATTTTTTTACGATTTTTTTCTTCTTCAAGATCAATAAAATCAACAACAATAATTCCACCAATATCTCGCAATCTTAATTGTCTTGCAATTTCGCGTGAGGCTTCAAGATCTGTTTTTAGCGAGTTAAGTTCCTGCTCTTTACTTTTAGCATAACGTCCGCTGTTCACGTCAATAACAACCATTGCTTCTGTATGCTCGATTATAAGATAGCCTCCGCTTGGCAACGGGACTTTTCTTCCCATCAAGGTTTTTACTTGTTCTTCGATTTTAAATTCATCAAATATAGATGAAGAAGATTTGTATAATTCAATTTTTTCCAGTAGATCTGGCTGTACTAGTTGTACATAACCTTTTATCTGCTTATAAAGTTTTTTTGAATCAACAAAAACTTTTGAGATATCGGGAGTTAATAAATCTCGGATAACGCTGTCCGTTGTACTTAAATCCTGATGAACAATTGATGGCGGTTCTTCACTCTTTGCAGCGGATTCAATATTCTTCCAGGTTTTTACAAGATTAGTAAGATCATCTTTTACTGCATCTTCTGCTTGATCTTTTGCAACGGTACGAATTATCAACCCATAATTTTGAGGAAGTATGCCGCGCGCTATGTGCCGCAATCGTCTTCGTTCTTTATAATCAGAAATCTTTTTTGATATTCCAATTTTATTATCGAAAGGAAGCAAAACACAAAACCTACCAGCAATAGAAACTGAAGAAGTTACGCGAACACCTTTATTATTAACTGGTTCTTTTGTTATTTGAACAAGAATTTCTTCGCCTTTACGAAGTTTTGGTATAATTGGTTCTGCGGGTGCAACAGCAGTTTCAGTTCCATTTGTATGATTTGATCTGATAGATTCTTCATCATCAATATCATCAACATCAGAATCTTCATCACCAAGCATATCCTGAAATTGCTTTGTGCGTTCGCCAATATCAGAAAAATGAAGAAACGCATCGTGCTTCATTCCGATATCTATAAATGCGGCTCTTATGCCAGGAAGAACTCTTGCAACTCTTCCAAGATAAATATCCCCAACCATTCTCCTGTTTTCAGGATAGTCAACAAAAAAGTCGGCTAAATTTCCATCTTCCGTAATGGCAACACGTGTCTGGTTGGAAGATGAATTTATTATAATTTCTTTTATCATAATAGAAAAACTCTTTGTATGAAATAAAACATTTCATTATTAAAAACTTTTGAAACTCTAAATTGAGCATAGGAATGCTTTGAGAGCGGTTTAATCCTACACCGTTTACTAATAGTATAGGCTGAATTGAGAAACTTCTTAAAAAATAAATTAATGCAAACAGCATTAAAATCCTGTATAAAAAATCTTTTTGAAGATAATTGACTTACATAAGTCATTATCCTAAATAAATGTCAGTCTGAGCCTGTCGAAGACTGACTTAAATAAAACAAGTTGTCACACTTCGACAAGCTCAGTGTGACATAAATAATTCATTCAATAAAATCGTCATTGCAAACGAGTCTTCTGCCATAGACATCGATTTGGGAGAGTGAAGCAATCTATTCTAATTACATTGTAGATTTCTTCGTCCTATCGGACTCGCAATGACAAAAAAAACTAATTAGCAGGTTGGTCTGCTGGTGGATTATTTTTTGCTTCTTTTTCAGCAGCTTCCATCAACAACTTTTTTCTGCTTAAAGAGAATTTACCATTCTCAATTTTTAATAGTTTAACAGAAAGTTTATCACCAACTTTTAAATAATCAGTAACTTTATTTACACGTTTAACATCTATTTCAGAAATATGCAATAGTCCTTCTTTACCAGGAAGAATTTCTATAAAAGCACCAAACTCCATAATCTTGGTAACAACACCATCATAAACTTCTCCTACTTCAGGAGTTGCAGTTAGTTTTTTGATGTATTCTTTAGCTTGTTGTGCGCTTTCTCTGTTTGGTGATGCAATGTGGATTGTTCCATCATCATCAATATTAATATCAACACCAAACAATCTTTGCATACCTTGTATTGTTTTTCCGCCAGGACCAATTACCAATCCAATCTGGTCTGTTGCGATGTTCATTGTAATCAATCTTGGAGCGTATGGCGAAAGTGTATCTTTTGGCTTGTTGATTGCTTCATTCATCTTGCCAAGAATATGCATTCTACCTTCTTTAGCTTGATGAAGAGCATTTTCCATAATCTCAAAAGATATTCCCTTAATTTTTATATCCATCTGGAAGCCTGTAATACCTTCGCTGGTTCCAGCAACTTTAAAATCCATATCACCAAGATGATCTTCGTTACCAAGAATATCAGTTAGAATTGCATATTTATCGCCTTCTTTAACCAAGCCCATCGCAATACCGGAAACAGCACCTTTAACTGGTACACCAGCCTCCATCATTGCAAGCGAGCCAGCACAAACTGTTGCCATTGATGATGAGCCGTTTGATTCAAGAATATCTGAAATAACTCTAACTGTATATGGAAATGCATCATCTGCCGGGAATACTTGTTTCAAAGATCTTTCTGCGAGATTTCCGTGACCGATTTCTCTTCTTCCAACTCCCGTCATTCTGCCAACTTCACCAACGCTAAATGGAGGAAAGTTGTAATGAAGCATAAACTTCTTTGAGTATTCTTGCAGCAATCCATCAACGGTTTGCTCATCGTTTTTAGTTCCCAGCGTAACAGTTGTTAATGATTGCGTTTCACCGCGAGTAAACAATGCTGAGCCGTGTGTTCTTGGTAAATTACCAAGTTCAATTGTTATTGGTCTAACCTGTTTTGTATTTCTTCCATCAAGGCGAATTCCTTCTTTAAGAATTCTTTGACGCATAAGATCTTTTTCCATATCGTGAAGAATTTCACCAATAACTTTTTCCTGTTCAGGATATTTTTCTGCTAAAGTTGTTTTTACAAATTCTGCAAGTTCTCCATTTTTTTCTGATCTTTCTTCTTTAGCGAGAACAGAATAAACGATTGTTTTAAACTTATCTTCAGCAAGATCATAAACATCTTTTTTAAGATTTTCATCAATTGTTTTTTCTTCAACAATCCATTTAGCTTTACCTGCTTCTGCTCTTAATTGATTTTGAAGATCAACAATTTTTTTGATCTCTGACTGAGCAAATTTTAATGCATCAAGTAATTCCTGCTCGCTAACTTCCTTAGATTCACCTTCAACCATCATAATAGAATCTGAAGTGCCGGCAACAACAAGTTCAAGATCTCCTAATTTAATTTGCTCGTGTGTTGGATTAACAACAAACTCGCCGCCGATTCTTCCAACTCTAACTTCTGCCATTGGCCCATCAAATGGAATATCTGAAACAACAAGTGCAGCAGAAGCTCCGCAAGCTGCTAAAACATCTGCATCGTTTTCTCCATCATAAGAAAAAACCATTGCAATAACTTGGGTTTCGTTTAAAAATGATTCGGGAAATAATGGTCTTATTGGTCTATCACACAATCTTGCACTAAGAATTTCTTTTTCGGAAGGTCTTCCTTCGCGTTTTATATAACCGCCAGGAAATTTACCTGCGGCTGAGGTTTTTTCGCGATATTCAACCTGCAATGGAAAAAAATCTTGATCAGGTTTTGATTCCGCTGATGCAACAGCGGTAACAAGCACCATCGTATCACCGTATCTAACCATAACAGAGCCATTAGCCTGTTTTGCATATTTTCCTGTCTCAATAGAAAATAGTCTTCCGCCTATTTCAACTTCTTTCTTAACAACCATTTTTAAACCTTACTTTCTTATGTTCAATTCTTTGATTATTGCTCTGTAACGTGCAATATCTATTCTCGTTAAATAATTGAGAAGTCTTCTTCTCTTACCAACCATCATCATCAAACCTCTTCTTGAGTGATGATCTTTTTTGTGTGCATCAAAATGCGCTGTTAAATCATTTATTCTTTTTGTTAACAGTGCAATCTGTACTTCAGATTTACCTGAGTCTTTTTCGTCTTTACCGAATTTTTTTACGATCTCAAGTTTTTCTTCTTTTGTCATTTTATCTATCCTTTATTTATTTGTACGATATAATTCCAGTACTATACCAGAATTAATTATTTAGTTTATTAAAAATTTTACGTCCGTTTTCTTCGTCCTTGTTCATTTGATTGATTAACTCTTCGGCAGAATTAAATTTTTCTTCGCCGCGTAATCGTTCAACCAACTCAACAGTAACTTCTTTATTATAAATTTCTCGATTGAAATCAAATATGTAAACTTCGGTAACAAGTTCGCCTTCATTATAAAAAGTTGGGCGCTTACCTATGCTTAGCAATCCAAATTGATTTTGATTTTCCACATTAATTTTAACAGCATAAATTCCGCTTGCAGGTAAAAGTTTTTCCTGTGAAGTTAATTTAATATTTGCCGTTGGAAATCCCAGTTCTCTTCCGCGTTTATCGCCGCCAACCACAACACCGCTAAACTCATAATTTCTGCCAAGAAGTTTATTGGCTCTGGCAATATTACCTTCTGCAATTGCATTCCGGATTTTTGTGCTGCTTACAACTTCTTCATTGATTAAATATGGTTCAGCAGCAGTTACAATAAAATCTTCTTTTGCTCCAATTTGTTTTAGCAGCTCAACGTTACCTTTTCTGCCTTTTCCAAAATGATGATCGTGACCTAATACAATTTCGCGCAAACCAATTCCATTAATCAAATAATCATAAATAAAATCTTCGGCACTTAACGAAGCAAATTCTTTTGTAAAATTTATTGTTAAAATATTTTCAACACCATGTTGTTTAAGTAACTTAATTTTTTCTTCCTGAGTTGTTAACATTTTAACAGAACCATCGTTTCCTAAAACTGTTCTTGGATGAGGATAAAATGTTATAACAATATTTCTGCATCCTTTTTCTTTTGAACATCCAACCAATTTATCAATGATCTTTAAGTGACCAGGATGAATTCCATCAAAAGTGCCAAGTGTAAGAATAGTATTTTTATTCTTTGTTAAATTTTTAATACTATTAAAAACCTGCATCTATAATATCATCACAATAACTTGTTAATAAAATCTTATCATCCTGAGCCTGTCGAAGGATGACATTCTAATTATTTCGCCACCTGTCTGCCAACAGGCAGGCATCACAAGCTCAGTGTAACAAACACAAAAACTAATTGTTTTCCATAATTTCAAACATAGATGAAAACTCATTCATCTTGTAAGCATCATCAACTTTATAATCACCAATTTCTGTACGTCTTAACAAACTTAAAACTCCGCCGCAGCCAAGTTCATTTCCAAAATCATTTGCAATAACTCTTATATATGTTCCTTTAGAGCAAACAATTTCAAAATGAATATCAGGTAAATCTATCTTTGTTATTTCAAAAGAATAAATTTTAACCTGTCTTGGTTCGCGCTCAACTTCTTTTCCTTTACGTGCAAGTTTATAAAGTGCTTTGCCTTTATGCTTAATTGCAGAAAACATTGGTGGAATTTGTTCAATATTTCCTAAGAACTTGTTTCTAACTTCAAAAATTTTTTCTTCAGTTAGATTTTCTGGTAATGATTTTTCTAAAATCTCAGTTGCCAAATCCATTGATGGCGAACTTTTACCAAGAGTAATTATTCCAGTATATTTTTTTTGTTGATCCTGGTAATTAGTAATTTCTTTGGTCTTTTTACCAGTACAAACTATCAATAACCCGGTTGCAAGCGGATCAAGCGTACCTGCGTGACCAACTTTTTTAATTTTTATTAATCTTCTTACTTTCGCAACTACATCAAACGAAGTCCAGTTTGCAGGTTTATCAATCAGAATTACTTTACCGGATAAGTAATCAAGATTCTGAAGATCCTTCGTTTGTTTTGTTATCATCATTTTCGTGAATTTTCTTTATCAATCCTTCAATCTTTTCAACGTAATCAAGCGTATCATCAAGAAAGAATTTTAACTCGGGAATAAACTTTATTCTAATTCTGTGTGCAAGTTCGGTTCTTATATAACCTTTTTTTGCATCAATCTTATCAAGAACAAGTTCACGTTTTTCCTTTTCTAAAACAGAAAGATAAATCCTTGCAAGTTTTAGATCGGGACTTACTCTAACATTTGTAATCGTTACAAATCCTAAATCCATATTAGAAAGCTTATGCAAGAAGATTAAACTTATTTCTTCTTTTATAAGATGTTCAACTTTATCAATTCTGTAAGACATAATTTATCCGAACAACTAAATCTTTTTTTTAAGCAAGAGTTTTCTTTGTTTCTACAAGTTTAAATGATTCAATTATATCACCAACTTTAACATCATTAAAGTTTTCGATATTCAATCCACATTCATAACCAGAATCAACTTCTCTTACATCATCTTTAAATCTTCTTAAATTACCAATTGTTCCTTCGTGTATAACAATTCCATCACGAATCAATCTTATCCTATTGCTTCTGGTAATCTTACCATCCAGAACATAACAGCCTGCAACTGTACCAGATTTAGGAACTTTAAATGTGTCTCTAATTTCAACAGTAGCAGTAACTTCTTCAGAAATAACAGGTGATAATAATCCTTCAAGAGCTGATTTAACCTCATTTATTGCATCATAAATAACGCTGTAAAGTCTAATATCAACTTTTTGATTTTCTGCAAGTTTACGAGCATTAATATTTGGTCTAACATGAAAACCAACTATAATTGCATTTGAAGCAGCCGCAAGTAAAACATCACTTTCTGATATTCCACCAACTCCTTTATGGATTACATGAACAATAACTTCCTGATTACTTAACTTCATTAACGAATCAGCTAATGCTTCTACAGAACCATCAACATCGCCTTTTACAATAAGTGCAAGTTCTTTAACTCCGCCAATGCTAATCTGTTTAGCAATTTCATCAAGTGTAATATGGTGTACCTGTTTCTGATCCTGTTCACGTTTAAGCTGCTGTCTTTTTAAACTTATTTCACGTGCTTCACGTTCAGATTCAAGAACAATAAAAGTATCACCAGCTTGTGGTGCGCCTTCAAATCCTAAAACTAAAACTGGTGTAGATGGCGGCGCCTCTTTTACTTTGTTTCCTCTTTCATCAAACATTGCTCTTACTTTACCGTGATGTACTCCCGCAACAAATGGATCACCAATTCTTAAAGTTCCTTTTTGTACAAGTATAGTTCCTGTAACGCCGCGTCCTTTATCAAGTTCAGCTTCTACAACTGCACCGCGTGTTAATCTATCAGGATTTGCTTTAAGATCTAAAAGATCTGCTTCAAGAATAATTTTTTCTAATAAAAGTTCAACGTTCAATCCTGTTTTTGCAGATAGATGCACGCACTGATATTTTCCGCCCCAATCTTCTACAAGAACATTTCTATCAGCCATTTGCTGTTTAATTTTATCAGGATTTGCACCTGGTTTATCAATCTTATTAATTGCTATGATAATTGGAACACCAGCAGCTTGAGCGTGGTTTAATGCTTCAACTGTTTGAGGCATAACAGCATCGTCTGCGGCAACAACAAGTACAACAATATCAGTTAATTGTGCACCACGAGCACGCATTGCCGTAAATGCTTCGTGCCCAGGAGTATCAAGAAATGTAATTTGTTTTCCCTTGCCAATATCTACGCGATATGCACCAATATGCTGTGTAATTCCACCAGATTCACCGGCAACAACATTTGTTCTTCTAATATAATCCAGCAAAGATGTTTTACCATGATCTACGTGCCCCATAATTGTTACAACCGGTGAACGAGGTTTTAATTCATCATCTTCATCTTCAATATCTTCCAGAACTTCGGCTGTATATTCTTTCTGAAACTCAACTTGAAAACCAAATTCATCTGCAACAAGTGTAATTGTTTCAACATCAAGTCTCTGGTTTATTGAAACCATCAAACCAAGACCAATACATTTTGAAATTACATCGCCAACGGGTACTTCCATCAAGTTTGCAAGTTCGCTAACAGCAATAAACTCGTTTACTTTAAGAACTTTAGAATCAAGAGATTTTAACTCCTGCAATCTTTCTTCTTCGGCTTCTCTTTCTCGTCTTTTCTTTTTTCTTGAAGCGGCTCTATTTGTAGTCGCAGTATCATCCATACTTAACATAGTTTGCTTGATAGCTGCTTTTACATCCTTTTCATCTATCTCAAACTTCTTTACACGTTTTTTCTTTTTTACCGTTGGTGTTTCTTCAGGCGTTACTTCGGTAGTAGTTTTTTTCTTATTCTTTGGTCGTTTCTTTTTCTTAATATCGCTCGCAGCTTCAGATGATGAAGTTGGTGTTTTTGTTGATTTGTTTTCTGCAACAGCTGGATTGATTTTTTTAACAACAGGTTTTTGCCGCTTTTCTTCGCCAAGATCAATTTTACCAACAACTTTAAGTCCACGTTTTTTATTTGCTTCATTATCTTTTGGTGAAACAAATTTATCACGAACAACAGGAGTGGGTTTTTCTTTTTCAACCTTAACTTCTTCAACTGGTTCATCAACTATTACTTCTTCTGCAGCAACCTCAACCACTTCTTGTACTTCTGTGGTTTCTTCAACCCTGGGTTCTTCCGTAACCTCTGGTTCAGGCTCAACTACAGCTTCAGTAATTACAATTTCTTTTACTTCAATTTCTTCGGATACTTCTTCTTCAATCTTTGCAGTTTTTTCGTCTTTATCACCTTTATCTGCGCGCTTTTTATTGAACTCAGCTATTTTTTTGTAATGCTGTTCAGCTTTTTCAATATCTTTTCTAAAGTGCGCATTTATTTCAACAATCATATCCTCAGAAAGAATTGATTGATGAGACTTAACTTCGTATCCCTTTGTTTTAAGAAATTCAATAAGATTTTCTGAAGATAGATTTATCTCGGCAGCGTATTTATATAATCTTATTTTAGGAGCTTTTGTTTCAGACATTTATAGGTTACCTTTTCTTCGGCTATTCTTCTTCTTCAAACTGAGATTTAATTATTTCAATAATCTCTTCAATTTTTGCTTCGTCAAACTCTTCTATCTCTTTAAGTTTTTCTGGTCCAGCTGTTAATACTTCAATTGCAGTATCGTATCTGTGATTGATAAGTATTTCATAAACATCAGCACCAAGTTCTTCTTTAAGATCAATCAGCTCGATATCTTCTTCGTATTCTTCAAATGGTTTTTCTTCACGTAAGATTTCAATTTCATAACCAGTAAGCTTCATTGCTAATCTAATATTAACACCATTCCTGCCAACGATTAAAGAAACCTGATCGCTATCAGCTGTAACTATAGCTTTCTTTTCATCTTCGTAAAGTTCTATTTTTTTCAACTTAGCTGGTGCAAGTGATTTTTGAATAAATATCATCGGATCATCAGAATAGCTTACAACATCTATATTTTCGTTATTTAATTCGCG
>Ga0172369_10009876_pt1 | contig 10475 bp, 12 predicted proteins | sample LakKiv25m_FD_114539 | JGI IMG/M metagenome (GOLD analysis project Ga0172369, IMG submission 114539) | Freshwater microbial communities from Kabuno Bay, South-Kivu, Congo - kab_022012_11.25m | ecosystem: Environmental > Aquatic > Freshwater > Lake | place: Democratic Republic of the Congo...
ATCTCCAAAGGCCATTATACCAAATCTTTAAAAGATTGGTTTGACCTTCATCTACTAAGGAGCGGTCTTTTATCTTAATAACCCGCTCATCTAAACTGTAACGCAACTCTTCAAATATTATAACCGGAACAGTTTTATTAATTGACAAGCATTGGTTTTGTGATAAAATAATCTCAACCATTTGAGGTTCACTCTTAATCAGAGTGAACCTTTTTTAATTATATTCCTATGAATCTATTAAGTTTTTTAATACTATTTCCGCTCGCAACAGCTTTTGTTTTATTGTTCCTGAAGAACTATAAAATGAGGGCTATTGCCATAACTGTAGCGGCTGTGCTGCTTTCCGCGGGTTCAATAGCGTTGCTTGTCATTAATTTTCATCGCGAAGCCCAATACTTTCATATGGAAGTGTTTTATATAGATAAAGCCATGTTTTTTATAGAGGCTTTATTGGCGGTATATATTCTTTATGTAAGCTGGGAGCATAAAAAATATATAATATCTGGCCTGATATTGGCGCAGTTTTTGATTATGGCGTTCTTTGAACTGAAATATGCCCATAGCGTTGCGGTCAGCTACGAGCTGTTTGTGGATAAATTTTCAATAATAATGGCTCTGATAATAGGGATGGTCGGGAGCCTCATATGCGTTTATGCCATAGGGTATATGAAAGATTTTCATTTGCAGCATCACAAGGCTCTCAAAGATAACAGGCGGTTTTTCTCATTCCTTATGTTTGTATTTTTATCAGCCATGTTCGGGATAGTTTTTTCGAATAATCTGTTATGGCTCTATTTTTTCTGGGAAATAACAACGATCTGCTCTTTTTTACTGATAGGGTATAAGAAAACAGAAGAGGCTGTGAATAACGCGTTCCGGGCATTACAAATAAATCTTCTAGGCGGCCTGGCCTTTTTAATAGGCATAATATATCTTTATTATTCTTACAATGTCGTAGAGCTGGATAAAGCGATATCTTTAGGAAAGCTAGGCGCGCTGATCCCTGTCGCGCTTATAAGCTTCGCGGGCCTTACAAAGTCTGCCCAGATGCCGTTTTCATCCTGGCTTTTGGGCGCTATGGTTGCGCCTACGCCTGTTTCAGCCCTGCTTCATTCAAGCACAATGGTTAAGGCAGGCGTATATATTATTTTAAGATTTGCGTTTGCGCTGCAGGGAACCCTGCTTGGTTTTATAATTGCGTTAATAGGAGGGTCAACTTTTCTTGTAACCTCTCTTATCGCGGTTAGCCAGAGCGACGCTAAAAAAGCCCTGGCGTATTCTACTATTGCCAATCTTGGCCTTATAGTGCTTTGCGCGGGAGTCGGAACTTATGAGGCAATGTGGGCGGCAATGCTTTTAATCATATTTCACGCTGTGACAAAATGCCTTTTGTTTTTATGCGTAGGAGCCATAGAACACAGAATCCATTCTAGAGACATAGAAGATATGTCCGGGCTCATTATCAGCATGCCGAAGATATCAATAATGATACAGGTGGGCATGGTGGGTATGTTTCTGGCCCCGTTCGGAATGCTTATAAGTAAATGGGCTGTTTTAAAAGCGCTTGTGGATTTCAACCCTTTATTGGCGGTTTTTGTCATATTCGGAAGCTCCGCCACGCTTTTTTTCTGGGTAAAATGGCTTGGCAAGATAATAACGGTCGTGAATACGGAATATGACCTGGAAGAAGGGATGCACAAGACCGAGATAGCGCCTTTATTTATATTAGCTTTCTTATCGGTTGGTTTGTGCGGTTTATTTCCTTTTGTATCAACAGCGCTTATCCAGCCTTATGTCATGGAGATATATGGCGTGACGCTGGCCATGAGCCAGGGGAATATCGTAATAATGTCCATAATGCTGGCTATGGTTATGCTTTTTCCGCTAAGTTTTATAAATTACGGGAAAAGAGTCAAGGTGGTGGACGCTTATTTAGGCGGCGCTAATACGGAAACCGGTATACGCTTCAAAGGCGCCTCCAGCAGCGCGAAAGACATGCAGATGAAGAATTACTATATGGAAAAATATTTCGGTGAGGCCAGATTATACAAATTCGGTTCCCTTATCTGTTTTATATTTATCGTTTTTATATTTGTATCGTTTATAAAATGAAAATATTTATCTCAATAATCGCATATATCGCTCTGGCGCCTTTTCTCGGCGCAATACTTTCCGGAGTGGACCGCAAGATTACCGCAAGGATGCAGGGAAGAGTGGGTCCGCCTGTCTTGCAGCCTTTATATGACGCGCTTAAATTAATAGAGAAAGAAAGCCTTGTGGTAAGGAAATCGCAGAATTTTTATGTGGCGTTCTTTTTGATGTTTATAATTTTTACAGGAGCTTTATTCTTTTCTGGAAAAGACCTGCTGCTTGTGATATTCGCGTTGACCCTGGCGGAAATATTCTTCGTGCTGGGAGGGTACAAGGCGAGTTCGCCGTACAGCATCATCGGTTCCCAGAGAGCGCTTATTCAGATGATGGCGTATGAGCCTGTAATAATACTCTCGGCCGTAGGGATGTACATGGTTACAAAAAGTTTTTATATCACGGATATAATCTCTTACGGCAAGCCTCTTTTTTATTCTCTGCCGGGGTTGTTATTCGCGTTTATTTTTGTATTGCCAATGAAGTTTTCCAAATCGCCTTTTGACCTGGCGTATTCGCATCACGCCCATCAAGAGCTTGTAAAAGGCATGACTACGGAATTTTCAGGGCGCTCCCTTGCCATGATAGAGGTTGCGCATTGGTATGAGAATGTATTAATGCTCGGTTTTGTGGGGCTGTTTTTTGCGAATAATATTTTAATCGGAATCGCGCTTACGTTTTTGGCATATTTTTTTGTAATTATTATTGATAATACCTTCGCGAGGGTAAAGTGGGAAATGGCCCTTATGAGCTCCTGGATTGTGGGGCTATTGTTCGGCGTGGGAAATATTATATTTTTATTTTTTGTGCTGAGGTAAGACATGTCTTATTTAAAAAAATCTCCGTGGGTTATACATTATGACGGTACAAGCTGTAACGGATGTGACATAGAAGTCCTGGCGTCGCTTGCTCCCAGGTATGACGTGGAGAGGCTCGGCGTAATAAATACCGGAAATCCTAAGCATGCGGATATTTTTCTGATAACAGGCTCCGTGAATGATCAGAACAGAGAAGTGGTGCAGAATATATACGAACAGATGCCTGATCCGAAAGTGGTTGTGGCTATAGGTATTTGCGCTACTTCCGGGGGGATATTCAGCGAGTGCTACAACGTGCTGGGCGGAGTAAACAAGGTATTGCCTGTTGACGTATATGTTCCAGGGTGCGCCGCGAGGCCGGAATCTATCATAGACGGCGTAGTAAAGGCTTTAAAAATTCTGGAAGATAAAAAACACAAGCTTATAGCCATGGCCCTGGGCACGGAGGTATTGGCCATAGAGCCGGCAAATATAGAGGATGCGGCTGAGATTTTAGCGCTGCAGAAACTGGCTTATCAGAGCGAGGCCGAGCTTTATAATGATTTCGCGTTTCCTCCTTTGATGCAGACATTGCCTGAATTAAAAGAAGATTTTAAGACTATAATATTTTTCAAAGCGGTCATGAACGGTATAATTATAGGATCTGTGCGGGGTTATGTTAAAGACGACACGTGTTATATTTACAGGCGGATAGTGCATCCTATATATCAGAATCTCGGGATAGGCAAAAAACTTATGAATGAAATAGAGTTTCATTTTGGTTTTGCTTCCAGATTCGAAGTTTTTACAGGCCACAAATCCAAGCGTAACATTAATTTTTACGAGAGGCTCGGATACAGGATGTTTAAATGCGAAAAAGTAAACGATAAACGGCACAGGGTTTATATGGAAAAATTCGCTGATAGGATATAAAAATGGCAGAAGACCAGAAATTGATAAGCGTAAAAATAGAAGAACTACCGGAGAAGGTAAGAGAGCTTTATGTGTCGGGCTACAGGCTGGCGCAGATAGGTTGCACTAAGACCGATATTCTGGAAATCAATTATTCTTTTGATAAAGACTATAACTTTGTGAATCTAAGAATTACGATACCATCCGCAGCCGTTGAAATACCGAGCATAAGCCGTATTTACTGGAGCGCGTTTCTTTATGAAAACGAGATAAGCGATTTGTATGGAATAAAAATAAAAAATATGGCGGTTGATTACAAAGGCAGTTTTTACCGCACTACTGTTAAATATCCGTTTAATCCGCAAAACGCTGCAAACGCCGGAGAAGGGATCCCATCATGACGAAAAGAACTATTATCCCTTTTGGGCCGCAGCATCCTGTTTTGCCTGAGCCGATCCATCTGGACCTTGTGTTGGAAGACGAATTGGTAGTTGAGGCAATTCCTTCCATAGGCTTTATTCACAGGGGGCTGGAAAAGCTGGTCGAGAAAAAAGATTTTATAGATTTTGTCTACGTGGCTGAAAGGATATGCGGGATATGTAGTTTTATCCACGGCCTTACTTACTGCATGGCGGTAGAAGAAATCATGAAGATCAGAGTCCCGGAGAGGGCGGATTATCTCAGGACCGTATGGTCGGAACTTTCCAGGATGCATAGCCATCTTTTATGGATGGGGCTTATGGCTGACGCATTTGGCTTTGAGAGCCTTTTTATGCACACCTGGCGCATGAGAGAAAAGATCCTTGATATTATAGAAAACACAACAGGCGGAAGGGTTATATTTGCTTCAGCTAAAGTGGGTGGGGTCAGAAGAGATATAGATAACGCCGCTTTAAAATCTATCAGCAAAAGCCTTGAATCATATGAAAAGGAACTTAAAGAAATTACGGATGTTTTTATAAAAGACTCTTCTGTGCAGCACAGGCTTGCAGGAGTAGGTGTGCTGAAGAAGGAGCAGGTCTATGAGCTTGGGGCAGTCGGTCCTACATTGAGGGCAAGCGGATGGCCTATAGATACCAGGAAACTCGGATACGCGGCTTATAAGAATATCGATTTTGAGCCTATTATTGAAACCTCAGGAGACAGTTATGCAAGGTGCGTTGTAAGGATAAAAGAATTATTCCAGTCCGTTGATATAATCAGGCAGTTAGCTGCAAAAATTCCGGATGGGCCTATCGAGGTCAAAATTACGGGAAATCCTGACGGAGAATTTTTTGCGAGGACAGAGCAGCCGAGGGGAGAGGTTATTTATTACGCCAAGGCGAACGGAACCAGGTTTTTACAGCGCCTTAGAGTCAGGACCCCTACATTTGCTAATATCCCAAGTTTAGTAAAAATGCTCCCGGGAAGCAGCCTTGCGGATGTGCCTGTATTAGTCCTGACTATTGATCCGTGCATAAGCTGCGCTGAAAGGTAACTATGCAATTTTTTTTAATGGCAAAAACAATCCTGAAGAGCTTGTTCAAAAAACCCGCAACCGTTAAATACCCTTTTGGCCAGAAGGTGTTGTCTGAATTTGCAAGAGGCAGTATTTATATAGATATTTCAAAATGCATATTCTGCGGAGTATGCCAGAAAAAATGCCCAACCGGAGCTATAACTGTCGCCAGAGAAGAAAAAACATGGAACATAGCGAGGCTCAAGTGTATTACATGCGGTTATTGTGTGGATGTATGCCCTAAAAAATGCCTCCGGATGAGTAACCTTTATACAGAGCCGATGCTTACAAAACACGAGGATTTATACAAAAATGCATGAGTACCATATCGTAGAGGGCATAGTGAAGCAAATACTGGAAAAAGCAAAGGCCTCCGGAGCTAAGAAAATAACCGGAGTTACGCTTGTCATGGGGGAACTTTCCGGCTTGCAGGATGAGTCTATCAGGTTTTATTTCGATAATCTTGCCAAAGAAAACCTTCTCGAAGGCGCTAAGCTGACGGTGAAAACCGCGAAATCTAAACTAAAGTGCCAGGACTGCGGTACGATATTTGAGCATGAGAAATCAAATTTCAATTGTCCTAAATGCTCCGGCCAGGGTATCCTGACAAATTCCGGCAAAGAATTCTACATCGACAACATAGAAATCGAATCATAATCTTGACACTCTGACAATGTTAGTTTTGTCAAGTTTATGGTACAATGAAAGCATGAAAAATAGTTATTTGCAGGTTATTACGACTGTATCCGGGAAAATCTATGCCGAAAAGATAGCCAGAGCCCTCATAGCCAAAAACCTTGCCGCTTGCGTCCAGATAGGAGGGCCGATAAAAAGCATCTATCGATGGAAGGGCAGGGTTGAAACAGCAAAAGAATGGGTGTGTATAGTTAAGACCAGAAAGAGCGTTTATAAAAAAGTGGAAAAAGCGATTAAAAAAAACCATCCTTACGAAGTTCCTGAAATCATAGCAGTTCCGATTGCCGAAGGCAGTAAAACTTACCTGAAATGGCTTTTCGATGAAACTGCAAAAAAATATGGATAAGATTAAACTTGGTATCAGCAGCTGCCTTTTGGGGAATAGCTGCAGATATGACGGCGCCCATAAAATGGACCGTTATCTGAAAGACGCATTTGGTAAATTTGTAGATTGGGTACCGGTATGCCCTGAGGTTGAATGCGGGCTTGGCGTTCCGAGAGAGGCAATGCATTTGGTAGGCGCGCCCGGACCTCTCCGGCTTGTCACTAGGGATTCTAATATAGATTATACTGAAAAAATGCTCAAATGGGCTAAAGAGAAGCTTGGGCAGCTTGAAAAAGAAAATTTGTGCGGGTTTATATTTAAAAATAATTCTCCGAGTTGCGGCCTGAACAGCGTGCTTTCCAAAAAAGGAATAGGTATATTTGCAAAAGAGTTTTCCGGCTGTTTCAAACTTATGCCTTTGGAGGACGAAGACAGATTGCGTAATGACAAGACAAGAGAAAATTTTATAAAAAATATTTATATTTTTAAAGAAACGCGTCAAAAAACGTGCCCTTCTCGCGTATCATAAATCTAAGATAATAATCCTATGAAGCTGATAAAGATAATAAACGATAAAAGTATTAAAGAGATTGTCCTGGAAAGCTGGGCTGTGAGCTGGCCTATGGCCCTTATTATGTTTTTTGAATTTTTAATAGGGCTTTCTGATGTATATATCGCAGGCAAATTCGGCAAAGAGGTTCAGGCTGGATACGGGCTTGCGTTCCAGATGTACTTTATTTTTATCATAGCAGGCATGGCTCTCACGGTAGGTACTGCTTCGGTTCTTTCAAGATTATTTACATCCGACAGGAAAGACAAATTTTTTCTGGCGGTCAGCACGTCTATTATTACAGCTATTGCCGCAGGTTTTATCGCCACGCTTTTGGGCATATTTTTTTCAAGGTCAATAATATATCATCTTCATGCGCCGCAGGTTGTCAAAGACCTGGCCGCGCCTTTATTAATAATATATTCCCTGGGTTTTATGTCTGACTATGTTCTTATGACTACCAATGCGGTTTTACGGGCTAGTGACATGATACGAAAATCCCTTCTTGCCATGACTGTAGTATGCTGCCTTAATATAATCCTTAATTTTACGCTAGCTTTCGGCACGTCTCTGGGTTTTAGAGGCATTGGCGTAGCTACTGTAATTAGTTTGTCTGCCGGAGCTGTTTTGAACCTTGGCTTTGCCAGAAAATTTATAAAAGAAGGTTTTAAATTCTCGTTCCTTATGTTTAGAAAAATGCTGGATATAAGCTGGCCAGCGGCGATGCTGCAGATATTATGGCAGCTCGGCACAATAGCGCTTTTTTTAATATTAAGTTTTCTCCCGGCTATGAATGTAGAGATTATGGCGGCTTTTACCAACGGATTGAAGATAGAATCCGCTATCTTTCTTCCGGTATTCGCGTTTAATATGGCAAACGCCGTCCTGGTCGGAAATTCCCTCGGCAGGAAAGAAAAGGATCAGGCGTTTAAAAGAGGCGTGATAACGAGCGTTACGGGCGTGCTTATAGTTATTGTGTCGACTTTCGTGGTTTTGTTTAATGCGAAGTTCATAGCAGCGCATCTTTCCGGAGACGGCGTTGTTGTTAACGAGACCGTCAGATATATTTTTATCGCTCTTATTTTCGAGCCTGTAATGGCCTGGGGCGTTATAATGGCAGGCGGGTTAAACGGAGCCGGGGATACAAAAGTTGTTATGGCTATTGTAGCCGGAACAGTTTGGCTTATACGTATTCCGTTAAGTTATCTTCTTGGAGTCTATTTTGGATTCGGGGCTCAAGGCATATGGTGGTCAATGAATATTTCTATAGCGTGCCAAAGCATTTTAATTACAAAAAGATATTTTAATAAACGCTGGATGCATCTTTCAGAACAGATTGTCTGAATAAGAAAATGACACAGGGATTGTATATACATATTCCTTTTTGCAGGCGGAAATGCTTGTATTGCGATTTTTACAGCGCTTTGTACGCTGAAGATTTGGCAGGCCCTTATGTCGGGATAATTCTAAAACAGGTACAAAATCTGGATCAGGATTTTTCCAGTATTTATATAGGCGGAGGCACTCCCAGCGTATTAAGCCGGGATTTGCTGAATAAATTATTAACGGGTTTAAGGAGATTTATAAAAAAGAATCCGGAATTTACGGTAGAGGTAAACCCTGAAAGCGCGGATAAAGAAAAGCTCAAGCTTTTTCTTGACGCGGGAGTAAACCGTATTAGTATAGGCATCCAGTCGTTTGATGATAAAAAGTTAGATTTTCTCGGCAGGATTCATAACGCGAAACAGGCGGTAGAGGCAATAGAATTTTCAAAGGAAGCAGGTTTTAATAATATCAGCGTTGATATGATGTTCGGCGCCAGCGGAGAAGGCCTGAAATCGTGGGAGGCCGAGCTTGAAAAAGCAGCCGGATTTGATATACAGCACATATCCTGTTATTCCCTTAGCTATGAAAAGGATACGCCTCTTTTCATGATGAGGGAGAAAAAAATGCTAGCGCCTGTTGACGATGAAGTTATAGCCGGTATGTATCGACATACAATGTCTTATCTGTCCGGCAAAGGCTTTAATCATTACGAGGTTTCCAGCTTCAGCAAGCCGGGTTTTGAGTGCGCTCATAATTTGAACTACTGGGATAATGATTCTTATGTAGGGCTGGGGCCTTCGGCTGTTTCGTATACAGGGGGAGTAAGGTCGGAGAACGTAAAAGATACTAAAGAATACATAAGCAGGTTTGAGAAACTCGCGCCTCTTGTTATATCCAGGGAAGAGCTGCCGCCTGTTCAAATGGCTAAGGAAACAGCGAGCGTGAAGATAAGGACTAAAGAAGGTATTGACTATGATTGGTTTAAGGATAAAACAGGGTTTGATTTTCTTGAGCTGGAAAGATCCGCGCTGGAAGGCCTTGCAGGACAGGACCTGATAGAATATAATAAAAAGAATATCAGGCTTACGGATAAAGGATTTTTATTTTCTGACACGGTGTCATCTGCATTGTTATAAGTAAATATATACCGTTCTCCGAATGGGGTAATTACCCCATTCGGAGAACGAAAACGAGGTGAGGCATGAAATCTTTTACAGAATATATCTGGATGAATACGAATGAAAGATGCGAGATAGTGAATATCACTGCTCAAGTAGAAACTGCGTTGAAAAAAAGCGGGATAAAAGAAGGCCTGTGCCTTGTGAATGCGATGCATATAACCGCAAGCGTGTTTATAAATGATAACGAAAGCGGTTTGCATGAAGATTTCCTTAAGTGGGTGGAAAAATTAGCGCCTTACGGAATTGATAAGTATAAACATAATCTTACGGGCGAAGATAACGGAGACGCGCATCTTAAAAGGACTATTATGGGAAGAGAAGTTGTTGTTGCTGTTACAGCCGGAAAACTTGATTTTGGGCCATGGGAGCGGATTTTTTACGGAGAATTCGACGGCCAGAGAAAAAAGAGGATATTGGTAAAGATAATAGGCGAATGATTTAAAATTATGAAAACAATAATACTCTTAACAATAGCAAATATTTTTATGACAATCGCGTGGTACGGCCATCTGAAATACAAGAGCTCTCCGCTTTTTCTGGTGATTATTGTGAGCTGGCTTATCGCGTTTGTGGAATATTGTTTCCAGGTCCCGGCCAACCGCATAGGCCATTCTCAATTTTCCGCGGCCCAGCTTAAGGCTATTCAGGAAGTAATCACGCTCGTCGTATTCTGCGTATTTTCTGTTGTTTACCTGAAGGAAGAATTAAAATGGAACTACATAGCAGGTTTCCTGATGATAATCGGCGCGGTGATATTCATTTTCAAAAAATGGTAAAAACTTGACATTGTGACAATGTAAGTTTTGTCAAGTTTATGGTAGGGTATATGGCGGATAAAAGATTTTTACCTGTATGCAAGCAGGATATGAAAGACAGATCCTGGGATGAGCTGGATGTGATCCTTATTACGGGCGATGCGTATGTGGATCATCCTTCTTTTGGCGCAGCCGTTATTGCCAGGGTTCTTGAAGCCGCGGAGTTTAAGGTCGGAATTATTGCCCAGCCTGACTGGAAGGCATCGGATGATTTTTTGAAATTGGGGAAA
>Ga0172369_10009878_pt1 | contig 10474 bp, 8 predicted proteins | sample LakKiv25m_FD_114539 | JGI IMG/M metagenome (GOLD analysis project Ga0172369, IMG submission 114539) | Freshwater microbial communities from Kabuno Bay, South-Kivu, Congo - kab_022012_11.25m | ecosystem: Environmental > Aquatic > Freshwater > Lake | place: Democratic Republic of the Congo...
ATTTTCAGAAAGGATCAAAGTCAAAAGAGGTTGAAGCCGAGACCAGTATTGATTTTCATTTTGCTTTAAAAGACGGGAAAAAGATAGGTGTTGCTATTTTTGATGAGGAGCCAGGGAAATGGGGGCCGGTGGATTTTATTATTAGTTTAGATCTCCAGGGCGCGGTAACCAGGGTAGAGGTATTAAGTTATGAAGAAAAAAGAGGTCAGCCTATAGCCCGCCGCAGTTATATGAGCCAGTATGAAGGTAAAACCAGTAAGTCTAAACTTACAGTAGGGAAGGATATTACAGGCGTGAGCGGAGCTACTATTTCTTCGCGCTGCGCCACATTTGCCGTAAAAAAGGCTATTGTTCTATATGAGGAACTTTATCTTAACAAGTAAAAATAGGTCTCTCGTCCGCCTCGCCACCAAAGGTGGCGGGCGAGACTCGGGATCAAGTTTTACTTCGTAAAACTTGTGAGGTGAAATAAATGGAAAATTTCAAACTTTCAAAAGCGCCGATAAGTATGAAATTATTTATGACGACCTTGCTGTGTATGGTAGGGTTAGTTTATCTTTCGCTCCTTCTCCATATCTGGCAGGATACGGAAATGAAACCGGCATTAATTGCAAAGGCGTATGGTTCAATGGAGTCTTTAGAATTGGCAGACCATACCCATAAGTACCTTCCTTATTATGCGCTTTATCTTCTTGCGCTGCCTGCGGCACTTTTCATGTTTACCGGATATTCGGAAAAGATAAAAAGGATTTTCGCTGTTTTTCCGTTTTTATTGATTATTATTGACATAGGCACAATGTGGCTGATTCCTTATGTGAATCAAGTTTTTTTCAGCTGGGTATTGACGTTTGCCGGGACTTTTTTAGCTCTGACTTTTCTTGTGCTTTATTTATTGGATATTTATGATATCTGGATTTGGAAAACAAGATAAGGAGGCAATATATGGCCAGAATTTTGATTATAGATGACGACCCTGATGTTGTTGAGGCGATGCGTGTGATTTTGGAAAGTAAGAATCATAAGGTGATAAGCGCCAAAAGCGGCACAGAGGGTTTAAAAAAGGTAAAACTTGAAAAACCTGAACTTATTCTGCTGGATGTTATGATGGAGACTATGGATAAAGGTTTTGATGTGGCCAGAGAGATCAAAAACGATGAAGATACAAAAAATATACCTATTCTAATGCTGACGGCGATTAAGGATAAGATAGGGTTGGATTTTAGAAAAGAGGCAGGTGACGAAACATGGCTTCCGGTTAACGATTATGTTGAGAAACCGCTTAAGCCGCAAGAATTACTGGAAAAGGTTGAAAGATTGCTCAAAATCAAATAATCCTGCATGAAATATGAAGGCCTTTTAGAAAGAATCAACTGGCTTATCAGATTGCGATGGATTGCAGTTACAGGCGTAATCATCACAGTTTTAGTTGTACAAAAAATAGCAAGGCTTTCTCTCCCGTTTTTCCCTCTATATTTAATTCCTGCTCTGATCGGCCTGTATAATTTTTTATTTTTTTTATATGTAAGACATATAGGAAAAAAACAAGCCCCGGATTTTGAAACCAAGGCAAATATTATTGCCAATTTTCAGATAGCCCTGGACCTGTTTAGCCTTACGGCCCTTATACATTTTTCAGGCGGCATAGAAAACCCATTCATATTCTATTTTATTTTCCATATGATTATTGCAAGCATCCTGCTTTCCAGAAAGGAGAGTTTTCTACAGGCTACGTTCGCAACATGTCTTTTTATCTTAATGGTAGGTTTGGAATATTTTAATATTTTGGGACATTATTGCCTGAAGGGATTTGTGGTAAATGACCTTTATATAAATAAGATATATATGCTTGGGACATCTTTTGTTTTCATTACTACCCTGTATCTGGCTGTGTATATGGCAAGTTCTATTTCAATAAGGTTAAAAGACAGGGAAAAAAGCCTGAGAGAAGCGAACCTGCTTCTGGAAGAAAAGGACAGGATAAAAAGCGAATATGTTTTGCGCGTAACCCATGATATAAAAGAGCACATCTCTGCAATACAGAGCTGCATTGAGCCTGTAGCAGAAGGCATGCTTGGAGAACTTAACCCCAGGCAGAAAGATCTGATACATAGGGCAGGTAAAAGGACAAACAAGCTCATATTTTTTATAAAAGCGCTATTGGATATAACACGCATCAAATTGAGCAAGGATATAGATATGAAAGAATTTTCTATTGTCAGGACAATAGAAAATACCATTGCCCTTATAGAACCCAGGGCCAAGGCCAAGGGGATATTTGTAGATTGCCGCATCGAATCAACTATAGGCTTGATAAAAGGAGCGCAGGTTTATATCGAAGAAACCATAGCAAATCTTCTGATAAATTCAGTAAAATATACTCCGGCAAGCGGTAAAATAGAGATAGCAGCTATGGATAGAGGCGATTCCGTATTGATCCGGATAACTGATACCGGCATAGGCATACCCAGGGACGAAATAATGAATATCTTTGATGAGTTTTACCGAGCCAGGAACGCAAAGGAAATAGAAAAAGATGGCTCGGGTTTAGGCCTTTCAATGGCCAAGCAGGTGGTAGAGAGGCATCATGGAAGGATCTGGGTAGATAGCGAAGAAGGCAAAGGCAGCGTTTTTAGTATTATGCTGCCGAAAAAATAATCGCTATTATAAAAGAGAAGGATATGAGCATGTTTATAGATTATATTCCGCTGATGCTTATCAATATGGCGGCAGGATTATTTCTTTTAGCATGTTTTGTAATCAAATGGCCCGATACATCTGACCAGAAGATATGGTTTACAGGTTTCTTCATGGTAGGTATAATAGCGCTTATAAGTGGACTTCATATGAGTTGGAATTGGCCGCTACCAGGAAGTTATAATGTTGCCTTTGGAGAGATGTCTGTACTTTTCGGTATAATATTCATGGGAGCAGGATTTTCTCTATTTTATGGATTGAGTCTTGTGCCTGTAGTTATATATGCCTTTTTTGCAGGCGTGGCAGCAGTGATTATAGGTTTTCGTATGCTTGACCTGAAAATGACAAGAGAACCTTTTGTATCCGGAATAGGTTTTATCCTGACCGGATTAAGCGGAATGCTGGCGCCTTTATACTTACGCCTGTGGCGTAATAAGACAAGCCGTTTTATAGCAGCAGTTGTTATTATATTTGCTGCTATCATATGGTTGAGAGCAGGTTACATGGCATATTGGACGCATTTAAGCGATCTATCGCAATGGAAACCTCTTACGTTGCGGTAATAAGGATGCCGCAGTATGTTAAAAGAACTAGATAAAAGGAGATAGTCGAATATGATGGCGCCAACCTTTCGCAGGAGATGCTGAATAAACACGATAAATATTGGCGGCAAAGGCGAAATGTATATAAGAAAGACATAGACCATGAAAAGCAAAACTGTATCAGAATCGCGGACAGTATTATCTGAAGTAATGATGCCCGCGTATGCAAACCATTATGGCAGCGTGCACGGAGGCGCTATATTAAAACTGGTTGATGAGGCAGCGTTTGTAGCAGCCACAAAGCACGCCAGGAAAAACGTGGTAGTGGCGTCTATGGACCATATTGACTTCAAGCATCCTGTTCATATAGGCGATTTATTGATGCTTTCCGCTTCAATATATCATGTGGGCAGGACATCTATGGATGTGGAGGTTAAGATTATAGCGGAAGATATTAAACAGGCTAAGAAATTAAATATTGGTTCAGCATATCTGACCATGGTAGCGCTGGATGAAAAAGCAAGGCCTGTAAGGGTACCAGGGCTTATTCTCAGAACAAAAGAGGAGATTAAGAAAAATAAAGAGTTAAGGTTAAAAAGGGATAAGCGTATCTTAGATTTAAGTTGTTCTAAATAGAAAGTTACCATATTCCGTTCACCGATCTGGAACCATATCGGGGACCATACCAGATCGGCGAACAGGATATGGTTTAAATCAAATGACCAATTGGAATGAATTAAGTTTCCTGCCAAGAGAAGACCTAAGAAAGATTCAAAATAAAATTCTACATGATTTTGTCAATAATCATCTCTATCCTTTCAGCCCATATTACCGCACGCTGTTTGACCGTTATAATATAAATCCCAAGCATATAAAGACCGTGGAAGACCTTAAGGTAATACCCTTTACCAGAAAAGAGGATTTCCTGCCTCATGGCGCAAGCCCGCATGGTTTTATGGATTTCATATTGCAGCCAGATAAGGAGCTGATAAAAAAATACTGGCCTAAGGCCAGATTGTTTAAACTTGGTTTTTTGAAATTGTTGAAAGGTAAAAGCTCTATAAAGGCGCGCCTTGATAAGGAATATAAGCCTATTTTCCTGACAGCTACAACAGGGACAACTCACGACCCTGTTTCATTTTTATATTCTGATTATGATATCAATAATCTTCGCATTTCAGGGTATAGGTTGCTTGAAGTTTTTAAGGCAAAAAGCCAGATACGGGCAGTAAATCTATTTCCTTATGCGCCTCACCTGGCTTTCTGGCAGACGGTTTTTGCCGGGCTTACGCATGATAATTTTGTTCTAAGTACCGGCGGCGGCAAAGTTATGGGCACTCATGGGAATATAGAGGCGATAAAGAAGGTGAATCCGGATGTTTTGATAGGTGTCCCGAGTTATGTGTATCATGTAGCGCGTTCGGCAAAAGAGATGGGAATACACCTGGATTCTGTTCAAAAAGTAATCCTGGGCGCAGTGGCTGTCCCCGTGGGATTTAAAGAGAAATTGGCAGGTTTGCTTAAAAGTATGGGCGCAAAACATGTAAGGGTTATTGGTACATACGGTTTTACAGAAGCGAAATGCGCATGGGGAGAATGCCCTACGCCTATAAAGCTTTCCAGCGGCTACCATACATATCCTGATAAAGAGATTTTCGAGATCATAGACCCTGGTACAGGGGATGTTAGAGGAGAAGGCGAGGATGGAGAGCTTGTTTATACAGCGATTGACAGCCGCGGAAGCTGTGTCTTGCGTTACAGGACAGGGGATCTGGTTAAAGGAGGCATTACTTATAGGAGATGTCCGTATTGCAAAAGGACTGTTCCTCGCATTTCAAGCCAGATATCCAGAGTTTCCAATATCAAGAACCTGATGACTTCCAAGATAAAAGGCACGCTGGTAAATTTAAATATGTTCAGCGAAATCCTGGAATCTGAAAAAAAGACAGATGAGTGGCAGATTGAGATAAGAAAAAAAGACAATGACCCCTATGAGATAGACGAGTTAATCGTTTATGTGAGTTTGGCAGGCGATATAGATCATCAGATAGTAAAAGAAAATCTGAATTCCAGGATTCAGGCAGCAACCGAGATTATACCGAATAAAATAGTCATATTGCCTCATAAAGAGATGCTTGAGCGTGTGGAGATGGAAATATCGCATAAAGTTAAGAGAATAATAGATTTACGGCCCAAATAACTTTACACTTGAGATAAAACCTGTCCAACTTCGCAAGTTGCCCAGCTGGGCAACTTGCGAAGTTGGACAGGTAAGGGGATGGTTATGTCACGCATTGCAATAGTCGATGGCACGAGGACGCCTTTTGTAAAGGCCTGGACAGATTTTGAAGATATGGGCGTCCATGAATTGGGAGGGATTGCAGTGAGAGAGCTGCTGGAAAGGACTGGCCTGGATCCTGGCAAAGTGGATGAGGTGATCTTTGGGTCAGTAGCTCAGTCGCCGGAAGCAAGCAATGTGGCGCGTATAATATCTATAATGGCGGGTATTCCAAAGGAAAAACCTGCATATACAGTTTCCAGGAATTGCGCTTCCGGATTTGAATCAGTGACCAGCGCCCTTGAAAAGATAAACTCGGGGTTTGATGAAATAGTGATTGCGGGCGGGGCAGAGTCCATGTCTAATATACCTTTGATATATACAAAGGAAGCCACAAAAATATTTTTGAAGCTTTCCAAATCCAAAAGCCCTTTTGAAAAATTAAGGCATTTCTTAAGTTTCAGGCCGAGGCATTTTTTGAAGCCGATAATAGGGTTGCAGTTGGGGTTATCGGATATTATCTGTGGATTAAATATGGGCCAGACAGCCGAAGTTCTTGCTAAAGAATACGGCATTACAAGAAAAGAGCAGGATGAGTTCGCGCTTACGAGCCATAAACGCGCGCTTCTGGCAAAGGAAAAATTAAAAGAAGAAATTGTTCCTGTGATGCTAAGCCCAAAATACGATAAAGTAGTAGAAAATGACAATGGCGTAAGAGGAAACATCAGCATGGAAGACCTTTCTAAGCTCAAGCCGTATTTTGACCGCTATTCAGGCACTGTGACAATAGGGAATTCCTGCCAGATAACTGATGGGGCGGCCGCGGTTCTGGTGATGAAAGAAGAAAAGGCAAGAGAATTAAACTTTACGCCTTTAGGTTTTATCCGCGCGTATGCCTACGTAGGGGTTGAACCGAGTAAAATGGGAATCGGCCCTGCATTTGCGATACCTGAGGTGCTGGCAAAGGCAAAATTAAAATTAAGCGATATTGAACTTTTTGAGATAAACGAGGCTTTTGCAGCTCAAGTCATTGCTTGCGTTAGGCAATTGGCAAAGGATAATGTGGGCACGCTCAATAGAGAAATACTGAATGTTAATGGCGGCGCAATTGCGCTGGGCCATCCTGTAGGGACCACGGGTTCCAGGCTGATCCTTACCATACTCAAAGAGATGAAAAGAAGAAATCTTAAGTTGGGCCTGGTTTCATTATGCGTTGGCGGCGGCCAGGGTGCGGCTGTAATTCTAGAAAGAGATACTATAAAAACTTAAAATATAATTATACAGGTTAAAAAAACCGCGTCCCGATATACAATCGGGACGCGGTCGAGATGGTTATGTTAAACAATCTTAGATTAAAAATAGAAAACGGTTTTGCGGTTATAGAATTTGACCAGCCTGATTCCAAGATAAATGTCCTGTCATCTTCGAGCTTGAGCGAACTGGAAGCCATAATAGCGCAGTTAAATAACGCGCAGGATTTAAAAGGGCTCCTGATTGTCAGTTCCAAGCCGGATGTTTTCATTGCAGGCGCAGACATTAAGGAAATAGAGAAGATGAAATCGCATTCTGATACTGAGGCCATTGTTAAGAAGGGCCAGAAGATTTTAAATGCCCTGGAAGAATTAAACGTGCCTACTGCTGCATTGATAAACGGCGTTTGCCTGGGTGGAGGATTGGAATTGGCGCTTGTGTGCGATTACCGCCTGGCAGGTTTTGATAACAAGGTAAAATTAGGGTTACCCGAGGTAAAATTAGGTGTGATTCCCGGTTTCGGCGGCACCAAGCGCTTGGCGAGGCTCGTAGGTTTACGTAAAGCCTTGGAGATGATACTTTCAGGGGATCCGGTATCTTCAAACGAGGCGTTGAAGATAGGCCTGGTGGATGCTTTGGTGAGCGGGAATAGATTGCTGGAAGAAGGGCTGCAATTGCTTAAAAAGAAAAAGATAAAACGAAATCAATTTAAACCCAGGCTTAAAGGCTGGATGAATATACTATTGGACAGGACTTTTTTAGGCAGATTGGTTTTGGTAAATCAAACCAGGAAATTTGTCTTTAAGTCCACCAAAGGCCAATATCCTGCTCATCTAAGAGCCATTGATGTGGTTTCAAAAAATTACACAACATCTCTTGAAAAGGCGCTGGATAGAGAAGCCAGGGCTTTTAGCGAATTAGGTATAAGCCCGATAACCAAGAATTTAATATCGGTTTTTTATCTTATTGAGAAATATAAAAAGGCCGAATGGTCAGACGCTGTGCCGGCTAAGATTAATAAATGCGGACTTCTGGGCGCAGGCGTTATGGGAGGAGGCATTGCGCAGCTGGCAAGTTTTTATGGTATACCTGTGCGGATGAAAGACCTGAATTATCAGGCCCTAGGCAAAGGGTTGAAACAGGCAAAAGAGATTTATGATTATATAGCGAAGAAAAGAAAGATTAAACCTGGACAGGCGGCAATGGGCATGGGGCTTATATCTCCGACAACAGGTTACCAGGGATTCTCTGGCGCAGATTTGATTATTGAAGCAGTGATGGAAGACATGGGTATAAAAAAATCCGTATTCAGGGAGCTTGATTCCATTGCTTCCCCTGATGCGGTGTTGGCGTCAAATACCTCATGCCTTTCTGTAAGCCAGATGTCTGAAGGTGTAAAAGATAAAAGCCGGGTTCTGGGCATCCATTTTTTTAATCCCGTGCACCGCATGCCGCTGATAGAAATAATCCGCACGCCCCAGACAAGCGGCATGGCAATTGCCACTGCGGTTGAGTTTACAAGGCGGGTAGGAAAGATTCCAATTGTAGTCAGCGATACCTGCGGATTTCTTATAAACAGAATTCTTTTAACTTACCTTAATGAAGCAGGCCGAATGCTGGAAGAAGGCCTGAGTATTGAAAAGATAGACAGCGTTATGTTAAGATTCGGAATGCCTATGGGGCCGTTTACATTGATGGATGAAATTGGCCTGGATGTGGGATATAAGGTTGCGGTTATATTGGAGAATAATTTTGGCGAAAAGATGAAGGTTGCGGGAATAATGAAAAAAATTTACGAGAAAAAATGGTTTGGCAAAAAATCAGGCAGGGGTTTTTATGTGTACAAGGGTAAAAGTAGAGTTGTCAATAAAGAGGCCTATCATTTATTATCCTGTGCTTCGAAGGCAGGCGTCTCTGAAGAAGAAGCCGTCGAGAGAATGGTTTATAGGATGATAAACGAAGCAGCCCTGTGTTTAGAAGAAAAGGTTTGCCTGGAACCGGCGGATGTGGATATAGGCATGATCATGGGCACGGGATTTCCAGCTTTCAGGGCAGGGCTTTTGCGCTACGCAGATTCTATAGGCTGCGGCAAAATAACAAATACCCTGCAAAGGTTCAGGGAGAAGTATAAAAGCGAACGGTTCTTACCGTGCGGCTATCTGCTGGACCTGGCAGAAAAAAAAGGTGGATTTTATTAGTCTGTCACGAAACTCCCCCTCCCCGAAGAAGAGAGGGAGTAAAAGAAATGTAAGCCTGGAGGATATTTTATATGGATATGTATCATAAAAGTATAAGCCATGAAAAAAGGGAATCTTTGGAGCTTGCTGAAGGTTCGCGCGAGAGTGAATGGAATTATCCCAGTTTTGTCCGCGATATATTTTACGGTAAGCTGTCCTGGGACCTTATCTATCCTTTTCCTGAACAATCTGAACCAGAGAAAAAAATAGGCACAGAGTATCTGGAGAAATTAAAAGGATTTTTACAGGCCAATCTTGACCCTGATGAAGTCGATAAAACCGGAGAAATACCGCCCCATGTCGTAAAAGGCCTGGTAGATCTAGGGGCCTTCAGCATGAAGATCAAACCTGAATATGACGGCCTTGGCTTGAGCCAGATAAACTACAATCGCGCCATGCATCTAGTGGCAAGCTACTGCGGCTCAACAGCGGTATTATTATCTGCGCATCAGAGTATCGGGGTGCCTACGCCTTTAAGTTTTTTTGGAACGCCTGAGCAGAAAAAGAAATATCTGCCCAGATTTAGAAAAGGCGCGATATCAGGTTTTGCTCTCACCGAGCCTGTGGCCGGTTCTGACCCAAGGACAATGAAAACGACCGCCACGCCCGTAGAAGATGGCAAATATTATCTTATTAACGGAGAAAAATTATGGTGTTCAAACGGCAATATCGCAGATATCCTGATTGTCATGTGCCAGACTCCTCCCAAGGTGGAAAGAGGTAAAGAAAAAAAACAGATAACAGCTTTCATAGTCGAAACCAATTCTCCCGGGTTTGAAGTGGCTTACCGGTGCAGTTTTATGGGTTTGCACGGCGTGAAATTAGGGCTATTGAAATTTAAAAATGTAAAGGTGCCGAGAGAGAATATTATTTTAGGCGAAGGACAGGGATTAAAGCTTGCTTTTATCACTTTAAATACAGGGCGGCTCACTGTCCCTGCGGCAGTGACAGGGATGAGCAAGTGGTGCCTTTCAGTTAGCCGCAGATGGGCTAAAGAAAGAAAACAATGGGGCTCGCCCATAGGAGAGCATGAGATGGTGGCTGAAAAGCTGGCTGGCATGGCATCGGATACATTTGCCATGGATGCTGTCACATGGCTTACTTCGTACATGGCAGATGCAAAAAAACTGGATATCAGGCTTGAGGCAGCTATAGCTAAGCTATTCTCGACGGAAAGAAGCTGGAAGGTTGTGGATGATACGTTACAGCTTCGAAGCGGCAGAGGGTTTGAGACCAGCCCTTCTCTTAAAGGCAGGCAAGAGACCGGATTCCCGGTAGAAAGGGTGTTTAGAGACAGCCGCATAAACCTGATCATAGAAGGTACCAGCCAGATCATGAGGCTTTTTATTGCCAGAGAAGCGCTTGACCCGCACCTGAGAAGGCTCAAACCTCTTTTCAGTTCCAGGGCATCGCTAGTGGACAAGATACAGGCGTTGATTTCAATGGGATTTTATTATACATTCTGGTTTCCC
>Ga0172369_10009880_pt1 | contig 10471 bp, 8 predicted proteins | sample LakKiv25m_FD_114539 | JGI IMG/M metagenome (GOLD analysis project Ga0172369, IMG submission 114539) | Freshwater microbial communities from Kabuno Bay, South-Kivu, Congo - kab_022012_11.25m | ecosystem: Environmental > Aquatic > Freshwater > Lake | place: Democratic Republic of the Congo...
GCTTGTGCCTTTGTAACAGGCTTTTCTTGCAGTTCTAACCCTCTGTATTTCTTTTCCAGTGCAGGATACTCATTTTTAATAGGAACAAGCCAGTCGTTCGCTTCAATAGTGAGCTTTTCATCCCTAATTATCGGTGTTTTCCCAAGTGCCAGTAAAATTTCTTTCTTCAGTTCTAACCCTTCTTTTCCTTTTGCCATCAAAAACGCTTTTCTGGCGTAAGTGGCAAAGTTAAATGTCTTTTCAGTAAGCTCAAGCCATCGTTCGGCTCGTGTTTCTGTTTCTCTCAAGTGCTCTTTTAATTGAGTGATTTTACTCTGGAGCGTATTTCTCTCTCTGATAAAAGTTTCGTCATCAATAAGCTGTCGGTATCTCATCTTGGTAAGTTCATCCAACTCTTTTTGGGTTTCTACCATACTTTTATGCCGCATTTCATAAACCTTTGTTCTGTCCTCAATCTCGTTGTCGTTTTTCTTGTTCAATCCTTCCAGTGCCCACTCTAAAAACTCTGGCAAAATGGTGTATTTTTCTATCTCTTTCTCAATAAATAGTTCTAAATCATCCACTGGGATATTTTTCCTCTGGTTGCATTTAATCTTTGTTGTTCTCCTCGTACAGTGATAGTAGGTATATTCCTTAATTTCGCCCGTTGTTTTAATGAGTTTCTTTTTGGTCTCGGCGGTATAAAGACAACCACAGACACCGCACCGGATAGACCCAGTAAAAGCAAACTCGTGGTGCTTTGGTCTCGGTTTACCTTTTCTGCCGAGAAGCATTTGTGTTCGGTCATACTCTTCTAGCGTAATCATTGGCTTGTGTGCCCCTTGATACTGCACTCCTGCATTTTCAACAATTCCCGCATAAAACAGACTGGTGAAAATTTTATAAATACCACTTCTTGAAAGGAGGTTACCACCCACTCTTCTAAACTTTCTGGTTCTAAAACCCCAGTCATTATTGACAATATCTAAAATTCTTGGTGGTGTGTAATTACCCGTAAGCATTAAATCCCACATCTTCCTTATAAGATTAAACCGTTCTGGGTCATTGATAATGATCTTGTTTTCTTTGTCATTGAGGTAGCCGAGTGGGGCTACGCCTGTTTGCCAACCTTTCTCTAATTTAGAAACCATACCTCGCTTCGTGTTTTTACTTAAATCCAAAATGAATTGATTGGCTACGCCGCTTTCAACGCTGAAAAGCAACACATTATCTTCTGGAAGATACTGGCGGTCTATGGTTTGAATTGATTTAAGTATCCCTTGTTGAAGAAGCCAGCTTATCTTGCCGCTATCAATGGGGTTTCTTGAAAGCCTGTTTATTTGCCAGCACAAAATACCGTTTGCGTCTCCGTTTTCAATACGCTGTATCATCTCGTCAAAAATGGGGCGATTGTTTGGTTTCTTTGCGGATTTTGCCTCAGTATAGATTTTTTTAATATAAAAGCCTAAATTACCGGCAATTTTTTTGAGCCGGTTTATTTGATCGTCAATAGATTGAATTTGTCTGTCTTCACTTTCCGACGACTTTCTTGCGTAGAGGAAGTATTTAATTTTAGTATTTTTTTGTGTCATAGTAATTATTTCAGTCTAATAATAATTAAAATGTTAAGTAATGTCAAGTTAGTGAGCTTGGCTTCGTTCTTATAAAAGTTAGTAGCTATATTGAAGTAATTCTTATAAAAGTTAGTAGCTATATTGAAGTAATTCTTATAAAAGTTAGTAGCTATATTGAAGTAATTCATAATTCGCTTTTTGGTTTAATAACTTCAAATCTATTGTGCTCGGCTCGCAGAAAGCCTATTAAATTAGGTATATTGCCACTTATTTGACCGAGTTCTTGAAGTATTAGAGCAATCTCTTTTTTCCGGCGGTCAACGCTCCCGCCTTTGTGTTTTAACTTCAATTGTTCCCAAGTTCCAGCAACCCCAAAATTGGTAGCCATACGCACCCAGTAATACAATTTCTCTTGTTTTACTTGGCTCAAACTGGAACTTTCTAAATACACCCGTAGTTTATTGTCTTCCATTTGCGAAAGAGTTATCAATCCCACTACTACATTGTTAAATACCTTTTCAAATGCATCGTAAAGGATAGCCCGTGCAAGACCTATATTGAGTATTTCTTCCAGATAAAAGTTCTTTTTCTTCCCTGTTTTAATTCGTCTACTTACAACTGCCTCAAAGCTATCTTTTCTTTGTAGAGACAGCTCAAATCTCAATGCGTTCCGTTTAAGCTTACCTTCTTCGTAGAGTCTTTTTAGTGTCATTTCCTGCTTGGTATATCCTTGGCTCAAAATCTCTCCGAACTTGTCATAAATCGCATATCCTTGCGTGCTGTTATAAAATTTTATACTTATACCCTCGTTGCCTTCGTTATATTCGCTTAACCGAAATTCTGATTGTGTTTTGTAGTTAAATCGTGCAAGCAAACGAGTAATCTCATCTGCTTTTCCTAAATAGTCGGGGAGTTTAATAATTTTTGAAAAGTCTGCTCGTCTTACGATTGCTTTTTGCAATTCTTCTTTTGTGGTATCAATGCCTAAATCGTCAAGAAAAAATAATAATTTTTGGAAAATTGTATCTAAATCGTCTCTATCAACATCAAATAAATTTGTCCCGTGCACGAGTTTTTGCAATGAAACTTGAATTTCCAAAACTTCCTGTTGTTTACTAAGTCCCTGTGCCCGTGTTAGAAGTCCGAATATCGGACAATAAACACCTCTTTTTTTCCATGATTTAGCGTATTCGCTACAATATCTCGTGTCCACGCTAAAACCCCTGCCTTGTTGTTTCTTAGCCTCATTAAAGCGGTTTTGCTCTCGTAGCTTAAACTGCTCTCTTTGTAATTGTAATATGACACTATCAATCATAATTTTGTTTCTTTGCGACGCTTTTGAACCATCTGATATTCTTTTTCTGACATCGGTTTATAAATTAACTCAACAAGCCGGATAAGTTTTGCACCCTTTTCATAGGCTTCCTCTCGGCTGATTTCTTTACCGAAGCGGTTTTTATAAAGCATCTGGAATTTTGTAATTTGCTCGTTGGACAATATACCTTTATTCACTGTAAATGCGATTTTTTAACATCTTGATATTGTCAAAAAATGTCCGTGCTTTTACTTCTAAGCGGTCAGCCCAGTAGTCATCTACTACTTCTTCAATACCGACTTCTCGTTTGAAGATAAACTGAACCTTACGGGGATTGGTTTTGTCCAGAGAAACCAACTCAAACTCTGCACATATAAGTGCAGAGCTGCAGCCCAAATCGTAAGTGAAATAGTATTCGTTGGAATTTAATTTTTTTTGGTTCATAGTAATTAGCTACGACTCAATTTTCGTAAAAGACGAGTAACATCGCAAAGCATTACGGTTACAAAAATGAGGCTAAAACTCTGAAAAATAAAAGTAATAGTGAGAAAAGAGTTACTTTAGGTGAGATTTTTGAGGCTAAAAGTTATCAGGAGCTTGCAGATGAAGTTAGAAATTTTAGCTGATATTGTGCTTTCCTACCCCATTTATCAGGCTTGATAGTTTCTATAAAGAAACCTGTATTTTTTAGTTTCTTTTGAACCCTAGCTTTTAGTGTTTTGCAGGCTTTAGTTGGAATTTCTTTGCTGATTTCTTCTATTGTTTTAGGCTCAAAATTTTCTGAGAGAAATCTTAAAAAAGCCTTTTCTCTCGTGCCGAACTTTCCAGCCTTTATTATGTTGTTGATTTTTTTTCTTAACTCTCTCTTAGATAGAGGAATAGTTTTCTCTTGCGTTTGCAAAATTGAAGCCTCATTTTTCTTATTTTGCACTTGATAAGCGACAGCGATTTTTCTATAAGTATTTTGCACCTCTTGATATACTTTTGATAATATTCCATGATTGATTAGCTCCAAGTCATACCATCTATCTTTTCTATTCCACTTCTGAAACAAATCCTTTTTACGAAGTCCTTCAATTATGCCGTCTATTAACCGCACATCTCTACCTTTGATTGTAAGTCTGGCAATTGGGACAAGAATACTGTCTGGACGGCTATGTGACTCATATACATCCCAAATTGCTTGTAGAATATCCCATTTTTTCTCGTAACCTTTTCTAGAAGCAGTATCTGTAGAATTTGTTTCTCCCTTATTGTTTCTTTGCTTTGTTTTTGTAATATCTTTTAATCCCTCAATTTGTAACTTTGGTATTTTGGTAATTTCAATCCTTGTAGTTGACGGTTTTTTGGTGTCATCGTTCTTTTCTGTTTCCTTTGTTTTTTCTTTTAACTTAGATAGATAAAGCGTTATTTCATTTAGATGTTTCTGCTTATCTGGTTCTGCTAAAATGTCGCTGGCGTTTATTCGTTGGTATAAAGTTTCAATTTCGCCGAACCTCGCCGACATTTCTCGCCTTATTACATTCCAGTCTATATCTCCGTCTAATTCTCTTTCCGCCGAAAATAGATTTTTGAATGGTCTAGGGTATTTTCTGTAGTTTTCATCACCAAGTTTGAACTCATCCATAATACTCCATATGGTTTTATCCAGTGCTAAATAATGTTTATTTAACTCAACGAGTTCATTGTTAGATAATCGTAAAAAGTTGCGGCAAAATAACTCTACGACTCCCATAAAGGCTTGATAGCTTTTCCTTAATAAAGAAATTTTTTCTTTATTCTCTGGTTTAGAAAGAAACTCTACTCGTTTTTTTTCATTTTTAACTAACTCTGTTTTTAATTCTTTTTTCTCATCTTCTGATAGTTGTTCTATAACATCATAGACTCCAGCTCTTTTATTGTAGACAATTCTAAGATTGTCGTAGCTTAAATAAGTATTAAATTTATCTTGTAAAACTTCGGTAGAAACGGTGTTCCCTTTATGCATTAAAGGGTGCACGGCATTTCCGATTATTTTGAACAAAGTTCTTTCATCTTTGTCATTACTAGAGCAAGCAAGCTCAACTAAAATAGCATATATCATCCGCCATTTTGTATTAGGATAAACAATCAGTTTTTTATCAACACCGCAATCAATTAGAAAATCCACTAAGTTGTTCCCATTGTCTAACTCACCAATATCCTTAGCAATCAGTTCTAACGCTTTCAATCTGATTGTGGACTCCGTTTTTGGAAGGATTATTATATGCGGAGAGTCAGACCCATTTTTGGTGATTTCTAAGTATCCTACGGAAGCCAGATATTTGAGAATGTCTTCATGCTCGTTCTTATGGATGAAAACATTATATTCGCCTGCGTCATCGTTCTCGTAAGCAAATTCTTGAATGAGATAATCAAAGTCATCACCCCAGCTTTTTTGCCATTGAGCAAGGTTTTTTTTAACCTCTTGCACTTTACTTAAAAAATCCATAGTAATTGTAATTTTGATATTGCAGATAATTTTTATCTGCTGTATGATAAACAATGTTACTAAATGTTAGGTTAAAACTCAATGTATATGAAATCTAAAATGCCGGAATTATTAACGCTTTCCGAAGTCTGCGAAATTTTGAAAGTTCACTCAAATACACTTCGTCAATGGGACAAGAAAGGTATTCTAGTTGCTGTTCGCTTTGGACAAAGAAAAGACAGACGATATAAAAAAGAAGATATAATGAAATTAGTTAGCAGTAGAAATAAGCTGTAAAATTGACAATCTAATTGCCTAAACCTCGCAAGAGGCATGGCAGAAAACACCGTTCAGAGTAATAAGCTCCTCGTCAGAGCACTCTGAACGGTCATAGTCCGAAAGGATTATGGGTAGCGAAAGCTATCGCTGGCGAGGAGTTTTTTTGTTTTCCAAACCAGCGGGCGTAAAAAAAATAAAAACCGTTCAGAGTATGTCAAAGAAATTACAATTAGCATCGGCGGCCAAGCTCGCCACAAACAATCATTTTGATATTGAAAAAGCCAAAGGCAGGCCAATGCTTCAGTGGGTTGGCAAGAGACCTTTGGATAAAGTGGAATACTATCCAGCTCAAGAAAAAGAATTTTACGGCGACAAAAATTCAAAGGATTTCAATAAACTTTTCTGGGGCGACAATCTCCAAGTTTTAGCTCATCTCCTAAAAGAATATCGGGGCAAGGTTGATTTGATTTACATTGACCCGCCGTTTGATAGCAAAGCAGACTATATTAAAAAAGTTCAAATGAAAGGCGAAAAGGTTGAGGGTCAGCCGCAAAGTTTGCTTGAAGAAAAACAATACACCGACATCTGGGAGAAAGATGAGTATTTGCAGTTTATGTATGAGCGGCTCTTGTTAATGCGAGAACTTCTTTCAGATACAGGCAGTATTTATTTACATTGTGATTGGCATAAAAATTCGCCTTTAAGGTTAATTATGGATGAAATTTTTGGAGAAGATAATTTTAAGGCAAATATCACTTGGGAATATCAGGGGTCTTGGGTTGAACCAGAAAATAATTATCCCAGAAGAAGTCAGCAGTTATATTTTTATACCAAATCAAACAAGTATAATTTTAACAAGCTATATGAGGCAGAAAAAACCGAAAGAGGAGTTATAAAGAGATGGGAGAAATTTATCAAAGATGGCAAGATTTTTGCAAACAATGCCCCCTATGATGATGGTAAATTTCAACCATATTTGAACGATTTTATTAAAAAGAACGGACGAAAACCAAAAGATAATGATGTTATAGCAGAATTTAAGGGCAGAAGGATTGGTGATGTTTGGTATATCAGCATAACTAACCCCATTAGCGAAGAAAATAAAAATTATCCCACTCAAAAACCAGAGGAAGTATTAGAGAGAATAATCCAAGCGTCATCAAACGAGGGTGATATTGTCGCTGATTTCTTTGTCGGTTCTGGCACAACCCCTGCCGTTGCTCAAAAGCTCGGCCGAAGATGGCTTGCCTGCGATATAAATTTAGGGTCAATTCAAACAACAGCCAAACGGCTTAATCAAATAATTCAAGACCAGAAAGGCCAGCTGAAACTTATAAAGGATTTTAAGGGCTTGCCCGCTTTCAAAATCTACAATGTGAACGATTACGATGTTTTCAAAAACGAGCTTGAGGCCAAAGAAATTGTGATGGAAATGTATGGCGTTGAACCGATTAAGCGAAGCTATTTTGACGGCGTTCTGGACAACAATTTCGTGAAAGTAATGCCGCTGAACCGAGTGCTTAATAAGCTGGATATTCGGATGGTGCTCAAGAGCGTTGAAGATAAAATTGATACTTTCTCGGTCAAGAAAAAATCAAAGTCTGGCGAGGCCGTTTACGAGGAAGGCGTTTTGATTATCGCCTCTGGCGTTGAGTTGGATGTTTCGGACTTTTTGAAAAAAGAAAACAAAACTGGCGTTAAGGTTGAAATCAGGGATATTTTGACCGACAAGAAAAATCTCATCTTCAAGAAAAAGCCCGAAGCCAAAATTGAAGTTAAGGCCAAAGACAAAAAGCTGTCCGTTGAACTCAAAGAGTTTTACTCGCCGATTTTGATGAGGAAGCTGGAAGTGGAAAACGGCAAAATGCTCAAGAAGGAACATCAGGCCAAAGTCGGCGACTTCAAGCAGATTATAGACAGCGTGGCGATTGATGTTGATTACAACGGCAACCTATTCAACGCCGAGATTATGGATTTGCCGACCAAGAAAGAACTGATTAAAGCAAAATACGAGTGGGAGTATCCGAAGAAGGGCAAGTTTGCCGTTGCCGTGAAAATCGTTGATGTGCTCGGCGAAGAATACTTTGAGACCTTTAATGTCTCGGCATAAGTATATGGAAAATCCTTTTTTACAAAATATTCAGCAGAAAGTCGCCGTCTGGCGGGATGAAAATTATAAAGGCGTTCTACGGGAGACGCTGAACATTTTGACCCATATAAAGCGGGTCGGCTTTTTGCATAAGCCGCAAGTTGAGGCGTTGGAAACTTACATCTATCTTAAAGAGATTATCGGCAACAAGTCGTCTCTGGAAGTCTTTAAGTCCCTTTTTGAAAATGAAAAAGATATGCTCTTGGGGCTTGGCGTCTCACGAGACGAAGCGTTTGATTTGTTCGGCAATAAGGAAAAAATTGAGAAGCTGATGGCGGACAGGTTCGGCGTTTCGGATTATCCCAACCAAGTTTACGCTCTCACTATGGGAGCGGGCAAAACGATTTTAATGGCGGTGATGGCGACCTATAATTTCGTGCTGTCTTTTTATCATCCAGACGACAAACACTTTGCTAAAAACGCATTGGTATTCGCTCCCGACACGACAATTATTGAGAGCTTGAAAGAGATAAAAACTTTTGACTATGCGAGGGTTATCCCAAAAGAATATCAAAACATCCTGCTCAATATTAAATATCACTATCTGGAAAGCCCAGAAACACCCCTCTCGCCGATTGGTAACTATAACATCATCGTTTCAAACTCCCAGAAAATTATCTTGAAGACGAGGCGAACCGAGAACGGGACAAAACGGCTCTTTGGCGATTGGGGTGAATTGGAAAAGCGAGAGATTGAAAACAGGCGTCTGGCCGCACTGCGGGAGCTTTCAAATCTCATCGTGTTCGTTGACGAAGCCCATCACTCTTATGGCAAGACGCTGGAAGGAACTTTAAAGAAGACGAGGCAGACAATCAACTATCTGCACGGCAACGCTCCGCTGGTCGGCGTGGTCAATCTCACGGGCACGCCGTATGTCAGCAACAAGATGATTGCTGATGTCGTTTATCATTTCGGCTTAAAGCAGGGTATAGAAAAAGGTATTTTGAAGCAAGTCAGGTTCTTTGAATACTCTCAAGTAAAAAGCGACAAGTTTATACGGGATGTCATTGATAAATTCTGGGACAAATACGAGGAGAAAAGAATTGAAGCAAGATTGCCTAAAATCGCTTTTTACGCCGCCAACATTGATGATTTGCAAAAAGACCTACGGCCGAAGCTGGAAGCTATCTTGGCCGACAAAGGCATACCGCTTGATAAGATATTGGAATATCATACCGAAGCCGAAGAAAACAAAGGCGAGTTTTTGAATTGCGATACCATAGACAGCAAAAAGCAGTTTATACTGCTTGTCGGCAAAGGCACGGAAGGTTGGAACTGCCGTTCGTTGGTCGCTTGTGCTTTATATCGCAAGCCAAAAAGTGCGATATTCGTGCTTCAATCATCCACGAGATGTTTGCGAAGCATTGGCGACAATTCAACGCTCGGCTCAATTTTCCTTTCAGAAGAAAACTACCGCATATTGGACAAAGAATTGAAAAATAACTTTTCTACCACGATTGAGGAGCTATCCGCTCAAGAGACCAAAACCTTTGAACACACTTTGAAAATTGAGAAAAAGAAAAAGCTCAAAGTAACGAAACTGCTCAAAGAAATTTTGGCCGTTCAAAATCAGGATTTGGATAAGATAAAAATTGATTTGGGAAAGTTCAAGCAAGAGGATTATAAGTCGCTCGTGGGCGAAGGTGGCATATTCTTAAACGAAGGGCAGGCTGGTTATCGCCGAGCACAAGCGACACGGGAGCTGAAAGAAAACGGTAACCTTACCTTTTACGAAATTATTGAACTTATAAATCGCTATACTCATTTGCCCTGCCTCGCTATTGAAGAAGTTTTGGATAAAAACGGCCTTTCAAAAAACGAGCTTGTTAAAAGAATAAACGCAAATACGGCTTTGTTGCCGTTTGTCATCGGCGGTATTCTGGCCAACGCATACCAGTATCAGGAAAAGACCGAAATGATTGAAGAAGAAATTGAGTTGGCGAAAATGTATCCATTCAAAATCAGCGTTGAACAAGGCAGGAATATCCTCGTTGTCTCAAGAGAGCAAATGGAAGAAGCTCACGGTAAAAGCCGTATCGGTTTCCATATCAATCCTTATAATTTTGACAGCACTGATGAAAAAGACCTGTTTAAGTATTTGTGGGATGTTCTGGATAAAGACGAGGCGGTAGTTGATGTTTGCTTCACCGGCGGAGCTACCGATCCGACCCATAACGATTTTTATTTTGAATATTACAGCCCAGAAAATAAAAGAATTGCCCGCTATTTCCCAGACTTCTTGATTGAGACCACGAAAGGCAGGTTTTTGGTGGTTGAGGTTAAGTCTCACAGAGAAAAAGAAGGCTACGAGAAAAATAAGCAGGATTACAACGGCAAGATAGAAAACCTGTTTAGCGAGGTCTTTGCCAAAGAAATCGGTTTTAAGGAGTTTCAACAGGCCAATAAAAACTTTGAGTATCGCATTATCTTTGACGCTTCATTACAAAAACGCCAGCAGGAGCTATACGAGAGAATAAGTAGCCTCTAAAAAACAGTGAGTAGCGGGGTTGGGTAAATTTAGGCACTGGCGTATATTCTCAAGTCTGGGATATAAATATACTCATTTTGCTGTTGTATAATAGTTCTAACATTGTTCACAGTGCGGAGCCAATGTGCACGAATAGATAAAAGAGCCTCTGCTTGTGCCTTTGTAACAGGCTTTTCTTGCAGTTCTAACCCTCTGTATTTCTTTTCCAGTGCAGGATACTCATTTTTAATAGGAACAA
>Ga0172369_10009882_pt1 | contig 10469 bp, 11 predicted proteins | sample LakKiv25m_FD_114539 | JGI IMG/M metagenome (GOLD analysis project Ga0172369, IMG submission 114539) | Freshwater microbial communities from Kabuno Bay, South-Kivu, Congo - kab_022012_11.25m | ecosystem: Environmental > Aquatic > Freshwater > Lake | place: Democratic Republic of the Congo...
CACGAAGATTTCGTGGCGTTTCTCGTTCAGCCGTCGCACGAACCGGTCCCAGCCATCCACGTTCTGCACTTCGTCCAGCACCAACGTGGGTGTCCGTCCGGGGTACATTTCACCGTAAGCTTCCAGCAGCATGTCCAGTTGGTCGGCGCGGATTCCGTGGATGCGTTCGTCTTCGAAATTGATGTATAGAAAGTCGGTCCGGGCCTTGCCGTGCTGGACTTCCGTAGCCATCATGTTGAACATGAGGTAAGTTTTTCCGCACCGGCGTGGACCGACGACGACGATGACCTTACTGATTTTATTCAGTTTAGGCACTTGCGTTTCCCGGGAAACCAGTTTGGGGAATGAGGCTTCATGGAACTCCGCGATGATGCGTTTGAGCGTTTCCTTGAGCCGGAACTCTTCCATGATTCTATTAGTGTCGACGTGGCAATAAATATCTTTCTATGAATAGAATAAAAATCATGATTTTTATTCTATCGTTCTATTAGCGATTATTGGAATGGGCCATGTTCGTATTTTTGAAATTGCGCTGCTCTTCGGTTTCGTGTCCCGTTTTAACCAGTGGCCCCGCTACCGCTAAAACTTCAAAAAAAGAAATTCGTAGGACGGTTACCGGTCAACATCCTAGTAGCGGCGGTACGGCATGATTTCGTCAATCAAGTCGACTTGGCTCAGCATCATGCGGCGGCAGCAGTAGCGCTCGAAGCCGAGTTCGTCCAGGACCTTGGCCGAGTCTTCGGCCTGTCCGCCTTCCTCGTGCGAGCGGGTGCGTTTCTTGAACTCGTCGAACCATTCGGCGACGGGTTTGCCACACGTGAAACAGCGTACGGGAATGAGCATCTTTCAACACACCTGCATGACGTCGGGAACTTAGCGGTACGACTTGGTGAAGCGGGCGCGGGCACCAGGGCCGCGGAACTTCTTGGGCTCGACGCGGCGGGAATCCTCGACCAAAAGCGAGCGGTCGGCTTCCATCATCTTGGCCTTTAACTCGTCGCCTTCATGCGCGACCAGGACGTTGGCGATGGCGACGCGGGCGGCCTGAGCCTGGCCCATCGAGCCGCCGCCGTGCGTGGAGACGAAGACGTCGTACTTGCTGCCGTCGGTGAAGCGCAAAGGTTCGGTGATGATCTGACGCACGTAGGCCGAAGGAATGGCTGCCAATGCCAGGCCGTTGTAGTAGACGTTGCCTTTTCCGGGGCGCACGTAGGCGCGGGCCGTGGCTTCCTTGCGTTTGCCGCGCACCACGCCGACGCCTTTTTTCTTGCGGCTGGACGTCTTCTTGGCTTTCGGAGCGGGTTGTGCAGTGCTCATAATCGTTTATCTCCTTTTTTGCGGTTTAAGCGGCTTTGGGTGCCTTCCAGCCGAGGCGTTCGCAGACGTGCTCCAGCGTCACGTGCGCGCGGGCCAGCTGTGCCGCGGTGTTGACGAACGGCTTGGCGTCCTTCACGTCATGGGGCACGCCCATGTAGATGCGCAAATTGCCCATGGCTGCCTTTTTGCGGGCGTTGCGCTTGGGCAGCATACCGCGGATGATGCGCTTCAAAAGCAAGTCGGGCCGGCGGGGCCATTTGGCGCTGTGGTCGGGATTCGCCTTGTCCATCATCTGGCGGCGGGCCGAATAGATTCCGACGACGTATTCCGCGGAACCTGAGAAGACGGCTTTTTCGGCGTTGACGATGACGACGGTTTCATTCTCCTTGACTTTCTTTGCCACGTAGGCGCCGAGGCGACCGATGATGGCGTCTTTTGCATCAATGGTTAACGTCATTCAGATCACGATCTTGATGTTTTTTGCGGCCGCGTTCTTCTCCAAGAAGGCGGAGAGTGGGACGGCGTTGGATTTGCTTTCCTTCAGGCCGGCAATGGCCGTGGCCGAGGCGTCGACGTAGGCCAGCGTCAGCGGATGCGTCAATTTGCCGATGCCGAGGACTTTTCCGGGCACTACGACGGTGTCGTTGGCGTCCGTCACCTTGTCCAGCTTGTACAGGTTGACCTCGACCTCGCGGCGCTTGGGCTGCAGCAGGATCTCGCGCACGCGCGTCCAGACGGGGCGTTTGGCCTTGCGCAGCTGGTTGGCGAGGCGGAGTTTGACGATGTTCTCGATTCCTTTCTTGACCATATGTGTATCACGTGTTGTTGGGGGGAGAGTGCAGGGGCAGGGATTTGAACCCTGGCACTCGCTGGGAGACTAGCACCTCAAGCTAGCGCATTTGACCAAGCTCTGCCACCCCTGCATCAATAACCTCTGTTTTTCCTCTTTATTTTTTACGCGGATTTGGTGAATTCCGCCAGCGCCTTGTAGCGTTCCTCCAGCACCTTGACGGCCCTGTTGAACTGCTGGCGGGCGGGAATGTTGTTGTACGACTCGACCAGGAACAAGACGTCGTCTTTTGCCGGCGGCTCGACTTTCGTCTCGCACGCCTCGCACAATTGCGACATTTCCGGCACGTTGTCGACTTTTCCGACCAGTTCGGCCTGCGCCGGCTGCAAGGCTTTGGCGCACTTCTTGCACTTGTCGGACAATTTGAACTCGTGCACCAGGCCGTAGCTGGACACGGCGTTCTGGAATTTGGCATGCGTCTTTGCCGTGCCCACCGTCGCCGTGGCTTCCAAGCGGAGGCGCTGGCCCTTGCCCAGCTTCATCAACGGGATGTGCACGAACGCCGGCTTGACGACTTCGTCCTGCGACACCAAGTCGCCGGAGTACACGGTCTTTTCCTCATCCGTCGCCTCGGCGTCCAACGAAAAGGACACCTGCGCGCCAGCTGAGCTTTCTTCGAACGACAACGGAACCAATCCGAGGCGGTTGGCCAGGTACTCGTTGAAGAGGCCCGACGTGTTCTCGTAGAAGTTGACCTCGTCGATGGCAAACGCCGGCAAATCGGCGATGATGGCGCGGCGCAAGGCGTTGAGGAACGACAAGCGGGCTCCACTGATGCGGAACCAGGCACGGCTCGCTCCTTTCTCGGCAACCAGCTGCACTTTCATGACCATATCCGTCAACCCTTTCTAGACGCGGCGTCCACGCTTGCCGCCCGGACGCTTAGTGCTGTCCGTCGGAATCGGCGTGACGTCCTCGATGCGGCCCACGCGCAAGCCACTGCGTGCCAAGGCACGGATGGCTGCCTGCGCGCCCGTTCCGGGCGTCTTTGATCCGTGGCCGCCGGGGGCGCGCACACGGATGTGGATGCCGACCAGACCGCGCTCTTTCGCGGTCTCAGCCGCCTTGAACGCGGCCTGCATGGCGGCGTACGGCGAGCCTTCCTCGCGCGAGCTCTTGACCATCATGCCGCCGGACGCGACCGCGATGGTCTCGGCGCCGGACAAATCGGTGATGGTGATGATGGTGTCGTTCTTGGAAGAATACAGGTGCGCCACGCCCCACTTGCCTTCCTTGGGCGTGACTTTCGTGGGCCGGTCGTCGAAGCGACGGGGTCCGCGCGGTCCGGGGCGCGGGCCTTGGGACGGAGCGCTGGGCGCGTCGTGCGTCTTGGTGTCAGCAGTCTTGGTGTCCATAATCTATGCCGCCTCGGGTTGGGCCTCAGCCGGAATGGCTTCCTTGGCCGTCTCGGCCTTGGAGGCTGCAGCCGTCACACTCGGCGCTTCCAGTTGGATGGGTTTCTTGAACCAGGATACGTTGTCTTCCTCCGTGAAGCTCACGAGGTACGACGGCGACGTGACTTTGCTGCCGTTCACGGCGATGTGGCCGTGCGTGATCAACTGGCGTGCTCCGCGCACCGTCTTGGACAAGTGCTTGCGTGCCACGACCGTCTGCAGTCGGCGGCCGAGGATGTCCTTGGTCGTCAACAATAATACGTCGTCAACCTTGGCGTCGGGGTTGCGGATGAGGAACTTCTTGGCGCGGCCCAGCAGTTGTTCGGTGCGGCGCTCGAGGTCCTTTCCTTTGCTCGACAAGAGGCGGCGGGCTTCGCGGCGGATGCGGCGAAGCATGGTCTGCATGCGCCACAATTCGCGGGCGTTCTTGAGGCCGAACTCCGTTCGCAACGCCTTTTCGTCTTCGATGCGCTTCTTGTCCCAGAGGCGTTTGGGTCCTTCAAAGCGTTTGCGCAATCGTCCAGGGTCTCCCATTCAAACTCACTTCTTCTCCGCTTTCTTATCGCCGGCAGCCGGAGCCGCGGCGGCGCCCTTCTTGAGGGCTTTCTTCATGACGCCGACGGTCATGCCCGAGCGGCCCGTGGAGCGCGTGCGCTGGCCGCGCGTCTTCTGGCCCATCTGGTGGCGCCAGCCGCGGTAACTGCGCATGTCGACGTGCTTCTCGATGTCCGTCTTGACGGAAAACTTGAGGTCCGACATGACGCGGTGCATGGGCTTTCCGCTCTCCGGGTCGATGGGGCGGTTCAACAAAAACGTGGGAACCCCGTAATTCATGGGGTTCTTGATGATGTCTTCGAACGACTTGAGCTGCTCATCCGTCAAGTTGCCGACCAACTCGTCGCCCTTAAAGTCGCTCTTGGTCAATACGACGCGCGTCAAGCTTACGGAAAGCGTGTGGCCGATGCCGGGAATGTGACGCAAAGCGTTCTTGACTTGGACCTGGCCTTGCAAGTCCTTGCCAACGATGCGGACGATGCCGCGGAAGTTTTCCTTTTCCTTGCCCGTCTTCTTGACGGCCTTCGGAGCAGCGCCGGGAGCTCCCTTGGGGGCTGCGGCAGGCGCGCTGGCCTGCGTCTGCTTCTGGTTGAACTTGGGCTTGGATTTTTCGTCTTTTTGGGTTTCAATCTTTTCCATGCGATTCATTCCTTGTGTGCGGTCCGCGTTTTGAATAAAAAACGCCGGGACTGAGACTTCCGTAAGCGAAAAACAAACCCGTTAATGGCGTTTGGACTTTCGCTGTTTTCGAACTCAGAAGGGCTTGCGCCCACAGACTTAACGGCCCGACGACGACCCATGAGGTCCTTCCTTGGAGGATGTCGGGTTTCCAGGTCTGCGCATTGCCGTTCTGCCATCCCGGCGCAAAGAGCGAAGCGATGACTTCGTCATCGCGTCCACTTCGGTGATGCGAATGCCGGAGGCATTCGCATCTTCCTTTCTTTGCCTGTGCCGGTATTTAAATGTATAAATCCGGCGACAGAACCTGCTGACTGAATTCCTGACTACCCTTGACCGACCCGGCTTTTAAAGGCTTCGGGGGTCGTTCGGTCAGGCGACTTGCATGTTCTTCTGGACGCTGCGGACGTAATCCTGCGTCTGGCCGATATTCGGTACGCACGTGGCCGGGTCGGTGCTGCGGACGTTGCCAGGCCCGGCGTTGTAGGCCGCGGCGGCGCAGGGGAGCGTTTTCTTAGCCTGCAGCTGCTTGGCCAGGTATTTGGTGCCGCCGCATATGTTGTAGTAGGCGTCGTAGTAGTGAGCGGGCTTGAGGCCCATCTCGCCGGCGGTTCCAGGCAGCATCTGCATGTACCCGACCGCGCCGGAAGAGGAAGTGCTCATCTGGTTGTAGTTGCGCGTGTCACCTGCACTTTCGCGGCTCATGATGGCTCGGACGAAGGAATATTGGATCCGGGCCACTTCGGCGGCAACGCGGGCGACGCATTCGGGTTCGGCTTTGGCAACGGAGTACCCATTTGGCGCGTTGGCGTTGCCGGTGCTTGGGCATTGTTTTTTGGCGGCCTGCACGCAGGTTTCGGTGTCGTACAGCGTGATGTCGTCGGCGGAGTACTGAGCGGATGCCGGGCCGGCAGGGGATAGCGTTCCCATCGCTTGGATCTTGTCCTTGATGGTTTTCATGTTGTTCTCGCCGGGGTCGGACTTGCGTTCAGAACCGTAGTCGGTGTAGGTCCTGTCATCGTATTCGGGATTGCTCTTCTTGCCGTCGTTGAAGGATTGGTGGCTGTAGACTTTTTCGAGCGGAATGTTGCATTGTGCCATCAAGGCCGCAGTCAGCTTCGCGTTGGTATCCAGCGTCTGGGTCCGTTTGGACAAGTCTTCGGCGTCCAAGGCTACCATTTCGATGTTGATGGACTTTTGGTTGGCGCCGAAGACGCATCGGGAGCGGACGTTGATCGGAAGGGTCTGGTAGATTTGATTTCCATCGACCTGGAAATGGCAGGATTCGCCAGGCGCCTCGCCGGCAAGCGTAGCGGAAGTTACTAGGTTCCATGCAAACGAGGAGGAGACGGTGTAGTGCTGGACGATTAGGGTCGGCGTCATTCTCCATTCGTTGTCCCCGTAATGCTTTTGCGAATACGCCGCGATCTTAGGCTTCCAGTCGTTCAGGTCCCGCATCGTGCTTCTGCCGTCGATTGACGTTTCAATCTTCAATCCATATTGGGCCAGATTGGCGGCCAATCCCGCGTCCGTGCATCCGCCGGCAGCGACTTGCGTCCTGCCGCTTGGGCTGGTGCCTCCCGGCGCAATCCATGGGATGCGGAATGTCTTGTAGATTCCGGTGCGGTCGGGTTTGACGCGCGCGGGTATGGGCGGGTTCGTGCTTCCGCTGCCGAACGTGGTTATTTTATTGCCGGTGAGACTGTGCACCACTTCAATGTGGCCTTCGCCGCGCCAACAGAAATCCGTGACTGGTTGCCAGGGGTTCGCCTCGGAGAATCCGCCTTTGCATTGTCCGCCGTCCGTAAAGCTCCACACCGCCAAGTCGCCGGGTTGGGCCTGCTCGATCGGTATTTCCCAGCCGCCCGCTTCCAGCAGGCCTCCCCACACGTCTGAAAGATAGGGATAGGGTACATCGACCTCTTTCGGGACTTTGATATCAGTGAATTGGATTTTACTCAAGTATCCGGCATTTCCACTGATTCCTTTGACGGGGTGATTTACAGTGGTGCCCGACTTCGTTGTGAATTTGGTCTTCTTCATTTCAGCGTAGAATTCGGGGGGCAGGCGGTAACCGTTTTCCAGCATGCGTCCAAATGCGTACGTGACCACGCCGGCGCAGTCGATGCCTTTTTTGGGCGTTTGGTATCGCCATCCTTCTTGGGTATACGACGCACCGGAAAGTTCCATGGCATATTGCAGGAATTGTCTCCCTGCGGCGGCCGTGTCCGCGGGTTTAAGCTTGACTGAGCCGGGCGGCTGGCAGGAAAGTTTTCCAATCGTCTTCTCGTCCGCCAAGCTGCGGGGAATGCCTTTTTCCAAGTAGCCTTCGCCGCCGGAAAATGCGGCTTGGCTCTTGCTCAAAAAGAGCTTGACGTTAACGCCGGCGGGCAATTGGTCGCCGTGTTTCTGCAAGGGGATTTTCGCGACGTAGCATCCTTCATAGGAATCGGCGGCAGGCAGTTCATTGACGTTGACGTATCCGCTATAGCCGCCGGGGTATTGGATGTCGGTTCGTGCCAAGGAGGCGCGCCCCACGAGGCATGCGCCGCCGGGTCCGGCGTAGGCGGCGATGCCGGCGTCAAAGAAGGTGTCTTTGGCTCCGTCTTTCGAGTCGATGTAATAGTAAACGCAGACGTCGGGCAGGGGTTTTCCGTCTGTAGCTGGCGTCGTCGTGGTAGTCGTTGGAGTTGTCAGGGGTGGCGTTGTCGTTGTGGTCGTGGATTCCGCATCGACGGCCGTGAGTGGCTTGAGGCTGGTCGTGTAGGCTTCCCAGAGGAAATAGTCGTCGTAGTTTGGCTGTTCGAACGTGAAGTCGGCAACCTGGATGATGGCGCGGGTCTTGTAGCGTTCGAAGTACTTGGAATACTTAGGGTATTTCGTGTCCTTTTGGTTGAGCCGCTTGATGGTCAGTTCATTGAGTTGGGCGTTGCTTCCGGAGTATGCCACCTTGATGTCCAATTCGTTGCCGTTGCTGGGGGAGATGTCCTTGGAAATGGTGGCGATGGTCTGGCCTTTTTTGACTTTCTGGCCGACGCGCGAGGCGGCGCAGTAATTGTCCATGGATACGTGGCCGTAAGACACGAGCCAGTCGCCGGACTTGACGACGATGACGCAGTCCTTGGACGTGGTATCTTGGTAATGGGCTTTGACCCGTACGATGTTGCCGGAAAGCATGGCCTTGACCTGTTTTCCGGCCAAGCTGTTCTTCATGCCGCGCAGGTCGATGCCGAAGTGGACGCAGCCGGGTACTTGCGTGCGTTCGCGGTAGCCGAAGAAACCGTTGGCGTCGTCATCGGGGTTGCTGGAGAGGCAGGGGTCGGTGCCCGGCGTGTTGCGGGAACCGGGTACGAATACGGAGCCCGGTAGGTACTGGCCGATGTACTCGTTGATGGTGGGAAGCGTCTCCTTTTCGGCGAATTCGAGGCCACGGGCAGAGGAAAGCGTCTGGGTGGTCGGCTCATTGGTGCCGGTGCCCGGAACTATGGTCGGGCATTGGCCGTTGAGTGCCGACGAGAGGCCGATGATGCTGGTCTTGGCCGGTTTTTCGCATTGAATCTTCTGGAAGTCAAGTTTACCCAAAGCACTTTTCTGAGCGTTGAGCACCTGGCAGTTCTTGAACGCGATGGCTTTCGAGTTGGCGGCGGTGCGGATGATGCATTGGCTGTTGAGCGAAAACGTGTAGCTCTCGTCCATGAGGTGACGCACCAGGGCGATGGCCACGTCAGCCGAGGCTTCTCCGGCAAAGACGTTGAGGCTGCCTTGGTCCAGGAAGATCGCGTTGTAGGCCTCGCCATCGGAGTCAAAGGCGTACGTTTCGGCCGTGCTGCTTGCCTTGGCTGGGTGCAGCGGCTTGGGCGTGCGTGAGATGGTCTGCAGGTCGGCTGAGCCGATGCGGACTTTGACGTTGACGGCGCCTTTTGATTGGTCCAGCAGGCCCGGGACGGCTTCCTTCAACGCACAGTAGATGCGCGTCTCGGCGTCGGCATCGGTGCCGCAGTTCTTAACGGTGTCCACGCTGATTGGGAATTTGTTGAGAGTGTAGAGATTCAGCTCGTGGATGGGGTTGATGGTTGGCGTGCGGTCTTGGGGCGAATCCGCCGGGTTGGGCGCAACGGCAACGGTCAATGCGGCCATCAGGATGGTGGCGAAAATGCTAAGGAGAAGACTGGCAGGCCGGTTTGTCGCCATGCGTCAATTAGAGGCAGCGTGGGGCTAAAAAGGCTTCTTTGCGTCCGAAAGGCCGCTGGCGTATGTCCGGATGACGCGTTCGATGTCAAAGGCCATGCCTTTTTTCTGGTTCTGGATTTGCTCGGTGCTTAAGAGGGCTTTTGCAAGGCAGATGAGTTCGCCTTTGCCGGAGATGATTTGGACAGGTTCTTCGGCTTTGATGCCGCTTTCGAGGGCCAAGATGCCGGGGATGGCGAGGTTGGCGCCGGTGGTGATGGGCTGGATGGCGCCGTCCGAGACGACGACTTTCTTCAAGCCGATGGATTGTTCGACGGGCACCAGCATGCCTCGTAGTTCGGATTCGTCGCCTTTGACTTTGTAGAGCCAGACGGCGTCGGAGAGGTCCTGGAGGGTGTGCGTCTGGCTTTCGGTGAATCCGGCGGCCACGATGCGCCGCAGTTCGGCCATCAATCCGCCGCATTGCAGGACTTCACCCATGTCGTAGCAGAGCTTGCGGATGTACGTGCCGGCCTCGACTTCGGATTCGAAGAGGACGAATTGCCCGTCGTTTTCCAACAGTTCCAGGCGGTAGACGTGGCGGGTGCGCAGGACGCGCCGCACCGCGCTTTTCTTCGGCGGCGTCTGATAGATGGGTCCGCGGAAGCGCGCAAAGACGCGTTCAAGTTCGGCATCCGTCTTGCTTTCGCGCAGCTTCATGAGGGCGACGTAGGTCTTGCGGTCCTTGAGCAAGTAGCCCGCGGCTTTGGTGGCGTCGCCCAACAGCACGGGTAGGACGCCGGAGACCTCCGGATCCAACGTCCCGCTGTGGCCGGATTTGGCAACGCCGAGGATCTTCTTGACCCAGGCGGAGACTTCGTGCGACGATGGGCCGCAGGGCTTGTCGATGACGGCGATGCTGTAAGGCAGGATGTCCGCGACGGTCTTTTCTGAGGGAGTCTTGCCCCAGGTGGATTCTTCCTCGTGGAGTGTAATCATGTCGTTATCGCGTGTCTGATGCGTGGCCGTGTAGAAAAAGGGTTGCAAAGCCGAAAAAACCAAGCGGCTTTTGGAAAAAACGGTTTGGCGGTAAACGCTATTTTTCTAAGCGGGTAGCGGTTCGAGGTGCGCCATGTTGACGCGTTTTGCCTTGCCTTTGGCGTCGGTGACTTCGACGAAGTGCTTGTCGATGATCTTGCTGACCGTCACGGTTTCTCCGGCTTTGCGTCCGCGGAGGCGGATGCATTTGCGGCCGACGTCGATTGCTGCCATGGTTCAGACTCACCTGTAATGGTAAAAACGACTGGCTTTAAGGTGGCAAAAGGGGTTTTTCAAGGTTGTCATTCGGAACCGCAGGGGGGGGCGCATCCCCCCTTCAGTTTCACGGTCCTCCGGATTCCCCCCTTCGTTACTGAATCGAGAAAATGATGCAACGACCGTTCGGACAGATTAAAGGGTCGTTGGGGATGTCATTGCGTGACGAGGATCCAGGCCTTCGGGCCGTTTTC
>Ga0172369_10009888_pt1 | contig 10467 bp, 13 predicted proteins | sample LakKiv25m_FD_114539 | JGI IMG/M metagenome (GOLD analysis project Ga0172369, IMG submission 114539) | Freshwater microbial communities from Kabuno Bay, South-Kivu, Congo - kab_022012_11.25m | ecosystem: Environmental > Aquatic > Freshwater > Lake | place: Democratic Republic of the Congo...
AAGCACTTTGCAGGATAGCCTTCAAATGATTTACGAAAAGGGAGCCAGTGTAATTGCAATTTCGCCTGAACAATCAGAATTTTTAAAGCGGACTGCCGAAAAAACTCATGCTTCATTTTCGTTGCTCTATGACGAAGGTTATAAGATTGCTGACCTTTTCGATGTTACGTTCAAGCCTGACAGCCTCACTACTATTATGTATAACACCATGCTTGGTGCAAATCTAAAAAAAGCAAATACCGATGATAGTCAACGATTGCCCATTCCGGCAACTTTCATTATCGGAAGGGATGGGAAAATAGTTTGGCGGCATTTCGACCCTGATTATAAGAAAAGGTCAACCGTTGCTGACATTGTTAAAAACATCCCTTAATACTTGTTTATGAGCAGAATAAAAGTTATATCACAAGAAGAAGCTACCGGAAGGCTCAAAGAAATTTACGATGAGTTGATTGTTAAACGTGGGAAACTTGCTGAAGTGCATATTATCCAGAGTTTGCGACCGGAAAGTATTGTAAAACATATTGACCTTTACTTGGAAATTATGTTTTCAAAATCGGAGCTTTCCCGTGCCGAAAGGGAAATGATGGCTGTGATTGTTTCTAAAACTAATGGTTGCAACTATTGTCAAAAACATCATGCAGAAGCATTAAACCATTATTGGAAAGATGTTGATAAAACTGAAAGTTTCAGACAATCGTACCATAATGTAAATTTAAAAGAAAAAGAAATATCGCTTTGCCAGTATGCAGAACAATTGACAAAAAATCCTGATAGTGCTGAAAAGGATGATGTCACAGTACAGTTAAAGAATGCAGGATTTAGTGATAGTGCCATACTTGATGCTACTTTGGTAGTGGCTTATTTCAATTTTGTAAACAGGATTGTTTTAGCCCTTGGTGTTGAACTGGAAAATGATTCAGGAACCGGATATAAATATTAGTGTATGAATAAGTTTATTTTGAAATCGGTTTTTGTGCTTTCAATTGGATTCCTGTTTGTTGGATTTAAACCGCCATCAACATCATCAAACTTGTTTTCAATCGGGAGAAGTAAAGATGCGAATGAAATTTTTTATTCAATCAATTTTGAAAACTCAAACAAGCTGAATACAGAGAATCCAATCAATGTTTATTGGCTAAAAAGAACTGATAACAACACGATAGAACCATTAACCTGGATTCAAAATAAATTTGCTTATGGAATAGTTTACTTGTCAAAATCTGAAACCTATGCAAAATTCAGGTTCTCAGCTTATGATAAACGGGTTTTTGAATTAAAGAAAAACAAGAATAATGAATTCAAAGTCTTCACCATTTCTCAAAACAAGGAAGTGGAAGTCAACAGAATTTATATCTACATAACAGGGGGCACATTCTGGATTCCTGAAATACCCAAAGTTGAACTTTACGCTACCATTTCAGGAACAAGTACAAAAATAAAAGAAACAATAATTCCTTAAATCAATTAAGATGAAAACAACATTTTCAAAAGGCATTGAAAATCTGATTAAGGATATTAAACATCAGAAGTTCTTAACAAATCCATTAGTTTCAGAGATTGTGGAATGTAATCATATTTCCGAAGATGACATTGTCAACTACATTTCCTGCAATCACTCACCAAATGAAAGCTATGGACGTCAGTTGATTTTTGATAACGGGAATTTCAAAATTCTTTTAATGTCGTGGAAATCGGGTGATTTTACAGCAATTCACAATCATGGCTTTACGGAATGGGGTTGTGTTTACTTCTTTGGAGAAGCCACACATCGTTTATACAGCGTAATTGATGGTGAACTGAAAATAATACAAAAAGACAATTTTCATAAAGGGCAAATTGCTTCGGTATGCGGAGATTTAACGCATATTATGGGAAATTCAAGTTCAGAAAATTTTACCACGCTTCACATTTATGGGTCAAACACCCGACAAAAAGATGTTTCAAAAGATGCGATTGTTTATCTTCCTGAATTAGAAAAGAAAGTTACAACAATGGGTTCTGCATATTTGAATATGGATAAAAAACTCATACTTTCCGAAAAACCAATGATAAAAGTTTGTGATGAAGTTGTTACTGACTATTTCTCACTCGTAAAACCTTTTTATGAACGGAATGGGCTTTTTCAAATATTGAATTGTATGGAGAAAAAATTGGAAAAGCAAAGTATAAATTAATCGAAAAACAAAAATGAAGGATTTAATAATATTGTCGGGTGCTTTTGAAAAGATTAAAAGCTACATAGCGGAGAATCAGGATTATCCAAAGCCTGTTGTCCAGTTTAAAACCCCTGCTGAATTAAAGGAAGCAATTAATTTTACGGTTGGAGATAAGGGAGTTTCAGAAAATGAATTTCTTGACTTATTGGATAAGTATTTGGAATATTCTGTAAAAACAGGTAACAAGCAGTTTTTTAATCAGCTTTATTCAGGTTTTAACTTTCCTGCATTTATTGGCGAAGTGTTTACCGTTTTGGCAAACACTTCAATGTACACCTACGAAGTAGCACCAGTTGCTACAACTATAGAAACCGAGATGATTCAGCTTATGAACAGTTATGCAGGCTATAAAGATGGCGATGGGATTTTTTTAAGTGGGGGTAGTAATGCCAATTTAGTTGCCATGTTTTCAGCCCGAAACCGAATTTTACCCGAAAGCAGATTTGAAGGATATGACAGAAACCATAAATTGGTGGCATTTGTAAACGAACAGGCTCACTACTCATTTGAAACTGCTGCTAATGTTTTAGGCATTGGGGCCCAAAATGTAATCAAAGTAAAAGCCGACAAAAACGGTAAACTCATTCCTTCTGAATTAGAAAAGGAAATTGTAAACGCTTTAAATCGTGACGAAAAACCTTTTTTTGTGGCTGCAACCTGCGCTACAACATTGTTAGGGGCTTATGACCCAATTGATGAAATGGCCAAAATTTGCATGAAATACAACATCTGGCTTCATGCAGACGGTTCATTTGGCGGCTCAATAATTTTAAGTGATAAGTATAGGCATTTAATGAAAGGCATCGAACAAACAGATTCATTTGCATGGAATCCGCATAAACTCATGAATATTCCCCTTATTTGTTCTGCACTGCTTGTTAAAAAACGTGGTACTCTTCAGCACAATATTACAGACATTAACACCGACTATATTTTCCATGAGATAGATGCCATCGAAGATTTAGGAAAGAAATCAATTCAATGCGGGCGAAAAGTAGATGCTGTAAAACTTTGGTTTGCATGGAAATATTTTGGTTTGGACGGCTATCAAAAGCGAATTGATAAATTAATTGAAATGTCAAATTATGCTGAAAGCATTGTAAATGAACAACCAAAACTTGAACTGTTGGCTGAGCGTCAATCATTTGCCATCTGTTTTCGATTTATTCCCCATATAGAAACAGACCTGAACAAATTCAATCTTGAATTAAGGGAAGCATTGAGAAAGTCGGGGAAATCAATTGTTAATTATGGTTTCATTGGCAAAACATTAGCCATTCGATTAATTACAGCAAATGGAGAATTACAAAAATCAGATATTGATTTATTCTTCTCAAACTTGTTTAGTGAAGCTGAAAGACTTGAAATTGTATGGCAGAAAGAAAAGAGCATACCTGTTTTGCAATAGCAATTGCCTGGCCTGAAACCTATTGCAAACAGCCTGGATATTGGTATGACAATTTTACAAATCTGCTTGGTATAAGTAAAAATCATTACTATAAAGTGGGTCATGCTGCATTAGTTCTTATTAATTCTGAAACTAAAAAATGTCAATATTTTGATTTTGGCAGGTATCATGCACCTTTTCAGCATGGGCGAGTACGCAGCGAATTGACAGACCACGGGCTAAAAGTCAAAACTATTGCTCAAATTTCGGAAGATGGAAAGACTATTGAAAATTTCAAAGAAATATTAACTGAATTGCAATTAAACCATGAGTGTCATGGAGAAGGGGTTTTGTGCGCTTCTTATTGCTTAATTGATTTTGAAAAATCATATCAAAAAGCTAAATTTTTACAGCTAAAAAGTCCAATTCCTTACGGTCCTTTCAGGTATAAAGGGTGCAATTGTTCCCGATTTGTAAATTCGTGTATATTAGCCGGAAAGCCAAGTTTGAATCAAAGAATCAGCCTTAAATATTTTGTTGTAGGAACACCAACTCCACTCAATAACGTAAACGCATTAAAGAATAAGATTAAAATTTCGAAGCTATTAAAAAACAAGGTATTTTATCCGGTTCCGGTAACCGACAAACAAAACTTGAAACTAACATTAGAACAACCCCCTAAAAATGATAAAATTCCTGAAAATTCACAATGGCTTAGTGGTGAAGGATCAGGCTCTTGGTTTTCAATAAATAAGCATTTTGAAAATTATCAAATAACCAGATATAGTCCAGATGGAGAAATGGAATGTAAAGGAATATTTCATGTTTCTGATAACAAGTCTTTTAATATAAATTTGCCATATCAAATTGAGCATTTAAGCCATTGTCAAAGTGTGGTTATTAAACAATCAGAAAATATAATAGCTTTTAATAGATTAGACCATGAAAGCTGACATTAAAACTTTTTCAACAATTACCTGCCCAATTTGCGGACACAAAAAACAAGAAAAAATGCCAACAGATGCTTGCCAATATTTTTATGAATGTGAAAAATGCAAGTCGGTATTAAAACCAAAACAAGGCGATTGTTGTGTATATTGCAGTTATGGCTCTGAAAAATGCCCGTCAATACAAGAAATCAATAAATGCTGTGTTTGTCCAGCCTTATTTGCAAGCACATTGCCAAAGCCGCACATTCCAACGCGTCAACCAAAGCTTTGTCAAAGAGCTTGCAAAGCCAACGCAACAAAAGAAATTGTTTAAAAAATTGCCGACACTTAAAAAAATAAAAAACGCAGACACCCGAGCCGAAAGTCAAGTTAGAAAGTAAAATGACAGTCTAACGGAAACTCAATAATGACAATGGTTTGACAGACTGGAAGAAAGAACACCAGGCGGTAACAGGCGTTACCGCCAAGTGTAGGAAACAGATAACGCAGACAGAAATGAACAAAATAGCAATAAAATTTATATGAAAGCTAAACTAATATTTATTATACTACTTTCTTTTGCTTATGCGCTTGATGCATTTGCACAAGGCTGTAGTGATGCGGGTTTTTGTAGCATTGACGGGATAAAACAAAATGATATTGTGACTAATGATTCACTTGTTACTGATTCTTCGTCATTTGACAATACTATAAAAGCAGGACTCTCGCTTGGGAATACTCGGTATAGCGTTTGGATATTAAATTCTTACATATCTTACTCAAGGCAGTTAAACAATAAAATCACTGCTACTATAAAATTTGATGGACAGTATCGTGTTGGTAGTTTAACGCAGGTGGTTGGCCTTTCTGATATTACCCTTTCATTATCATATAAGCTTCAAAAATCATTAGGTGTAATCATAGGAGGTAAGATTCCGTTTAGCGATGCAAATAGAAAATATAATGGAAATGTAATGCCAATGGCGTATCAAACAAGTTTAGGTACATATGATGCAATTGTCGGCGCTCATTATGCATACAAAAACTTTTTTGTTGCAATGGGATGGCAACAACCACTTATTCAAAACTCAAATACTTATTTTGATGGAAATTTTTCAATAGAAGAATTAGGGACACCTTATCTTGTAACTAATAATTATAAACGAGCGGGAGATGTTTTATTAAGGATTTCATATAATCATAAGCCAAAAACAATCATGAAGAAATTTTCATTTATCTATAGTTTGCTTCCGATTTATCACTTGAAAAATGATCAATATACCAATGAATCCAATAATATAATTGAAATTAAAGACAGCAAGGGACTTACACTAAACACAAATATAGTAGCCAATTACAAAATTAGCAGTAAAACAGCTTTTGAACTGATTACCGGTTTTCCTGTGATTGCTCGTAAGGTACGACCTGATGGGTTGAGTCAGTTCGCCGTTACAATAGAATTTATAAAGAAATTCTGATAACACATGAGAAAATAGTGAAGAAACAAAATTGAAAAATGGGAATAGTTTGCAATATTATGACGACAGAACACCAGGCGGTAACACGGTATATAAAAAATTGGGCAGATACTACTGAAATCAAGGGTTGTAGCTCGCTTCAAACTTTGTATCGGTTTGACAGTGACGTGCTCCGAAATGCCCAACTTTTCATATACCGAAACCGTTACCAACAAGGCGAAGAAAAAAAGACAGCGACAACGAAGATAACAGAGAAAATGGTTTGAGAATGAATAACGAAATGACAATGACTGAAAAAAGATTTAGTTTTTTTGCCGACCCGCAAGAAAGAAAAGCGGAAAGCCGACTCACATTTGGCACATTGCCTTTTGCCCCACACACAAGCCAACGCTTCACAAAAGTCAAAGAGCCAAATCTTGCCGACACACATGAATTTGTTACTTTTGCACTTGTATGAATCTTGAAAAAATATATATTGCCCGAGTAATATTCAAGAACAGAGTCTTGAGTAGTCATGGACAAGTCTTTGAAGATTTGTTTGTGAGGGTTATGCAGGCAAATGATAAGGATTTCAGACCTGTAAAACCACAAGGCAGGGAAGGAGATAAAAAGAACGATGGATTTAATAAAGTTAAAGGACAATATTATCAAGTTTATTCTCCAGAAAATTCATCTGATAAAGAAAAAGAAAGCTACAAAAAGCTTGATTCAACTTTTGAAGAACTCCATAATTACTGGCAGCCCATTTCTCCAATAAAAGAGTTTTATTGGGTCTTTAATGATAAATTTCAAACAGGGGTTTATCCTTCTATTGAAAAGACACTTGCTGAAATTGAACAAAAGTTTAAAGTTAAAGCTAACCCCTTTTTAAGTAAAGACCTTGAAGACGTATTTTTGTCATTACCAGAAAGTGAAATTATTGAAATATTGGGTGGACATTTACCAGATCATAATTATATTGAAGATGTCTCAATAACAGTTTTGGGTGATGTAATTGATTATTTAATTAAAGGGGACTTTAATCCAAATAATATAACTTTCCCCAATGAAGTTAATTTTGAAAAAAAACTTAAGTTTAACAAACTTTCAAGAGTATTTGCTACTTGGCTAAAATCAGCTTTTCATCAAGACTATATAATCACGGAGTACTTCAATTATAATAGCAAGTTTACTAAGGAAAATTTAAAAACAGTTTTCTCGGAATTATATAATGAAGCAATAGAAGAAATACCCAATGAAATCCCTGAAAAAGCGGATTTAGTATTTGATTATATTCTAAATAAAGCAAGACCAAGAAACAACATTGCAGAAACAAATGCTGTATTAACTCTTATGGCACACTATTTTGAAAGCTGTGATATTTATGAAGAACCCGTTGAACCAAAACAAAATTCACTTTTCTAATGATTTTACCAACAAAACATATTAGAATTTCGGAATCATTGATGGGATTAGGGGGCTTCTTAGTGAAGTTATTAAGCGAGCCAATGACTATAGATAAATTATGGATTAAATATTCTAAGAATAATGACAAACGCTTCCCTGCATACCATAACTTTGACAATTTAGTATTGTCAGTTAATCTGTTGTATATCATGGGTATTATTGAAATAAATGATAAAGGAGAATTGTATCATGCGATTGATTGAGTTAAGAGCAAATAAGGAAACATTTCATACAATTACTTTCAACAAAGTAGGTGTATCAATCATTCGTGCAATTAAAGTATCTGAAGATAAAAAGAGTACATACAATAGCACAGGCAAATCTTTGCTTGTATATTTAATCCATTTTTGTCTTGGTGGTAGCGAAAATCAGGAACTTAAAGACAAGTTACCTGGGTGGGAATTTTCTCTTGATTTTCTTATTGAAGATGTTCCTTTAACTGCATCTCGAAATGTGGATAATCAAAAAGTAATACTACTCAATGGAAAAGAATATGCTTTAAACGAATATAAAGATTATTTACAATCAAAGGTTTTCTTCAATATTCCAACTGATTTTAAGAATATTTCATTTCGTTCATTAATAAACAGGTTCATCAGGCCAAAAAAATCAAGTTACGACACCTATAATTGTTACCTTAAAGAAGAAGTCGGATATCAGGAACTCCTTAATAATTCCTATTTACTTGGTTTGGATATTTCTCGAATCTGTAAGAAAAAGGAGTTGAAAGAAGAATGGGACACAACCAAAGAAAAGAAAAAAAATATTGAGAATGATTCAATAATGAGAGAGTTCTTTACAGGTGATGAGGATAAAAAAAAGATTGATTTGGAAATTATTGGACTTGAGAAAAAACTAGAACGACTTACAAAGAGTATAGCCGAATTTAAAGTAGCTGAAGATTATGATTCAATAAGAAAGGAAGCGGATGAAATATCAGAACAATTAAAAAGGTACAAGAACAGGCGTTCTGTTATCTTTAATGCGATTAATAATATTGAAAAAAGTTTAGAAATCAGACCAGATATTTCTTCAAAGGATATACAGAATCTTTTTGAAGATGCAAGAATTACCATCAATGAATCAATAAAAAGAAGACTTGACGAAGTAGAAGAATTCAATAGAAAGCTCTTAGGGAACAGAAAAGCGAGATTACTTGATGAGAAAAAGCAATTTGAATCACAATTAAATGAATTAGATGGCATAATTCGCAGACTCGGAAAAGCCCAGGATGAAAAACTAAGTTTGTTACAGGCTACTGGTTCACTGGAAGAATATTCAAAACTAAATGAACAGTGTTCACAAGTTCAAATAAAATTCAATAAACTTGTTGATTACAAAGAGTTGCTTGGTTCATACAACAGCAAAATTGATGAAATTAAGGAAGCTTTTGTTAAGGAAAATTCTGATACAAATAAATACCTTAAAGAAATCGAATTGTTAAAGAAAAGAAATATCGAAGTATTCAACTCATTTGCTGAACAATTCTATCAGAATAAGACCTCAGGTATTATAATTGAGAATAACGAAGGGGAAAATCAAAGTCGTTTTAATATTGAGGCAACAATTGATAGTGATTCGGGTGATGGAGTAAATAATGTTAAAATCTTTTGCTTTGATTGGACTATTTTAAAAACTCAAAACAACCACAATGTTAAATTTATTTTCCACGACAGCCGCTTGATTTCAGAAATTGACCCACGGCAAATTGCCACAATGTTTTATTTGTCAAATTTCCATACAAACGAATTTGGCTTACAATACATTATTACAGCGAACCAAAAGGAACTTGATGCTTTAAAATCTGAATTCACTGAGGAAGAGTATCAGGAGTACATAGAAAGGAACATTGTTGAGGAGTTAACTGATGAATCTGATGAAAGTAAGCTTTTAGGGGTTACAATTGATTTGAATTATGAAAAATAGAACTAATGGCAAAGAACAAAGAAAATAGCCCAATTAAAAATATCCCAAGTGGAGTCTTAACTGGTGAGGAGATCAAGAGATTTGGTATCATATTAATAGATGATGCTACAGATGAGGATCTATCATGCTATGATAAGGCTAGTTACAATTTAAGACTTGGGGCAAAGTATTATAAACCAGTTATTAATAATGAAAACAATAATGGTGAAATTTCGTGTGTAGAGGATTTTCCCCAATGTCCAAATCGTAAATATCTTATAGATGGTAAAATTGGTGACTGTAATGATAATAATAGAGTTCTCGTAATAAAGCCATATACAAGTGTTGTTATAAGCACTTTAGAAAAATTAAATCTTCCTAATAATGTTGTTGGTCGTTTTGATTTAAAGATTCGTTGGGCGCTTCAGGGTTTAATTTTACAAGTTGGGACCCAAGTTGCACCAGGTTATAAAGGACGTCTCTTTGGTTTATTGCATAATTTGTCAAAAAAAGAAATTTGTATTCCAATGAAAATTGGAATACTTGATATTGAATTCTCTTATATTAATGAGAATGTTACGCCACATATATATGATGATACTTACAATACTCTTGAAGGTTTTTTACAAAATAGACCACCTATAGTGGGAACACTAGAAGCGTTTCTTGAGGACATAAAGAAAGAGAAGCAAGTTATGCAAACTATGAGACTTGAATCTCAAGAATTAAGGACGGAATTATCAACAACATTAGAAAAATACAAAAATGAGCTTAGTCAGAGTAGGGAAAAGATAGAATCAATGAAATTCCAAAGAAATACATATTTGTTGGGTATATTTATCACATTATTAGTCTTAGCATTAACTATTGTCGTACCATTAGTTATAACGAAATGGACTGTTGATAAAGATGATTATCCTTTTCAGAAAGTTTACGAAATGGAATCTCAAAATAAACAGATGTATTTAAAAATTGACTCTTTATTACAATACTTCGGTATTTTTTAATACTAACAAATGTAAGTCAAAAACTTTACTCATAGGGATGAAAGACTAAAAGAAAAAGCATCAAGATTTGTTTCATAATGAATAAAACACTTGATG
>Ga0172369_10009889_pt1 | contig 10466 bp, 10 predicted proteins | sample LakKiv25m_FD_114539 | JGI IMG/M metagenome (GOLD analysis project Ga0172369, IMG submission 114539) | Freshwater microbial communities from Kabuno Bay, South-Kivu, Congo - kab_022012_11.25m | ecosystem: Environmental > Aquatic > Freshwater > Lake | place: Democratic Republic of the Congo...
CAACCAGCAAAGAAGTGTGGAGTGTGAAGTTTGGAGTTAAAAGTTGAAATCGGAATTCTTTATTTTCTAACTTTGATGGTCTCGTAAAAAGTCGTCACCCCGGTGAAAACCGGGGCCCAGAGCGATGTCAACTATATGATTTTACTGGATTCCGGCTTTCGCCGGAATGACGACAAAAGCCATTTTCTGACTTTTTACGAATGCATCAACTTTAGGCACTTTAAACTCGTAACTTCAAACTTGGTGAACCAGTATCCAAATATCAAGTCTCACCCGAGGGGCCATGGCCGAGAAGAAATTTGAAGAGGCAATGCAGCGGTTGGAAGAGATTGTGCAGGGACTCGAGGGGGGCGACCTCTCCTTAGGCGATTCGCTGAAGGTTTTTGAGGAGGGGATGGCGCTGTCGAAATTCTGCTCCATGGAACTTGAGGCGGCAGAAAAAAAGGTGACCCTCCTGGTGAAGGAGAGCGGCGGCAAATTGAGCGAAACGCCATTTGAGCTGAATGGAGAGGCATGATGCCCGCGGAAGCCGTTTTTGATTTCAAGGCATATCTTGGCGAAAAGCGGGCTATGGTGGACGCGGGTCTCGAAGCCTGTTTCCCTGAACCGCGAGGGTTTACCTTCGATCTCATAACGGCTATGCGCTACAGCCTCTTTGCAGGCGGAAAGCGGCTGAGGCCGATCCTCTGCATCGCCGGGGCGGAGGCGGTAGGCGGTGTTGGAAGCGATGTCTTGCCGGTGGCCTGCGCCCTCGAAATGATCCATACCTACTCCCTGATCCACGACGACCTCCCCATGATGGATGACGATGACCTCAGGCGGGGCAAGCCGACCAATCACAAGGTCTTTGGAGAACCGATCGCATTGCTGGCAGGAGACGGACTCCTGACTGAGGCCTTCAGTTTCATGACTTCCCAGGCGTTGTCAGAGCGGGTGCCCCCTCAGACCCTGCTTCAGGCGATCCGGCTCATCGCTTGGGCGGCCGGTCACGAGGGAATGGTGGGAGGCCAGGCCGTGGATATTCAGTGGGAAGGGAAGGCGGCCGATCTCGAGGTTGTCCGGTTCATGCACACCCATAAAACCGGGGCCATGATTACCGCATCGGTGTCCTCCGGCGCTATTCTGGCCGGCGCGAATGAATTCCAATTGAAGGCCATCACCTCCTATGGCGAAAAAATCGGACTGGCGTTTCAGATCTCCGACGACATACTGGACATCGAAGGCGACAGCGAGACCATGGGGAAACGGGTCGGGGCCGATGAAGAAAAGGGAAAGATGACCTATCCGGCGGTTCTCGGCCTGGATCCATCCAAAAGCATCCAGGGGGAATTGGTTCAGGGGGCGATAGACGAACTTCGCGAATTCGACAGGAGGGCCGAACCCCTTCGCCGGATTGCCCGATATATCATCGAGAGAAAAAAATGACCCAATTTGAGACAACGCAGAGGCTGTTGGACACGATCGACAGCCCAGCGGACCTGAAGAAACTCTCTCTTGAAGAGCTTCAGCAGTTGGCAGGAGAGATCCGTCAGCAGATCATCGAGACCACCTCCAGGACCGGCGGGCACCTGGCCCCCAGTCTGGGGGCCGTCGAGCTGGCCCTTGCCCTCCATTATGTCTTTGACGCCCCCAAAGACAAGATCATCTGGGACGTGGGACACCAGGCCTATGCCCACAAGCTGATTACCGGCCGGAGGGACCGGTTTCACACCCTGAGGACCTACGGGGGGATCAGCGGGTTCCCCAAGAGGGCAGAGAGCCCGTACGACACCTTTGATACCGGGCACAGCAGCACCTCCATCTCCGTAGGTCTCGGGATCTCAACGGCCAAGGGGCTCAAGGGCGAGAAGAGCAAAGTAATATCAGTGATCGGCGACGGCTCCATGACCGCCGGCATGGCCTTCGAGGGCCTCAATCAGGCTGGAGAGACCGAAAAGGACCTCATCGTTGTTTTGAACGATAACGCCATGTCCATCGCCCCCAACGTAGGGGCCTTCTCATCGTTCATCAGCCGGAAGATGACCGGCAAACGCTTCGTCAATCTAAGGAGGGATCTGGAGAACTTCATCAAAGCCCTGCCGGGGGTGGGCGAAAACATCCTGAGCTTTGTCCGCAAGAGCGAGGACTCTTTTATTACCTTTTTTACGCCGGGCATGATGTTCGAGGCCTTCAAGTTCAAATACATCGGGCCGATCCAGGGACACCGCCTGGACCGGCTTATCGAGGCCTTCACCAATGCCGGCAACCTGGAGGGGCCTGTCCTGGTCCATGCCCTGACGGTCAAGGGGAAGGGTTATGCCTTTGCTGAAAAGGACCCTGCCTACTTCCACGGGGTGGGCTCGTTTGAAATTCCAACCGGTTCGCCTCCCAAAGACAGGCCCAAGTCGCCCCCGTCCTATACCTCCGTATTCGGGAGCACCATGCTGGATCTGGCTCAAAAGGATGACAGGCTGTTTGCCGTTACAGCGGCCATGCCCGAAGGAACCGGCCTGGCCGCCTTTTCCCAGACCTTTCCCGAACGCTTTCTGGATGTGGGCATCGCGGAACAGCACGCCGTGACCTTTGCCGCGGGGCTTGCCACCGAGGGATTCAGGCCGGTGGTGGCCATCTATTCCACGTTTCTTCAGAGGGCCTACGATCAGATCATCCATGATGTCTGTCTCCCCAATCTGCCGGTGGTGTTTGCCCTTGACAGGGGCGGGCTTGTGGGGGAAGACGGGCCGACCCATCACGGCCATTTTGATATTACCTATCTGCGCAGTCTGCCCAACATGACCTTGATGGCGCCCAAGGACGAAAACGAATTGAGGCATATGCTCTACACGGCCCTGCAGCATTCGGGACCTGTAGCGATCCGCTATCCGAGAGGGAAGGGGGTCGGAGCGGCTATGGACCCCGATTACAAGGTGCTTCCCATGGGCGAGGCGGAGATCCTCAGGGAGGGGAACGACCTGCAGATCCTTGCAATCGGGAGCATGGTGACGCCTTCCCTGGATGCTGCGGCCGTCCTGGAAAAAGAAGGGATTCATGTGGGCGTGGTGAACTGCCGTTTTGTCAAACCCCTGGATACCGGCCTGGTCGATATCGCCGCATCCTCGGGACGCGTCCTGGTGGTGGAGGAAAATATTCGGCAGGGAGGGTTTGGAGGGGCTGTGCTGGAACTTTTCAATGACGCCGGCTTAAGAGACGTCCACATTAGAAGGATAGGACTCCCAGACGAGTTCGTAGAGCATGGCCCTCAGGATATTCTGAGGGCAAAATACGGGCTTGACAGCGCGGGGATCCTGAGAGAGGCCAGAACCTTGCTGTGACTCCGGCCGATTCATTTGAGCGCACGGGAAAGAAGCGGACGAGATTGGACCGCCTTCTGGTGGACAGGGGTCTGGCGGGAAGTCGGGAAAAGGCAAGAGCCATGATCATGGCCGGTCTTGTTCATGTGGACGGGGCGCGGCTCGATAAGCCGGGACATTCAGTGCCCGATGGGGCGGTCATTTCCCTGAAAGAATCCCACCCCCTGTATGTCAGCCGGGGCGGCGAGAAGTTGGAGGCGGCTCTGGATCAGTTTCCAGTCAGCGTCCAGTCTCTCACCCTGCTGGACGTGGGGGCCTCCACCGGCGGTTTTACCGACTGCCTTCTCAAACGCGGGGCCGGCAGGGTTATCGCCATTGATGTGGGCTATGGCCAGTTGGACTGGACCCTCAGGCAGGATCCAAGGGTAGAACTTGTTGAAAAAGCGAATATACGATACCTGAAACCCCAACACCTGCAAGCGCTTGCCCACGGAGCGGTCATCGATGTCTCGTTTATCTCGCTCAGACTGGTGATCCCCCCCGTGTCCCATCTCCTGGTTGATGACGCCTTTATCATCGCCCTGATCAAGCCCCAGTTTGAGGTGGGGAAAGGCAAGGTGGGAAAGGGGGGCGTGGTTCGGGATCCCATCCTCCACCAGGAGGTTATCGAAGAGTTGACCCGCTTCTTTGAACACTCAGGCTGGCAGGTTCAAGGCTGTATTCCCTCTCCGCTCCTGGGGCCTAAGGGAAACCGTGAGTTTCTTGTGTATATGACGAGGGGGTAGGTGGTGGATGCTGAATGATGGCTGTTGATCGATTGTTGGAGATCATTGAGGAGATCGCCGCAGGGAGATACTCCAACGATATCATGGAACTTACCGATGAGAATCAGCCCGAACCGGTGCGGACCATCGCTGAGGCCATGGGTCTCATGATGGTGAAGGTGGAGGCCAGGGAGTACCGGTTGGAGCTGATGGTGAAAGATCTGGAGGAACTGAACGAAAAAGTCCGGCAGAGCACTATCCATGCGGTTTCGGCGATGGCCCATGCCCTGGCTGCTCGGGATGCTTACACCGAGGGCCATGCGGAACGGGTCGCCGGCCTCGCCGTTCGAATTGCCCGGGAGTTGGGGGTGGAGGATGAGGAGGTGGAATCTGTTCGATTAGGAGGCATCCTGCACGATATCGGTAAAATCGGATTTTCAGACCGGCTTTTCAGCCCTCATGAGGCCAAGAACCCCCCGGATATGGTCAAGGAAATCCTTTGCCATCCGTCAACAGGCGTCGAAATCCTCCAGGCCCTCGATTTCTTAGGGCCAGCCCTCAATTATGTCCACTGTCACCACGAACGGCCCGATGGCAAAGGCTATCCCCGCCAGCTTATGGACAAGGAAATCCCCTTGGGCGCCAAGATACTGGCTGTGGCCGATGCCTTTGACGCCATGACGACAGACAGACCCTATCAGAAAGGGAAACCCACGGGGGTTGCCCTCGGGATACTGAAAAAGCATGCAGGGACAAAATGGGACAGGGACTGCGTGGCCGCCTTTGAGGCGGTCATGCGTCTCTCCCTATAGCATTCGGGGCTTTTGGGTCTGTTTGGGATCGGGGCAGTTTAGTGGGCCGCTCGCTTGGATGCCTTGAGCGGGTTCACCTTTCCGTTTTCCTTCTTGACGGTTGCTTGCACATGGGTCGCCATGTTGCAGGCACCCTTACGCCACTTGGCGGAGGGATCAGGGAATGCCATACAGTATTTGCCGGTGGAGTATTCCATGACCTTCTGGCAGCCCTCGCATGCCTCAACAATGATATGGCAGGTGCCGCCATTGAACCCGCAGCCTTTCTTGGACATGAAAAAACAGTCCTGACCTTGCTTTACGCTTGTACAAACCATGTTAACCACATCCTTTCCATATGCGTCCTCACGCAGGAGGGTGGGGACGATAAAAGTTTAAAGTTTAAACAGATATTTATGCCTAACTGAATTCTGATTGTCAAGCAAAATAGACACGGAGTTCAGCTTTTCAAGGAAAAAACCGAATGACTGGTAGAAAATATTTGAAGTTCTAATGGTAGGGTCCCCGCCTGTAGACGGGATCTTGGATCAGAATGAAAGGCGTAAGGGATTCGACCAGCAACCCCAAATCTTCGCCTTGAACTCAATAAACTCAATAAACCCAACCCCCCGCCAGCGTCAAGCTTCAAGGTCCTCACCACATAGACTGAGCCCCAGCTCCCTGAGCTGTTCCGGGTCCACTCGGGAGGGGGCATCGGTCATCAGGCAGGCCGCGCTGGTGGTCTTGGGAAAGGCGATGACCTCCCGGATGGACTGTGCCCCGGTCATGAGGGCCGCCAGCCGGTCCAAACCCAGGGCCATTCCGCCATGGGGCGGGGCGCCATACCTGAGCGCCTCCAACAGAAACCCGAATTTGAGTTGCGCCTCTTTAGGGGGTATGCCCAGGGTATGGAAAATCCTTTCCTGAACGGAGGTGGTGTGAATCCGAATGCTCCCCCCGCCGATCTCCGACCCGTTCAGGACGAGATCATAGGCCCTGGCCCTGACCCGTTCGGGGTTTTCGGCGAGGAGGTCCAGGTCCTCTTCCATTGGGGAAGTAAAGGGATGGTGGACCGCCGCCAGTCTCCCTTCGGTCTCATCATACTCGAATAAGGGGAATTGGGTGATCCATACCCATGCAAAGGCATGATGCGGGATCAACTTTTGTTGCCGGGCCACGTGCAGCCGCAGGGCCCCCAAGGCCTGGTTCACGATTCCCGGCTGATCCGCCACCAGGAGGATCAGGTCTTCCGGCCGGGCGTCGACCCTTCGATTGAGGGCATGCTGTTCCCCCTCTTCAAAGAATTTGGTCAGAGAGGACTGCCAGCCTTCCTGGGTGACCTTGATCCATGCGAGCCCCTTGGCCCCGGCGGCCTTGACCACCTCTGAGAGGTCATCCAGCCCTTTTCTCGAATAGGATGGAGCGCCCTTTTCCACTCGGATCGCCTTTACCGCCCCCCCGGATGCGAGGATCTCCTTGAAGACCCGGAAGTCGGATCGGTCTGCCAGATCGCTCACACCACAGAGCTCCATGCCGAAGCGGAGGTCCGGTCTATCCGTCCCGAACCGCTCCATGGCATCCCGGTAAGTCAGACGCTGAATAGGCCTGGGGATCGTGCGGTCCAATATCTTAGGGAAGAGTTCCGCTACCATCTCTTCAAAGACCGCCATGACCTGATCTTCGTTAACAAAGGCCATCTCCAGGTCCACCTGGGTGAATTCAGGCTGGCGGTCGGCCCGGAGATCTTCGTCCCGAAAGCAGCGGACAATCTGGTAGTAGCGGTCGAACCCGGCCATCATAAGAAGCTGTTTGAAGAGCTGGGGCGATTGGGGCAGGGCATAAAACATCCCCTTGTTGACCCGACTCGGAACCAGATAATCCCTGGCCCCCTCGGGCGTGCTTTTGGTGAGAAATGGGGTTTCGACCTCAATAAACCCTCGTTGGTCCAGGAATTGTCGAATGCAGGAGACAATGGCGTGGCGTTTTCGGAGATTCTGAAAGAGCTGCGGCCTTCTCAGTTCCAGATAGCGATATTTCAACCTGAGGGTTTCAGAGGCGTCCACGGCCCCGTCCACCTGGAAGGGAGGGGTCTCGGTAAGGTTAAGGATCTTCATCCCGGTTGCCCTCACCTCGATGTCGCCGGTCGGCATCTGGGCGTTCTCCTGTCCCTCGAGCCGGGGGGCCACCTCGCCCTTGAGGGCCACCACCCACTCGTTTCTCAGGACATGGGCCCTTTCATGCGTCTCAGGGTTTACCCGGGGGTCAAAGACCGTCTGGGTGATTCCCTCCCTGTCCCGCAGGTCAATAAAAATCAGATTTCCCAGATCCCGCCTGCTGTTGACCCATCCCATCAGGACCACTTCCCGGCCCGCGTCCTCTTTTCTCAGCGCCCCGCAGTCGTGTGTGCGCATCCAGTTCCCTAATGAATCAATCTCTGCCATCCCGTTCTCTCTCATCCTTTAACATCTCTTTTAACACATTTACGGCATCCTTCAATTCCACGTCCGCCTGTTCTTTGGTGAGCATATTTCTCAAGGCGGCCCTGCTGGTCTTCAGCTCATCCTCTCCCACAATCAACACATGCCTGGCCCCGATTCGATCCGCCTTTTTCATCTGGGATTTGAGCCCGGTTGAAGCGTAATCGACTTCCACCCAGAGGCCGTTCCTTCGGAGGTCCACGGCCCATTTGAAGGCGGCCCTTTCCGCGGCCTTCCCCAATGCGGCGATAAAGAGATCGGGACGTCTATCCTGAAGGGGGTGGTCGTCTCCAATCAGGGCCACCACCCGTTCCACGCCCACCGCGAATCCGATGGCAGGATGGTCAGGACCGCCCAGGAGCCTCACCAGACCATCGTACCGACCGCCGCCGGCCACAGCGTTCTGTGCGCCGAGGCGTTCTGTCTGGATCTCAAAGGTGGTCCGGTTGTAGTAATCCAGCCCCCTGACCAGCCGGCTGTTCAAAACAAACGGGATCTCCAGATCGCTCAGGGCGTCCTGCACAGACTCGAAGTGGTCCCGGCATGACTGACACAGAAAGGCGTCAATGGAGGGGGCCTTTGAGACCACCTCTTGGCACGAGTCCACCTTGCAGTCAAAGACCCTCAACGGGTTGCTTGTCGCCCGTCGCTGACAATCCTCACAGAGCCGGGTTACTTTATCGGCCAGGTAATCCGTGAGCGCTTCCTTGAACCGGGGTCTGCAATCGGAACACCCCAGGGAGTTGAGGTTGAGAGCGACATCATCGAGGCCGATAGACCGAAACAGGTAAACGGCCATGGAGATCATGTCGGCGTCGCTCTTGGGTCCAGGGTCGCCGAACAGCTCGGCGTTGATCTGATGAAACTGCCTGAACCGTCCCCTCTGGGGCCGCTCATGCCGGAACATAGGCCCGATGCTGTATAATTTCTGCACTGGATATGTCTGGTAGGGCCTGTTTTGGATGTAGGCCCTCACCACCGAGGCAGTGGCCTCGGGCCGCAGGGTGAGACTCCGACCCTTGACATCGTCAAAGGTGTACATCTCCTTGGAAACAATATCGGTCTCCTCCCCGATGCTGCGACTGAAGAGTTCGGTCTTCTCAAGAATAGGGGTCTTGATCTCCTGAAAGCCAAAGTCCTCGAACACACGTCTTGCCGTGGCCTCAATCCACTGCCAGACCCGTGTCTCTTCAGGGAGGATGTCTCTGAATCCCTTGATGCTGGCGATTTCCAATGGCTTTATATCCTTTCTTTTAATATGGTTCAGGGTGCAAAGGTTTAAGGGTTTAGCCCCGATTGTGCGGCTGAAGCCGCACCTACACCTCAGATCTGTACAAAAGACGTCACTCAGATCCTTAAATTAATTTGGTGTTCAAGGGTTCAAGGTTCAGAGGTCAGATGCGCGTGCTAAATGCTTCCTGCTCCCTGCCCTATGCTCCATGCGTGTTCTCAGTACCCAGTATCCAGCATTATTTCACCTTGATTCGGGTTGCCTTCTTTTGTCCTCGGGGAACGTCCTCTTTCTCCAGGTCTTCTATCTTTTCATCGATCAGGCATTTCAGGGCCTTGAAAAACTCGATCCGTGACCGGGACAGGTGTTCTGTGAATTTGGATTTCCTTCGGGATGCCTTTTCAAGCTTTGAAAAAAACCTGCCGATTGGGCATGCCATCTGTTCGTTCATAGTGTCTATTTTTGCTTTGACCATGGTTACCTCCCTTTCTAACAGATTTTCAGGGCTCAAACTGAACCGACAGATCCGCCCCGTCGAGGCTGGCGCTGACCGATGTTGAGGCAGCCACCAGCCTGGGAAGCAGGACATGCCGTTTGAAGCCTCCGACACGGATAATCAGTTCATCCGATACCTTATTCAGGTCGACATCCTTCTTCTCGATGAAGGGCAATTTGATTTTTAACTGGTACTTGCCGTCGACCTTTGCCAGAGAGTAGGGCTCTCCGTCAAAAAACCGCTCCAGTGGGTCCCTGTCGCCGTATATCTGTTCAGCCAGGGACGCGAGGCTCTCCTTGCCCAGTATCTCACCCCTGAAGAGATTCACGGGAAAGAGAGGGATCGGGCTGAAATAGGTCTCTGCCTGCCGGATATATTCGCCCTGCCGACCCTTCCAGTCCTCAAAATAGGCATCCCTCACGCTCTCCGGCAGAATGCGATTCATGATGATGGCGTCTGTATTCATTTTGTAAAGGGAAAAATACATAAAGGCCCGCTGGGTCTCCTTGATCACGATTTTCTCCGGATTGGTGACGAGCCGTACCGTGGTTATCTTGGGATCCACAAGGATGTCTTCGACCCCTTGCAGTCGTTGAAACAGGTATTCGACGGCATCAAAGTAGTCTTCGCCCGGAAGCGGAACATTATACAGCCGCTTGGCGAGGGGACGGGCGTACCTGACGATGGCCCTCTCCATCTTGAATATCTTTTTAATGTACCACTCCAGGGTAGTTGGAATACTGATAAACCTGAGGGATTCGCCTGTGGGTGCGCAATCCAGGAGGATGACATCGAATTTCTTTGTCCTGACATACCGATTGATGTAGAGAAGGAGACTGACCTCCTCCATTCCGGGCAGAATGGCCAGCTCCTCGGCCAGGATCTCATTCAGCCCGGTGGTACTCAAGAGGGTGGAGAGGTATTTATGGATATCTCCCCAGTTCTTCTCAATCTCTTCCTGGATGTCGAGTTCCTGTATCCAGAGATTCGTTCCGACCTTGATCGGCTTCCCCCTGTTCTTGTCAAGGAGGCCTCTGTCGAGGTCAAATATGTCCGCAAGGCTGTGGGCCACATCCAGGGACATGACCAGGGTCCGGTTGCCTGCCTGTGCCGCCTTGATCCCGGTGGCAGCGGACACGCTGGTCTTCCCAACCCCGCCCTTTCCGGCAAAAAATATGATTCTCATTTGATTTCAATTCAGATCGTGTTACGGTTCCAGACCAAGGATTTTCTATGGTTCTATTGTGTATGGCACAACTATTCTAACACACTATCCAGGGTTTTAAAAGCAGTAACCCTTCACGCCAAAAGGAGATGGTCTGTATGGACATGACATTCTTGGGAACCGGCGGGGCCTGGGGTCTCCCTGAATTGAACTGCAACTGTCTTATCTGCCGCGAGATGCGGCGGAAAGGGG
>Ga0172369_10009890_pt1 | contig 10466 bp, 10 predicted proteins | sample LakKiv25m_FD_114539 | JGI IMG/M metagenome (GOLD analysis project Ga0172369, IMG submission 114539) | Freshwater microbial communities from Kabuno Bay, South-Kivu, Congo - kab_022012_11.25m | ecosystem: Environmental > Aquatic > Freshwater > Lake | place: Democratic Republic of the Congo...
CAAAAGGATGCGACGAAAGCTTGATCTTGGCGGCTTCGGCAGCTTTGTAAATTCGCGCCAGGGACTTGGGGTCCTTCTTCAAATCCACTTGAGAGCTTTTCAAAAACTCACTGACCAAATGATTGATAATTTTTTCGTCAAAATCATCTCCGCCCAAATGGTTGTTGCCGTGACTCGCTTTCACCTCCACGACGCCGGAATTGATTTCAACAATGGAGACGTCGAATGTGCCGCCGCCCAAATCATAGACCATTACGATATGGTCCTCTTCTTTGTCGGCTCCGTAGGCTAGAGCGGCCGCGGTAGGCTCGTTAATAATCCTCACTACCTCCAAACCGGCAATCTCGCCGGCGTCCTTGGTGGCCTGGCGCTGCGCCTCGCTAAAATAAGCCGGCACCGTGATGACCGCCTTCTCCACCGGCTCGACTAAAAAATCCTCTGCCACTTTTTTAAGCTTTTTCAAAATAAAGGCGGAAATCTCTTGCGGAGTGTAATCATAATCGCCCAAACGCACAGTCTCCTTGCTGCCCATTTTCCGCTTGATGGATTTGACCGTCCGTTCAGGGTAAAGGACGTATTGATTCTTCGCCGCTTGGCCGACCAACAGCTCTCCTTCCGGCGAAAGGCCTACTACCGAGGGAATGAGTCGTTGGTTACCGTCAGGGATCAATTGCGGCTTGCCGTTTATTACCACCGCCACTTCTGAATTGGTCGTGCCCAAATCGATGCCGATTATTTTGCTCATTTTTTGCTTTACGCCTCCTTCTGCTATGCTGCTTTGTACAAATGCCAGCTTTTGGCTTGGGGCACTCTCGAATAATGCTAATTCGTTCTCTATTTTTGTGCGACTCTTTTAGCAACCACCACTTCGGCGTGACGAATCGCCTGATTCCCCTGACAGTAGCCAACAAGCTGTTCACGAACGATAACTCCCTCTGCAACGTCATCTCGATGCTCGACCTGCACCGCGATATGATAATGCGGATTAAACGGCGTTCCAACGCACTTCATGGGCTGGACATTCTGCTCGGCCAATATCGCCAATAACCGTTGGCGAATGATCTCCAATCCTTCTCGCCATTGCGCAGAATTAAATTCGTTTTGAGAAGCTGTATGTTTTGCCGGACTCATCAGGATTCGAATCTTGCCCGCCAAACCCACTTTTTGCTGCGGCATACCTGCCGATTTGCTTAAAGTCAGCAAGGCAGTTTGGGCGTTTTCCAAACCGTCGATAACAGGAAATAGATTCTTTATAATCTTTCGGCTCAGCTCGGCGGCGTGCTCCTTTTTTACGACCTGCAGGTCAACTGCCAATTGTTCTAACCGGGCCAACCGGCGATTCAATTCCTGAAAAAATTGCCCATCCTTTTCTTGCTTATTCTCAAATAGGGTGTTGGTTTTCAAAGCTTCTCGGCCAAGCTTGGTGGTATTTTGGGCCAGCCTGGCCAACTCCACTTGCAGGCTATGCAAACCGTTTTGCTCTAAGAAACTACCCACTTGAAAGATTTCGCTCAGGTGCTGAGTGTTGATGGCCTGAACTTTTGTCTTCACTTTGCCTAGGTTTTGCTCGACCTCAGAGAACAAAAGCTTTGCGATGGCCGGGTGATTTTGGCCAAGGTGAATAATCTCCTGCTTGATGGCCGAAAATCTTTCTTTGATTCGACCAAGCCGCTTGGCCTGCAAGACCTCCTTCTCCAACTGGCGTACCTGCTCCAACAAGACGATTCTTTTTTCAGAGCCAACCTTCTTTGCCAGAAAGGGAAAAAGGACACCGACTTCCTTCCCGATCAGTTGCCGGGCATGGAGGTAATCGAAAAATCGTTTGTGCTTACTGGCAAGGGAAAAAGCGTAATTCGACGAAAGCTGGCGAGTTCTCTGTAGATAGAATTGCTCGAGGAGTTGGATGTCGACATCGGAATCGAAACTCGAAATTCCGTTTTGCAATAAAAACTGAGAAAGCCGTTCCATCTCATGCTGGTAGGCGCGATAGACCCGTTTGGAAACCCCGGCTTCCTCCGCCAGATACTGCAAAAACGACTGAACTGCAAAGCGTATTTCCACAATATTTCCCATCAGATGACATGGGTATAGTCATCCCTGAAATCGGTTTTAGGCAAGTCGGAATACAATGCTTCGGCTATGACGATGAAATCCTCAACCCCGATCTTTAGCGAGGACAGAGCATTCACCTCGGCAGCCGAAGGCTGAAGAAAATCTCCGGCAGGTTCTTTGATAATGTCAAAATCAATTTGAGCGCGCCCGGAAAGGGATTTCAATTGATCGTAGGCATGCCGAATGGCCTTGAACTTTTCCGGATCCTTTTCGGGCGTGTACTGTTTGACCAGCTTGAAATACGCCTTCTTGATATCCGCCGGAGAGGCTTCGGTGCCGATGTTTAAAATTTGGTAAGGGTTCATGGCTCATCATCGAAAAAGTCATCGGTAAACAATTCCATCTGATTATCCAGCATTCTATTCATGGCCGCCAGTTCTTTGGCCATCTTGGGATCATTAGCAACGTCGGCGATCTGGCGCGCCCGAAGCATGTTTTCTTCGGCTTTCTTCCGGTCGCCCAGCAATGAATAAACCAATGCCAGGTCGGTGCGGGCAGACAGATGGCTGTCATCTATTCGTAGGCATTTTTCGAGATACTTTTTTGCTTCCCAAGGGTCTCTCATCACCATCCACGAGCCAAGCTGAAAATAAAATTCGGCATCGTCCGGCGAAAAGTGTAGCGCCCTTTTAAAGAAGCGCTCACTTTGGCCCGGCGAATGACCATAGAGAGCTTTGCCAAGCTCCAGTAAAAGTTCTGCATCGTCACCGGCCATTTCTTCCGCCTGATCGATATGGGTCTTGGCTTTGCGGGACATGTCAAATTCCAAGTAAGCATTGGCGACATTAAGATGTACAATGGGATCATCAGGGCCGGTCTCAATATAACGCTTGAAGATTCGATCAATGGCATCCGGCCCGTCCTGCTCGTGCACATGGATCTTGGCCCAGCCCATGTAGCCGTGGAAATCATCCGAATTCAATTCCATCAGCCGGTCAAACAACGCGCCGGCTCTTTCGATTTCTCTGTTACCGTAGAGAAGATCATGGGCTTCTTCGCTTAACAAGTCACCTAATTGCTCGCGTGCCTCCTTATTGTTTGCATCTAAGGACAATACTTTTTCGAGAGTCCCGATGGCTTGTGGAACTTCGTCCGACATCTCCTGAACGAAGGCGAGAACCATGAGTGCATCGAGATGATTAGGCTGGCGGTGCAGGATGTGCTCTAACTGCCGGCGAGCGCTCGACCATCTTCCATTTTCGACGAGCGTCTCAGCTAACTCGAGACGCTGCTCCAGATTCTCTGGCTGCAAATCGCAAAGTTTTTGCAGCGCTTTCACGGCGCGACTGTCATTGCCGCTTTCCCGGTAATTGCGCAACAGATGCTGGTAGGCAACGATCAAATATTCTTTGTACATGGAATCGCCCGGATGGCTGCGGCATAGTTTTTCATAGTGCTCGGCAACTTGCTGCCAATGAATGTTCGCCTTTTCCGGATTCTCCAGCTTGTTGTAAGCCAAAGCAACGTTGTGAAAAACATTGCGATCCTCTCTTGCACATTTCATCTGCCAGATAGTAAGAGCTTCCTGCCAATTGCCGGTATGGGCAAGCTGATTGGCCGCGAGAAAATGCAGCCGCTGCAAATTTTTTTGCGCTCCTTCATGCTCTGGTGCGAGCATCAGCATCTGCTCAAAATATCTCCTGCTCTCTTCCAAGCGCTGCGTCTTTGCCGCCTCTACGCCCTTTTGCCAGCAATAGTTAAGCAGCCAGGGGCGATATCGTTCATTATCAAGGCCATTGTCCACAGCCATTTTGAGCATTTGATCATAGCGACTTTTGTTCCGAGATTGAAAATGGATTTTCCCCAGGAAGAAGGCGCTAAAGGCGGTCACCAAAGAGTGGGCGGATTCCTCCGCTGCATCCAGGCTGCTCTCAAAGTAGTAGCTCGCCTGGTCGACGAGATTGTAACTTAGGCTCAAAAGACCTTTGAACAGCGCCCCTTCATCTGGCTTGGGAAAGTCTATTCCATTCAACTCCGCAAAGGATGGGGTTCGGCCTTGCTTCATCCTTAAGAGAAACTGGCCGAAGCTGGCTATAAAAGAGGTCTTGCCCGCAGGTAGCATTTCCATGGCCATCTGTGACTGCTCGCTTTTCATACAAGCCATTACATAGTGGAATAGGAAACGCTCGCTTTTCGAGTCTAACTCAACTGCCCGGCGGTAGCTGACCCTCGCCTTCTTGAGATTTCTCAGGTGCTCGTAAGCCAGCCCAAGATGAAAGTGATAGATCGCCTTTTCCGCATTGATGGTCGTGGCTTGAGATAGCTCGGAAACAATTTGGTTCAATCGCTTCTCCGGAGATAAGGATGGATTTCGATAACAATCGAGTCCTAAGCGGAAATGAGCTTCGGCAATGAGCGGAGTCAGTGCTGCCGGCCTATGAGCGTCAGGGATTTTTAGCCATTCATTGAGAGCATCGCGATACCTTTCCGCTTGAAAGGCTTCTTTGATTTTCGCGCCAACTGCCTTCGCATCGATTGTTGCCAAGGCTGATGAGCTTTTCTCTTTCAGGGCGGATGATGCCGCTTCGATGGCTTTGCTGCGCTGCTTTGCTTTTTTGCGACTCATTGGTGTTTAATGCTCTTGGGATTGCAGATTTTTTGCTTCAATCGAGCTGCCACAATTTTAACTCAATTGAAGCAAAGATACAAGCTCAATTTCGTGGGGAGAGTATCATTCTACAACTGCTTTGAAAAACCTCCGCGACCGAACAGATAAGGTCAGAATGATTAGAGACAAAATAATTTTGTCGCTAATCATCTTGACTTTTAGGTTGGGCATCGCCGCACTATGTGCTGATAAGGTTAAGTGCAAATAAACAACTGTTGCAACGGTTTCAACAAACCCTCGTTACCTCCGACGGAAGTATTGCCGCGTAGGAAAGCGAATTTTGATAGTCTCCAGCGACGGAGCGGCTTTAATCAATCCGAACGAACTGTCGCTTCCGCCCCGCAAATGTGCAGGTTCGTTCGTAGCCGATCTCCTTAACCAACGCGTAAGTTTCCTCAAATTGGTAAGCCACTTCTTTGGGAGAATGCGCGTCGCTGCCGATGACGATAGGAATGCCCAGAGCAAAAGCTCGCCGGAGGATCGCCGGCGAAGGATGAATTTCCTTAACCGGCTTGCGCAGGCCCGAGGTATTGACATCCAGCGCCAAATTCGCTCTCTTAACGGCAAGCAAAGCCACCTCTATTTCTTCCGCCAAATCACCGTCCGGGACGTGCCCAAACTTTTTAGGAATGTCAAAGTGGCCGATGATATCGTACAAGCCGCTGGCTGCTGCGTCGGTCAACAGTCGATAGTAGGTGCGAAAGGTTGCATCCACTCCATAGTCGGGAAACTTGTGCGCGTGTGCCGGATTGGTGAAATCCCAGTCATCGAGAAAATGCACTGAGCCGATGACAAAATCAAAAGGGTATTGATCCAGAAAGGAGTGAATAAAATCGAGACGGGAAGGCATGTACTCCGCCTCAATCCCCAATCGGATCTTGATATTCGGAAATCGGCGCTGAGCTTCGGCAACGTCCCGAAGATAGATCGGAAATTCATCTATCGTCATGCGCCCATCCGGGTCGCGCAAACCGGGAACAGGCATATGTTCGGCAAAACCGATTTCCTGCAATCCCTTGGCAATGGCAGCAGCCACGTACTCTTGAATTTCACCCTCCCCATGTTTGCAAAGGTAGCAATGAAGATGATAGTCGTTCATTCTTTGCCGGACAGCTCCTGAGATTTCTTGGCAAGATAGCTTCTTAGAACCAGCAGCTTATCCTTTTCGCTTGGATGCTGCGACTCAGCCAAATCGATCAAAACTTGGCCAAGCGTTAAATAGCTCGGCACCAGCGAAGGCACACTCTTTTCCAGTTCCTCAATGTGTCGCTTGACTGTGCCAAAGTCACCGCGAACGATCGGCCCGGAAAGGGCGCGACCGATTCCCCGTTTTTTAATGTTATCCAAAGATGCCAAAACCAATGGCTCCATAATGCTGATGGCCTCGGATTCGGTGAATCCGACCTGCTCCATGATGCGAGTGGCCACTGCTTCCACGCTAACCAAATAATTGGAGGCGAAAATGCAGCCAATATGATAAAGCGCCTTTTGCTTCTGAGGGATGATAAAGACCTTGCCGCGAAGCTTTTGGATGATCGCCCGCAAGCGGGGAAGAGCACGGTAATGACCTTCCACACCGTAATAGATTCCAAAGAGTCTTTGCCAATCGTCCGGTGAGCTGGTCAAAGTCTGAACCGGATGAACGGCAGCCAATAGCTCGGTTTGGCTGCGCAGAGGAGCCAAAACCGTAGAAAGGAGCACGCCGGAGGTGTGAACGACGATCGTATCCAGAGAAATAAAGCTGGTAGTGGATAGCTTTTGCACCAGAGCAGGAATCGAATCGTCCGGAACCGCTATGAACAAGATGGTCAGATCGGGCGGAAAAGCCTCCAACGGGCGAGCTTGTATCATGTCGCCGCACAGGGCCGCGCAACACTTCGCCCGCGACTCATCAGCATCGTAAATGGCCTGCACTGAACACCCGGCTTCGCACAAAGCTCGCGCCAAGCTTTGGCCGACTCGTCCAGCGCCAATAATGCCGATCTTTTCCAACATGTCATTCGCCTTCCATAGAGTCCAAACAACCAATCAAACAGGACTTGGCTGCAAATTCCCACCAATCCTTTTTCATCATAGCGTCGGATCGAGCAGACTCTTCTGCATCATTGTAAGGGGATTCGCTTTTCCCAGATGGAAGGATAAGAAATCCTTGAATCGAGCCACTCTCGCTTTGCCATCCAACCTCTGAAAAGAAGACACTGAATTCACTTCGCATGTTCCGCCCAAGTGGATGGCGCGGGAAATGACCCTCAATTCACAAGCCGGCAAAGGACAGGCTCACAATGCGGTCGTTGAGCCATACACCTTGCGGCGAGCCGAACCAAGCGTCTTGCTTAGGCTGCGGTCAAATCTGCTCCGATTAGTCGCGCTTTAGTCCGAACGCTTTGAAAAAAGCATAACAAAAGACACCATCTGCTTTGGTGGTTCTGTATAAATCGCGGATTCCCTTTTCAAAGGCCGCCGGTTGGATGAGACCTGCCTTCAGAGCATGCTCACGAACGCCTTCGATCCTCGCGGCAAAAGTCTTCTTTGTAAAGCCGTCAACAAGATATGGTCTATTGCCATCCACGTACACCATGCGCGGAGAAACGCGAACCGAGCCATAGCCGGCGCTGCGCAACAGGGGATACAATTCTCGGCCAATCATGGCGTTGCCACCGGCCTGCTGCTGCAACTCGACTTAACAGTGAATAGCCTCATGTGCCTCTTCACTATCCGGATAAAAATAAGCCGAGCCGTGATTCCCTTCTATGACGGTGAGGGTGCCGCTAATCTTAAGGCAGCTTTTCAGCGCTTGCAGCGCCTTCACGGGATGCGAAAGATGCTCCAGGACGAAACAGAAAAAGATGTGATCGAACGAATACGGCCCAAAGGGCAAATCGAAAATATCTGCTTGCCGGAATTGCACATTTTTCACTCCTGCCGCCTTGTCCTTTTTGGCTGCTTCGTCCAAGGCGGATTGGGATATGTCAATGAAAGTGATCGAAGCAGCAGGGCTGCTCCGGGCGATGGTAACAGTCTGAGCACCGACGCCGCAGCCGGCCTCCAAAACGCGGCTGCCGGCGGGATAGCAGGTATCGAAATGCAGCAGATCGACCAAGGTAGAAGCTTGATCCTGCAATCGGATATTCTCTCTTGCCTCGTAGCCGTGGACGTAGGCGCTATTCATTCTTTCTCTTTCGCTGCCGGTCCTTCGCCGGAAGGAACATTTTGTTGCCGGGATGGTCTCGTGACCAGCACGGCAGCATAGCCGACCGTCCAGCCACTTTTTTGGCCGGTTACTTCAGCCGAATTGGTTTGCGCAATAACCGTCGCCTTGGTGGCCCCATTCTTTTTCGTCGCCATGAGCATAACGGCAATAGGACCTGCTCCGCATGCTTGATAAAGATCCTCGTTGGCGCCGCTCAAAAATTCTTGCGGATCGAAAGCCTCGATGCTTCGTAACGTTTTGCTATCGACTTCCCTGCATTTTTCCGTTGAATACCCATGATACAAATCCGAGCTGGCGACGATCAGCACGTTTTGATCAGCGATGGCGGATGCCAATGCATCGGCCAGAACTTGACAATTTGCCAGACTGTAATCGTGCAAGACGATGGCCACAAGCTTGAAAGCCGAATAGAGCACAGTCTGCAAAAACGGTAAATGTACTTCGAGAGAATGCTCTGCGCGCCCTCCCAAATCGTGATGCCCCCTATCGGACAGGCGCAAGTGAGGCGAATATCTGCTTATGGCAGCCGACAGTTCCTTGTCAATGGCAACCTTGCCCAACGGCGTCGCATAATAGTCGCCATCATAAATGGATGCTCCGGGAAACATATCGGCATGGCTGGGGGCGATCACGATCACTGATCGATAGTTGCGTCCCAGTATCTGCCGATATGCGGCAGCCGCCGTGCGCCCGGAATACTCGTACCCCGCGTGTGGAGCGATGATTCCTACGATTTCCCCCTCATGCGTGGACTTGGGCACGACATCCAAAAGACGCTGTATCATTCGCTCCAATGTCAAAGGATCAGCTGGATAAAACTGTCCGTCCCAAGCAGCCGCCCTCACTTTTGGTTCTGCTCCACTCATAGACGCTCCCTTAGATTTTCAGCAAGACTTAAAAACTGTTCTAATCAATTATAGGAATTTATTGGTACAACTTCAAATAAATTCTTTGCTCGCTCGTTTCGAAAGCGTAGCTCACTTTTCGCGCTGTTCCTCATATCGGTGCACCTGCAAAGCATCATTCTGACGCGCGTGTAATAAAATTCCGGCATTTTGCTTGCTTTTCAGACCAAATTTAGTAATTTGGATTGGAATCGAGAGGACAAAACATGGAACATTTTTGTAAAAACCATCCCGAAGTAAAGAGCAGAAAAAGATGCCAATATTGTCAAGAGTATATTTGCGATGAATGCCAGTTGCTTTTCATGCAAAGGACCTTTTGTAGTTGGCGCTGTTTCTCCAAGGCGCTACTGCAATCGTTGGCCGCCCTAGCCACTCGCACTTCCAAGCGACCACTGATAAAGCGGAAGCCTCGTTTGCCACGCATTCAACTTAGGTCGCCGCGAATCCTCGTTGATCTGTTATTCGCAGTTCTGATTTTGGCGATCCTGCTGTCGCTGCGCAGCTTATCGAAAGAAATTCGGCTGCTGCGATTGTCCCAACAAGGCCAGATTAGCGAATCCAAACCGACTCATGATGCAACCGCCGACTCCGGCTTTGCGGTTACCAGGAGGCCGGATGCTATGGTACTGGAAAACACCATAACCATTGCCGGTGAAGCCGCCGAAAACATCATCCTGAGTCTGATCGTCAACGATCAAATCACCTCGGTCACATTGCCGCAGAAAAACAAATTCCAATTCGAGAACGTCCGCTTGAGCTATGGCAACAACGAGATCATCGTCCGTGGCATCGATGCCAACGGCTTGACCACCATCTTGGAAAAAATATCTACCTCCTATGGGAGTCCGCGCTTGGACTACTTGGCGCGGGATTTTTCCCGCGGCAACAGCCAAATTTCCAACATTGCTTTGACCTTTGACGGCGGCTCGGGAAATAACGTGACCACGCGCATTTTGGATTATTTATCGGCTAAGCATATCCGCTGCACAATGTTCCTCACCGGCGCGTTCATCAACAGATATCCCGACTTGGTCAAGCGCATGGTCAAAGATGGACACGAGATAGGCAATCATACTTGGAGTCACCCGCACCTGACCACATACGAAACAAACAGGCGACATGAGACCCTTGCGGAAGTTTCTCGAGAAAAGCTGCAGGACGAGCTGAAACGAACCGCCGAGCGCTTTACTGCGCTGACAGGCAAAAAAATGGCTCCCTATTGGCGGGCACCCTATGGCGAGCATAATCAGCAAATCCGTTTGTGGGCAGCCGAAGCCGGCTACTCGCACGTGGGTTGGACCATGGGAAGAGGCAACGGCGAAAGCATGGACACTCTGGATTGGGTCGCCGACACTTCCGCTTCATCCTACAAGTCCTCTGCGCAGATTTTGCAGAGAATCCTTGATTTTGGTAGCACGACAGAGATTGGTGCCAATGGCGGCATCATTCTCATGCATCTTGATACGCAACGCAACGGCGATCATCCTTCGGACATGCTGCCAACGTTGATCGACAGCTTGAAGCAACGCGGCTATCAATTGGTAACTATATCACAAATGATGAATCGACTTTGAGCATTGGCTATGAACCATCATTTTATGGCTGGCCAAGAGATAACGTTTACAAAATC
>Ga0172369_10009891_pt1 | contig 10465 bp, 15 predicted proteins | sample LakKiv25m_FD_114539 | JGI IMG/M metagenome (GOLD analysis project Ga0172369, IMG submission 114539) | Freshwater microbial communities from Kabuno Bay, South-Kivu, Congo - kab_022012_11.25m | ecosystem: Environmental > Aquatic > Freshwater > Lake | place: Democratic Republic of the Congo...
ACCATCAGTGGAAGGAGATTAGTTAGAATGTTAAAATAAAATAAAATAAAATAAAATAGCAATAAGTATCATGGGTATCCAGGACAGTATTTCAAATAAGACTGCAGTAAGAACAATCTTCTTTCTGGTATGGTTTTCAATTAGGTCTGAACTTTGCCATTGGCTTATTGGGCCGAGAAGGCCGGGTATTGAAGAAAGCATTGCAATCATTGCATTGCTAGAATTTAGAGCTATTGCAAATGGTGCAATAAAATTTCCAGCTATTGAATCTTTTATTGTTGAAAAAATTCCATCTTTTATACTATAATCTCCGGATTTTTCTCTTAATTTTTTATCATTTTCCTCTTTTTTCATGTTATCCCTATATCTGTATTTTGTATATAAATCTTATTAGTATTATTGAAATCATTGTAAATAAGAGAATTATTAGTGCATTGTACATATAATATGGAGATTCTGGATTAGAAAGTTTTTCTTTAATAAATGAGTTTATACTGATGTTCTTAAAAACATTTTCATTAGATTTTTCAGAAATTGCATAGCCGGTTGCTTTACTTGATTTTTGAAGGATATCCATAAAATTGAATGTTAATAATAACAGAGTTATAATTATTCCTAAATAAATTAGGGTTGGGAAATAATTAGTCTTAAACATGTTTTTTCTCCTTATTATTTATTTCTGAAGGGTCTAGTTCTATGGCAAGATAGTCATTTTCTTTTAGATTAAATCTATCAATTGTATCTCTTGGAATTGTAACTACAAAGGAATTTCCAACTTTTCTTAATTTTACATCGAATTTTCTTTTTGGCATTTTTATATGTATATACTTTGTATACACTCATTTATAAACTTTTGTTTTATAGTGTATATACCTAGTATATACGTTATTTAAATGTTTGTTAAGAAAAATATTAATATGTTTTATTCTTAGTAAGAATAAGCGCTTTTGGTATAGTGGTAGAATGGAACCTTCCCAAGGTTCAGACGCGGGTTCAATTCCCGCAGGGCGCATTTAGTTAGTTTTTTATAGGGCTGATTTTTAGTTTTAATATGGCTAAAAAAACAAATAAAAAGTTTTATGTAACAACTGCAATTGATTATGTGAATGCAAGACCTCACATAGGGCATGCATTTGAGAAAGTTTTAGCTGATGCTATTTGTCGTTGGCATTTATTAAACGGAGAAAAAGTTTATTTTTTAACTGGAACAGATGAAAATGCTCAGAAGAATGCACAGGCAGCTAAACTTGCCGGAGTAAGTACTCAGGATTTTGTTGATAAAAATTCACAGATATTTATTGAATTATGTAATAAATTAGGTGTTGAATACTCTAGATTTATAAGAACAACTGAAAAAGAACATAAAAAAATATCTCAGGAAATTTTTAAAAAAGTTTTTGAAAAAGGGGAGATATACAAGGGAAAGTATGAGGGATTCTATTGTACTGGCTGTGAGGCATATATCACTGAAAAAGATTTGGTTGATGGAAAATGTCCTGAGCATAATAAGGTTCCAGAATATATGTCTGAAGATGCTTATTTTTTTAAGCTTTCTAAATATAGGGATAAATTAATCAAATTTGTAGAAGAATATATTGTTCCTTCTTCTAAGAAAAATGAAATACTTTTTAGATTGCGGGAAGAAGAATTAAAGGATTTATGTGTTTCAAGAACTGGTCTTGATTGGGGAATTGATAATCCTATTGATAAAAGGTTTAAGATTTATGTTTGGTTTGATGCATTAATAAATTATGTGAGTGGTGCAGAGGGCAATTGGCCTGCTGATTTGCATATTGTTGGAAAGGGTATTAATTGGTTTCATTCTGTAATCTGGCCTGCAATGCTTATGTCTGCTGATTATGAATTGCCTAAAAAACTATTGGTTCATGGTTATCTTGTTTCAAAAGGGCAGAAGATGTCTAAAAGTCTTGGAAATGTAATTGATCCTATTTTGCTTTCTGAAAAATATAGTTCAGATAGTGTGAGGTATTCTTTGCTAAAGTGCTCTGTTTTTGAGGACTCTGATTATTCTGAAGAACTTCTTATTGAAAGGCATAATAGTGAACTTGCAAATAAGTTTGGAAACTTAGTAAGCAGAGTTAGTGCTCTTGCTGAAAAATACGGTTTAGAGCAAACACCTAATTCTTTGCTTGGAAAATTAAAATTAAAAGTGATTGAAAAACATTTTGAAAATTATGAGATTGATAAAGCATTGAGTGAGATATTTGCTTTTATTGATTGTTGTAATGAATTTATTCAAGAGAAAAAGCCTTGGGAAACTCATGAACAGAAAGATTCTGATGAATTCCCTGTTTCTCCAAAATTAAATAACAACAGAATTTTGCAGAATAAAAAGGTTTTATATGAACTGATTGATAGCATAAAAGTAATTGCAATTTTATTGTGGCCATTTATTCCAGATAGCTGTGAAAAAATAGCTAAGGATTTTAGTTTTAAGATTGAGTATGGGGAGATTGGTAAATTGCTGAAGGTTAAAAGTATAAAGAAAAGTGAGATATTGTTTAGAAAGATTGAATAGTGTTTAATTTAGGATTCGTATTCTTCTTCTCTCGCCTTTAATTCAGCATATAATCTGCTTAATCTTTCTTTTGTAGTTGCTATGATTGCATTGTGTTCACCAGGAAATTCTTTTCTTTGGCCTAGTTCTGCCATAGTTTCATAAGTAGTTATAAGTTTTTCACTAGCTACTATATGTTGAACTAGATTTGTTAAGGTTAGAGTTCTAGGATTGGGAAATTCAGACATTTTTATTCTATATTCTTCAGCATCCATAAAATTTTTAAGATATTTTATTTAAAAATATTTATATGGTTTTTCATAACATTTAAAACATTGTTTTGCTTTGAATTTTTATGAATGAGGGAATATTTTATCTTAAAACGAAATTTTTAAAGTGGAAGATTGAGATTTGGGAGCATAAATATTTATTATTATTATCTTTAGTTTTCCTTATTATTGCAGGAATTTTAGATTATTATTCGGGAATTTATACAAATAGAGTTGGTTCTGCTGTCTCTCCAGATATTATCTTAGATAATATTCCTCCTGTTAATTTTCAGCTTATTTTTACTTATGGTTACTTATTTGTTTTAGCAGTGCTTTTCTTTTATCCTTTATTTTTTAAAGTAAAGAGTTTGCATAAAGTAATTAGTCAATTCAGTCTTTTAATTATGATAAGATCTATTTTTATTTGCTTTACTCATTTAAAGGCGCCTGTCGATGCAATTGCTGTTAAATTTCCTTGGATAATCTCTCATGCTAGTTTTAATAATGATTTATTTTTTTCAGGACATGTTGCTGTTCCTTTTTTAGGATTTTGGTTATTTAATGAAGAAAAGATAAAATATTTCTTTTTATTTTCTTCATTGATAATGGCAGTCGTGGTTTTATTTATGCATGTGCATTATTCTATTGATGTTTTTTCTGCATTTTTCATAGCTTATGGCAGTTATAAAATAGGGGAATGGTTATTTAGAAAGGTTAATAGATAGTATATTTTTTATAGTTCATAAAAATATTTAACTAATTCTGCTTCCTAATTCAATTGAGCCATCTGGCTGAAGAAGTTTGACTTCTGAATGATCATCATTCACTGCTGCAAGCAACATTCCTTTGCTTTCAATTCCTTTTAATTTTTTAGGCTCAAGATTGCAGAAAACAATGCATCTTTTTCCTTCTAGTTCTTCTTTTTGATAATATTGCTTTAGTCCTGCAACAAGGGTTCTTGTTTCTGTTCCTAAATCTATTTTTAATTTGTAGAGCTTGTCTGCTCCTGGAACTTCTTCTATTTCAAGAATTTCTCCAACTCTTAGGTCTATTTTAGACCATTCATTGAATGTTACTATTCCTTCTGTCATTTTAGTTTATAGCACCTTGCATTAATCTGCTTGATTTTCTAAAAAATGCTTCTTTCCAGGATTCATCTGTAAGAGTATTTAGTTTAGGATCATATTCTAATTTTTTGTAACTAGTGCAAGCAGCATCAGTCCCATCTCTTTTCTTTCCTTTATTCTCGCAAAAATATTCTCCGGCTTTCCCACATTCTTCATAAAATTCACATTGATTCATTTTATATCGCGTTGTACAGGGTTTATATTTTTATCTCTTTTGCTTAATAGCTTTGTATTCCTAATGAACCTAATAATTTTCTTAAAAATCCTTTTTTATGGATTTCAAACTTTACATCTTCTCCAAGCATTCTTCTTGTAGTTAAATTATAGCTTTTTGAAGAATTGCTTTTGGGGTGTGTGAATATGACTGCATTTTTCATTACATGGGATTCTTTTATTGCATCATCTTCTGGAATTATTCCGAGTATTGGGACTTCTAGCATGTCCTTTATGTTTGAAATTGACATTTCTATGTTTTTTCCTTGAAATCTTGTGATTATGACTCCAACCACTGGTTTTCCCATTTCTTCTGATAATTTTATTGCTTTTAGAGCGTCGGTTACAGCTGACATTTCAGGATTTGTTACAATTATTATTTCATCTGCTGCAAACATTGAAGATTTAGCCTCTTCCCCAAGCCCTGCTGCACAGTCAATTAGTATAATATTCGATATTTTCTTTAATCTTCTTGCAACATCTATTAGTTTCTTATAGTCTACTTTTTCTGATTCTTTTAGAGAAAGAGATGAGGGAATTATCTTTGTACCAGACTCATGTTCGTATATTGCATCTTCTACTTTTGCTTGGCCATTTAACACATGATTCAGGGTTGTTGGAACAATTGGCGCTCCTAAATGTATTCCAATATTAGGGGTTGTAAGATTTCCATCAACGATTATAACATCTTGGCCTAACTTATTTAGGGAAGTACCTAAATTTATGGTTGTTGTAGTTTTTCCTACGCCACCTTTTCCAGACAATATTGCATAAACTTTTGCCATTTTAAGCAGTTAGAATCTTATAAATTCATCAATTTTTAGTTAGGAGAAAAAGCTTGGTGTAATTTATAAACCTTTCTAAGATTTCAGCGTATTCTTTTAGTTTTTCAAGATTGACTGAAACTTCTTTCCATTTATAGGTTATTGTCAGACAAACACCTTTTCTAAACTCTCCTTCTTTAGTTTTATTTAATGTGTCAATTATTTTAAACATCTCATAGATTTCAACTGCGTTCATGACTTCTTCACTTTTTTTGAAGATTTGTTTTATCAAGTCTATTTTTAATTTTGGAGCATCGGGGATTGTTTTTATCATTTTTTTCTTTTTTGCCTTTTCCAAAAGCCCATCAAAACTATAATCCATCATTATTTTCCATCTTTTTAGGAGATTTATCATTACATCGCAGGTTTTAGTATATTTCATACTAACATATAATAAATGATCTGCTGAGATCTTTTCTTTCATAATTTTTTCTAGAGCTTCTTCTGACATATTTGGTTAGGGATAGTTGTCTCTTCTCTTTATCTTTCTAAATGTTAAGAAAAGGGTTAATTTAAAAGGAGTAATTAATATATAAACTTTGCTTTTATCCTACTATTGGTTGATTTATAATATTAATGAAATTTTTTATTGATTGCTCGGTTTTCCAAGGGGGATTGAATCCTTTAAATGACTTGCATTTTTCAATGTCTTTTTTAAGATTTAATTTAAATAAACTAGTATGGTGAAAATAGCCTTTCTTTTCGTAGTAATCCCCGAGATATTCTTGTTCTGTTTGACCTGAAGTTGGGATTAAGAGTGTTTGTGTTTTATCTAGTTCAGCTAGTTCCATTATTGTTGTGTATCCTGATCTAGTAATAATAAATTTAGCCCTATTCATTATATTTTCTTGTTCTTTTGAGTTGAGAAAACTATGGAATTCAATATTCTCTTTATATTGTTTGGTAGCGCATTCTGGATTTCCTCCTGCAATAACAATTTTTCCTTTTAAATCAGGAAGTTGGGCTAAAATCTTTTTTTCCAATTGGGTCCTTCCTGGTTCTGGCCCTGAAAGTGAAATAAAATAATCGATATCTTGATTTATTTTTATTTTTTTAATATGTGAAATTATTCCTAAATATTTTATTTTTTCTTTAGGAACGTGTTTTAGATTATGGGATAAACAGCCTGATAGATTTTCTTCTCCTGGAAAATCTGGAACTAGGACGTATTTATAATGCTTCACTTGATTTGCTAGGAATTTTTCTAATAAATTTTGCATTATTGGAGGAGCCTTAAATCTAACCTGGTGTTTAATTATGAATGAATTATTTGGAGTATCATATACGTCATATCTTGCATCAGATATTACTATGTCAAATTTTTCTTTTTCTATTAGTTCTTTGGATTGTTTTCTTGCTTCTTTTAGTGTTTTAATCATCTTAGAAGCATTTAGAACAAAAGATACTTGGAAGGGCATTTTTGAATAGGGCGGAAATATGCTTGGTAGGTCATGGTATTTACAGGAATCTTTGAAATTATTTTTGAGTATTATTAATGCACGACCTGTTGAGATAATGTGAACTTCATGTCCTTGTTTTACTAACCCATTTATTAATGGTGTTGAACGTGTTGCATGACCTAATCCCCAATCAAAAACACCGAATGCAATTTTCATTTTTATCTATATGTTTATAGTATTATAAATTTAATGTTTTATTTTTTTTACTTACTTTTAAAAATATATTTTTTGCTATTGTTAAATAATCTTTTATGTTTTCTATGGTAAGTGTTTTTATATTTAGACTATCTGACATCATTACTAATTTTTCTTTTCTAACAAATTCCATTGAACTTTCTTCATGCTTTTTTTCTATTTCAATTATTTCTAATATTTTGTTTATTTCTTTTTCATTAATCTCATAATTTTTCGCAAGATTTTCAATGAAATTTTTTATATTTTCTTCTTCTTGGTTTGAAAGGATTATATTTTTATTTTTGAATTCAAAATGTATTGCAGAATTTATTGAATTTTTTACTGATTTAAATATTTCTTCAAAAATTTTTATTATTAATTTTTTTTCATTTACAAGAGGAAATGTTATGTAGGTCATGTGGTCTGCAATTTGTAAGTGTCTTGCAGATTCTTTTAAATATTCCTTATATTTTTCTGGCATACTTTATAGTAAAGCAGGCGGATTATATAATTATGACTGTTTTAAAAAGAAAGGGCCATGTCTTCTATTTTATCTTGAGAACATCCAAGGCAGTCGGCGAGGCCTGTTTCAAACCTTTTTCTCTCAAGAGGATTTATCCTAATCCTGAGATATTTTTCAAATTGCCTTGTATTTTTTTCAGGAGCAAGTACTCTAACTCCGGATTTAATAATTCTTCCTCCAAATTCTTTTTCAATGCATTCTATTGCAAAATTCGCTTCATCTATATCTTCAATAAATCCTGTCCAGTCTATCCAGCTAGTTTTTCCATTAGGCCTATATAAAACCCTTCCTAGGACATATTCAATGTCATATTCTTCATTGTAAGAGGGATCTATCCAGGGGTAACTTCTATAGCTATTCGCGCCATAGTCCCATGTTTCTTCATTTTCATCAAAGTCATCCAATATCATGGATGATTTATTTTAAATGAAGTTTTTAAATTTTTCTGAGAAAGTAAAAATGATTAACTTAAACTCAAAATTGCTTCTGCTAAATCTCCATCTGCGTCTTTTAATGCTTTTCTTGCATCTTCTTCGGAACAATTTGTTTTTTCAATAATTGTTTTTATGTCTTCATTTGAATCTTCTATTTCTTGTTCTGAAACATCTCCAGATATTTGAAAATTAGTCTGACCTTGCATTTTTATTTTTGTTACAGAAGGATTTGAAATGATTATATTTTTATCTTCGCATTCAATAATCACTCTTTTTGCATCTATTTCTTCTTGAGCTATGCCCATTTGTTTCATAACTGCTTGCATTTTTTTTGGGTCTAGTCCGGGGAACATATTATATTAAGAATTTATTTTATTGGAAAAAATATCTTTAAACCTATTACAAAAATTAGTATTAATATTATAAATAAAACTACATGTGCTGGTTTTAGCATAAATCTGCTTTTATATTCTTCATTGTATCTTATTAAACCGCCACCCATTGAGGGCATGCTTATACCTTGATTTGCCATTTTTAGATTATCCTTGTTTAAAATGGTAAATTTGAAAATCCATAAGATTTTCATTATTTGCCATAAGATTTAAAACATAAGGTTATTTAAAAAGGTTATGGCTGATTCATATGACTCTAAAAAGGTTGAAGAAAAGCTAAAGCTTTTCTGGGAAAAGGAACAGATTTATAAATTTGATTCTAAAAGAAAAGGAAAAGTATATAGTATTGATACTCCTCCGCCATATATTTCTGGAAATATGCATATTGGCCATGCTTATTCCTATTCTCAGCAGGATTTTATAGCAAGATTTCATAGAATGAATGGGAATGTTTTTTATCCTTTTGGAACAGATGACAATGGACTTCCCACTGAAAGATATGTTGAAAAAAAGAATAATATAAAGAGCAAGGATATGACTCGTTCTAAATTTATTGAGATTTGTTTGAAAACTTTAAAAGAAATGACTCCGATTTTTATAAAAGATTGGATAAATCTCGCTATTTCTTGTGATTATAATTGTTATTATTCTACTATTGACAAACATACTCAAAAGGTATCTCAAAAATCTTTTGTTGACCTTTATAATCAAGGAGATATTTATCAAAAAGAATTTCCTACTTTATGGTGCTGTGATTGTCAGACAACAATTGCTCAGGCTGAACTTGAAGACAAGGAACTTCCTAGTTTATTTTCTACTTTGAAATTTTCTTGTGAAAAAATGGATTTATTGATTGCAACAACAAGGCCGGAGTTATTGGGTGCATGTGTTGCAGTATTTGTTAATCCTGCTGATAAACGATATGAGGGTTTAGTTGGAAAAAAAGCAAAAGTCCCTTTGTTTAATAATGAAGTTCCAATTATTGCAGATGATTCTGCTCAGATTGATAAGGGAACCGGAGTTTTGATGATTTGTTCCTATGGGGATAAGTATGATGCAGAAGCGATTAATCGGCATAAATTAGTCCCTAAGATTATTTTAAATCAAAATGGAACAATTAAAGAAGGAAAATATTCTGGACTAAAAATAAAAGAAGCAAGAAAGAAAATTCTTGAAGATTTAAAAAATGCTGGTTTTATTGTTGAACAAAAATCTATTTCTCATGCAGTTAATGTTCATGATAAATGCGGTGTTGAAATAGAAGTTCTTCCAACAAAGCAATGGTTTATTAGAATTTTGGATAAAAAGCAAAAGTTAATTGAACAAGGTAAAAAGGTAAAATGGCATCCTGAGTTTATGTTTAAGAGATATGAAAATTGGGTAAATGGTTTAGAATGGGATTGGAGTATTTCTAGAGAAAGACATTTTGGAATTCCCATTCCTGCTTGGGTCTGCCCTAAATGCAATCAAGTTATTTTGCCTAATGAAAACGAGCTGCCAATTGATCCACTTGAGGTTAAAAAGAAATGTGTTAAATGTAATATTTTTGCAAATGGTGAAGAAAAAGTACTTGATACTTGGGCAACTTCTTCATTGTCTCCACAAATAGCAAGTTCTTTAGTAGATAATAAAATAAAAATTCCATTTTCACTTAGGCCTCAAGCACATGATATTATCAGAACTTGGGCGTTTTATACAATTACTAAATCTTATTTGCATGAAAAAGAGATCCCTTGGAAGGATATTATTATTTCTGGTTATGTTACCATGGGTGGAGAAAAAATGAGTAAATCTAAGGGAAATGTAATTTCTCCAATCGAGGTTATGGAAAAATATAGTGCAGATGCATTGAGATTTGCTGCTGCAGGTGCAAAATTGGGTGAAGATGGAGATTATCAGGAGAAGGATTTAGTTACTGGAAAGAAACTTGAAACAAAACTTTGGAATGCAAGCAAATTTGTTTTTATGAATCTTTCTGGTTATGATGGAAAGAAGCCTAAGAAATTGGAAAAAATAGATGAATTGTTTTTGTATAAATTAAATGAGCTTATTAAAAGCTGTACTGAAGCATTTGAAAATTATGAGTATGCTAGGGCTAAATTAGAGACTGAAAGGTTTTTTTGGCAGGTTTTTTGTGATAATTATTTGGAAATTGTAAAAAAGAGAATATATGAAAATAAGAAGGGTAAAGAATCAGCGCAATATGCTTTACATTATTCTTTACTTGCTCTTTTGAAATTATTTGCTCCAATTATGCCTTTTATTACAGAAGAAATTTATCAAGAATATTATAAAAAGACAGAGGGAGAAAAGAGTATCCATTTAAGTCAATGGCCTAAAGCAGAAAAGATTGCAAAAAGCGAGGAGTTGGATGTCTTTATGAGTATTTTGACTAAGGTTAGATATGAAAAATCAAAGGCTCAAAAGTCAATGAAAGCTGAAATAGTATTGACTTTGAGTAAGGAAGAGCATAAGGGAATTATTGATTTATTGGATGACATGAAAGATGTTTGTTGTGCTAAAGAGATTAT
>Ga0172369_10009892_pt1 | contig 10465 bp, 6 predicted proteins | sample LakKiv25m_FD_114539 | JGI IMG/M metagenome (GOLD analysis project Ga0172369, IMG submission 114539) | Freshwater microbial communities from Kabuno Bay, South-Kivu, Congo - kab_022012_11.25m | ecosystem: Environmental > Aquatic > Freshwater > Lake | place: Democratic Republic of the Congo...
AGCGGTGACGTTCGAGCGTCTGACCTCCGCGCCAGCGATTCTCGGCGAGATGGCCGTCGTGACGCGAGAGCCGCGCAACGCGACGGTGACCGCCGAGAGCGAAGTCCTCGCGTTGCGCGTCAGCAAGGAAACGCTGGACGAACTGTGCGAGCGCAGTCCGCAAAGTGCCATGCTGCTGACCAGCATGGTGGGCGAGCGGCTGATGGCCTCGGCCGGCATCCGCAAAGTTGGCAAGTATCAGGTCCTCGGCCGTTTGGGCGCCGGCGGCATGGCAACGGTGTTCGAGGCAGTGCACCCGACGCTGGGCATTCCGGTGGCGCTCAAGATGCTGTCGCACTCGCTTGCGTTCAACAAAGCCTTTGCCGAGAACTTCAGCCGCGAAGGGCGTCGCATCGCGCAGATGAACCACGAGCACATCGTGCGCGTACTCGACACGGAACAGGCCTATGGCACGCACTTCATCGTCATGGAGAAGCTGACGGGCGCCTTGCTCGAGGAAGTGATCGACGACGGTGAGAAGCTCGAGTGGCCGTTGGTGCGCCGCATCCTCATCGAGACCGCAAGTGCACTGGCGTACACGCACAAGGCGGGATTGATCCACCGAGACATCAAACCTTCCAACGTATTCCTGACCGTCGACAAGCGCGTCAAGTTGCTTGACTTCGGCATTGCGGTCGATGCGGCTCGCGTCGTCGACCACGCCCGCGTGATGGGCACGCCGTACTACATGAGCCCGGAGCAGATCTTGGGGCAGCCGCTGGACGGCAGCGCAGACCAATACTCTCTGGGAATCATGGCTTATGAGCTGTGCACCCACGCCCAGCCCTTTCAGGCCGACACGGTGCCGGAATTGTTCCAGTTGCACCTCGAAGCCGAATTGCCGGATCCGCGCCTGTGGGATCCGGAAGTGCCGGCAGATCTGGTGGAGTTCATGCGGATCGCCACGGCCAAGCAACGCGAAGATCGCTTCGCGACGTGCCGCGAGGCCGCGGAGTTTTTGCAGCGTGCCGGCGACGCCGCGGTTCCAGACCCGATGGAAACATCTGTAATGTCGCTAACATATCTTCCGAGCCGGCGCGCGGAAGTTCAGCGAGTGCTGCGCGAAACGGCGGAGCGGCTGGCCAAGATCCGCGGCGTTCAATTGTTCCAGGCGCACCAGATTGCGGATGACGCGCCACGCTGTTTGCCGCCGGGTCGTTGATCGCGCTATCGAAGCATGACGATCGGTGCCGAAAGCGGCGGATCGGAGACGCGGTTGGCCATTGCGCAGCTTCGCTCATCTGACCTACGCTTGCGCCGCGCGCCTTGTCCAACAGCGCCGAGGTCTTCCATGGCTCTTGCGTCTCGCCTTGCTCTGGTGTCCCTTCTTGTTCAGGTAGCTGCTTGTTCCGGCCCTGGAACTGCTCCCGCCACTGCGCCGAGTGTGGCAGCCTGGAAGAGCCACTGCGCCATACTGGCTGCCGAGTACGCGCGGCAGGTGGCGGAAGGTCGCCATATCGCAGCAGAACTTGTCGCGCACGCCTCGCTGCAGGCGCCCAAGCCGGGCCCTCGCACCTTTGTGAGTGAAAAGGACTTCGTTGCGGGCCTCATGCAGCAGGGCGCCGACAAGGCCAAGACCACACTGGTTCTGGCGCGCGGTGGCACAGGCAAGTCGACGCTGGCCGCGGCGATCGAAGCCCAGACGTGCGAGCAGCTGGATACATTTCGCATTGATCTGATGACCGACATTGCCGCGCGCGGCGAGACCTTCACGCCGGGGCAGAATCGAATTGCCGAGCGGATTTCAGAACTGCTCCAACTGCCCAACGTCGGCGGACCCGAGACGGCGTTGCGCACGGCCCTGGCTGGCAAGCCGTGCCTCGTCGTGCTGGATTCGCTGGATGAGGTGCCGGTGGTTCGGCGCCCGGGAATTGCAAATGAAATCGACGATTTCGTAACGCGCGCCTTGCCGGGCGTGCGCGTTGTCGTGCTGACGCGACCGCCCGTGTTCAACAGCGACTACGGCCTGAAGACACTGGGAGCGCGCTTCGAGATTCCGCAGATGTCGTGCGCCGAGACCGACGTCGCGATCACGCGGACCATCGGCGAAGCCAAGGAACGAGAGAACTTTATTGAATTCGTTCACTATTATGGCATCGATCGCAAGGTGCAGTCCGGCGGCGCCTGTTACCATCCGCATCTCTCGACGTGGCGCGACTTGCAGGTCGTGCAGAAACTGGCGCAGAGCTTCGGCTATGACAAGGCTGCTTCGTCGCTGAAGGACTTCGAATCCGCGCGCAGCCAGGTCTACACGATCTTCGCGGCTGCCCAGTTGGAGCGGGATCTGAAAGCACAGGCGATGGCGCCGGCAGAGGCCTTGGGCGTCGTCGATCGCATGGTCGCCGCGCATGATCCGAGCAAGGGTCAGCGCAATCTGGCATTTACCATGCAGGATTGTCTGACGAACATCGGCCCCAAGGCACTTGCGCCGCAGCCCTCCTGTGAGCGGTTGCTGCAGTCCTCGCTGTTCACCAAGACGGCCGAAGGTGAGTGGCGTTTCGACAACCAGAGTCTGGGCGATTTGTTCCTTGCGCGCTGGACTTCTGCCAGTCTGACGACCCAGGACAAGGTCGATTGCGCGGCCATCGAGGAGCGCAGCAGCCTGCTTGAATCAAGTGAAATCGCAGGATTCTTGGTCGGGCAGTCTGCGGGACAGACCTGTCTTGCGGAAGTGGCCGTCGCGCTGTGTGCCCGCGCGGGTTATGCCCAGAACGTATTCGAGCAGCTCGATCAAGGACTTCCCGCCGGTCCAGGGCGCGCGAACTTGGTGACCGCCGCGGGCCTGAAACTGGACAACTTGCGGCCAGACCCGTGCGCCCGCGCCCTGCTGGATCGCTTGGAAGCGGGCGCGCCCAAGCCGGCGGGTGTCGCGCCAGTGCCGGCGGCCAAGGAAGCGCCGCTGCCGGCAAAGAAACGCAAGACCAGATAGTTGGCGCTTGTGCAAGAATGACTTGCACCATCGCCCGTTTGCTTTTGTCCGGTTCCTTCAGCCAAGATTCGCCTTCGTGTCCGCCAACACGCCGAGCGCCCGCGCCAACTCGCCGTGGATGCTGGCGACTTCGGCTGGCAGCCAATCCTTGGTCGGCTTGCGGACGAACGTCGTGCGGTCGCTGCGGTTGTCAAAGCGGGCGACCGGCAGGTACCAGGTCTTTGTGGCATAACGCCGCTCGCCAGCATCGTTTTTCACGACGACAACGCGGTCGACGCGCACCGTGTTCAGCTTGTCTGACTGTTCTTGCAGCCACGCCATGTCATCGCAACCGTAGTCGCCGAGCATCACCTCCCACGGCGCCGAATGGTTCAGGATGGAGCCCTGACCATCGGGCAGACCGCGTTCGATGTTCTTGCGACGCGATTCCTCCGGCGCGACCCAGATGTAGAGAACCACGGCGCGATCGAGAATCTCGGCCGACAATTGGTTGAATGCATTCTGGTAACCGCGCGGCGGCGTGAGTGGAAACGCCGCGCCATTCGGGCCACCGCGAGCCGCCTCGATGAAGATGGTCTTGCCCGTCAGGTCCTGGCTGCACGTGCGGTTCTTGTTGGCAAGTTCGGTCTTGCACTCTTGTTCCAGCGCTGCTGCGACTTCGCAGCGCGTGCGGTAGGGCAACTGCGCCAGCGCTTCCGGCAGTCCGGCGCGCAACCGAGCGGCATCGATGCGGTCAAACACAAGCTGCGCTGCCGACGGTGGATGGGCCGTGCGTCCAGCGCGCACGTCGGCATAGTCCTCGTTCAGGAGCTCCGTGAGCGTGAGCCACTCGAAGGGATCCTGGAACGGCCGTTCTGGACCTTTGTAGAACACATAGCCATGACCGCGCGCCATCAGTTCATCGTCGATGCGGTGCATGAAGTGCACGTACGGATAGTCGTCCAGTTGCAGCGTCGATCCGATGTGGAATTCTTCGCGGCACTGGGTCGGCGTCAAGTGCTCGAGATAGCGGCGCACTTCGGACTTGCCGGAGGCCGGCAACGAAAACAGCAGGACGGTGTCGAGAGGCTGGGACATGGTGGGCTCCGGCAAAGGCAAGGCAAGCAGCGAAGCAAACGGAGCGCTGGCGAGTTCTTCTCGCCGGACTCCTTACAGCGCGATGAGACGCATACGAATCGCGTAGGCGAGCTTCTTGCGTTGCTCCGCATCCAACGCGGCGAACAACTGCTCGGCAGCGGCAGCGCGGATTTCGCACATGCGCTCGGTGGCGCGAATTACCGTCGCATGCGACGCATCGAGTGCGGCACGATCCAGTTTCCCGGCAGCAAGCGCATCGGACAGCGCGCCGTTCGAACGCCACTGCTCGATCTCGGATTCTGCGTGTTGGCATCGCAGTTGGTCCAGCACGCGTGCCACCACGAGTGTCTGTTCGTCATCCAGGCCCAATTCCGTCACGAGGACGCGCAGTGTGCGCCGAACATCATGGGAAGGCATGGACATGTCGCGCGAGCCGCCACCTTGTGCGTCACGGCTGCCGCTGTTGCCCGCGCCGTCGCGCTGCGCTCCTTCGCCACCTTGGCCATTGCCGGCATGCCGCGCATGATCGCCGTCCGATCCGCTGCCATACTGTGCCATTTGACCCTGCGATGCCCCGCCGCCGTGTTGAACGGCGCGTCCCGATTCTTGCTGCCGGCCGAGACCAGACTCGCCGCGAACCGTATCGTGCCCTTCGCCTTCCCTGTTGCCTGAATTCATGGCTTGTCTCCTTGGCTGCGGGACTGGTGCCGTGCCGTGGGTGCAGAAGGTAGACATTGACAAGGTGAAAGGCAAGGGAGCGTGGGCAGAGTGCGGAATCCTCGATCGACCCGCCAGATGCCCCTGACGCGCTCGCTCGACACGCCCCGCAATATGCTGATGTTTCGATAGATATGCGGCGCATGTGCCACAGCGTGAAGCTGCTGGCGGCGCCCGTTCGCCTATGCCACGATGCAAGTGCGGCTGCGTGCCGCCTGGGACTTCCGCATGACGCTGCGCCACCTGCTTCTCCTGTCATTTTGTCTCGCATGGCTCTGCGATCCGCGTCTTGTACGCGCGCAGTGCGCCACCTGAGGCAACCCCGCTCTCCCGGTGGGAGACATCGACATGGCCCGCGCGCTGCAATCCGGTTCGTGGACGCAACCCGTTCGCGTGCGTACCGGTCTGGTTTACGGGTACTCGGACAGTACCAGGCTCTACTCCGGCAAGATCGACGTCACCAACGGCGTCGGCTACCGTTTGAGACTGCAACTCTTGTCGCTCATGGTCAGTGCCGAGCACGAACGAGGCACCGGTCTCGGGCTGGTGTTGCCCTACGGCTTGATCGATCGCATCGATCGCACCGGTTTCGCGGAGACCCATGACCAGGGTCTGGGCGATCTGGAGGCGCGCGTGCGCCAAGACATCACGTCGCTCTTTGCCCCGACAAGCCGCTGGTGGCCCCGCCTTGTCTTGAGCGGCGGCGCAGTTGCACCGACGGGACCGTACATTGCCAAGCAGAACGTGTGGTCGGGCATCGGACCCAAACCGCCGCCGCAAGACAGGTACGCGTCGCTGGGGCGCGGTGTGTGGTGGCTGCTGACGGATGCAGAGTTGTTCGGCTCGATCGGCGAACACGTCGGCTACTACGCAGCCGTCTGGAATCGCTTTGCTTTGAACCAGGCCGTCAACGGCTTCGACTGGGGGCCCGAACGCAGGGTCAGTCTCGCAGCCTCGTACCGTGTCTGGCCCGATCACCTCGGCGCATCCTTCGGCGTCGATTGGCAGTGGCGCGGGCACTCGACAGAAATCGTGTGGGATCCGTTGCTTGCGAAGGACGTGCGCAAGGACTACATCAGCGGCGGCGGCGATTGGATCGACCTCGTTCCCTCGCTGCGCGGCGAGTGGTCCGACAACCTGTCGTCGACGTTGACGGTTCGCGCGCCCGTCTACCGCAACGTGCATGGAACGCAAGGCATCCAGAATACTGGCATTTACCTGGGTGTTCAGTATGCCTTCGGAATCGGCGCGATCCGGGTGCCGCAGACTGCCGCTCCATTGCCCACCGCCGTGCCCGGTGAGTCGCCGTCGGCGCCCGAGGTGGTGTCGTTGCTGGTTCCCGGGCAAGTGACGCTCGTCGACTACTGGGCGACGTGGTGCGAGCCGTGTGAGAAGCTGGGCAAGGAGCTGGATCTGTTTGTGAATCAGCGTCTGGACGTCGCACTGCGGCGCGTGGACGTGACCGACTTCGGCCAGGTCGACATGGCGCACTACTTGCCCGGTTGTCCAGGTGTGCCGGTGTTGGACGTCTATGGCGCAGATGGGCGTCTGATCGTGCGTCTCGTCGGTGAGGATGCGTTCGGGTTCCGCAAGTTCCTTGCGCCGCCGCGCACTCCGCCATGAAAGCGATTGCGCGAGGCGAGGTCTCAGGCTACCCTCCTGCGCCAGCACTACGCGAGGAAACCCCATGCGCCGCTTCACACTTTCCACCGGTCTCTCGCTCCTCTGCCTCTGCGCGTGCGAAACCGCCGGGGGCGGCGGCGTCGGCATGACCGCAGGCATTGCCAAGCCCTTGGCGGCAGAGGGTTCGTTCACCACGACCATCGATGGGGCCGAGCACACGGTTGACTACGGCAAGGCCGGCGTCGAGATCGCGATGACCCATAAGGTCAATTTGAACACCGGTGGCATGTCGTGCGTGCCTTCGCTGACGCTGACCGTCGCCAATGCCGACGACGCGTGCAAACTGATCCTCGACTTCAAGGCGGGATTCTCCGGCGAGGGACTCGTGCTCAACAACGCGCAGTTCTACGCGATCACCGGCCTCAAGCAGGATGGCGTCTTGCTGAAGGCCGTCACCTGTCCCGGCTGGACCACTGAGCCGAAGAAGGGTGCCGAGGTCATCTATGCGAAGTCGGCCGGCGAAGCGTACTTGAACATGAGTCCGATTCCGCAACCCTACGCCAGCCAGCCTGTCGCGCACTTGACGGGCTTGTTCCTGCAGCCGACGGGCGTCATCACGATGAAGTACCAGGGGCGTCAATTCCAGTTGGATCTCTCGGCGTTGCGCTTCAAGGGCGACGCCGTCAGTGTCGGATCGGCGACGCAGTGCGCCAAGACCTTCCACGACTTCCCGAAGTGGCAGTTGCTCGACATCCAGCCCAAGAGCCCGGGATACGGATCGACCTATGGTCTCGACACCTTCCAGGGCAAGCGCGTCGCAGTGCTGCTGGGTGCCGGCTGGTGCAATTCCTGCCTGTCGCAGGCGACGTCGATGGCCAAGATCCAGGGCGCGCTGGCGAATCAGGGCCGCAAGGACATCCAGATGGTGGTCATCCATGACAAGACGGCGACAAGTCAGGCGGATCAGAAGGCCATGACCGATGCGTCGACGGTGGGTGGCACGTCGATTCCCGTCTTCCAGAGCACGGCAACGGCAGATGGCTGGGCGCTGCAAGGCGGCAAGAAGAATGACGCATTCATCTACGCGCTCAATGGCAGACAGGTCTTTTTCTTCAAGGGCGAAGCAACCGTCAACATCACGGATTTCGAGACGCAATTGAACAAGTACCTGACGATGGACGAGGCGGATCTGGAAGCGTTGCCTTGAGTTCCCCGCTGCGGTGACGGCACCAGTCGCCTGACTCGATGCGCCGAATCGCCCAGTCGCGCCGCCCGGGGTGCAACAGCCAGGCGAACGCACTGCGACCGTCCGCGAGTTCGATCTCCTGGCGCACGAAGAATTCCGGATGGCCCTCGATGGCGTCGATCACCATCATGGTGCCCTTGTCGGCTTGCCAGAGCTCGCCTGTCACGGTCGTGCTGCCACCCTCTGTCATCGCTGGAAATGCTTCGAGATCAAAGAGGTTGTATGCTGCAGCCGTGCGCGCCAGACCCAGGGGCGTCGCCCGTGCCAGCACTTGATGCAGTCGCTGGCCCCGGCGCATCGTGCCGTAGACAAAGACGGGCAGGCTACTCGGAATGGTCGTTTCCGCCTGGCGCATGGCCTTGCTCCCCGCTACGACGACCGGAACACCGGCGGCGTAGCGCGCACGGCCCGGTCGAGGGGCGGCCGGGCTGATTTTGCAAATGGTTGCCCCGACGATCGGCCCGCCGTGTCGCGTTGTCAAGCTGAATCGCAGCTACCAATGGAACCGGGCATCCGCCATACTTGACGGTTGCGCCCTTGCTGCGCCGGTTCGGGAGGTTCGATGACAGGGTGCTCGTCTCGTCAGCGCTGGTCCGTCCTGCCGATCGCGCTCTGGGCCGTGTGGCTGTGCGGTTGCGCGGACAGCACGACACCGACCACATCGACTTCGAAGGACATCCACGTTGCCGACCTGGCAGCGGCAGACCTTCCCGACAGCAGCGCGGATGGCGCCAGCGACAACGCCACTGGACCTGGCGCCGACGGTGCACCAGGTGTCGACTCGGTCGCGGCAACTGAAACATTCATTGATCCCGGCCAGCTTGGGGCGCCGTGCAAGGAGGGGGCGGACTGCAACAGCGGCTACTGCGTCCCCTCTTCTTCTGGCAAGATCTGCACCGTCACGTGCGCGGGCAGCTGTCCCGCCAACTTCTCGTGCCAAATCCTTGGCGGCACCGACACTTCCTCCGTGTGCCTGCCTCGCTTCGTACACTTGTGCGAGCCGTGCAAGCAGGACGTGGATTGCCGGGATGCGACGCTGGGTGGCACACAACTCTGTGTACCATATGGTAATGATGGATCATTCTGTGGAACGCAGTGCAGCGACGATGCGGAATGCCCCAAGAGCTACGTCTGCCTCGCGAACGAGCGCGCCGGCCAGACGGTCGGCCAGTGCCGGCGCATCGGTGGGCAATGCCCGTGTACCGACAACGCCAAGGCGGCGAACATGCAGACGAATTGTGCGCACTCGTCCGCCTACGGTACCTGCACTGGTTCGCGGCAATGCGGCGCCACGGGTCTGACGGCCTGCAATGCACCGATTCCCGGATTGGAAGTGTGCAATGGGATGGACGACGACTGCGACGGGGAGACGGATGAAGGCATCCCCGATGCGCCGTGTTCGCTCAGCAATGCATTCGGGGTCTGCTCGGGCGTCCTGCAATGTGCCAATCACAAGCCAGTTTGTGTCGGCAACGCGCCCGCAAAGGAGCTGTGCAACGGCAAGGACGACGACTGCAACGGCGCGATCGACGACAAGGCGTGCAACGACGGCAATGCCTGCACGGAGGATGCGTGCAATGTCAGTCTAGGTGGTTGCGTCTTTGCCCAGGTCGACAAGGCCTGCGACGACGGCGATGTCTGCACGATGAACGACACGTGCCACAAGGGAACGTGCGCGGGCGATGCCGTCCCGTGCGACGACAAGGATCCGTGCACAGTGGACAGTTGCGCTTCCAGCGGCGCGACGCCCGGTTGCGCGCACAACCTGCAATCGGACGGGCCTTGCGATGACGGCGACGCCTGCACTGGCGGCGACCACTGCACGGCGGGTTCTAGCGCGGGACAAACGCTCTGTGTTGGGGTCGCACTGGCCAACGGTTTGACTTGCACGGACGGCGATCCTTGCACAGCGACAGCGAATTGTCTGGGTGGCCAGTGCACCGTCCTGGCTTCCGTGTGCGATGACGCCAACCCCTGCACCGATGATGCCTGCGCGAGCAGCGCGGGCGCGGCCGATTGCAAACACGCGTACAATATTGCGATTTGTGATGACGGCGATCCGTGTTCCATCGGCGACACCTGTTTTGCCGGCGTTTGCGGCGGATTGGGCAAGGCCAAGTGCGACGACCTCGAGCCCTGTACGGTCGACACCTGCGATGCGCAGAGCGGCGGCTGCAAACACACGGCGCAGGCTGGAGGTTCATGCACGGACAACAACATCTGCACATCCGGCGATGCGTGCGTGCTGCAAGGCGGCGTGGGTCTGTGTCTGGGCACGACGCTGACCTGCGACGACGGCAACCCGTGCACGTCAGATGCCTGCAACCCCTCGTTTGGATGTGAGCATGCCTTCGTGATCGCCGGTTGCGACGATGGCGATCCGTGCACACAGGGCGACAAATGCCTCACCGGCCAGTGCGTTTCGGGCGAATACACGTGCGGGGAATGTGTCACGAATGCGGACTGTAAAGCCAAGGAAGACGGCAACTTCTGCAATGGCACACTGTACTGCGAAAAACAGGGTCACACCTGCATCGTCAATCCCGCGACGATCGTGACCTGTCCGGCGCCGGTCGGAGCGGGCGCCGCGTGCCTCAAGTCGACCTGTCAGCCGGGCAACGGCACGTGCGTCGTGTCGGCCACCAACAACAGCGGCTTCTGCGACGACGGTAACATCTGCACGAGCGGCGACATCTGCAAGAACGGCGTGTGCATCGGCAATTACGGCAGCACGGTGTGCGATGACAGCAACGCTTGCACCAATGACGTGTGTGACGCGGTCAGCGGCTGCATCGGTCTGGCGCTGGAGGGCGGCACCTGCAACGACGGCAATG
>Ga0172369_10009893_pt1 | contig 10465 bp, 11 predicted proteins | sample LakKiv25m_FD_114539 | JGI IMG/M metagenome (GOLD analysis project Ga0172369, IMG submission 114539) | Freshwater microbial communities from Kabuno Bay, South-Kivu, Congo - kab_022012_11.25m | ecosystem: Environmental > Aquatic > Freshwater > Lake | place: Democratic Republic of the Congo...
CTTCGTCGCCCGCGAGCCGGCTCCGCAGGACCTCGAGGGACCCTACAAGACGAGCATCGTCTGCGGCATCGAGCAGGACGAGCCCGGCAGCCTGCTGCTCATCCTGAGCGAGTTCGCCTACCGCCACGTGAATCTGTGCAAGGTCGAGTCGCGACCGTCCAAGAAGGCGCTGGGGCACTACGTCTTCTTCATCGATGTGGACGGCCGCAGCGAAGACCCGCCGGTGGCGCAGACGCTCACCTGCCTGGCGTGCAAGCTGCCCTGGATCAAGGTCCTGGGGTCCTACCCGGCATGAGCGCGCCGGCCGCCGAGAGCCCCGCCGCCGCCCCCAAGGCCCTCTACTTCGTCCGCCGCGTCACGGCCATGCAGGACTTCGAGGTCTTCTTCGTCTCGTCCGTCGTCACCATCCTGCTGGTGCGCATGCTCCTCGCCGCCACCGGCTGGCCGCAGCTGGGCGGCGGCAAGATCCACTTCGCCCACCTGCTCTGGGGCGGCATCGGCATGCTGCTCGCTTTCATCCTCTACATGGCCATGCAAGGCCGCCTCTGGACCTTCCTGGCGACCCTCTCCGCCGGCATCGGCTTCGGCCTGTTCCTCGACGAGCTCGGCAAGTTCATCACGTCGGACAACGACTACTTCTTCCAGCCCGTGGTGGCCATCATCTACGTCCTGTTCGTGGTGCTCTTCTTCGTGTTCCGCTGGCTGGGCAGGGTCGACAAGATGGGGCCGGAGACGGCACTCGTCAACTCGTTCGACTTCGCCAAAGAGGCGGTGATGCGAGCCATGAGCCGCGGCGAGCGCGACGAGGCGCTCTACGTGCTCGGCCGCGCCGACCAGGCCGACCCCGTGGTGCAGGCGCTGAGCGTGGTGCTGCGCCAGGTGGACCCGCCGGGCGGCGGGCTCAACGCGGCGCAGCGCGTCTGGGAGCGGGCGCACGACTGGTGGACGCGCCTCGTCGGGCGGCGCTGGTTCCGGCGCACCGTCCTCTGGTGGTTCATCCTCACCACGCTGGTCTGGCTGCTCAATCCGATCGCGTTCATCACCGACGGGACCGCGATCACAGTCATGGACGTCGGCGGCATGCTGTCCGGCACGGCCACCGGCGTCTGCACGATGCTCGGCATCCTGCGCTGGCGAAGGTCGAGACTGCACGCGTACCGCTGGTTCGAGCGGGGCGCGCTCATCGCGATCCTCATCGGCGAGTTCTTCAGCTTCTACCAGTACCAGGTCTGGGCGGTCTTCGGCCTCGTCTGGATGCTGGTGCAACTCACGGTCATCCGCTCGATGATCGGTGTCGAGCTCGCGAACGCAGCGATACGCCTTGAAGAAGCGTCTTCCGGAGGTGAGCATGGAGCGCATCAAGTGTGAGATCCGCCAGGCGGGCCGGGACGATCGGGGGATGCTGGTGCTCCTCGCCGAAGAGACCCTGCACCCGCTCGCCGAGGGCGCCGGCCACCCGGAGCGGTACCACGCCGCCGACGTGGTTGGGCTGCTGGACCGCGCCGACGTGTTCGTGGCGCGCTGCGGCGACGAGCCGGGAGGCTTCGTCGCCGTGGAGGCCGACGAGGACGCCTGCGCGGTGCGCTGCATCTGCGTGAGCCCCGGGTTCGAGGCGCGCGGCGTGGCGAATCAGCTCCTGGACTGGGTCGAGGGGCTCGCCTTCGAGCGCCGGCTGACGCGCCTCGTGGCCCACGTGCCGGCCGCTGACGGGCCCTCGCTCCACCTCTACCGCGGCCACGGCTTCGTCTCCGAGGGCCCCGCGGAGGACGACATGCTCACCCTCGAGAAGCGCCTGCCGGCGCCACAGGGCTGAGGCCGGCGTGCGCGTCACCCTTGTCTCCGTACCCTACGACCTCGGCCGCGCCGACGTAGGCAGCGGGCGCGGCCCGGCCGCCTACCTGAAGGCCGGAGCGGCCGAGGCGCTGCGGGCTCGCGGTCACGACGTCGACGTCGTGACCGTGCGGCGCAGCGCCCCGTTCGAGACCGAGCTCCAGGCGGTGCTCGACGTCGACGACGCCATCGCCGACGCGGTCGCCGACGCGGTCGCCGACGGCTCGCTGCCCCTGATCCTCGCCGGCAACTGCAACGCCGCGCTGGGAGCGCGCGCCGGCCTCCAGCGCCAGAGCGGCGGCAACGGCGGGGCCGGGCTCGTGTGGCTCGACGCGCACGGCGACTTCAACACGCCGACGACTTCGGAGAGCGGCTACCTCGACGGCATGCCGCTGGCGATGCTGTGCGGCCGCGCCCACCGCGAGACGGTGACGCAGGTACTGGGATCGACACCGATCGACGAAGCGCGGGTCGTGCACGCCGGCGGCCGCGACTTCGACCGCGACGAGGCCGCCGCCCTGCAGTCGTCGGGCATCAGGATGGTGAGCGGCGCCGAGCTGCGCCGGCACGGCCCCGCCGGCGCCCTCGAGCCCGCCCTCGCCGACCTGGCTGCGAGCATCCGGCGCGAGACTCCGGGCGGCGCGATGACCGGCTCGCCGCAGATCCACCTGCACCTCGATCTCGACGTGCTGGATCCGGACGCCGCCCCGGGGGTCACCTTCCCCGTGCCCGGCGGGCTCTCGGCCGCCCAGCTGCTCGAGGCGATCGAGCTCGTGCAGGCCCGTTTCTCCCTCGCCGCGCTGACCGTCGCGTCGTTCACACCGGACCGCGACGATGCGTCCGGTACCACCCTGACGGCCGGACTCGCCGTCCTGGGGCACGTGACCGCCGACGCCGACTACGCCGGAGTGACGGCGCGACGCTGAGCCCCGGCCGGCGTCCCCGACCCGTCGGGGAGTCCGGCCTCTCAGGCCCCAGCGACCGTCAGTTGTACAGGTAGACGGTCTCGCCGACCCACGACTGGCCGTAGACCCAGTCGGCGACCCACATCGGCTCGCGTACGCAGCCGTGACTCGCCGGGTAGGGCGGGACCGGCACCCAGCCGTGGATCCCGAAATCCCCGTGGAAGCCCATGGTGCGGTACAGCGTACCGCCACCGTCGAAGGTGCTGGTAGAGAGGTGCTTCTGCTGGATGTGGAAGGTGCCCGAGGGCGTGTTGCCCGTCGCGCCGGTCGAGACGCAGATGAGACCGGCGACCGCCCCGTTCTTGACGACCATGAGGATCTGCCGTCCCTTGTCGACCTCGATGTGGGTCGAGGGGGACGCGTTCCGCGGCTTGATCGGCTTGGCCCCGTCGATCTTGCGCCAGTTGGAGGTGTCGAAGACGTAGCTGCGTGACAGGCGATAGGCCTTCTGGAACGCCATGACCGCGTCCCTCGTCTGGGTGGTGAAGCGGGTGCCCATGCCGGGGACGCGGATGTGCAGCCTCTGGAGAGCGATGAGCATGCCCTTCACGTACGGACCGCTCGAACCGACGGTCAGCGTGCGGGGCCTGACCTTGACCTTCGTCTGGAGCGAGCGCGCGGCGAGCCCATCGCCGGCCGGCAACGACAGCGCCAGCGTGAAGGCGTCGACGCCGCGAAGCGGCATACGCAGGACGGCGCGACCGTTCTTGACGCGCGCCTTGTACGTGCCGGCGGTGGCGCCTCGATGGACGACCCTCACCGTCAGCAGGCCCTCATACGCGGTCGGCGCCACCTTGACCACGAAACGCGACGTGAGGAACGGGATCAGTGTGCCGTGCGAGACGCTCGCCTTGACTTTGACCGCCAGGGTCTGGGGATCGCTGGCGGCGCCGTCGGCGGCGACGCGCGCGACCACGGAGCCGCCGCGCCGCGGAGTGAACTTGAGCGCGTAGGCGCCCGACGCGTCCGTGAGCGCCGTCCCGACGTCCGCGCCGGCCAGCGCGATCACGACCTCCCGGCCCTCCACCGCAGGCGTGACGACACCGCTCACCGTGACCGCGTCGCCGAACACGACCGCCGCCGCCGACAGCGCGCAGGAGACCGTGGTGGGCTCCGGCGACGGGTCCGGTGAAGGATCCGGCGACGGGTCGGACGCCGGAGCCGCCACCGGGCTCTGCTCCGCCACCGGGCTCTGCTCCGCGACCGGCTCGGGCGAGGCGGCCACGGCGACGCCCGCCGTGAGCAGGAACGCGGCGAGGATCGCCGGCGCCAGCGCCGTGACGGCGAGGCGAAGGCGGGCGGGGCGCGACGGGGTGCGGTGCATCGGCGGATTCTCCTCTGTGACGCGCGGAGCGCGGGCTTGTCCGGAACAGGCAGAGTAGCACGGCCGCGCGCGAGCGGTCGACCGGCGGCCGGTGCGGTACGATGAGCAGCACGACCGAACCGACCGCGAGGAGTGACGATGCTCGACGTCAAGATGGTGCGCACCCACCCGGACGAGGTCCGCAGGGCCCTGGAACGGCGGGGCGAGCCCACCTCGTCGCTCGACGAGTTCCTCGCCGTCGAGGAGCGGCGGCGCAGGCTGCTCACGGAGGTGGAGAGCCGGCGCGCCGAGCGCAGGCGCGCCAGCGACGACATCGCCGCCGTCAAGAAGGCGGGCGGCGACGCCGGCGAGGCGATCGCCGCCATGCGCACCCTCGGCGACGCGATCAAGGAGCACGAAGCCGCTCTCGCAGAGACCGAAGAGCGGCTGCACGCGATGCTCCTCGCGTTGCCGAACATCCCGCTCGCCGACGTCCCCGACGGTGGCGAGGACGACTCCATCGTCCTCCGTCACGTGGGCGAGCCGCCGCAGTTCGACTTCGAGCCCAAGGACCATCTCGACCTCGGCCTCGCGCTCGACGCGATCGACATGGAGCGTGGCGCCAAGGTCAGCGGTTCCCGGTTCGCCTACCTCAAGGGCGACCTCGTGCTGCTCCAGTTCGCCCTCGTCCGCTACGCACTCGACGTCACCGGGGCCAAGGGCTTTCGCCCCGTCGTCCCGCCGGTGCTGGTCCGCGAAGAGGCCATGTACGGCACCGGCTTCTTCCCCACCGACCGCGCCCAGGTCTACGAGACGGTGGACGGCGACTGCCTCGTCGGCACCAGTGAGGTGCCGCTGGCGGCGATGCACATGGAGGAGTTCCTGGAGGCCGACGGCCTGCCGCTGCGCTATGCAGGCTACTCGACCTGCTTCCGCCGCGAGGCCGGAGCCGCCGGCCGCGACACCCGCGGCATCCTGCGCGTGCACCAGTTCGACAAGGTCGAGATGTTCAGCTTCTGCACACCGGAGCAGAGCGCGGCCGAGCACCGGGTCATCCTCTCGGCCGAAGAGGAGATCCTCCAGGGCCTGGGCATCCCCTACCGCGTCGTCAACATCGCCGCCGGCGACCTCGGCGCCCCGGCGGCCCAGAAGTTCGACTGCGAGGCGTGGCTCCCCGGCCAGCAGCGCTACCGCGAGCTCACGAGTTGCAGCAACTGCACCGACTACCAGGCGCGGCGGCTGAACTGCCGCATCCGCACCGAGAAGGGCCCGCGCTTCGTCCACACCCTGAACGGCACCGCGGTCGCCGTCGGGCGCACGCTGATCGCGATCATGGAGAACCACCAGCAGGCGGACGGCAGCATCGTGGTGCCCGAGGTGCTGCGGCCGCTGCTCGGCAAGGACGTGCTCGGCGCCTGACCCGGCCCGAGGCCCGCCGCTACCGGAAGTCCACCGCCGGGGTCGCGAGGACGGCGTCGATCATCCGGCGCTGGTTCTCGCGCGTCATGTGCGTCGCGTCGAAGAAGCCCGTCGGGGAGCCGTCGAACGCCTCGACGGCGGTCATGTCGACGATCGCGAAGCCGTAGCGGTCCTGGAGCCTGCCGAGCTCGCGCAGCACCTCGGCGTGCCGGCGCGACCAGCCCGCGGTCTGCGCCGCGGCCAGCACGTCCGGCTGCGTCGGCGTGAGCACGACGACGCCGTCGCCGCCCCAGGAGTCGAACAGCGCGAGCGTCTTCCGGACATACGTCTTCGCCTCCGGGTCCAGCCGCTTGAACGTCCGGTACTGCGCCGAAGCCGCCGCGCTCCATTTCTCGAGCCGGCCGGCGGTGACCCGCGCCTCGTCGTCAGGCGGGGTCCTGACCGTGCCGTCGGCGGCGATGCGCTTGCGCCAGCGGGCCGTCACCGCCGCCCTCGTGGGATGCCGCCGCCACACGCCCCACGACTGCTTCAGACCGCGCCATGAGATGAGCCAGCCGAGCTCGTCGAGCTGCGCGGCCGCCTTGGCCCGCCAGGGCAGGTAGCGGCTGAACCGCGACTCCGCCAGCAGCGACGGCGGCAGCGGGCCGCGAAGGAAGGCCTCGACGTCCAGGAGCCAGAGGTAGTCCGGCGTGGCGGCCGGCCAGAGATCATGCACGACGCTGGTGAAGACGTACGCGTCCGCCGGCCGGCCCGCCGTCACCCCCGCGTTGAAGGTGCGGAGCCCCGTGGCTTGTTCCACGCGCGCCGCCTCGATCTGCCAGGCGCGCGACGAACCGTAGATGAGCAGTTGCGGAGGCTCGGTGAGATCCGCGAGCAGGTCCGCCTTGGTCGAGCGGTCCTGGTTCACCCGCGGCGGGAAGAGACCGACGCCGAACACGCCCCACGGGTCGGTGAGCAGCGTGAAGACCCCCACCGCCGACGTCAGCGCGAAGGCCGCGACGAGCGCCCCGACGACGAAGCGACGCCACGACGCGGCGGCGGTGTCGGGAGCCGGCGGGTCTGAGGGAGGTGTCGCGGTCATGCGTGACACAGCAGGTCGTGGGCTCGGGCCGACCCCGCCGGCGGCGTCAGTCGACTGGGATCGCCGGACCGAACGCGGCGCCGTTGCCGTTCTCGGACCACGGGATCACGTAGCACTGGACCTCGACGCCGGTGAACGTGGTCTCGAGCAGCGTCTTGGCACGCCGCAGGTCGCGCTCCAGGAGTTCCTGCTGGTCGAACCCCAGGCCGCCCAGAGCCCGCTCGTACGCGAGGCAGTGCTGATGCGAAACCAGATAGACGATCCGGATGTCGTGCGACTCGAGCAGCCCCCCGATCCAGTCGAGGAGCACCCGCCGTTCGTTGCCCGGCCGCGTGAGCTGCAGCGGCCCTCCCGGCACGACGACGCGAGCGGCGTCCGCAGCGCCCACACCTTCCAGGAGGGTGGTCGCAGACGCCGCGATGCGACCGTCCGAACACCCGATGTAGAGCTGATCCATGGGCAGGAAGTATGCCAGAAGGCGGAGGCCGCGGCCAGCCGCGGCCGGCACGCTGGGCCGCCCGGGCCCGCGTTGCTACACTGGGCACGGCGGGAGGGGTGGCCGAGAGGTCGAAGGCAGCGGTCTTGAAAACCGCCGAACGGGGTGACTCGTTCCGTGGGTTCGAATCCCACCCCCTCCGCCAAGACACCGGCTCCCGCCTCCCGCCACCGCCCCGGATCACTCCGCCGGCGGCCCCAAAGGGCGTCCGTACGCGCGGCGGCGCCGGCGGGCGGGGCTGCACGTGCCCCGCCCGCCGGCGCCGCTCGAACGCGCTACCGTGTCAGGCGCCTGCCGGCGTCTCTTCGGCCGCCGGCTCCTCGGCCGGCGGCGTGTAGCTGCTCCACGGGTCGGTGTTGTCGCCGCCCCATCCGCAGCAACCACCGTCGCCCTTGAGCATCTTCCAGGCAAAATACGCGCCGACGCCGACAAGGATGAGCAGAGCAATGAAGATGTACTTCTTCAAGTGGGGTCCCTCCTCCCGTTCGCTGGGACCATACTACCCCATGACGACGCCGATAAGACCCCTGGCGTGTTGGAAGGTCATCTCATAGGCTCTGGCGGCCATGTGGGTCAGCACACACGTCCTCGCCGGTCTCGCGATCGCCGCCGCTCTCGGCGGGCCGTGGTGGCTCATCCTCGTCATCGTGATCCTCGCGCACGTGCTCATGGACCTCATCCCGCACTGGGACTACTCGGTCTCGCGCCACCCCGTGATCTACGGCTGGTGCGACTTCCTGGCCTCACTGGCCGCCTTTCTGCTCGCGTGGCTGCTGCTCGGGTACCCGTGGTGGATCGCCTTCATGGGCCTCGTCTCCGGCGCGCCGGACTGGGACGTGCTCATCTGGATCATGCGCGGCGAACGCGGGCGCAAGTACTTCCCGAGCCACTGGGACAGCTTTCCGCACGGCAGGTCCGGCCCCGGATGGGGCATCGGCGTGCAGGTGGCAATCATGGCGATGTCCGTGGCCGTGGTGCTGGCTCTGCGGCCCGGTGGAACCTGACCAGAGAACCACGACCCGGGAGGCGCGACATGGACTGCGACATCACCGAGAAGGAGCTGGCGCCGCAACTGGCGCTCACCCACCGGCTGCGGGTGACGATGCCGACGATCGCGGAGCGGGTCGGCGCCGGGTTCGGCGTGCTCATGGAGCACGCCGCAAAGACCGGCGCCCACTGGGCCGGACCGCCGTTCATCCTCTATCCCCAGAGCTGCGAGGACGAGTTCGAGATCGTCATTTGCATGCCCGTCGTGACCGGCGCGACCGCCGGCGAGGACGTCGCGCTCGAGGAGATCCCCGGCGGCCGCGTCGCGACCACGACGCACATCGGGCCGTACCGGGCGGTGGGCCAGGCCCACACGGCGCTGCAGAAGTGGATGACGGACAACGGCTGCCGGCCGGCGGGGATGCCGCGCGAGATCTATCTGAACGACCCCGCCGAAGTGCCCGAGGCCGAGCTGCTCACCGAGGTGGACTGGCCGATCGCCTGACGCCGCAAAGACGAGGGACGACACGGAGTCGCGCCGGGGCGGCGGGCCTGCCCGCCGCCGCCTCAGCGCAGCAGCTCGAGAGCGACCGCCTCGGCGAAGAGCGCCTGGAAGGCGAGGTCGCGCACGTGGATGCGCTCGTCGGCGTTGTGAAAACGCGGCGCGACCGCCTCGCAGTCCTCGACGATATGCGGCGCGAAGTTGTACGCGACCGTGTCCGGGTACGCGGCCCGGAACCAGTTCGAGTCGGTGAACCCCACGGAGTGGCTGTTCGCGAGCTCCGCGCCGGGCACGGTGCGCTCGAGCACCGTGCGGATCGCCTCGGCAAGCGGCGTGGGGTACGGCGAGGAGTTGCCGCGGACGACGGGGGCGACCCACTCGAGCTCCCACTCCGCGTCGACCCCGTCCAGCGCGGCCAGCACCTCGGCCGAGACCTCGTCCTCGTCGTGGCCGGCGAGCATGCGGCAATCGATGCTCAGCTCGACGCGCGTCGGATAGACGTTCACCGCCTCGCTGTTCGACCGCACGATGGTCGGCGAGAAGGCGAAGCCGTAGAGCGGCTCGATCAGATCCGCGACACCCGCGTCGCGGCGCGCGAGCTCGGCCAGGGCCGCGCGCGCCGTGCCGGGATCGCGGAGACGCGCCCGCAGGTCCGGGTCGTCGACGAGCAGCCGGACCAGCTCCTCGGACGAGCCGTCGATGGTCAGCGGGAGCTCGTGCGCGACCAGCGCCTCGACGACCCGCGCCGCGGAGACGACGGCGTTGCCGCGGCGCAGCGGCACCGAGGCGTGCCCGGCCTCGCCGCGTACGACGAGGCGGAACTGCGCGGTGCCCTTCTCGCCGCTCTCGAGCAGATAGACGCGGCGGTCGCCACGCTGGAGGAACATGCCGCCGCCCTCGTTCACGACGTAGTCGGTCCGGATGAGATCCGGGCGGTGCTCGACCAGCCAGCGGGCGCCGCCGACCGAGCCTTCCTCCTCGTCGGCGGTGCACGCGTAGACGAGCGTCCCGGCGAAGTCGGCGCCGGCGGCCGCGAGCCGCGCCGTGGCGACGGCGTGCGCGGCCACCAGGTTCTTGATGTCGACCGCCCCACGGCCCCAGACGTAGCCGTCCTTGATGAGGCCGGAGAAGGGCGGGACCTGCCAGTCCTCGGCGCTCGCCGGGACGACGTCCTCGTGGGCGAGCAGCAGCAGCGACGGACCCGGGCGCCGGCCGGGGATGCGCAGCACGAAGCTGCGCCGGTCGGCCGGCTCGCCGACGATCGTGCCCTCAAGGCCGCGCTCCGCGAACCACGCGGCCATGAACTCGGCGACCTGTGTCTCGTTGCCCGGCGGGTTGCTGGTGTCGATCTGGATGAGCCGGCTCAGCAGCTCGCTCGTCTCGCGCTCGACCTCGTTGACCACGGCGGGATCCACACCGGCGATGTCCACTCCAGCCCCTCCCTCATGTCGACGTTCGGCCTCTCGACGAACATCATAACGGGCCACCGCCGACGGCGCTGCCCAGCTTTCGGGGCCCGTGAGGGTGCGGTATAGTGTGTCTCCCGCGCGGAGAAGTGGCCGAGTGGCTGAAGGCAACCGCCTGCTAAGCGGTTAAGGGGGCTTTAACCTCCTTCCCGGGTTCGAATCCCGGCTTCTCCGCCAGTCTCTTCGACTCCCCGGAGACCGCATGACCCCACCCATTGAGCTTCGCGACGTGACTGCCGGCAACTGGCGTGACGCGGCCGGTCTCGAGGTCACCGACGGCCAGGCGGCGTTCGTCTCGCCCGTGACCCGCTACCTGTGCCTCTGTCACTACGGCGGCGTCTGGAACCCGCTGGCAGTGTGCGCCGGAGAGGACGTCGTCGGCTTCGTGATGTGGGCCGTCGACCCGGACGACGGCA
>Ga0172369_10009894_pt1 | contig 10465 bp, 8 predicted proteins | sample LakKiv25m_FD_114539 | JGI IMG/M metagenome (GOLD analysis project Ga0172369, IMG submission 114539) | Freshwater microbial communities from Kabuno Bay, South-Kivu, Congo - kab_022012_11.25m | ecosystem: Environmental > Aquatic > Freshwater > Lake | place: Democratic Republic of the Congo...
ATCTGATTCTAGTCCATGTTTTGTCGAGTTTGAACCATTCCAGGCGTATTGGTTTTGCACTATGATGGAATTATGCAATCAAACAATGGGGTCGCTCAAAAATTTGGGGATTGTGCTGGTTCAAAATACGCCACAGACGCATTTTGAACCAGCAATCCCTTTTTTTGAGCGGATACCCAAAAACCTTATTCGTATTGTAGTCCATGTTTGCGGAGGCGAAGATGTTAACAGCAGAACAGATTGAACAATTCCAGCGCAGCGGCTTTGTCAACGGCGGCCCGGTTATCGACGACGCGACCGCTGAGCTGCTGCAGGCCGAAGTGCTGCGCGTGATTGACGATCGCGAAAATACAGCCAAACCCCAGCCAGTGCGCCTGGCCAACCTGTCCAGCGACCTCGACAACCCGATCTGGCAGATCGTCAATATCTTCGAGGCCAGCCCGGCCTTCCGCGAACTGGTCTTCAACCCGAAGATCATCGAGATGGCCGCCCAGCTCAGCGGCGCCAGCGAGCTGCGCCTCTGGCACGACCAGGTCCAGTACAAGCCCAAGGAGTTTGGCGGGCGTTTGAACTGGCACCAGGATTCGCCGCTCTGGCCCACCCTGCAGCCCAAAGACGGCCAGATCACAGCCTGGGTGGCTCTCGATGACGCCGAGGCTGACAACGGCTGCATGTACATGGTGCCTGGCTCGCATAAGTGGGGCAACAAGCAAAAGTCGTTGGATGAATTGGTGCGCGGCCCATCGCTGCCCGAGCAGTTTGAGGGCCACGATGTGCACTTTGTGATGTGCCCGGTCAAGAAAGGTCACGTCCATTTCCACCACTCGCTGACCTGGCACGGCTCCGGCCCCAACCACAGCAGCCGCCCGCGCCGCGCGGTGGCGCTCCACTACATGACCGAGCGCACCACCTTCGACGCCAACGGCAACCACATCATGAAGGTTTTCATTTCGGTGCCCAACGGCGCCCAGCTGACCGGCGACGCCTTCCCCAAGGTCTGGCCGCGCGAAGCCTAAAGAAGGTTTTCTTAAATGCGAATTGCGGGCCAAGCCCGCAATTCGCATTTAAGTCCCCAGCTTTTTAAGACAAAAAATTGTAACTGCTTACCCCACCCCCTGCCCCCTCCCGAAGCGGGAGGGGAAAAGAGGTTTTTGGAGATGATTTGTGGCACGAAGTGCCACAAATCATCTCCAAACCTCTGTATTCAGAGGGGATGGTTAAACGTGACATTGTCAAAGTAGTTACAAAAAATTCATGATCTGTTCATCTGGTCTGTTTATCATCGCATATATACGATGAAATTTATCGTAATTATGCCAACTTACCTTGTAGATGAGAGGATTGTATGAAAGCGTTCCAAGGATTGCGACTATCGGATCTTGTACTGATCGCCGGGCTGCTGCTGGCGGCCTGCGCGCCGCAGGCAACCCCAACCCCGGCCGCCGCGCCCACCCAGGCTCCCACGGCCACCAGCGCGCCGACCACAGCGCCTGAGCCAACCAAAGCGCCTGAAGCGACCGCCACCACTGCGCCCGCGGCCGACAAACCGACGGAGACCCCGGCTGCCTCGGCTGAAAAGCCGGCCGCCCCGGCTGGCGGGACGCGCTATGACCTGGTGGAAGGCAAAACCAGCGCGAGCTACAGCGTGCGCGAGCAGCTGGCCGGGCGCGACCTGCCCAACGACGCGGTTGGCAAGACCAGCAAAGTCAGCGGCGCGATTGTGCTGAACCCAGACGGCAGCGTTGACTCGAAAAACAGCCAGATCGTGGTCGACGCGGCCAGCCTGCAGACCGATGAAAGCCGGCGCGACAATTACGTGCGCAACAACATCCTGCTGACCAGCCAGTTCAAAGAGATCGTTTTTGTGCCCACCGCCGTCGAAGGCCTGCCCTCGCCGATCCCGGCCTCCGGCCCGCTCAACTTCAAGCTGATTGGCGACCTGACCATCAAAGACGTCACCAAGCAGGTGACCTGGGAAGTGACCGGCACGGTCAACGGGGACGCGGCCGAAGGCGTGGCCACGACCAGCTTCAAGTTCGCCGAGTTCAACCTCAAGCAGCCGCAGGTGCCGATCGTGCTGAGCCTGGTGGACAACATCACCCTGACGGTTGAGTTGGCGCTGCAAAAGGCAAAGTAAGAAACCCCCACCCCGGCCCGCCCCCTGCAAGGGGGCGGGAGCAAAGATGATTGTAGTTTTGGCACGCCAAAGGCGTGCCAAAACTACAAAAAAATTTTTAAACCCGAATGGGCGCGCCAGCGCCCATTCGGGTTTAATGAGAAGCTGCCAGGCGCGCGGCCAGGGAGGGTTCGCCGCGCTCGAGCAGCTCGCTGAAGGCGGTGACGACGCCGTTAGTCCAGCCAAAGCCTTCCTGGTTGGGGTATTCCCCGCCCCCGCCCGGGCGGGACAGGTCGCACACGTCGTACTTTTCCATCATCTTGCCGGTTTCGGCGTAAGTCTTGCGCGCCAGACCCACAAAACGCGCCGCGATCGCGCGCGCTTCTTCCTCAAAGCCGTAGTTCAGCATGCCGATCGCGGCCACCCACTGCAGCGGCGCCCAGCCGTTGGGCATGTCCCACTGCTGCCCGCTGCGCACCAGGCTGGTGGTCACGCCGCCCGGCATCAGGAAGCGCTCGGCCAGGTTGTCGCGCACGCGGCGGGCCAGCGCGGCTTCGGCCGGGTCGCTGGCATCGAGCAGCTTGCAGAAGAGCGGGTAGACGCCCGCCAGCGACCAGACCTGGGTTTGGGCCTGGGCGGTCATATCATAGTCAAAGAACCAGCCTGCCTCAGCATTCCAGCACAGGCGCAGCACGGCCGCCTTGCGCGCGGCCGCCATGGCGGCGTATTCGCCCGCCGCGCCGGTTTCGCCGTAGAAACTGGTCTGGCGCGCCAGCCAGCTTTCCACCTTATACAGCATGGCGTTTAGATCGACCGGCAGCAGGTCGGTGGTGTGGATCGCGCTCAGCGGGTAGCGCGGGGCCTGGCCCTCCTCGCCGGGCTGCGGCGCGATCCAGCGGCTGCTGAAATCCCAGCCCGATTCGGCCGCGGCGCGCAGGTGGCGGTAGACGGCCGGCGCGCCCTGTTTGCTGGCGTGCGCCGCCGCGGCGGTCTGGATGTCTTCCCAGAAACCCTCCGGGCGCGGCGTGCAGTTTTCATCCCAGTAGCGGTTCAGGCGCGCCGCGCCAAGCTGGACGCAGCGCCGGCCCTGGGTCAGGCCGGGGCTTTCCAGTGCGCTCTGGTCCATCCAAAACGCGTGTTCGCTGCGCAGGTCGCCCAGGTAGGGCTGCGCGCTGCCCTCGCCCTGGGTCAGCTCCAATAGCTCGAGGAAATGGCAGAAGAAGGGCGGCTGCGAGCGGCCCAGGTAATAGGTGCGCGTTCCGTTGGGAATGTAGCCCAGGCCGCGGATCAGGCTGGCAAAGTTGTCGACCATGCCGCGCAGCGTGGCCTCGCGCCCGGTCACCGCCAGGCCCAGGCTGGTGAAATAGCTGTCCCAGTAGTAGCTCTCCAGGTAGCGCCCGCCGGCCACGATGTACGGGTTGGGCAGGGCGATCAGGGTGCTGTTGGCCGGCAGCTCATCCGAACGCCGCTCGAGGATCTGCCACATCGCCTCGATGTGCGCTTCCATCGAGTGCGGCTGAACTTCAAACTTGTCCAGCAGCCAGGTTTTCAGGCTGGCGGTCAGCTCGCGCCGCGCCGCCTCGTCCGGCGCGGCCGCCAGGAACGCGCCCGGGCTGGCCAGGCTGCCGCGCGGCAGGCCGGCGTGCGCCGCGGCATACTGCTCGAGAAAGGCCTGAAATTCGCTTTCGATCTGGTCGGGCCAGGTCAGCGGGCGGCTGTCGGGGAAGGTCTTGGAATCTTCCCAGACGCGCAGGGTCTGGACCCACTCAAAAAGCAGGCCGCCGGTTTGGATGGATGGATCAGGCATGGATACCTCTTTTGATGAAAGGGCCGGTCTCAGTCCCGGCCGGCCGGCTGGCGTTTGCGGAAGAGCTGCAGCGCCCAACCCAGCAGCGGGCTGCCGCCCAGCCAAGTGATCAATTTGTAGAGGCCGCCCGGCACGCTGACCACGCGCCCGCGGCGCAGGTCACTCAGCGAATCGCGCACCACTTTTTCGACGCTCAGCCAGGCGAAGCTGGGGTAGTTGGAGCGCCGGAAGCTCTCCAGGCCGGGCCGGTCGTGGAAGTCGGTGATGGTGAAGCCCGGGCACAGAGCCTGCACTTTGACGCCGCTGCCATACAGCTCCTGGCTGAGGGTCTGGCTGAACATGACCAGGTAGGCCTTGGTGGCGCTGTAGGTGACGCTGCCAGGCAGGTGGGGCAGGAATGCCGCCACCGAGGCGACGTTGATGATCGCCCCGCTGGCGCGCCGCAGCATGCCGGGCAGGGCCGCGCGCGCCAGGCGCACGCTGGCGGATACGTGGACCTGGATCATATCCAAATGGGCCTGCGGATCGGATTCGGCAAAGCTGCCCTCAAAACCGAAGCCGGCGTTGTTGACCAGCAGGTCCAGCTGCGGCAGCGCGCCGATCGCGGCCTCCAGCGCGGCCTGCCCGGCCTGCTGGGCCAGGTCGCAGACCAGCACCTCCGCGCGCACGCCGTGGGTCTGGGCCAGGTCTTGGGCCAGCGCGCGCAGCTTTTGCTCGCGCCGCCCGCTCAAAATCAGGTCGTAGCCCTGGCGGGCCAGCTGGCGGGCAAACTCCGCGCCGATCCCGCTCGTCGCGCCGGTTATCAGGGCCGTTTTAGGTGCCATGTGTTTCTCCAATGGATTTTTGCCCCCTCTCCCCGGGGGAGGGCCGGGTGAGGGGAGGATGCACGATCGAATAGGGCTGCCAGTGAAATCCACTGGATTGTACCGGATTGCCCCCCAATCGCATAGATACGCGCACCCGCAACCCATGCTTTTCTTAAAGTCCTGTCGGGCGAACCCCACCCCTACCCCTCCCCATAAAATCGGGGAGGGGCAAGAAATTTTTTGAGAGAATTTGCGCACGTTTCGTGCGCAAATTCTCTCAAACTCTGTTTTCTGTCCTAACCAGTGTGAAGCGCTGTGAGAAAGCGTATTCACGTTGATCTGTCAGCAGACAATAAGTAAGCCTGATCCCGCAACCTCGGTTACAATTCCTGCTATGCAGCGCCACCCTTATTTTGACCTGTGGCTGCACAGCGACGCCGAGCTGGAGGGCCTGCTCGGCCAGCCGCTGGCGGCGCGCGCCACCCTGCACGAGTGGCCGCTCTCCTGTGTCCAGCGCATTGAGCTGGCGGATGGCGCCACCTGGGTCTACAAGACCCAGTTCCACGAAGGCGTCGAAGCCGCGTTCTACGCCCGCGTCCGCTCGCCGCTGCTGCCCGCCTGCCGTGCCCTGGGCAGTTTTGAAACCACGGTCTGCCTGCTGCTCGAGTTCATCGATGCGCCGCTGCTCGCGCAGACGAAACCGGGCGAGGCCGAGGCGCTGGCCCACGCCGCCCGCCTGGAAACCGCCATCGCGGAGATCGCGGGCGACCCGCCGCTGTATATGGACCTGGGTTCGCCCGAGCGCTGGTCGGCTTTTGCGCGCGACACCGGCGCGAAGCTCGAGCGGATTGTTGCGGACGGGCGCTTTGCCGCCCTCAGCCCGGCCGCCCTGCGCGCCCTGGATGGCTGGGTGCGCTCGCCGGAGGTGCTCGACGCGGCTTCGCGCCCGGCCCTGGCCCACGCCGACCTGTCGGCCAGCAACGTTTTCCTGGCCCCGGCCAGCCCGCTGGGCTACCGCGTGATCGACTGGCAGTATCCGCGCCGCCTGGCGGCCGGCTTTGACCGGGCCTGCCTGTTCGATTCGCTCGGCCTCGACCCGGCCCGCGCCGCCGGGCCGCTCGTGGCGCGCATCCTGTATTACCTGCGCCTGGCCTGGTTCGCCGAGTGCCAGCTGCGCCTGTTTCCGCAGGGCGACTACGCCCCGGCCTGCGCCCGCCTGCTCGCGCAGATTGTCTAGCGCTGCGCGGAGCGGGCAAATCTTGCACTCAAATCGCTTGCTGGATCGATATTACGGCGCCACGGCCTTCCAAATCGACCGCCTCCAGCGCTCTTCCAGACCCTGCGGGCCGGCGAACTCCTGGAAGATGCGCTCGAATGGATCATCTCAATAAAAGGGGTAAGTTGTGTGTGAAATTGGCGTTTCGCGCCAATTTCACACACAACCCCCCTACTTTTTGAGATGATGCGCTCGAATATGGTGGCACTTCGTCACCCTGGAAGGGCAGCGCGGAGCCGCCGCAGTTACTGGCCCTGGGCGCGGCTGAAGACGCGCACGGCGGCCTGCGACTCGAGCGGGCACTGGTTTTCACAGATGCCGCAGCCGATGCACAGGTCGCGCATCACCACCGGGCGCTGCAGGGTCAGCGGGCTGCCATCGGCGGCCCGCACGCTGACCTCTTCCAGGCGGATGGCCTTGGCCGGGCGCGGGCACATCTCCTCGCAGACGATGCAGGGCGTGTCATAGGCCCAGGGCAGGCAGCGGCCGCGGTCGATCGAGGCCAGGCCGATCTGGGTTTCGCGCTTGGCGGCCAGTTCGAGCAGGGGGATCGCGCCGGACGGGCAGACCTGGCCGCAGGCTGTGCAGGCGTAGTCGCAGGCGCCCGCGCGCGAGACCAGGCGCGGGGTGAAGAAGGCCTCCAGCCCGGCCTCGAGACCGGTTGGCTGCAGGCCGCCGGTGGGGCAGGCGCGGATGCACTGCGCGCAGCGCAGGCAGCGCGCCAGGAAGGCGTCTTCGTCCTGCGCGCCGGGCGGGCGCACCAAGAGCGGGTCGGGCAGGCGCGCGCTCAGGCTGGTCTCAGCCACCAGGCTGGCGGCCAGGGCCGCCCCGGCGCTGGCCAGCACGGCCCGCCGCGCGGGCAAGGGCGCCACCTGGGGCTCGGCAGCGGCGGGCAGGGGCGGCAGGGCCGGGCGCAGGCCAATGTCCTGCTGCGGGCAATCCACCAGGCAGTCCAGGCACATCACGCACTCGGAAGGGGCGACCTGGTACGGTTTACCCTGGGCGATGGCCGCGGTCGGGCAGGCGCGCGAGCATTTGGCGCAGGCGCGGCAGGCCTGGCCGATCTGCGGGCGCAAGAGGGCAAAACGCGAGACCAGGCCCAGCAGCCCGCCCAGCGGGCAGAGATAGCGGCACCAGAAGCGCTCGGCCAGGGCGTTCAAGGCCAGGATGCCGGCCAGCAGCAGGAAGATCCAGCCGTTGTGGGCCGCGGCGTGCGGCCGGACCGGCAGAACCGGCCCGCGCAGCCAGCTTTCCAGCCAATCGACCAGCGGGCGCAGGAAAGGCACGGCGTAAAACGCGCGCTCCAGCCCGGTGACGGCCTGGTCGAGGGCGGGCAGGACGGCCGCCGCCATGGCGCGCGTGAAGATGGAGAGCGGGTCGAAGGCCAGCAGGCTGCTGCTGCCGATCAGCGCGCTGACCAGGGCGGCCGCCAGCAGCAGGTACTTGACCTGGCGCCAACGCGGCGAAAGGCGCGCCTGGCGTTTGGCCGCGCCGGGGATGCGCGTCCAATCGATTAGCGTGCCCAGCGGGCAGATCCAGCCGCACCACACCCGCCCGAGCAGCAGGGTCAGGCCGAGCGTGACCAGGCCCAGGCCCAGGCGCGGGATCCAGGCCCGCCCGGCCAGCATGGCGCTCAGCCCGGCCAGCGGGTCGAAGCGCAGGAAAATATCGGCCCAGGCGAAGAGCGGGCGGCCCGGCAGGGCCGCGAAGAGCAAGAAGACGGCCAGGGCCAGGAAAAGCGCCTGTGAGACCTGGCGGACGCGGCGCAGCAGCCTCCAGTTCAACGCAGCGTCTCCGCCAGCAGCTGCCCGGCTGGCTGGGGGCTGGCCTGGCCAAACACCGCCGCCAGCAGGCGGCCCTGGCTGCCGCTGAGCAGCAGGTCGGGCAGGCCGTAGTTCTGCACGGCGCGCAGCCCCGCCAGCGCGCCGCCTTCATCGGGATATTCGATCAGCAGCAGTTGGGCGGGTTTGCCGTCCAGGCTGTACTCGGCCAGCACGCCGCCGGTCTGCGGGCCAAGCCCGAGGATGTTTTTGCCGCCGAGCGGCAGCCATTCCAGGATGGCGGCTTCTTCATAAAAGTAGACCAGGTTGGCGCGGTTCGCCGCGGGCACGCGGCTGACCAGGGCCGGTTTCTCGCCCCCGCTGGGCAGCCTGGCCTGCTCGCCGCGCGCATATTCTTCCAGCAGCCCGGCCGGAGCTGGTCCGCTCGCGCGCAGGATCACGGTATAGCGCTCCTGCCAGAAACCGGCCAGGCGCGCGCCGTCGCTGCAGCCCTCGTTGCCCAGCCGGACCGGCCTGGCCTGGCACAGGCGCGTGAACAGGCCATAGGCCGAGGGCGGGTCAGGCAGCTGCCAGGTTTCCACGCTGAAGCGCAGCCCGTCCGCGCTCTGGACCTGCTGGACCTGGACCTGTTCGGCGCGGTAGGCGCGGTAGAGCGCGGGCGGCAGTCCGCCCAGCTCGGGCAGGTCCGCGGCGGCGTAGACGGTGTTCTGCTGCACGGCGAAGGATTGGGCAGGGCGGGCAGCGCAGCCCGCGGCCAGCAGCAGCGCCAGGGCTGCCAGGCAGGCCCGCAGCGCGCCGCGCCGCTCAGACATTGATTTCCTCCAGCTTGACGCTGCTCAAATCGAGCGCGCCCAGGCCCAGCGCCGCCGCGGCCTTGACGTAGGCGATGTCTTCACCCTTCAGACCGAAGAGGGTGGCGGCGTAGGCGTCGGCGCTGACCGGGTCGTGGCTGGCGATGACGGTGTCCGCCTGCTTGACGTCGTCCAGGCTGCCGCCGGTCGGGCCGTGGGCGACCAGGATGCGCACCGCGTCGACGATGGTCAGGCTGGGGCGGAACAGGCTGAGCAGGTCGGCGGCGCGCTGGCCGAGGCTGCTGTGCAGCTGGGGCGGGTTGGCGGCCAGGCCGAACAGGTTCTTGGCGCCCAGGCTGAGGCGGGCCAGCGAGTGGTGCTTGGCGATCGGCAGGTTGATCAGCACGTCCGCATCCAGCGCGTCGCGGTAGACCGGCCAGCTGCGGATGTCCACGCCGCGCGGGATGTCGGTTTTGACGAACTTGACCGGGCTCATGATGCTCATTTCGCCGCCGGCGGCCTTGACCGCCTCGGCGATGCCCGAGATGGCGTAGGCGCTCTCCGGCGTGCCGCCGAAGGGCATGTCCAGCACGCGCACGCGCTTGGCCCCGGCCTCCAGGCACAGCTTTGTCACCGCGGCCACCACCGCCGGGTTGGTGGTGGCGGCAAATTCGGCGCTGTGATAATCCACGCAGATGTTGGGCTTGAGGATCACCTCGCTGCCCGGTTTGACAAAGCGCTGCATCCCGCCCAGGGCCTTGAGGGCCGCGCGCACCAGGGCTTCGGGCTCCTGCCCGCGCGCCACAGCCAGGTGAGCCTGGCCCGCGGCGGGCGCGGCGGCGGGCGGGTCGGCTGGGGCGGCGGTTGAAGCGGGCGCGGCGCAGCCGCCGGCGGCCAGGGCCGCCCCCGCGCCCAACACAAGCGAAGCGCGCAGGAAGCCGCGCCGGTTGACGGTATTCATTTTATAAAGTCTCCTCGATCAGTTCGATGTTTTGCGGGTCATTCACCCCCAGGCCCAGTTGGGCCGCCTCGGCCAGATAGCTGCCCGCGCGCTGGCGGGCAAAGGCCGGGCTGCCGCCCTCGGCTTCGAGCAGGCTGGCGTAATGCTGCAGGCCAATCGTGTCGTGCGCGACCGGGTCGAAGCTCATCAAGAGCGAATCGCCGCGTTTGGCGCTGTTCCAGTTGAACAGGCAGGCCTCCAGCGCGTCGCCGATCACCAGGCGCGTTTTGGCGCGGATGGCCTCCAGCGCGTTCAGCTCGGCCATGCCGCGCGTCAGGCGCTCGCCGCTGTGCAGGCTGCCCGGGCTGTCGATGCTGCCGTAGTGGTTCTTGAGCGCGAAGGAAAACCCGGCCATGCCGTGCTGTTTGAGCAGGGGCAGGTTGATCAGCGCGTCGACCCCCAGCAGCAGCTCGCTGACCTGCATCTTGGCCCCCGCCACCGTCACCGGCCCGGCGTAGCGCCCGTTGCTGCCGGCGCAGCGCGCGCCCGGCCCGTCGCGGTTGAGCGTGTAGCCGGCCGCGCGCAGCTCGCTGTCCTGGCGGTCGAAGACCAGGATGTTTTCGGGCGGGATGCCGGCCGCCGCCAGGCGCGCGGTCAGCGCCTCGACCAGGGCGGGGTGGGTCCAGAAGCGCGACCCGGCGATGGTGTTAACCTTGATCGCGATGCGCTCGCCGGGCTTGAAGAGCGAGAGCCAGGCCTCCCCGGCCCCGTTCAGGCCGGTCAGGCGCGTGATGGCGTGGTCGAGCAGGCGGGCCAGCCCGGCCGGGGCCAGCTGGTCGCCCGCCCAGACGCCGGGCAGGTGGGCCTGCACCACGCGGCTGGGGCTGCCAGAGGCGGGCGCTTGCGTTGGGGCCGGGCGGGTGGCGGTGGCGGGCGGAGGGGTTGGGC
>Ga0172369_10009896_pt1 | contig 10464 bp, 5 predicted proteins | sample LakKiv25m_FD_114539 | JGI IMG/M metagenome (GOLD analysis project Ga0172369, IMG submission 114539) | Freshwater microbial communities from Kabuno Bay, South-Kivu, Congo - kab_022012_11.25m | ecosystem: Environmental > Aquatic > Freshwater > Lake | place: Democratic Republic of the Congo...
ATGCTTCGCGCGGGAAGGGCGCCGTGCCGCCCACCTCGAGCATCCATTCCCCATCTTCCGGCGCGATTACGCTGGTGAAGAAGTAGCGCGTGACAGGCCGTCCGCCGGGGATGGTCTCGCAGGGGAGGAATTCGTCGTCCACTCCGGTAAGGCCGCCGAACGATTTTCGCACCAGCTTCATCGCGGTCCAACTGCCGTGCTGCCGCGAAAAGGACTGCGCTTCCCAGCGAAACGGGCGGCCCGCCAGGTCGTAGGCTTTACCTGAATCGAATTCGCCGGCCAGTATCTCCTCAATGATCTCCCGCGGCTCATGCGCCTCCCCGAACGGCCCGAGCCGCCACCAGTAGGGACCGTGCGTATAGCGCACTAGCGGCCAGCCGGCATCGTCGAAATCTGGGAGGTGCCAGCCGGAAGCAATCCCGTCCTCTCCACCCTCCTCTTCATGGCAGCGGAATTGCCGCGCCTCCGGTCCGATCGTTTCTTCCGCGGGCGGGTAGCGGAAATCGCCCCAGCGGTTATCCAGCATGGGCTGCAGGCGAATAGTCCAGGCGCCGTCGAGGGCGATCTCCGCCGGCGGCGGCTCGACCTCAGCTTCCCCGGCATATTTGATCTCGCCTTGCTGCAGTTTGACGGTCTTGCGCCCACCGGTATCGCAAAGCCCATCGACCAGCAGGCGGCCTTCCTGCCGGCGGATATCGCGGATGTCATCGAGATCGTGCCCGGTCACCCGCGGCCTCTCCCGGCGCGGCGCCACCGCCAGGACGATGCCCTGATAAGCGGCCATCTCCAGGCTCACCGCCACCGCGCCGTCGATGATGTCGTAGTGGTAGACGGGGCGGGCTTCGCCGGTGAAGGGGTCCCATATCTCCGGCTCGCCCTCCGCGCGCACGGTTGCCGTCACCCGGCGATCTTGCGGTCGGGTGTTCACCAGCAGCACGATATCCATTCCGCCGGCCTTCCGGTGGCTGTAGAATATGCCCGGCTCGTCCACCGTCACCACCGGCGAGAGCGCCGCCGCAAGGGTAACCACCACTTGCTCCTCCCCGGCGAGAATGAAGAATGAATTCACGGCTGTGCCGCCGAAGATCTCTTCGACCAGGGAACGGATAACGGGGTCTTCCCGCCCGTGTTCCGGCGAGGCGTCCGGCAGGCGTTCGAACGCCAGCACGATCCCGCCCGCGGCGTGGAAGTCGCGGAGCTTTTCCAGCGTATCGCGGCGTATCGTGGTCAGCGGCGGCAGCACCACCGCCTGGAACTCGTGCCCGGCGATGGCCAGCCTGCCGTCGATCACCACCGCCTCGGAGAGGAAACTATCGTCGATGAAGTCGAAGTCGATGCCGCTCCGGTAGATGACCTTCGCCAGGCTCATCACCCTCTCGCTTGCTTCCCTTGCTGCTTCGCTGAAGTCCTCGCCGCCCGTCCACCCCGCGTGCATGGTCGTCAGCGGATAGAAGACGGCCACCTCCGCGGTGTGGGCGCCCTGGCTCATCAGGCAGCTCAGTCGGCGCAGCCAGCCGGTAAACGCGCTCCAGTATTGCCAGTAAGGCTGGCGGAAATGGATGGACGGCGGCACCCACTCGTACCAGCCGCCAAGCGTCGAATAAAGCGCGCCGTGACCGTTATAAAAATTGTGCCCGAAGGCATAATTGACCAGCGTCCACGCCAGGTTCTGCTGCTGCGTCGCGCCCCACCCCGATCCCCAATAGGCGCAGACGGCGCTCCGCTCGCGCCCGCCCAGGTGCGCGATGGAGCTGGCGAATTTTCCATCGATGAACTTCCGCTCCGCCGCGTCGGCGGGTTGCGGTCCTTCGTCCGGATCTTCGTTGCCGGTGACGTCGAAATGGCGCATCATGCGGAAGAAATCGCCGTAGTGGAAGGTCTGCAGCAGCGGGTTCTCCCGCCCCCAGGTGGCGATGGTGGCGTAGCGCATACCCCGTTCGTGCAGCCAGTCCGCGATGGGCCGGTAGAAGTTCTCATCCAGCAGCGAGACCATTACCTCGTAATAGTCACAGCGGATTTTATCGGTCAGCGCGCCGATGTCCACGAACAATCCGGCCAGGCAGGACAGCGGGTCGTAACCTTTCTCGCGCCGGAACCGGTCGAGCAGTGCGGGAGAAAAGAGGATATTGCCGCGCAGCACATACATCTCATCCGGCCCGTAGGCCTCCAGCGTATTGCCCAGCATATCGGGGAACCGCTCCGCGAAGGCGCCCAGGTGCACCTCGCACCAGCGGTCGGCGACGGTCCGGTCGAGGTAATTCAGATCGTCCGGCTGCGCGGTGATGGCGATCAATGTCCAGCCGGAGTCCGGGGCGGTCCAGCACAGCCGGTTGTTCGTCACGGCGTCATGCAGCGGCACTTGCGAGGCATAATCCACCCCGGCATCCGTCGTCCGGTAAGCCGCGGCATGGAGGATCTCCTCTTCGGCGGGAACTTCGATAACCGCGGTCGGGTCGGCGCTCTGCCGGTAGCAGACCAGGCGGTGTCCCATGAGCCGCGGATTCTCGCGGCGTTCGGCGCGCACTTTGTTCTGGAAGAATTCAAAGGCCGTCCAGTCGGACATCCACGCCTTCAATCCCAGCCGCTTATGCTCGCGCAGCGAGAAGGCGAAGAACTCCCACCACTCCGGCGTCCAATAGGCCGGATTGGAGCTGAGCGGCTCATTGTTCAGAAAACGGGGATAATACCATGTCCCGCGCACGCCGGCTGCCTTCAGCTCTTCGAGCTGCCGGCTCATCTTCTCGCGCGAAAGGTCGGCGGCCTCCCACCACCAGCAGTCGATCGGGCCGTATTCCGGCGGCGGGGTGTGAAAGGCCTGCCGCAGCCCCTCTTCGGTAAGAACAGGCTTTTTCTCATCGTTTTTCATACCTGTCTCCCTCGTTCAGAACGTCACCACCGGCATGTCCATCAGCCTGGCCAGTTGCGTCAATTCCCGGCGAATGTCGCCGCGCACTGTGATGGCGTGGTGGGGCACGCCGGCCTTCACCAGCAGCTCGGTGAACTCCTTGATGGGGCGCTCGATGCGCACCACGGCGTGCACGTCGTTGATCGGCAACGGCTCCCGGTCGAGGATCTCTCCGCCGGTGAGGAATAGCTTCCAGCCGTCCGCCTGCTGCACGAAATGGGCGATGGTGCACGGGCCGGGAGCGGGCGTGAAGAGCGTGCTGCACCCCGTCCCCTCCAGGCCCCACTGCTCGGCGGCCGGGGTGAGCCGGACCGCTCCCGCCTGCGCCTGGTCCGGATCGCCGAAGCCGTGGCCGAGCAGCATCCAGGCGTTCAACTCAACGTCGAACTCGCTCCACTCCAGGAAAAACGGCATATAGCCGGTCAGCGCGCGCATGATCTTCATCATGATGAGGCCGATCACGTCGCCTTCCGTGACGCCGGGGAATCCCTCCCGGTGCAGCTCCGCCAGTCCCAGGTAGGGGGTGGTTTTGAATTTCTTCTCGATGAAGTGCTGGCAGAGTAGCGCGATGCCGTCCAGCCGGAACCGCCCCACCAGCCGCCGCAGGGCGACCGCGACCCGTGCGGCAGCGAGCAGGTCGTCCTCCCCCACCCCGTCGATCGCGTAATCGTCCCGTGCGCGGGCGAGCAGGTCCTTCACGTCGGGATCGTCCGCCGGCGCCTGCTCGAAGGCGGCCGCCAGGTGGTCGAGCTGGATATTGATGACCTCCGGCCCCAGCGCGCCTTTCACGCTCGTCTTATCGTATTCGAAGTCGAACATGCCGCGAAAGACGTGGCCGATCACCCCGAAGGTCATCGTCTTCAGGCGCAGGTAGATCGACAGCACGTCGAGGTAGCGGTCGATGGCGCGGTACGCTTCGTCGTCATGGATGCTGCCGGCCACCGTTTCGATCCGCCGCGGGCCGTCCTTCATCTTGCGGAAGCCGCACACCAGTTGCACCAGCGCCATCAGGCCGCTGTTGCGCAGCACGCCGCAGTAATCATCCGCCGGGTCGATCTCCTGGCGCGACTGCGAAGCGAAGATCAGCAGCGGCACCCCCGGCAGGTGGGAGAGCAGTTGATGAACGTAGGCATCGGGAATGTAGGTGCGATAGGCGAGGATGAGCACGTCGATCTGCTCGGCGCGGAACAGGCGTCCCGCGGCATCGGCCCTGTCGATGGTATCGACCAGCCCGGAATCGACGATCTCGTGTTTCCGCGCCAGCCGGTCGCGCACGACGCGGGCATCCTCTTCGGCCATTCCCTTCAGCGCCGGGTACATGGGCCAGTATTCGAAAAAGCCGGTCGAGAGCAACCCGACCTTGAGCCGGCGGTCCGTATCCCCGCGTCCCGCCGACAGCAGGTCGCCGAACACCTCGCCTTCCTCCACTTCAAACGAGCGCGCGCCGTCTTCACTCATCGCCATCACCGCCTTTCAGTTTCGAGGTTAATTCGTCATGGGAGCGGTTGTTCCTGCCGTTACGGAGCTCTGACTGGCGGATGCGCAGGAAACGCAGATCCCCGCAGATCCCCGGTTTTCAGGAGAGATCGGCATGGTTCTGGGCAGTTAATAGTTAAGTAGGTTAATTTAATAGCAATAACCACGGACTGATTCGAGGACACCATACCGAATATCAGCTCGCTATATTGTGCAATTGCCAACTGAGCAATACAATTACTCCATGGGACGCATTGCGCGGGAAATGGCGCCGAATCTTCCGCGGCTCGCGACGCGGCGGAAGAAACGGCAGATGCCGGCCTTTTTTCAGGATGACGATTATCGACTCTACCTCGACCTTATGCCTTAAGATTAGGTGATTTATATGCATAGGAAAACAATCTTTATTATTTTGGTATGCTTAGCAATCGTTTTAAGTTGCTGCGCTATTATACGGTTGCCTAAGCAAGGTCATATCGGTTACTCTGCGGAAGCAAATGAAAGTCAGGAAAACTCTGCTACTGCCACATCAGTAGATAACGCACCGGATGATATTGAAATTAAGCAACGAGTTGATAAAGCATTTGCCGCAGTCAGGAACGGCGATTTCACTCTACTTGATGATTTGATAGCACATGCAGCGGAAGCGCTCCCCTATCTAAATCAATACACCGATGATCCGAATCCTTTGGTCAGGAGAGAAATCATTTCAATAGCAAGGCGCATAAACAGTGAAGAATCATTAAAATTGCTAAGTATATTATTAAACGATCGAGATAGTGCAGTTGCCAGTCGTTCCGCAATGATAATTTATGATAATTATACGAATGAAGCACTGGTAAAATATGGGGGCGATGAATTAAAAGTTCGTTTGATAGATAATATCCGGTATCATAAGAATATCGCATATGCGATAATTCTGCTTTCATGTTTTAAAGAGAATGAAGTGAATGAATTTTTAAAAGAGCAGCGAAATGAAAATAAATCACTTCTAACCAAATACCATATGCCTGATAAACCAATACCTATTTATGAATGTATTGATTTAACTTTGGCAATATTGAATGATAAAGATGCGATTGAGCGCACTCTTATTGTTTTGAAGGAAGGAAATCCAACCGACTTGTTATTTATATTGTATTCATTGAAATGTATTAATGAAGATCATGTAATTTTTAAAGATATAATTGAGTTACTACTTGATAAAAGAGATGCTAAACCGGGAGGACCAAGCGGCACGGGGTATATGATAAGAGTATGTGATGTCGCACTTGAGTCTCTGGTAAGTAAAACTGGTATCGTCATCGGATTAGATAAAGACAAATTCCAAGGTATCACGCGTTATTCCGATCAACAGTTGAAAGCAGTTTATGATGAATTGTTAACTCGGGCGGGGCGAATACCCCCTGATTCGCCCCGCCCGCAATGACCTTCTACTCCTATCCTTCGTCAAGGCAGGTTGCCGAGAAGGTCACCGTCATGTCCGACTGGTCTAAGACTGGTCGGAACCGTTATCATGTAATAAATCAGTACTGCCCCCCATGGCTGCGCAGCAGCGCGGTTATCCCGGCGTCGTTGCGCAGCAGTGCCAGTGCCAGCGGTGTCATTTCCGTGACGCTGCGCAGGTTGACCTTCGCGCCGAGACGCAACAGCAATTCCACCACCTCCCGGCAGCCCATGAAGACCGCCAGGTGTAGCGGAGTCATGCCGAAGACATCGATGCCGTCGATCTCGGCGCCATGTTCTATCAACTCTTCCACCAGGTCTTCGTGTCCCTGGGCGGCCGCCAGGTGCAGCGGCGCGCGCTCGAGATAATTATGTTCATTGACGTTCGCCCCGCCCACCAGCAGCAGCTTGATAACTTCCAGCCGGCCATCGCGAGCGGCAATATGCAGCGGCGCCATGCCGGCATCCGGCATTTCGATTTCCATTGGTCCAGCCACCAGATCCTCCCCTACGCGCCGATTTTGTCGTCCAATCCGGATTATCGTAAACCGCTCGCGCACCCGTAAAGGGATGCGGCTGCAAGAATCCGGGTTAACGATCTTCAGGTATAGTTTGTATTCCACAGGCGCTTTCGAATCTACCCAATCCTTTGCCTGGTTTGCCTGCTGTAACAACGGTTATTTTTCGTATTAATGTCTTGCCTGGGCAGGCTTTCCGGCAGGAAGGTCAGCCTGGCTGCCGAATACAGTTTTAGGCAGACGATTATCTGCTCTGCCGATATCAGGATGGAGGATATTCGAATGATTCGCATGCTATGCTTCCTCGCCTTCGCCCTGTGCGCGCTCTGCCGCGTGGCGGCCCAGCCGGAGCTGATCCCCATCACCATCCAGGACGAGGAGGATGTCCGGCAGTTGATCGACACGTTGACCGCGCCGAACATTATGGACGGCGCTCGCGTCAATGCCGCCAGGCGGCTAGCGCTGCTCAACCCGCCGGAGGCGCTGCCGGCATTGGTTCGCGCGCTGGACGATCCGGCGTTCGGCGCGCGCCAGTATGCCGCGCGGGCGCTGGGGCTGATCGGCGACCGCGCCGCGGCGCCGGCCCTCGTTGCGCACGCAACCGATCCGGACCGGGAGGCGCGCGTCGAGATAATTGTCGCTCTCGGGCGGCTGGCGGACCCCCGCGCAGTCGAGGCGCTGGCCGGCGCGCTGAACGATGCCGAAGACAACATCCGGCTGGCGGCGGCGACGGCGCTGGGGCGCATCCCCGGCCCGGCGTCGAGCGCGGCGCTGCGCGGCATCATCGCCGACGACGCGCACCCCGGGGCGGCGGTCGCGCTGCTTGCGCTGGGACGGCGGGGAGACCGGGCGGTGACATCGATCTGTGTGAAGCGCGCGGCGGCGGCGGATTTCAACGATCCCCTGACGGCGCAGGCGCTGGCCGAGACGGGCGATCCGGCGGCGATCGAGACGCTGGTCAAGTTGGGGAGCCACGAGAACGTCGATATCCGCCGCGCCGCCTGTTACGGTCTGGCCCATATCGGCGATGACGCGGCGGTCACGGCGCTTATCGATCTCTTCAAGGAACGCGCGCCGGGCATCCGTGACAATCGCGAAACCGACCAGGTTTGGGGGCCCGCCCTGCGCGCGCTGCCGCCCGCGATGGCGGACAGGTACCTGCGGCCCCTGTTGTTGGAGAGCAATGTTACGCTGCGCTCGCAGGCGGGGGAAGCTTTCGCCACCTGGTACGACGGCCCTTACGAAGTATTCGCGAAGCTGCATGCGCTGGACAGAGACAACTACTGGCCGCTGCTCCGCTGGTTGGAAATCCGCCAGCCGGATGCCTGCATCGAAACCCTGCGGACGAAAATAGATTTCGACACCGCCCGCCTGTTCTCCCGGCAGCGCGGCTGGCGCGACGGCACCGAGCTGGATGGAATTGCTCGCCCCTCCGCCGCCCTGGATTGCCTTCCTGATACCGACGCCGCAACGCGGTTGCTGGGTGAACGATCCCGAGGTGACGAAATTCTGCCTGAACAAGGAAAGCAGCATCATCCTGCAGCGTGAAATATGCAATACCGGCGACCACGCGGTAGCCGAATTCATACGGGAGAATATGCTGTCATCCACAGATATGGTCACCGTCGATTGGGGCGGGCAGGGATTGGGGAGAATCGGCGATCCGTGCGCCATCCCGGCCCTGCTGAAGGCGCTGGAGCGTCCGGAACGGCAGGCGCAAAACGGGGTTAAGATCGGGCTGGCCGGCTGCGCGGACGGGCGGCACCCGGAAAGCTACCAGGCGCTGCTCGACCACCTGACGGTGGAGAATTCGGTGGTGCGCCAGGGCGCCATCGTCGGGCTGGGCTCCTGCCGAGATGCCCGCGCCGTGCCGTCGCTCATCGTGGTGTTGAAGACGGACCCCGTACCGGAGGTGCGCGAATTCACGGCGCTGGCGCTGGGACTGATCGGCGACACCCGCGCCGTGGCGCCGCTCTGCGCGACGCTGCATGACGAAGTGGAATGGGCACGCAGCGCGGCGGCGTGGGCGCTGGGCGAGATCGGCGACGCGCGCGCCATACCTTTCCTGCGCGACGCGGCGCGTATCGACGCGAACAAGCGCTTCGTAGTGCGCGCGGCGCGCTCGCTTTACGTGCTGGGCGATAAAGACGCGGCGGAGACGCTGGCGGAGATGATCAACTCCGATGACATGAACAACCGGGTGGTAGCCTTCGCCGCGCTGCTGGAATGCGACGAGCAGCGCATCGCCGGCTCGCTGCTGGCCACCCTCGCGCAGAACCCGGACGCGCAGATCATCCGCGCCCTCGGGCGCCTGCGCGCCCCGCAGGCGGTCAATACGCTGATCGGCGTGCTGGACGAGCCGGAGTATACCTGGCAGGGCAATCAGCGCCGCGAAGCGGCGGCATGGGCGCTGGGGATGATCGCCGAAGGCCGGCAGGGAGATTGGGTGCGGGAAACCGCCGATGTCCTCCACCACTCCGCGCAAGCGGACGCCGAGCCGCAGGTGCGCGCCGCCGCCGGGCTGGCCTTCGCGCGCATGGGCGACCCGCGCGCCCTCGACCTGCTGGAGTGGATCATGCGCCGCTATGTGCCCGAGCGCAACGCCGCCATCCGCGCGCTATGGCGCTTTGCCGACGCGCGGGCCACCGCGCTGCTGGGCGAGGCGCTGGATGATGACGACCCGCTCGGCCAGGTGCTGGCCGCGCGCGGGCTGTACCTGCGCGAGGATCCGCGCGGGCGGGAAGCGCTGGCAACGCTGGCGACCACCGTCACCGAACCGGTGGCGAAACAGGTGGCCATCCGCTTTGCCGCCGACCTGCGCGACCCGGCGCTGGCGCCCCTTTTCATCCACCTGGCGCAAGCGCAGCACGAGGAGGCGTCGATCTTCATCGTGCTGGAGGCCATCGCCGCGCTGGGGAAAACCGCCACTCCGGAGTCCGAGCAGGCGCTGGTTGACCTGCTCGCTTCCCCCGCCTCCCGCGTCCGCGAAGCCGCCGCGCTGGCCTTGAAAGGCACGACCAGCCCGGCCGCCCTCGCCGTCCTTCGCGCACGGCTGGAGAATGAGGAGGCCAGCCGGGTGCGGACGGCGATGCAGGCGGTGGTAGGAGAACATTGATTTTTTCCGCCTGTAACGAATTCAACCGCCAAATCGTATAACCGATAATGTTATCCGGGGAGGTGGATGATGGATCATTGGCGCTGGCTGTTACTGCTCTGCCTGCCGCTGGCGTGGCTGCCGGCAATTGGAGCCGGCCATATAGCGGTTGCCGCAACATTCGCTATTCCCAGGCAGTATCAGGTGATGAAATTCGCGGCGAACGACGATGCCGTGTTTGCTTCAGTGCGGTATAGAGACCAGGAAGATGAGCAACCGAAGCCGGCGTTGGCGCGCTGGGATCCGGACGGTACGCTGCGCTGGCAAAAGGCGATGCCGGAGGCCTGTCAGCTTGCCCGCGCCGGAAACAAGCTGGCGCTGGCATATGACGATGGCACGCTCGATGCCCAGCGCGGATTCTTTACGCTGGATACGGAGACCGGGGCGATATTGACCGAGACGCCGCTGGATGGACGGCCAGGGTTCCTTTGCTATTATCCGCGGGAACGCCTGCTGGTCTTCATCATCTACCCGCAGCACCGCATGCAGACGCTGGATGGCGCGTGGATGGAGGTGCGCGCGTATACATTGGAGGGAGAAGAGGCCTGGCGCTGGAAGGCCGACACCACCGAGCTGGCGCCGTGCCGCATGGACGGCCGGTTGCTCATCGTCTGCTCCTCAGATGCCCGCAACCCCTTCCTCGCCCGCCTGGACCCGGCGACGGGGACGATGATCTGGCAGCGACGATGGGATCGCCAATCGGTCGAACAAAAGCTGGCAATTGCCAATCCTATCGCGTGCGCCCTCACCTCCTGGAGTAATGCCACCGGCCTGACGCGGCTGGACCCGGCGACCGGCGCCATGCAGATATTGATAACAGGTCAGCAGGCGCCGGTGCGTTATGCCAAGTATTGTACCGCCGCGGACCGCGTGTATGCAGCCATCACTTTGCAAGAAGATAAGGGCATCCTGCTGCAGGCTTTCGAACTACCCGGCGGCAAGTTGCTGTGGATGAATGAATGGTC
>Ga0172369_10009899_pt1 | contig 10461 bp, 15 predicted proteins | sample LakKiv25m_FD_114539 | JGI IMG/M metagenome (GOLD analysis project Ga0172369, IMG submission 114539) | Freshwater microbial communities from Kabuno Bay, South-Kivu, Congo - kab_022012_11.25m | ecosystem: Environmental > Aquatic > Freshwater > Lake | place: Democratic Republic of the Congo...
CCTGGCGTCGATCAAGGTAGAGACGATAGATGCGACAGAGTTTAAGCCACTGGCGGCGCGGCGGTGCACGGGCATGACGACAGAGGGCGCTTCACGCCGGGCAACCCATACGCCAGCTTGGGCGGCCGGCGGCGGGCGGAACGTCTGACGCCAGAGGCACGCCGGGCGATCGCACGCTTGGGCTTCCGGGCTATGTGTGCCAAGCACTTCGGCGGCGATAGCGCGGCGGCCGGCCGGGCCATTGCCCAGAAGGGCAACGGGCCGGACGCGATCTACTTCGGCCACACCTTCGCATGACCGAACAAGATGTTTTGCTGCTGATTCTGCTGGCGTTGGGTGTTTGGGCCGTGGCGCTCAGCGGCCGGCGCAGGTGATTCAGAGTTAGGCGGCTATCATGTCAGACATACCACTCCGCACGCCGGAACAGGCAGCCAAAACCGCCGAGCGCCACAACCGCAAACTGGCGCAACGGTTCCCGCTCTTGGCCGATCAACTCGACGTGATTGGCGCATGGACGCCGGAAAAGGTACTGGAAGACGAACGCCGATGGCGTGCCAAAATGGACGCATCAGACCGGCGAGCGCAGGAGCGTGGCGATATGTTGCGCACCCTCGTCGCGCAGCGATTGACAGATGAGGCTTTGTCCGATTTCGATGCCTATTTTCGGCGAGTGCTACCGCAGAATGGCGGATACTGGGCCGATTTTTGGTGGCAAAAGCTCAAGCTGTACTGGCCGGAAATGGCACAACAAAAATGCCCATGGGTGGACCAACACGATGCGTTCGCTAAACACGAATCAGTATGCCGCACGTGTGGCCGTCGCCTGCCAATGAACTGACCTTATGGTAAGTTCATGACGTGAAAAAACGCTGCCCCGCAGCGTGACCGGCTAACATCAGTTCCAGCCGACTCGCCTAGCTCAGCCGCGGCGAGTGACACGGTACAATCGACGAGCGGCTGAATATTACCGTTAGACCTCGGAGGACACCATGCAATATCACTTCAAGACAGAGAAAAACGGGGCGCTGTGGTTCGCCTACATCTGGCGAGAAGAAGACGACACAAGAATGGTACCGCCGCTCAAGGAGTTCCATTCGCAGAGTGATAACGACGAAAGCGTTTCTCGGCAGGCGGCGCGATGGATCGCGGCTCATGGCGTACGGGCCGGCGCAATCCGGCATTCACAAGACTGAAAAGCGACGCCGGGCACACCGCTCGAAGATGCGCGGCGCTGCTTCCGGGCGCGCTTTGGGGTGGAACCACAACACGTTACGACTGGCGTTGGGTGTTTGGGCCGTGGCGCTCGGCGGCCGGCGCATATGATTCAGGGTTAGCCTTCGATGCCTGCCCATCATCTCGGTGATGGGCAGGGATGGGCGGCCAACCCAATAGATAACCTGGTAACTACCAGATACCCGGCAGGGGCCGGGAGAAAGGGACACATGAAGCAACCTACGGAGTTTTCACGGGTCGTGGAGCGGAAACGCTACGATGTCAAAACGGCAACCCTGATTGCCAGTGATGCCTACTGGGATGGGCATAACTGGGAGCGGCACGGCCGCAACACGTTCTTGTATCGGACGCCGCGCGGGAATTACTTTCGGGTGCTGCTCACCCAGTGGCAAGGGGAACAAGACACCCTGGAGCCGCTGGAACTGGACGCGGCGATTGAGTTGTACGAGGGGCCGCTGACCGAACACGAAGTGGACTATGCGGCGGCCTTTCCGGGCGTGAAGGTCGAAGAAGCGTAGGCGGTGGGTTGGCTGCCCATGATCGGGCGGGCCGGCGCAATCCGGCATTCACAAGGGGGAACGATGTTGCAACTGTACGTCAAGAACACTTCCAATTGCGGAGGGCTGCCCCTCCAGACGTTTGACCTGGTGGGGCCGACCTGGTCGGGCGATTGCGTGACGATTCCCTTCGTGGCTGAGGGCGGCGACGATGGCGCGGGCGACGGGGCCGACGAAACGCTGATACCCTGCGAGGTGACGGGCTGGACGGACTTGTTCGGCGGGCGGCCGTGCGCGGCGCATGTGGCGTGGGCGCGCCGGCTGCCCCAGCCAACCGAAGCGGCGGAACTGGTCGCGGGCTGGCCGGACTGGCAGAGTCAGACCGGCATCCTCGTTTGGGGCGGCAATTCTGGTATCCGAGTGACCGGGCCGGGGGCGTATGAAGCAGGTTTCGGGATGCCGATATTGTGGTTGGAAGATCCGGAACTGCTGCCCGCAGACGTGCGCGCCGCGATCCAACCGGCCGACCAGGTAGAGGGGTGATCCGATGCCTAGCTATGTTTGTGACTTTTGCGGCTGGCAGAGTGAGGACCGGGCCGCAACCGTGGCCCATTTGCGCGATGCGCACCAGGTCAACGCGCCGGCCGATGTGGGCAGCATCGAGCAAGACGCCGGGCTGTTGATCCTGCGCGACCAGAACGGCGCAACCGCGCTTGACCTGAGCGCGGAAGTTTCCGCCCTGATTGCGGAGCTGGGCTTTCCGTTGACCGCGGCCGGCGCGTGCGGCGGGCGCGGGCAACCCACGGCGGCGGGTTACGAGCTGCGACCCGAAGCGGGCCAGGACTTCCCGCCGGAAGTGCAAGCCTGGCTCACGGCGCGCGGCTTCACCCGCGAGAAAGATCGCCGCGGCCCCTGCTACCGGCGGCCGTGGCCCATGCAAGGAGTGTGACCCGATGGAAGCGGTTTTCTGTTTGACCTGTGGCGCCGCGTTGCGGGCGGCCGGCTGGGACCCGGACCGGCCCCGGCCCTGGGTTGACTTACCCCCAACGGCGGCCGGCGACGGGCGAAATATCAGACGGGCTTCAGGCGGAAATCCAGCGCGCGTTAGGCAGATATTCAGCGCGCGACAGACAGCCGGCGGTGATTCGCCGGGCAGCGAGGGCGGCCATGACTGACAGAATCGGCGGCCAGGTCACGGCGTACAGTGTGGGCAAGCCCTACATCGCAGGGCGCACAAACTGGGGCGAGCATGTGGAGTACAACTTTCGGGGCGGCGGTCACGAGCTGCGCTTGTTCTATCCGAACATCACGAGCGCGGAGCTCGACGCGATCCGCGACGGGCCGGCCCGCTTTGCGTTTGCGACCGTCGGCGATGTGATCTTCTTCTGTTGGAAGTTTGGCGATCTGCCCTGGGCGGATAGCACGTTTTCGGCCTGGCTGGTCTCCGAAGATGAACGGCTCCCGCCGGCGGCCCCCAGCGATCCCGCGGAGCGGGCCTTGCTGACCGTGATCTGCGTGGAGGCGGATAGCGGCCTGGTCGCGGCGCTGCGCGTCCTGACCTTCTCGCCGGACTTCACGCGCCGGCTACAGCGCGCGATCCGTGACCAGCTCGGGCGGCCCTATCCGGGAGAAGATGCCTACATGCGCCAGATTGCCCGGATTTACACGGCCTACAACTCGGCCGAGATCGCCCAACGGCTGGCCGTGGCGACGTGCAAGGGCGGGGATTGACCGGCGGCGCGCGGTGCGAACATCTGAGCTATCGGTTTGCGCGTGACACTCTTTTGTGTTATACTCTCGCCTACATCGAGGGGCGCACTTGTCACGCGCGACCGGATTCCCGCCGGTCTTTGTCGTATCGGCCCAACGGCCGGCGGCTGGCGTTGCGCTCCACGCGATGGAGACGCCACACGCGCCGACCTGGGGATACCTGGGCGGCGCTTTTTGTTGCGCCGGGGCAGCGTGCGGAAGCTCGACCTTAAATTTTTGCGTTGTTAACGTCCGCGTGTTTGTGGAGATCGTGAAGCGGTGTTACAATGTGAGCAGTTGATTAACGAGAAAGCGCCTCTAGGCTCTTGGCGGGGCAGACGAGGCGCTTTCGAGAGTTTGGCCGCGGCGGGGCGGCGTTTAAGTTCCGCGCGTTGGAGGCGCGCTCACTGTGGTACAGAGTAATACAGATGTAACACTTTGTCAAATGGCAACATATGAGAGTCTAATAGACGGCCAGCGCGAGCGGGTAGCTTTGCGCGCTGGCCGTTTTTGTTTCCCAGACCTGAGAATGCAGAGAGGAACCCATGAGCGGACAGACGAAACGGAATGAAAAGACAACCTGGCTCACGCTGCGCATTTCGCGTGATGAGGCGGCAAGGATCGCCGAGCACGCGCGGGCGCGCGGCGTCAAAGCCTCTAAGGTGATCCGCGAGTGTTTGGCGCCGATTCTGAGCACGCCGGCGGTCAGCGAAGCGACCGCGCCGGCCAGGTGATCGGCGGCTTAAATGCGACCGCCCCTGGCAGGGGGCGGCGGCGGCGGGCCGTGCCCCGCTGCATCGAACGAGGTAAAGATGAGCGAAGCACAACAAGAGTATACCACCACCACGCGCGGCGCACAAGCCACCGGCCCCGACCTGGCCGGCCTCGACTATGCCGCGCTCGCGGCCGCGAATGTGGTCGCGATCCCCAGCGGCAACGGGAGCGGGCCGCATGATGAAGCCCCCGGGCCGGTTGCTGACCAGGTGACGCGCTTGACCTGGGGCGGCTGGCGCAAGGGACAAGCAATTTTGCGTCGCGGCAAGGTCAAGTATACTGTGACCCCTGATGGCCAGGCGCTTGAAGTGCGCGTGACGGCCGGCCAGGGCAAGGGGCGCGTTGATCTGACCCTTGACGCCCAAGCACCAAATACCGAAGACGCCGGCGCGGAGTTGGTAAGCCTTGGGTTGACGCTGGGAGACGCGCGGGCAGACCTGGCAGAGATGGTCCCTATGCTGGCCGCGCATCCCCAACCGGCCAAGACACTAACCCCGCGCAAGGCGCAAAACCTGGCAGACTTTGCGCCCTGGGTTAATGACCAGCTCGGTGACAAATACGGGCGCAACGTCAAGGACGTTGTAGCTTACGAGATACGGGCCTGGCTTTTGCGTGAAGGACGGTTACTCTTCGACTTAGGCCAGGAAACCCCTTACCTACTGACCGATGATGGCCGCGCTTTGCCCCTGGATGACAAAGGCTTGGCTCTGCGGTCTACTTTGGCCGAAACCGGGATTAACCCCACTGAGGCGGCCTTTTCGTGGTTACTGGCTGACTTGCAGACCGCGGCTTTCCGCGAGGGGCGCAAGATGCGACTGGCGCGTTGGACCCTGGCGCAAGCTCCCAGCGTGCTTGTTTCCTGTGGGCCTACGGGTTACGTCCGCGCCGAACCAGGCGGCCGGCTGACCCTCCACCGCAACGGCGATAACGACATTTTCTTTGCCGCGGACGCCAGTCTTCCGGCCTGGGACCCGACGGCAAAGCCCGTTGACCCCCTCTCCCTGGCTGCATTCTCCCCAACCCTGACCGCGCCCTTTGAGGCTCCCAACTATACGCCGGCAGAGCAACGGCGCTTGTTATCGGCCTGGCTCCCCGCGTTGCTGGCCGGCGTGCGGCCTCTCCCCTTGCTGGCCGCACTGGGCAGCAAGGGCGGCGGGAAGTCAACCCTGGGCCGGGCGATCCTCATAACCTGGCTTGGGCCGGACGCCGACCTGACCCCACTTTCCGAAGATGACCGCGACTTTTGGGCCTTGGCGGCCGGCCGGCCTTTGTTTGGGCTCGATAACGTGGATGCAACCCCGGCCAAGTGGCTACCTGACGCGCTGGCCGTGGCTGTGACCGGAGGCAGTAAGCAGGGGCGCGAGTACTTCACCACCGGCGAAATCAGCGATCGGCCCATAAAAGCCGCGGTCATTGTCACTTCTCGGACGGCCGTCTTTGCCCGCGCGGACGTAGCAGAGCGAACCTTGCCCATGCTGACCGGGGAATTGACAGACGAAGCGCGCGCGGGTGACAACGATCTGAAAGGCCAAGTTGCAAAAAACCGGGACGGCATTTTGGTTTACTTGGCTCAAGCGGCCGCTAACCTGCTGAGCTGGCGCGATCGCGCGCCGGCCGGCTTACCGCACCGCTTTGTTGACTTTGCCCGGCTGGTGTGGGCGTGGTGCGCGGCAACCGGCCAGGAAGCGGCGGCAGTGCCCTGTCTCAAAGCCTGGGCCGCGGCCCAAGGGCTGGCCGTGGGGGATGCCGACCCTCTCTTGGCCGCGATCTTGGAGTTTGGGCCAAGTTTGGATCCCTTACAGCTCGGACGCGTGCCCCCGGCAACCCTAATCAGCAACTTGTCACATGCCGGCGCTTCGATTCCATTTCTCGGAGGAAGTAAAGCTATTGCTCGCGCGTTGCGTGAACTGCGCGGCAATTTGGCCCTGGCCGGCTGGCAGCTCAAAGAAGATGTTTCCGGCGGCCGGTTGCTTTTTACCTTGACGCACAATGCTTGACGCGGGAAACGCGGGAAACGCGGGGTCTCTATATCCTTTGTTGGCCGTGAAAATATGTTTTTATAAAACTACGTGTGTAGGGAATAGAGTTAGAAAAGACCGCGTTTCCCGCGTTTCCCGCGATGAGGGGGCCTGATGATCCTGAACGGAGAGAGCGTAGATACTGAGCGGCTCAAGCAAGGGGTTGATCTGCGCGAGCTGGCTGGCCGGCTGGTCGCGCTGCGCAAGGAAAGTACCGCGGAGCTTTCCGGGGCGTGCCCGAAGTGCGGCGGGGGTGATCGGTTTCACGTCAAAGCGGACATGTTCTTTTGTCGGCAATGCTACCCGCTCGAGAACGGCAAACCCCATGACGCAATCGAGTTTGTGACCTGGGCGGGCTTGGCCCATGACTTCCGGGGCGCGGTTGACTACCTGGGCGGGCGGATGATCCCCGCGCCGGCAGCGATCCACCGGCAACCTGTGACGCCCGCGCCCAAGACGCCGGCCTGGAAAGCCCCCGCTTGGCAGGACGCCGCGCGGCACGAGCTGGCCGCGGCCGTGGCTCGGTTGGCCTCTCCCGCCGGCGATCCGGGCGCGGCGTATCTGCAGGCGCGCGGGTTGACGCCTGAGACCTGGCAAGCCTGGGGTTTGGGTTTCGGTGATGCCTGGGACGGCAAGCTCCAAAAGCGCCGGCCGGCGATCCTGCTTCCCTGGCAGCGCGACCAGGTGACCGCGCTCAAGTATCGCTTTACCGACCAGGTAGCAGACGGTTTGCGTTACACGAGCAAAGGCGGCTCGGCGTGTATCGCCTTCGGTTTGCAGATGGCCGGGCAGCACTGGTCAACCCTGTGGCTGATCGAGGGCGAGCTAAACGCCCTCTCCCTGTGGCAGGCGCTGCGCGCGGAGTACATCGTCAACTTCGATGTGGTCAGTTTCGGGGGCGAGGGCAAGGCGGCGCATGTTGACCCGGCGGTCAAAGCCTGGGCCGGCCGCTATCAGCAGGTGATCGTATGGGCCGATGAACCGGACAAGGCGCTGGCCGCGATGCAATCTCTACCCGGAACCTATGGGATTTTTGGCCTGAGATCGCCGGTTGTGGACGGCCGCAAACTGGACGCGAACGCGCTGCTGGCCGAACCGGGCGCGCTGGCCCGCTTTGCCCTGGCCGCGTGGGACCGCTTCGACAAAGACCTGGTCTATATCCAGCGGTTACAAGACGCCCTGGCGCGCCTGGACGCGGCGACCGATGGCCCCCAATGAGATCCCGCGGCCCCTGGCCGATTGCGGTTTGCAGTTTGGGCAGACCGTTGACGCGGCCGTGTACACCCTGGAGGAGTTGGACCCGGTCTTATGGCGCCGACTGGCCGAGTTGACCGCGGCGAACCTGGCCGGCGGTTTGTCTTACGAGGCATGGCGGGCCGCGGTCGGTGCGATCCTGAGTCAAACCGCGTTCGGGGTGTAGCTCGGCAAGGTGCGGTCAAACTGAGGTCAAGCTGCGGCCAGGCGGCGGCGAACTGACCGGGGGCGGGTCAAATCTCTATGTCTTTCGTGCCGTGACCGTGTGGGCAGGCTTGCGCACACGTCCGCGAAATAGGGGATTTTGGGGGGCGCGGGGGCGGCGGCCAACCGGGCCGGGACAGCGGGGCGGGCCTGGCCCAACCGGGGCGGCAACTGGCCGCGTTCTGGCTGGCAACTGGGCGCCAACCAGGTTACAACATGAGAGGACAAGCAGGGCATGGGGCAAGACTTTGTGAACCGGACTTACCAGCTCCGACCGGAACTGGCGCAACGCGTCAAGGACGTCGCGACGCGGCTCTCGGTGTGGGATAGCGACCTGGTCGCGGCGGCGCTCTCGCGTGCGCTTGACGATCTGGAAGCGGGGCGCTGGCAGCCCGCGCGCCGGCCGGCGTGGTTTGCGCTTGAGGATCCCGGGGCGGCGCGCGCATGACCGCGACCTGGCAGACCTTCGGGCAAGATCGCCGGGGCTGGCTCATTGAGTTGACCGTGACGGCCGCGGACGCCGGCGCACTGTGGGCCGCAGTTGACCAGGTTGTGGGGCAGCTCGAGACGCGCGGCTATACCCCGGTTGACCCCTACGCGGCGCCGATTGCGGCGCGCGTCGCGGCGAACCTGGCCGGCCAGCTTCCGCCCGCCCCCGCCCTGGGCAGCAAGCCCCCGCCGCGCGGCGGGCAGCGGGCGTTACTTCCGGCGCGCGAGGGGTGACTTTGCGGCGAGCTTGGGGTGATCTTACCCCCGCTTGCGGTTTCGGCGGCGCAAATAATCGCGTGGATTTTGCGCCGCGGCGGATGATAGCAGGACGGTAACAGGATGCAAGCAGTGGACTTCCTGACCCTGTGGCGCAACCTGGCCCCCGGCGATCTGCCCGGCCCGGTTGCGGAGTATCGCTTTCACCCGGTCCGACGTTGGCGCTTCGACTGGGCCTGGCCGGCCGCGGCGCGCGGCGGGGTTGCGGTAGAGATTGACGGCGGCCAGTGGGCGGCGGGCGGCGGGCGGCATAACACCGACCCGGACCGGGAAAAGCTGAATACGGCCGCGGCGCTGGGCTGGCGCGTGCTGCGCTTCTCCCATGCGGCGCTCGTGGCTGACCCGGCCGGTTGCATCGAGCTGGCCGCGGCCGCGTTGATCCTGGGTGACGGGGCCGGCCTGGGGGGTGATCCGGGCGGCTTCCGGGCGGCTTCCGGGCAGCTTCCGGGCGGTCAAGATGACGCCGGCGGGGGCGGGCGGTTGGCTTCCGACTGTGGAAACCATGACGCCGGCGGGGGCGATCTGCGCGGCGTCCATGACCTGGCTGAGGTGGTCGCGACGGTTGACCATGACCTGGCTGAGGTGGTCGCGACGGTTGACCATGACTTGGCTGAGGTGGTCGCGACGGTTGACCATAGCATGGCTGAGCTGCGCGGCGTCCATAGCCTGGCTGAGGTGGGACGCGAGTTGCGCGGTGATCCGGGCGGCAACGCGGACGCCGGCGGCGATCCCGCCCCCGCGGCCGCGGCGGTCAAGCTCCAACGCGGGGCAACGGTCAAGCTCCAACGGCGGCCTGGTTTGCAACTGGCCCGGTCGCAACCCGTCAAGCTCGCGCGGCGCGGGGGCGATCTGCTCGGCCCGACGGCGGCCTGACCATGCGGCCGCGCGTCTATGCAACCCCAGCGGCACGCCAGGCGGCCTACAGAGCACGCCAACGGGCGGCGCCGGGGCCAAACGTAACGCCAAACGTAACGCTTCCGGCGCTGCGTTTGCACTGGCAGGACGCGCACGCCCGACTTTACGAGGGCGACGCGCGTAACCTGGACGCCTTCGAAGCGGGCAGCGTGGGCCTCGTGATGACTTCCCCGCCCTACTGGAACGCGCGGCGGGAGTATGCGAGCTGGCCCACGTATGCGGCTTACCTTGACGACATGGCGGCGGTGTGGCGAGAGTGCTATCGCGTGCTCGGCGCGGGCGGGCGGATTGCGGTCAACGTGCCCGATGGTTACGGCCGACCGGGCAGCGGCGGCTATCTGCCCCTTGGCGATGATACGGCGCGCGCCTTGCAGACGGCCGGCTTCACTCTGCGCGGCGTGGTGATCTGGTATAAAGGCGGGGCCGTGGCGCGCAATAGCACGGCCTGGGGCAGTTGGCAGAGCGCAAGCAACCCCAGCTTGCGCGACTGTTACGAGGTGCTCGTGATCGCCCACAAGGGCAGCCCGCGGCGGCCCGGCCCGGCGGCGATTGACCGGGAGACCTTCCTGGCTGCGACGGTCAGTGTTTGGGAGATCCAACCGGCCCGGTCGCGCTGGCATCCCGCGCCCTTCCCCGCGGAGCTGGCCCGGCGGGTGATCGAGCTTTACAGCTTCCCCGGCGATCTGGTCTTAGACCCCTTCGCGGGCACGGCGACCACGGTATGGGCCGCGGCCGCGGCGGGCCGGCTGGGTGTGGGGGTTGATCTGAGCGCGGCTTATCTGGCGCGCGCCGTGGCTGAGCGGCCCGTGTAGCGGTTTGCGGGGCACGCCATAACCCCGGCAAGGGGCGGCAACCGGGCGTAAACCGGAAGCAATCCGTAGGCAATCCGACCATGCGCGGCGGGGCAAGGGGTAGACAATTTCCGGTAAATTTCCGGGGGGGGGGGGGGGGGGGTGGGGGAAGGGGGCATTACCGCGCGGGGGGGGGGATGGGGGGAGGTTGGCCAGGGGTTCCCGGGCGGGGGCGGGGGGGCCGGGGTTTTGCGTGGACCC
>Ga0172369_10009900_pt1 | contig 10461 bp, 10 predicted proteins | sample LakKiv25m_FD_114539 | JGI IMG/M metagenome (GOLD analysis project Ga0172369, IMG submission 114539) | Freshwater microbial communities from Kabuno Bay, South-Kivu, Congo - kab_022012_11.25m | ecosystem: Environmental > Aquatic > Freshwater > Lake | place: Democratic Republic of the Congo...
ATACGGTCGACCTGAGTCAAACCTGCTGGGTGTTGGGGATTCGGCCTGCCAGTGGCGCGGCGGTGGAAGCGAAACCGCGCTACAAGGCCGATCCCGCCCCGGCCACGCTCGTCGACGCCAGCGGGGGTGTGGCGCGGCTGCGGTTCGATCGTCCGCAGCGGGCGCTTACCCCCGGGCAGGCGATGGCCATCTACTCCGGCGATGAAGTCCTCGGCGGCGGCACGATCGACCGCGTCTGCAACCGACCAGAGCCGCGAGCCTAGGGCAGGGCGGCTATTCGAACTTCCCGTGCCGCCCGGCGCCCTGCGCGAAGCGCGTCGCGCCCTCCCGCGTTTCGCCCGAGAGTATGACTTCGCGCCCGCGCTGGAATTCGTTCTGGAGCGCTCCGTCCAGGTCCATCGACCACTGCTCGTATGCCGAGAGCCGGTCCGAGCGCATGCAGCGCTGCGGGAACTTCGCCAGGTCCTTGGCGAGTGCCACCGCCGCGGCCAGCGCCGTCCCCGGCTCCACCAGCCGGTTCGCCAGCCCCATGCGCAGCGCTTCGTCCCCGGAGACGCCCCGGCCCGTGAGGATCATGTCCATGGCGTTGCTGTGGCCGATGAGCCGCGGCAGCCGGATCGTCCCGCCATCGACCAGGGGCACGCCCCAGCGCCGGCAGTAGACGCCGAAGACCGCATTGGTGGCAGCCACGCGCAGGTCACACCAGAGTGCCAGCTCCAGGCCGCCGGCCACGGCATGACCTTCGACCGCGGCGATGACGGGTTTGCCGAGCAACATGCGGGACGGACCCATCGGACCGTCACCGGTTTCGGCAGTCCGGTTGCCCTGCGCCTCCGCGACCGCTTTCAGATCGGTGCCCGCGCAGAACGCGCCGTCGGCTCCTGTGAGCACCGCGACCGCGAGGGCGTCGTCAGCATCGAAGCGCCGGAAAGCGGCTGCAAGCGCTTCCGCAGCCGGCCGGTCGACGGCGTTGCGCACTTCGGGCCGGTCGATGGTCACGACGGCCACGGGGCCATCGGTCTCGTAACGGACGGTCTGCTTGTCCATCGTGCACCTGTCTCTTGAGAGTGGCGCCATTCTACCGCCGCCGTTTTGCCCCGGAGCCTACCCCAGCGGAGGGAGTCCCTGTTCGAGGGTCGCCACGGGCGCAAAGAGATCGCCGCGAGACTGCACCCGTTCGATCACCGCGCCCGCTTCGAAGACGAGGGCATCACCTTCTCCCGACTCTGCTACTCGTGCCACTTCGTCCCACGAAACCGGGGTGGACGCCGTCGGCTGTGGCCGCGCCCGGAGTGAATAGACGGCTACGGTTGTCTTGTGCTCGCTGTTCTGGCTCCAATCGATGAGCACCTTCCCGGCGCGCAGGTCTTTGCGCATGTTCGAAACCACAGCTGCCCGGTGCTGCTGGCTCAGCAATTCGGCGACCGCTTTGGCGAACGGCTTGGTCTGTTCGTAGGTGACCGGGGTGTTCAGCGGCAGGTAGACCTGCATGCCTTTCGCGCCCGACGTCTTGGCGAAGGCCTGGAGCCCGAGGGGTTCCAGCAACTCACGCAGCCAGAGGGCAACGTGGCAGCACTCGACGATCCCGGCTGGCGGCCCAGGATCGAGGTCGAATGCTACGCAGGTTGGCCGAGATGGGTCCGCCGCCAGCGCGAGTGAGGGGTGCAGTTCCAGCGTCGCCAGGTTCGCCAGCCAGGTGAGCGTCGGCAGGTCGTCACACAGGCAGAACGGGATCTCACGCTTCGAGCTATCGCTCCACAACCGCGCGACCCTCATCCAATCCGGGCGGAACGCCGGGCAGGCCTTCTCGTAGAAGAATTCGCCCTCGACGCCGTTCGGGTAGCGCTTGAGCGTGAGCGCCCGGCCTCGGAGGTGGGGTAGGAGGGCCGGGCCGATGCGCATGTAGTAGTCGATAACCTGGGCCTTGGTGAAGCCTGTAGCCGGGTAGAGCACCTTGTCCAGGTTGGAGAGGCTGAGCCGTTTGCCTTCCACAACAGCTTCGACGGCTTGGCCGCTCATGCTTCCGCCGCCTCCTCGCGCACCACCTCGCGAGGATCCTTGTCCGGGCGAAACCCTTTGAACGACGGGTGGCGGACGCTCCCACCGCTGGTCCACTCCGCGAAGGCAACTTCTGCGACCAACCGCGGCTCAACGAAGCGCGCATTGGGCGGGACATCCCCTTCGTCGAACGGCGACCGCTCGCGTGCCAGCGCCCGAAGCTGCGCGGCGAGCTTCACCAGGAATGCGTCGGTGAAGCCGGTGCCCACCTTGCCGGCGTAGACGAAGCGCTGCGGACCGCCCGGCTCGTCCCGCCCGCGGTCGTAGCAGCCCAGCAGGAGGGCGCCGATTGTCGAAGCGCGCGCCCCTTCTCCCGGAGTCCAACCGCCAACCACCAACTCCTGGCTGCGGGTGGCCTTGATCTTCAGCCAGGCCGGAGTGCGCTTGCCGGACAGGTACTGGCTGTCGAGCCGCTTGGCGACGAGCCCCTCCAGTCCCTGCGACCGAACGACATCCAGCAGCGCGTGGCCGTCGCCCAGATGGTAGGCGGGCGTGGCCCAGGCGGGACCCGCAAGCTCCAGTGCCTCCAGCAGCCGCCGCCGTTCTCGATAGGTGAGCCCCATGGTGGTGTGACCGTTGAGGTAGAGCAGATCGAAGACCTGGTAGGTCGCCGGCGTGTCCTTCGCCCGGCGCCGTACCTGGGCGTCGCTGGTCAGCCCGAGCCGGTTCTGCAACCGCTCGAAGCTCGGCCGGCCCTGGGCGTCGAGGGCGACGATTTCACCATCCAGCACGGCCTCCACCGATCCCAGCGTCGCGCCCAGCCGCGTCACCTCCGGGAACTGCTTTGTCAGCTCTAGCAGATTGCGGCTCTCGAGCCGGCAGCGCCCGCCTTCGACATACGCAATTGCGCGAACACCGTCCCACTTGAGCTCGAAGGCATACTCGTCCTCGTTCCGGGGCAGGCCCGACAGCTTCGCCAGCATGGGCGCGAGCCGCCGGGGCATCGGCTCCCGCGCAGCGTCCTGGGGCGGATCCATGCGGTGGATCATCCAGTTCTTGCCATCGGTCCGGAACAGGACGTACTTCCCCTGAACGCGATCCCCATGCAGGACGACCATGACTTCGTCCTCCCGGAACTTCTCGCACTCGTAGGTGCCGTGGTCCCAGATGGTCACATCGCCGGCGCCGTACTCCCCCTCCGGGATCGTGCCTTCGAAGCCGCCGTATTCGAGCGGATGGTCTTCGACATGCACCGCCCGGTGGTTGGTCTTCGGGTCGGCCGGGATGCCCTTCGGCACCGCCCACGAGACAAGGACACCAGCGCGTTCGAGCCGGAAGTCCCAGTGCAGCGCCGTGGCGTGATGTTCCTGGACGACGAAGCGGGGCGCTTCATCCCTCTCCGGCTCCGGTCCCCCGGCCGGTTCCGGTGTGCGCGCGAAATCGCGCTTCTCCTTGTACGTCGCGAGCGGTTCTGCGTCGGTCACGCCTTCCATTGTGCCGGAGGCGGGAGGCGCGCCGGTAGTGTGCGAGACGGTTCAACGCGCGCGACCGAGCCATCGGCTTGACAGGTGCAGTACCGTGGACAGACTACAACAGAAATACCTGCTGTAAGTTTTCAAACAGGTGAACGCGCATGCCCGCCAACATCGTCCAGGTCTCATCCCCCGCTGCACTACTGGGCCACCAGATGCAGGCGATGCACAACTACCTGGAAGCAGCGATCGGTGACTGCACGCCGGGCATGCTCGGCAACCGTCTGCCCGGCGCCACCATCAACTCCGTCGGCGCGATCTATGCCCACACGATCTTTGGTGAGGACGGCATCCTGAACGGCCTCGTGCGCGGCGCCTCTCCGGTCTACTACGCCCAGGGTTGGGCACAGAAGATCGGCATCGACATGCCCCAGGGTGGGCTCGAACCCAATTGGGACGTCAGTTTCGACCTCGGCCTCTTCCGCGAGTACGCGGCAGCCGTCTACCGTGCTTCCGACGAGTTCATCGCGAACGCAACCGACGCCGACTTCACCCGTATCGTCGAGCCGGGTTTCATCCCTCCACTGGCAGTCTCAGCGCTCATCGCCGACGTGCTCGTGTGGCACGTGGCCACGCACCAGGGCGAAATCTCGGCGCTCAAAGGTGTCCAGGGCGTTAATGGGCTCGCCGCGCCGCATTGACCATCCGGACTGCGGGACCGTTTCCGAACCACGCGCATGGCAGCCCGGCGAGGTGCGCCGCGTCGCGCCGGGCTCGCCCACGCGCGTCGCGAGAACGGCCTGATCTTGGAAGTCGCGAGAACGGCCTGATCTTGGAAGAAGGGGAACTCGGCGGGACACCCCGGCTCAACCCGGCCCGTAGCCTCGTAGACCTTCCGGCCGACCACGACGTGGGCGGCAGCCGTGTGGATGTCCCGGGGCCAGGTACTCCAGCGAGCACAGGTGCCGCCGTCTGAGCGCCTCTCGGCCAGGTTGACCGGGACGCGGCTGCCCCTAACGTATGACTGGCCTCGGAACGCCATCTGAAACGGTCCGCGGCAGCCGACGAATCCCCCTGGAGAGTTCCCATGAGAGAAGCCTGGATCATCGATGGTCTCCGATCGCCCCGCGGGGGCGGCAAGCCAGGCATCGGCAAACTGACCGGTATTCACCCCCAGCGGATCCTGGCCCAGGTCCTGAATGCCCTTCAGGAACGCGCCGGCTTTGATCCCGCAGACGTCGAAGACGTGATCATGGGGAACGGCTCGGGGGTGGGCGACCACGCCATGGACATCGCCCGCATGGCGGCTCTCGATGCCGGCTGGCCAGTCACCGTGCCGGGCGTCACCCTGCATCGCTTCTGCGGTTCCGGTCAGCAGGCCGTGAGCTTTGGCGCGATGAGCGTGATGTCCGGCCAGCAAGACCTTGTCGTCGCCGGCGGCATCGAGTGCATGTCGAACACCGCCCCCCTCAGCGTCGACGGCTTCACCGCGAACAATGCCCACCTCTACGAACAGTACCCGCTCGTTCCCCAGGGCATCTCGGCGGACCTGATCGCCACAATCGAGGGTTTCTCTCGGACCGACACTGATACCTACGCCGTCCAGAGCCAGGCTCGAACCGCAACAGCGGTAGCCGAGGGACGCTTCAACCGCAGCCTCGTCGCCATCCACCACGACGACGGCACGCTTGCCCTCGACCACGACGAGCATCCGCGTCCGGGCACGACCATTGAGTCGCTGGCAGGCCTGAACCCGTCCTTCGCGAAGATGGGCGCAATGAGCCCCCGGAACGACACGCGCAGCTTCGACCAGATCTGCAAGGATGTGTACCCGCAGATTGACCATGTCGAGCATGTGCATCATGGCGGGAACTCATCGGGGGTGGTGGACGGCGCGAGTGCCGTTCTCCTCGCATCTCCCGAGTATGCGCAGTCTCATGGGCTCAAGCCCCGCGCCCGGGTCGTGATGACCGCAACCGCCGGGGCGGAACCGGTGATCATGCTCACAGCGCCGGCGCCCGCGGCGAACCTCTGCCTCAAGAAGGCTGGCATGCGGAAAGAGGACATCGATCTCTATGAGGTCAACGAGGCCTTCGCGTCCGTCATACTGAAGTTCCTGCGCGACTTCGACATCGATGACTCAGCTCTCAACGTCAACGGCGGTGCGATTGCCCTTGGCCATCCCATCGGCGCGACCGGCGGGATGCTCATCCAGACTGCCCTGGACGAACTGGAGCGCCGCAACAAGTCGACGGCGCTCATCGCGATGTGCACCGGAGGCGGCATGGCCACGGCGACCATCATCGAACGGCTCTGAGGCCGGTCCGGTCGGGAAGCGAAGCGTCCTTCGCGAGTGTCCTGACCGGGGGACGCCGCACTTGGATTGCGCCCGGATCGGTCGACCGGCGCCCGGCCGCGTGGCGGATGACCGACCCCTCCCGTTACGCTGAACCCGTGGTGGCGACCATCTCCTGGCAGCGCTTCTTTCTGCCGCTGCGGTCCCCCTTCGGGGCGGCACACGGGCGGTTGGCCGAACGCGAAGGCCTTCTTGTTCGAATTGCGACGCCGGGCGGAGAGTCGGGGCTCGGCGAAGCATCGCCCTTGCCGTCCTTTGCCGGCGGCAGCGCCACCGAAGCCGCACAGGCACTCAGGGCCATTGCGGAACAGGCGCGGGGCCGGCCTCTCGAGGAACTCTGGCAGGTGCAGTTCCGCCCTGGAGGCTGCTCGCAGGGATCGGCCGCGGCCGCGCTCTGCGGTTTCGAGACGGCAGTTGCGACCGCCCTGGCCGCGCGCGCGGGTCAGCCCCTTTGCCGTTGGCTGGCGGCACAGACCGGTGCAGAGCTGCCGCAGGGGGCGATCGCCATCCCGGTGAATGCGGTCATCGACGCGTCTGAACCTGCTGTCGCCGCAGCCCACGCCGCGCGTGCTGTCGCGGCTGGCTACACCACACTCAAGGTGAAGGTCGGGCTCGACCTCGTCTCCGATGTTGCGCGCGTTACGTCCATCCGGGAGGCAGTCGGGCAGGCTGTGGTCCTGCGGATAGACGCCAACGGCGCCTGGAGCGATCGCGCGGTCGCCCTCGCCGCGCTCGAAAGGCTGGCGGCTCTTGGCATCAGCCTCTGTGAACAGCCGCTCGCACCGGCCGCGGGGCACCAACGCATGGGCGAGCTGGCGCGCCAGTCTCCGATCCCGCTGGCGATCGACGAGGGATGCCGCTCCGTCGGCGATCTCCGGGAGGCCGTCCGCTGGCGTGCTGCCGATACAGTGATCGTGAAGCCGATGGTTACGGGGCTCCGTGAGGCGATGGCGATCCTTGCTCTCGCCCGTACCGAGGGCCTGGAGACGATCGTCACTACGACCTTCGATTCCGGCGTGGGGACGATGCTCGCCGCCCATCTCGCGGCGCTCCTGCCCGAGCTGCGGCCGGCCTGCGGCCTCTCCACCCTGGAGTACCTCGAACGTGATATCGTCGCCGGCGTGCCGCCGATCCAGTTGGGGCTGCTTCGCATTCCCGATGAGTGTGGCCTGGGCGTGACCGTTGACGAATCTGCCCTCGCACAGGTTGCTGCGGGACCCCAATGCGAGGCGCCACTGTGAGCGTCCCGGCGCCCGACTGGCTGGCCCACCGCGCGGCGACGCTGCCGCAACACGCCGCTGCCTACTTTGACGGTGAGCGGGTGAGCTACGCCGACCTTGACCGCCGCGCGACGCGTCTCGCGAAGGCGCTGGTCTTCGGCGGCATCGAGCCAGGGGACCGTGTGGCGGTCCTTGCCCAAAATTCGCCGGAGTTCGTCGAAGCGGCCCACGCGGTTCCACGGGCCGGCGGCATTTTCGTCCCGCTCAATTGCAGGCTCACCCCCGATGAACTTGCGTGGCAACTCTCCGACTGCACGGCGAAGGCGCTCCTCTGCCATCCACCGACCGTTGCCGCGGCGCGCGAAGCTGCGCAGGCTGCAGGCATTCCCGCGCTACCCTTGCCGGTGACGCGGGACGTGACAGCGACCGGGCTGCACGAAACCCACGCCGCCGACGACGTCCACAGCATTATCTACACATCGGGCACGACCGGGCGGCCAAAGGGCGCGATGCTCACCTTCGGCAACTTCTGGGCGAGCGCCGCCGGCTCGGCCTTCAACTTCGGGCTCGACCCCAACGAGCGCTGGCTCGCCTGCATGCCGCTCTTCCACGTCGGCGGGCTCTCAATCCTGCTCCGCAGCGCCATCTACGGAACGACGGCCGTGGTGCAAGCCACCTTTGACGAGAATGCCGTCAATCGCTCCCTGCGGAACGATCGCATCACGATCGTGTCAGTGGTGTCCACGATGCTCCAGCGCATGCTCGACGCCGACAACCTTCCCTACCCCGAAACGCTGCGGGTTGTCCTTGTCGGCGGCGGGCCTGTGCCCGGGCCCCTGCTCGAACGGGCGCTCGAACGCGGGCTTCCGGTCGTACAGACCTATGGCCTCACCGAAGCCGCGAGCCAGGTTGCCGCCATCGCGCCGTCGGAGGCCGTTGAACGGCTCGGGTCGGCGGGCAAGCCCCTGGTCACAACGCGAGTTCGCATCGACGCACCATCTGGCGATCCGGGCGAGATCCTCGTTTCGGGGCCCACGGTTTCCCCGGGGTACTGGGCCAACGAAGAAGCGACCGCGGCAGCCATCGTCGATGGCTGGCTTCACACCGGCGATATCGGGCGCGTCGACGCCGATGGCTACCTCTACGTCCTCGACCGGCGCGACGACCTCATCGTGACCGGTGGGGAGAATGTCTACCCCGCCGAGGTCGAAAGCGTTCTCATGGCGTTGCCGGGGATCACCGGCGCCGCCGTCGTCGGACTCGCGAGCGAAGACTGGGGCCAGATGGTTGCCGCCGCCGTCACTGGCCCCGGCGCCGACCTCTCCGGCCTTGACGAGTTCCTCGCCGGACGGCTCGCCGCGTACAAGGTGCCGAAGCTCATTCGCCATCTCGACGAACTGCCGACCACCGCGAACGGGAAGGTCCAGAGGCGCAAAGTCCGGGAGATCCTGGAGGCGCTGGTGGGGTCACCCCAGGCGTGAGTCCTGCTACAATGCGCGCCGATGCCTGATTGCCTGTTCTGTAGGATGATCGCCGGCGAGATCCCAGTTCAGCGAATCGCCGAGAATGACCACGCCTTCGCCGTCCGGGACATCAACCCGCGCGCCCCGGTCCACGACCTGATTATCCCCAGGAGACATGTGGAGTCGGCCCGCGAATTCGAGTGGGTAGACGGTGAGCTCCTCGCGGGGATGTTCACGCTCTCGAAGGAAGTCGCCCGGCTCGAGGGCGTCTGGGAGAGCGGCTACCGCCTTGCCTTCAACGTCGGCGACGCCGCCGGGATGTCCATTGCGCACCTGCACCTGCATCTCCTCGGCGGTCGGCCGCTTGGCCCCGAAGGCTAGTGGCCGGTCCCATCCAGTCGCAACTGGCGACAGTCCGGGCCGCGATGCTGGCGCGGCCCCGGGGCCTCGTGCAGCATGTGGAGCGCGTCGCGACCGAGGCCCTGGACCTTGCCAGGCGCTGGGACCTCGACCCCGAACGCGTCGAACTGGCTGCGTGGGGTCACGATCTCTTCCGCTCGTTCGCCGAGAGCGAGCAGTTGCAGATGGCCCGCGACGCCGGCATTCCCCTCCTCCCCGCCGATGTTGCCAGCCCCATCGTCCTCCACGGGCCCGTGGCAGCCGCGGTCCTGCGAGAACGGTTCGGTGTCATCGACGAGGACGTACTTTGCGCCGTTCGCGATCACACGCTCGGCCTGGCCCGAATGCCGCTCATCGCGCGGGTCATCCTTCTCGCCGACAAGATTGAGACACGCAAACGACGTCGCGACCCGATCATGACCGACATCCGCCGCCTCGCCCGCCGCGATCTCGACGCGGCGTTGCTCTGCTGGGCCGATTGGAAGTGGGTGGAAGAGCGGACTCATGGCTGGCAATCCCACCCGGGCCACTGGGACGCCAGAAAAACGTGGGTGCAGGAGCACCACGTCGACGCAGCGCTGCCTGCCCGGACCCTTGATTCCGAGGTTGAGGAGTAGCCCCGGCCAGCTCAGTCGCTACGGGAGCTTGAGTGTCTGGCCCACCTGCAGTTTGGTGCAGTCGTCTTCCGTGATCTTGTTCAGGTCGAGCAACTCCTTGAGCGTGATGTTGCTCGCCGACGCGATGCCGCCGCAGGTGTCGCCGGCTTTCACGGCATACGTCTTCCCGGAAGCGGCCGGCGTACCCGGCGTTCCTGTGCGCGTGGCCACCGCCGTCCCTGGGGTACCCGGCGTTCCTGGTGTGACGCTTCCCGGCGGCTGGGTCGGCTGCCCGCCCTGCTGTGTGGTCTGGGCGCCGGGCGTTTTCGCCTGCGACGTCTTCAGTGCCGCCGTCGTGGCAAGCACGCCAGGATCGTAGGCCTGCGTGTTGTCCCCGTTGTCCCCGACCGCCCTGGAGATCAAGAGCGCAATCGCCACCACAACGATCGCCAGGATGAAGAGCCCGATCGTCGCCACGGGCATGCTGATGCCCCCGGCCCGGGGCCGCGGACCGATGCTCCCGGGCGGCCGCCTCGCCCCTTCTGGTCGCGGCCGGGTTGGACGCGCGCCGGACCCCGGCTGTGGCCCCTGGACTCGTACCGGCCGCCCGGCGGCCTGCGTGGGCCGTGGTGGCGCAGGGGGCCCACCGGGAGCGGCTGTCTTTGCTACGCTCTCGCCCTGGTACACGGGACAGGTCTCGTAGCTCTCGCCCAGGCAGTAGTTCTCCTGGTGCGTTGTGGCGATGCGTGTGGGGGTAGGCAGGCGGTAGCAGCGATGCGCCTCGGTCGCATAGGTCGCGTGTGAGTCTGCGTCGTCGGCCAGCCCGAGATAGGGGCAAACCTGGGGTAGGCCTTCCTGTTCCGCTTCGAACGTCACATGCTCTCCTGTCCGCCCCGGATCGTAGCCACCCGTATCGTGGCACGGTGGCAAACCGCAAGCAATCCTCAATGCGTTGCC
>Ga0172369_10009901_pt1 | contig 10461 bp, 10 predicted proteins | sample LakKiv25m_FD_114539 | JGI IMG/M metagenome (GOLD analysis project Ga0172369, IMG submission 114539) | Freshwater microbial communities from Kabuno Bay, South-Kivu, Congo - kab_022012_11.25m | ecosystem: Environmental > Aquatic > Freshwater > Lake | place: Democratic Republic of the Congo...
AGCTGCACTCGTCAGGGAGGGGAACTACTCGGTCTCGGAGATCGCGCCCAGGGTACAGCAGCGAAAACCGCCACTGCCATTCACCACGTCACTGCTTCAGCAGGCAGCTTCAAACCAGCTTGGATTCGGTTCACAGAAAACCATGCGTATTGCCCAGCAGCTCTATGAGGGAATTGATCTTGGAGCTGAAGGGGCTGCGGGTCTCATTACCTATATGAGAACCGACTCCATTCGCATAGGCGCGGAAGCGATTGGCCAGGCAAGAGCCTATATCGACAGCCAGTTCGGCAAGGAGTATATCGGATTTGGCGGTGCGGCAAAGTCCGGAAAGAATGCCCAGGATGCCCATGAAGCCATTCGGCCAACCTCGATTTCAAAAAAGCCGGAGCAGGTCAAGCAGTTCCTCTCGGCAGAGCAGTTCAGACTCTATGAGCTGATCTGGAAAAGGTTTCTTGCCGCGATGATGGCCCCTGCAAAAATCGAACAGACAAGGGTTGACGTTGAAGATCAGGCCTCCAGATTTCTTTTCCGCGCAACCGGAAACAGAGTGCTCTTCCCCGGCTTCATGAGGGTCTATGACGACCAGAAGGAGCTTGATTACGAAGCACAGAAATCCACCAGGGAGGATGTGGAAAAGGAGCCGACAGTACAACTACCCGAACGCATTGCCGTCAAAGATGCACTGGCACTGGAAGATGTTGATCGCAAGCAGAGCTTTACCCGTCCTCCGGCTCGCTACAGCGAGGCGACACTGGTCAAGGATCTCGATAATTACGGTATAGGCCGCCCATCAACCTATGCCTCCATTTTCTCGACACTTCAGGATCGCCGTTATGTAGAGCTTGAGAAGAAAAAGATCATTCCTACCGAACTCGGCAAGGATGTTTCGCTGATTCTTGTTGCCAATTTTCCCGACCTCTTCAATGTCGGCTTTACCGCATACATGGAAGATGAGCTGGACAAGGTGGCCAGCGGCGAGGATGAGTATGAAAAGGTACTCGACAGCTTCTATAAACCGCTTGAAACCGTCCTGAGTCTTCGCAAAAGCGATCCGCTTATTCCGCAGAACAGCGCAACCACCACCTGTGAAAAATGCGGAGTGGGCCAGATGGTCGTCAAATGGACCGCCAGCGGGAAATTTCTCGGCTGTTCACACTATCCCAAGTGCAAGAACATCAAGACGATCGCTACCAACAAGGAGAAGCCGAAGGACAGCGGTATTCTTTGTCCATCCTGCAAGGAGGGGCATATGCTGCTGCGCAAGGGACGTTTGGGGGCATTTCTTTCCTGTTCAAACTATCCGAAGTGCAATACGCTGCTGAATCTCAATAAACAGCGGCAAATTGAACCGTTGAAAACTCCCCCGGTACTGACCGATATTCTCTGCGCAAAGTGCGGCTCTCCGCTCTATCTCAGAAGCGGTAAAAGAGGGCTCTGGCTCGGCTGTTCAAAATTTCCGAAGTGTCGCGGCCGACTTGCATGGAGCACGCTTGACGAAACGGCGCAGAAGCGCTGGGAAGTGGTGATGGCTGAGCATCAGAAAGCTCATCCGGCCGTTACACTTACCATGACGGATGGCAAACCGGTTCCCATGACCATTCCTGTTGACGATATTATTGCAAGGGCTGAAGAGTCCGGACTCGTCTCTGCTCCGGCAGAGGTTGCTGCCGAAGTCACTGCATAAAGAGCGCGAGGCGGTAAACCACAAAAGAGAGGCACCAGGCAACCGTGAGGGAGTAGGCTGAATAGAGCACGACCGGCTTCCAGCGGCCAACCTCTTTTTTCATCACTCCGAGTGTTGCCACACAGGGAAGGTAGAGGAGAACAAAAACCATAAGACTGAGTGCGGTTGCCCTGCTGAATGCGGGATCACTCCTGATGATGGATTTCAGGTCAACCGACTCTCCGTCACTCTTGCCTATTGAGTAGATGGTTCCCATCGTCGAAACAACAACCTCCTTCGTCGCCAGCCCGGTTACAAGAGCGATCCCGATCCGCCAGTCAAAACCAAGCGGGCTGATGACCGGCTCAAGCACCCTGCCAGCACGACCGGCAAGAGAGTAGGCGAGCCGGGCCGACTTTATCTCATACTCAAGCTTCTGCTGCGCTGCTTTTTTATCCGCATCTCCGGCAGGAGTTGATGCAATGCGGGCCTTTCCGGCCAGGAGCTGCTGGTCATGAGCTTCATTCCGGGGGTAGTTGCTTACAGCCCAGATGATAATAACCGCGCCTAAAATAAGGGTTCCGGCTTTTTTCAGGTACATAAGCGCTTTCATTTTTGCCTGGAAGATCACCGAGCTGAGTGTTGGCCAGCGGTATGGCGGAAGCTCCATGACAAAGGGTTCCGAATCGCTTTTCAGCAGGGTTGACTTCAGTATCCACGCCGTCCAGAGTCCAACGGCTATACCCAGAAAATAGATGCCGAACATGACATTTGCGGCTACTGCAGGCGCAAAAAATGCTCCGGTCAGAAGCACATAGACCGGAAGTTTTGCTCCACAGCTCATAAAGGGGATAATCATGATCGTCGCCAGCCTGTCGGTGGGGCTTTTGAGTGTTCGTGTCGCCATGATTGCCGGTATGGAGCAGCCAAACCCGGTTATCATGGGAATAAATGATTTTCCGTGGAGCCCGAAACGGTGCATCAGCCGGTCAATCACAAATGCTGCGCGAGCCATGTAGCCCGAAGCTTCAAGAAAGGAGAGACCGATAAAGAGAAGAACGATATTGGGCAGAAAAACCAGTACCCCTCCCACACCGGCAATGACTCCGTCGATAACTATCGAACGAAGTGTTTCGTTGGGAAGCAGTGGTCTGAGATTTGATGCAAGAGTTCCGAAAAGCAGATTGAGCGCGCCCATGACCGGAGCGCCAAGGGTGAAGGTGAGCTGAAAAATAGCCCAGACGACCAGTAAAAAAATCGGTATGCCCAGTACCCGGTTGAGTACCACCATGTCTATATAATCGGTGACCGTAGCCTTTGTTGCTCCCGGCCGACGGACACACTCTTGGATTGCTCCCCGAATGAATGCGTGACGGTCTTCGGTAATAAGCATCTCCGGTTCGGAATCATGCAGTCGCTCCGCATCCCTGAGGGCCTCCTGGAGCGCAAGTTCAACTTTCACCCAGACAGGATAGTGCTGAACCTCCTGATAGATCTCACGGTCATTTTCAAGGAGCTTGATAGCCATCCAGCGGGCATTAAACTGGCCGAGCTCTTTCTGGTTGAAGAGGAGTGCGGTGATTTTATCGACTGATGCCTCAAGGGAGGGTGTGAAAAAGAGCTTGTTCTTTTTGATCCTGATCTCTTTCTGCGATACCCTGATAATATGATCAAGAAGCGCTTCAAGGCCGCTCTTTTTTTTGGCTGAAACAGGAATGATATGGCAGCCGAGAAGCTGTTGAAGCTGTTTTATATCAATCGTAATACCCTTCTCCTCGACTTCATCCATCATGTTGAGCGCCACGAGGAAATCCACCTCAAGCTCCATAAGCTGGGTTGTGAGAAGAAGGTTTCGCTCAAGATTCGGGCCTTCAACAACATTGACAACCACATCAGGGCGCTCTTTGACAAGATAGGCCCTTGTTACCAGCTCTTCAGGGGAGTACGGGGTAAGGGAGTAGGTTCCGGGAAGATCGACCACCGTGATCCTGTAGCCCTTGTAGTCAAAATACCCTTCGTGCTTTTCAACGGTTACGCCGGAAAAGTTTCCGACTTTCTGCTGCGCGCCGGTCAGTGCATTGAAAAGTGAAGATTTCCCGCAGTTAGGATTACCGGCAAGCGCAACCGTAATCTCTTTGCCTTCACTCATGCCTTCCCTCCAAACTTCAGGATCGGCTGGAGCAGCTCATCATTGGTAACCAGGCTGGCAGGTTCTGCAACTTTACGCACATGAACGCCCTCGGCTTCATTTTTTCTCAGGGCAAGATAGAGTCCCTTGAAAAATATCTCTATCGGATCTCCAAGAGGAGCAACCCTCAGCACCTTGAAACTGGTGCCTTTTATCAATCCCATGTCCATAATGCGCCTTCTGACGGCACTTTCTGATTTCAATGCCGTAACTTCAGCACGATCGCCAACCTGTAACTCCGATAATCTCATACAACAGACTCCTTGAACACAATACATTTATACCGGACAATAGATATCCTATATAACAATTTTATCCGGATATAATTCCCGGAATTTCTCTGATGGTATAACCCTTCTGCTGCTATCCGTGCTTCGTCGGTGAGCCGGAAAAGGGAGGCCATCCCATCTCTTTTCCGCCAATAAGATGGCCGTGGATATGAAAGACGCTCTGGAGCGCATCCCTTCCCGTATTGAAGACAAGCCGGTAACCGGATTCGCGGATGCCAAGTATTTCTGCCACAGTTCCGGCGGCAAGAAGCATATTGCCTGCTATCGTTTCATCTTCGGGCTGAAGATCGTTCAGCGAAGCAATGTGGCGGAGCGGAATAATCAGAACATGCCGGGGAGCTACAGGCGTGATATCACGGAATGCAAGAACATGGTCATTCCGGTAGATAATGTTCGCCGGAATCTCGCCCTGAACGATGCGGCAGAAAAGGCATTCCGGATTATGATTGCTCATGGATCCTCTCTTTATCTGATTCAGATTGTTTATGGAAAGTCATCCTACTTTTCAACTGAAACCGTTTCGGCATCTCTGTTTTCGCTTTCAGTTTTTTCGGGAAGCTTTATTGCGAGCACTTTGTCAATGCGCTGGCCATCGAGATCAACAATCTCCAGAGTCCAGTTCTCCCATATCATAACATCCCCGGTCTGGGGCATACGGCCAAGCTGCCACATCATAAGACCGCTCAGGGTGTGATAGAGCCCTTTATCCTCATCCGGAACAGCCCGGAGCTCAAGCGTATCCTTCAGTTCCGGTACGGGAATAAGGCCGTCAAGAAGCCATGAGCCATCCGGACGCTCCACTGCCCATGAATCCTCACTGTTGCGGGGAACAAACTCTCCCGTCACCGCTTCCAGCATATCCTGAAGGGTAACAAGGCCCTGGATCTCGCCATACTCATCGACAACAAAAACCATCTGGGTGCCAGAGGTCCGAAAATGATCAAGCAGCTCCATGCCGGTGAGGGTTTCCGGAACATAGACGCAGGGCTGCAGTTGTGAGGTAAACTCCGTCAGTCCTCCTTTCAGGGTTTTCGACAGAAGCTGTTTGGAGTTAACAACGCCAAGCAGGGATTGAAGTCCGCCTTTGCAGACAGGAAAACGGGAGTGTTCGGATTCGGTCACCCTGAGAATATTCTCTTCCAGCGGACGGGAAACATCAAGAAAAACAATGTCGGCTCTCGGAACCATCAGGGTTCCAAGCTGGCGATCATCAAGCCTGAAAACATTGCGAACCATATCATGTTCATGCTGTTCGATAACGCCCGCTTCAGAGCCCTCCTCAAGCATTGCATGTATCTCCTCCTCGGTAACGCTCGGGTAGGCCTGCGGGCTTTGTCCCAGAAGGCGAAGAATTGCATCGGTTGATGCTGAAAGCAGCCTGCCGAACGGTCGGGTGATGGTTGAGAGGGTAAACATGGGGCGCGACACCATGCATGCAATTCCTTCCGGATCAAACTGACCCAGCCGTTTGGGGACAAGTTCCCCAATCACAATCGTGATATAGGTGATGGAGATAACCACGATAACGGTAGAAATGATATGGCTGATTTCCGGCTCCATACCGAATGCCTGAAACCTGAGCGCCAGCGGTCCGGCCAGAGCGCCCTCACCGACAATACCATTGAGAATGCCGATTGAGGTAATGCCTATCTGTATGGTCGAAAGAAAACGGGTCGGCTCCTGGGCAAGCCTTATGGCCGCTGCCGCCGATTTATCACCATCCTCGGCAAGTTTGCTCAGACGTGATCTTTTAGCCGTCACCAGGGCTATTTCCGACATGGCAAAAAGACCGTTAACAACAATCAGTGACAAAAGAAAAAGTATTTCCATAAATTCAGTTTTGAACATTCCGGGCTGAGAAAACAGGTCAACCTGCAGCTTCCGTCAATCAATAAAGGGCATATTCCCGGAGCGTTCTGTTCTTTTTACAATAGGTTCATGATCTACAGGTTTTCATCTGCGTGTTTAAACTGAGATTTTCTGGAGAGGAGTCCACACAACGCACACGATTTCCTGAAATCAGCCTCTACCGCTATTAATTTATTGCGTGATGCGATTACTTCGTTATGCTCTGCCCGAAATCCTCATCTAATCCGTGACCTATCCGGTTTCTGCCACGCAATCAGCCTCCAGCTCAAACCGCTCCCGACAATGTAGATCGGAGCCATAACAAAATGATTCTCACAGCTTAGCTGCATCAATTATAAGTATTAACCGGAAAATACGGTAAAAGATTCTTGCATTTGTCTTTTGCCTCCAGAGTCGCTCTGCAGATTATCAGAAAAACAGGCGGTTCGTTAGGGGAACAGGAGAGTGCAGTGGTTGAGCCGTGAGCATAACAGACCGGCAGTCATGCAAAGCAGGGCTGCCGACAAACAGGCAGAGGGTGTTCAGGCAGTAAAATATGACTTGACTTTGGCGATGAACTGCTTCTCTGTCATCCGGTCAGAGACTTCAATCGCCTTGACTTTTTCCTGAAGTGAAGCGACCCGGCTGATCTCTTTGGCAAGTTCAATCTTTGCCTCACCGGGGCCGAAAAGCGCAATAGCGTCAGAATTGCCGAGCATGGACATTACTTTGTTATAAAATGTGTGATATTGATGTTTTCGGCTCTCTTCAGCCGTCTGCTCTTTTGATACCGATTGGGCAACCGATGTACCCCCGGCTTTCCAGCCTCCTGACGGCTTGAAATGACTTTCGGCTGCGGAGGCGACATGCTCAACCACCACGCTGTCGCCCTTTGTTGAAACCAGAAGAGCCTCTCTGTGATCAATCCATATACCTGTATTTTTTTTCATGGCAACTGAGCTCCTTCATTGACAGATTCCCTGAACGGATAGCAAAAGATCACTCATCAGAACATCCTGCAGAGCAAAAACATTCCCTGATCCATGTGAAAAGCGATTCCGCCGGCCCGAAGAAGGTGCGGTTGTTGGCGGGAGCAACAAAAGAGCAATCAGCTTCCGGCTACACCTTACTTTCCGCACCCCGTTCGGGCTTTTCCGCTGAAGGTTCAAGCGGTTCATGACTTGCTTCCGCGGCCTCCACAGATTTATTGAATTCGTTTTCAAAATCCTCCTGTGCAGCTTTAAACGCTCTCATGCCTTTACCAATACCGCCCATCAGCTCCGGAAGTTTTTTCGGACCGAAAAACAGCAGTACAATAAACATGATCAGCATAAGCTCTTGACCACCCAGTCCAAACATTGCGAGTTCTCCCCAGTTTTAAATAAATCCACTTCATAATCAGAAAAGCCCCTCCTGGCGAAGGGGCTTTTCTGGTAGAGAGGAGTTACGGTGATTATCATCAAACAACATGGCTCTCGCTGTCAAAAGAGATACGAAGGGGACTTACTTGGCTGCTTCTGGTGCAACTTCCTTTTTGGCTTCTACTTTTTTAACAACGACTTTCTTTGCGACTTTCTTCTTGGCAACTTTCTTTTTTGCAGGAGCTTCAGCTTTTGCATCTGCCTTTACTTCAGTAGCAGGCTTTACTTCAGCAGCTTTGTCGGCAGCGAAAGAAACTCCGCCAAACATTCCGGTCATAGAAAGTGATACGACAATACCAGCAATAAGGTTCTTTTTCATGAGTGTATTATAGTTTGTTTTTGATTTCAAAAAACAGAAGTCATCTCTATCGCTTCCTATCCATTGATACGCGCGACGATCGGGTTTCTTTCAAAAAAATTTATGCCCACGTTGAAATTTTTCAATCCGGCGCACAATCCGGAGCTGGTGCCGTTGAGCGAACTCACAAACAGAGCGTCGGAGAATCAAGGTACCGGAGTGCTCCTGATGATCTTTTTTTGCGGCAGCAACAGCGGCCGCCGGTGATATTTCTTCTCCCACCCCTGTATGCCATAAGCCTGAAAAACACGCTCCCCGGTTTTCAGACCTGTGATTTTCAGATATTTCCCTTCAGCAATCAGTGTGCCCGGTCGAATATAGGCTTTACTGATATCCACCTGCCAGATCCCCTTTTTAAAATCTCTTATGGAAATCCGGCTTCTGCTCTTGCTGATCTCAATGACCTTGCCGCCAAGAAATCCTTTTTCGGAGTGACTCCAGCGATGTTCATTGGCATAGATCAGGTTATTATAGATATGAACGTTTTCAATAAGGTATCGATGGATATAACCGCCTATGTCAACGGTGTTCAAAGCTGCACAGAGAAGCATACTTGCAAATACAGAGCCGGCAATCACCCGCGTGGTAGGATATCGATACCCTTTATTTGTGTGACGAAAGCCGAAATAGGCAACAAGCGTAAACAATGCCAGTGCCGTCAGCCACAGATAGGGTATGCTTGCAAAAAAATCCCCGATAAACGGACGTTCAATAAAAAACCTGCTGATGTAGCCATGATCTTCAATAAAGTCATGATCTATGAATACATACACCGCCGTAGCCATGGAAAGACCGCCGGTCATAACAGAGATTACGGCAAGCATCCAGAATCCTGCCTGTCGGAGAAGAAAGTGCCATCGGGGAATAGGGACCACCTTTCTCTTCTCAATTTCAGCCATTATTGACTCCGTTCGCTCCTTATTCATCTAATTGACAGCTAACGCTCATGACGTGGAATTATTATTTATGAGAAAATACAGATCGCGACTCCTTTACTGTTACGCACGGGTGAATGCATTCCTTTCGAACTGAACATCATCTCTGAAAGCTCATCCTTATCTTTCGTCAAGAAGATGTTTAAGTTTTTTCTTTGCCCTGTTAATCAGTGTCGCAACAGTTCCGGACGGTATCTGAAGAATATCCGATATCTCTTCATAACGCTTATCCTCAAAAAATTTCAGGATAATAATTTCGCGGCTCCTCGAATCAAGCCGGTCCAGTGCCCTGCGAAGATCGTCGGAAGTATGCGCCTGATGATCCGGAGCAATCAAATCGAAATCATCGATAACTTTTTCAAAAAGAAAGAGATCCTTCTCCTGCTCCATGAGGAATGGACGACTCTTTTCCCTTCTGAAGGCACTTACTATTTCATTATGGGCAATTCTGTATATCCACGATGAAAACTGAAGTGCCGGATCGTAATCATTGAGATGCAGATAGGTCTTGATGAATATCTCCTGGAGGAGATCCCGGGCTATTGCGGAGCTCCTGCATCCCATCCGGAAAACATAGCGTAACAGTGCCGCCTCATAACGATCGACTATGGAGACAAACTCCTGCTTGTTTTCAAGCGTTCGGGCAACCAGCTCCTGATCAGTACAGTGCTTCTGTTCCGGATGTGTTGATCGACTGGTCATATACCGTAAAACACCTGATTACATCAAAATAAAAGTCCCGTATCTTCGGCACTCACTCTCCGGAATTATCTTTCATACGAACAGCGTTCCGCTTGAGTACGAAAGCCATATACAGCACGATAACAAGATTAACCAGAACAAAACCGATCTTGATCCATGTAACTCCTTTTAGAAGCTCATAAAGTTCAATCGGAACATATACCCCGCCACTCAAGAGGGCAAACCATTCGGCCCAGCGTCTTGCGAACCATAACCCGTAAGCCTCTACAAAGCGCATTAATGCGTAGAGAAAAGCCAGAATGGCCAGTAAACGAATCCGTCCATCAGTCAGGTCGGCGGCTGCTTCAATAAAAATTTTCGGGCTGCTCTTTGCGGGATTTAAATGCGCATGCGCAATCAACTGCTCCGCGACAAGCTGAAAATTCTGATGAAGAAGGGAAAATACAGACAACCCGGCTAAAAGAACCAGCATTCCTTTGGCTGCCTCAAAAAGCGCTAACGCCCTGAGCCCCTGTTTCATGTCGAAATTCAGTTTCATATGCTACACATCTGTCTCAGGAAAAGCAAGCGCAATGCCGTGAAATGCTCCTCGATCAATTCTGGTAAACCTTATCCTGATGCGATCAGGTTGATCAACGCGGATGGGTGGAATAGTGGCCTGGAAGTGGACAGCTTCAGGCGGTAGCCGCTATCAGGTGCTCCCGGCAAAAATCACCGGGCAGCTGATAAAATAAAGGGGCAGCGGCACTCTGCTATAGCCGTCACATGGAGTCACGAATGACCTTCTCCTTGCCTTCCATAAGTTTTGCCTTGAAAAACTCCCGGTTCATGCGGGCAATATTGACAACGGAAATTCCTTTCGGGCACTCCGCTTCACAGGCATAGGTGTTGCTGCAGTTGCCAAAACCAAGCTGATCCATACAGGCGACCATCTTCTGCACTCGCTTTTCAGTCTCTACACGCCCCTGCGGCAAAAGAGCGAGATGAGAGACCTTTGCTCCGATAAAGAGCATGGCGGCAGCGTTGGAACAGGCGGCCACACAGGCCCCGCAGCCG
>Ga0172369_10009914_pt1 | contig 10450 bp, 12 predicted proteins | sample LakKiv25m_FD_114539 | JGI IMG/M metagenome (GOLD analysis project Ga0172369, IMG submission 114539) | Freshwater microbial communities from Kabuno Bay, South-Kivu, Congo - kab_022012_11.25m | ecosystem: Environmental > Aquatic > Freshwater > Lake | place: Democratic Republic of the Congo...
CCCTGGAGTTCAACAGTGAGGTGGATATACGCGAGAGCAGACGGGTTTTCGTAGCCCTCAAACCTGTCATCCGCTCTGTGGAAAGAAAGTATATACGACCTACACTTTCTACGGAATTGTTTGACGAGCTGAAATCAGCATTGAAGTCAAACCCGGAGCTGACCCATGACCAGAAGGTGCTCATGGAGCTGATCCGTCCGGCGCTGGCACACCTGACCATAGCCCGGGCCCTGATGGAAATTTCGATCGATGTCCTGGACTGGGGCATCTTTGATACCGCCGGTAACACCTTTGCAAATGTCGCATCCAAACAGGCATCCAACAGGGAGAAAATTGCTGTCATGGCCGAAGCCAACCAGCGTGACGGCGAAGCCGAGTTGAAAGCCCTACAGCAGTTCCTTGATGAAACGGCCAGCGAGACGGTTTACCCGCTGTATTTCAATTCATCCCGATACGCAGGAAAAGCAAAAGCTGAACAACGAATTGAATTTTTCAACAAACCCGATAACTCCTTTTTCCTCGCATGAAATCAATGGACCTTATTCTCCAGGATGTTTTTGATGTGATCAAGATCATCGCCATTCCTTTGATCGGCTTCTTCCTGTACCAGTTTTACAACGGGGTGACTTCCCTTAAGAAATCAGTCGATAAGCTGATCATCCAGATGCAGTGCCGGGAAACCTATTGTACGGAAAAGCACAAGGAGATCGGAGAACACCTTTGCCGGCATGATTCCGGGATCGAGGAAATGAAGGTTACCCTTGGCGATCATGGCGAAAGAATATCCAAAGTGGAAGGACAACTCTTAAAATAAAGGATATGAAAGAACGAATTTTCAAGAACTGGAAGACCACCCTGACCGGCATCGTGATGCTGGGTGCAGGCTTGGCATTAGTAGGAATCGGTAAAGCCACGCTGACTGAATACGTGGTATTCGCACCGGTCTGCTTTGCACTCATCTTTGTCAAGGACCCCACATTCAGGCAGTAATATGGCAAAGCTGGAACTGTTTGCCCCGAAAATCCTTGCCTTTGAAGGCGGGTTTGTCAATGATCCCGTTGACCGGGGTGGCGCAACGAACAAGGGTGTGACCTTGGATACCTGGAAGAAAGTGGGCTATGACAAGGATTGCGACGGGGATATCGACGCCGATGACATCCGGAAACTTTCAAAACAGGATGCAATGGCTGTTTTGAAGCTCAGTTTCTGGAACCGCTGGAAAGCGGACCAGATCACCAACCAAAGCATTGCCGAGATCCTGGTGGACTGGCTCTGGGGCAGCGGCAAGTGGGGGATTGTCATTCCACAGCGAATCCTCAAAGTTCCGGATGACGGCATAGTCGGTCCGGCAACGCTTTATGCCGTAAATTCCGCTAATCAGCGCGGACTTCATGCAGCTATATTCCAGGCCAGGGGCCGTTTCATCCTTGACCTGGTTAAGAACCATCCGGAGCAAAAGAAATTTCTGGACGGGTGGATGAACCGTTTGAACAATTTCAAATTCGTCGCATGATAAAACCGGGTTTTCTGATCCTGCTCCTGATCGTTTCATTGACCGGGTGCATCTCTGAGCAACGATGCCAGAAACGCTATCCTCCGGCTGAACGGACCGAAACGGTCATTCAGCACGATACTGTCACAACAGTTAAAGATTCCCTGATCCCACTGCCGGCAGACAGCGGTTTGATCCGGGCTTTGCTTGAATGCCGGGAAGGGAAAGTGGTTATCCGGCAGATTGAAGAGATCAAACCCGGAAAGAAGATCGTTCCTTTCATTGACCTGAAGAACAATGTACTGACAACAGGGGCAAGAATCGATAGCAGTTCCATTTACTTTGCCTGGAAAGAAACCCATATCCGGCAGTCAAAGATTCAGGTTAAAACGATTGAGAAGCCGGTCTATAAAGTGACCGGATTTCAAAACTTCCTGATCTGGTCAGGTGGAATAGCCTGGTCGATCCTGTTGGCGTTCATTGGCTTTGCCCTGGTCAAGGCATATATCAAAAAGAAGCTCTCTCTATGAATAAGGTTCAGATTGACAATGTCCAACGGTCGTTACCATCGACCTGGAATGAGTTGACCCGGGAGCAGCTTCTTTATGTATCCGGATTGTTCGCGTCAAAACTTCCTCTTGTTGAATTCAGGGTGAAGGCTCTCTTTGAATTCCTTTCCATGAAAAGAACGGCCCTAAGGAGGATTGCTCCGGAAGATGCCTACACCCTTTGTGAAAGCCTTGATTTCCTTAACAAAGAAGTCGCTCTGACCAGGAACATGCTTCCTGTGATCAAAGCTGGTCTGAGAAAATATTTGGGTCCGGCCGATGCCATGACTAACTGCACCTTTGGCGAGTTCACGCTGGCCTGCTCTGCCCTGGATAAGTTTCAAAAAGCAGGAGAGGAGAAGTACCTGGACGAACTGGTCGCTATTCTTTACCGCCCGAAAAAAGTTTTCTGGTTCATCCGGAAGTACTTTACCGATAATCAGGATCCCCGGGCGAAGTTCATGAACAGGGCTTTGAAGAAAAGGGCCGGAAAAATTGCTAGGGTTGATCACTGCGTTAAGTACTCAATATACCTGTTCTTTAATGGCGTTCTGAATTCATTGCCAGGTCTATACCCTTATGTTTACAAGCAAAAGGATGAACCCGGAGACCACGATAACGGCTGGGCATCACTGATTATCTCCCTTGCCGATGGCAAGACCGATGATATAAGCCTGGAAACCATAATGAATTCAAACCTTTACAATGTTTTCATCGGGCTGAACAAGAAAGCAAAAGAGTATCATGAATACATGAGCAAAATCGAATCCTATGACCGACATTAACAGTTATGTAGAGTATTTTCGCACCCTAGCCCGGGAACATAAGGAGATAAATGACTTCTACATGATGGATATTAATGAGCCGCTGGATGCGCTCAGGTCAACTATTAAATACCCTGCTCTGATCCTGACCAGCCTTTCCGGTAATCTTGAAGCTTCGAACCTTGATAGCCCGTTGGAGGTTATAAATGGTGGGTTCCTAATAATTGATCATTTGAATAATCCTGATAATTTCCAAGGTGAAATGCTTCTGATTAACCGAATGAAAACTATCGGTCATCAGGTCATTGCTAGAATGCTATATGATCATTTGAAATGCGAACTCCTTGCAGAGAAGGCAATTCCTGGTTTCGATGTTAATACAGTGAGCTTTGAAGTCATAGGGCCAGTGTTTGAAAATGACTTTGGTATTTTGTATTCCTATAAGATTAAAAATTGTATTGATTTTGAGTATAATGCAACAATCTGGATGTCATCTTGAATCTGTAATCATTCTTTCAAATTTCCCTTATCGTCCATCAACAATAATATATAGGAACTTTCCTAAGAAATTTTAAAGTTTTGTTTGTTTATGATAAAAATAGCATAATTTTGAAAGGATTATATATACCATTGACAATCCTAAACTTTTACATTATGAAAAAATTTCTACCAATTGCATGTTGTCTGTTTTTTCTATTTGCAAGTGTTGTGTTTTCACAACCTGGTAGTTTGGATCCTTCCTTCGGGAATGGAGGTAAAGTTACGACGTCCATTGACGTTGGGAATGATTTCGCACAATCAGTAGCAATACAATCAGATGGTAAAATAGTTGTGGTGGGTAATAAAAGAAATGGAACTACTGATTATGACTTTGCCTTAGTTCGATATAATTCAGATGGAACACTTGATATTAATTTTGGTTCTAATGGTATTGTAACCACTTCATTTGGATCGGGCAATAATGATATGGCATCTGAATTAGCTATTCAGACTGATGGCAAAATTCTTGTGGTCGGTTTTACTGAAGTTGGGTCCAGGAGTTACTTTGCTTTAGCAAGGTATAATACAAATGGTGTGCTTGATCCAAGTTTTGGGAGTAATGGTAAGGTCATCACAACACTTGGTACAATAAGTGATGGAGCTTATTCAATTGCCTTACAAAATGATGGTAAAATAGTTGTTGCCGGCTTTTCTTACCAATCTATGAAGGATTTTGCAGTTGTTCGATATAATACGGACGGTACCTTAGATTCAAGTTTCGGTCAAAATGGAGTAGTAACTACTAACTTTGGTGCGGATCATAACTCAGGTGCATCTTCGGTAGCGATACAAACAGATGGAAAAATTGTTTTGGTTGGAGGCACTAACAATAATGGAATGATCCGTGATATTGCTTTGGCTAGATATAATAGCGATGGAAGTTTAGATTTTAGTTTTGGCGTTTCGGGAAAGCAAACTACTTCAATTGGATCATATTCTGATGGTGCATCTTCTGTTGCAATTCAAAAAGATGGGAAAATTGTAATCGCTGGAACTTCTCTCAGTAATATTTATACTACCAGCCTATTAGCGAGGTATAACACAAATGGTACACTTGATAACAGTTTTAATTCTAGTGGTTACAATCTCTTTGCTTTGCAAGGGTCAAATAATTATTTTTATTCATTGGTGATTCAGCCTAATGGGAAAATTATTGCAGTTGGGAGTACAAAAGATTCAGATCTTGGTTATTTTGCGATTGTATGTTGTAAGTCTGATGGGACTCTTGACGATAGTTTTGGGACATCCGGAATTCAATATACAAATTTTGGAGGAAATTATGACGAAGGAAGTGGTGTAACCTTACAACAAGATGGTAAAATTGTTGCTGTAGGTCAATACCACTCGACTTTTAATGGAAATAATATTGGTGATTTTGCTGTAGCCAGATATATGCCGAGCCAAAACATCGGAATCCAAAATCTATCAAATCCGAGGGATAAATTCAAAATATTTCCAAATCCTTTTGTGGGGAATATTAATCTTAAATATAATCTTGATGAAGATGAAATTCTTACCATTTGCTTGTATGACCTGAGTGGAAATAAGGTTAAAGAAATTCTTTCTTCAGAAAAAAGATTGAAAGGACCGCATTTGGAGGTAATAAATGGTCTTTTAGATTTGTGTGCAGGAGATTATTATATTACAATTGATATTGGACAAAACAGGATTAGCATTCCGATCATAAAAAAATAGTTTGTAAAATTAAAACATTCCTCAATGAAAACATTTCTAATGATTGTTACATTTTTTGCGATTGGTTTAATTGTAGTTGCGCAACAAACCTATCAGGACGTAGTTTATTTGAAAAATGGAAGTATAATAAGAGGAGTCATCATTGAACAAATTCCAAATAAATCAATAAAAATTGAGACTGCTGATAAAAGTGTTTTTGTTTATCAAATAGAGGAAATTGAAAAAATGACAAAAGAAGCCAAACCATATTCACAGAACAATAATACTTCAAAACCCAACTATATCATAGGAATAGGAGCAGGCAAAGATTATCTGACGACTGAATATCAGGAAATAAAAGATGTACCAGCCGATAAAGCTATCATATACATATATCGACCATATAAATATAGTGGAAGTGGGGTTCATTTTCTTGTCAAAGCCAACGGTATCCCAGTTAATGATTCGTATTTATATTCTTCGGGATATATGGTATTTTTTGCCGACCCTGGCATCATAAGTTTTACGGCATTCTACCTAGGAATGCCTGGTGAATTAACGGTAAAGGTGGTGGCAGGTCAATCCTATTATCTTGAAGGATCATTGGGGATGAAACCAAAATTTCAGTTGAGGGATAAGCAAGATGCAATTAAAAAAATTAAAAAATGTAAGCTTATTGCAAATTATCAATAAAATTCAGAAAAAAGTGGAGTCATGAAATCACTTTAAAAACGGGGCGATACCGAAAAGCCTTATGAGTAGGACCAATTTAAAACCAATTACAATGAAAAATCTTTTTACTATTTTTTTGTTCTTGATCATTGGCATTGTTGCATTCGCTCAACAAAGCTATCAAGATGTTGTTTATTTGAAAAATGGTAGTATTATCAGGGGAACGATTATTGAACAAGTTCCCAATGTTTCTCTAAAAATTGAGACCCCTGATAAAAGTGTTATGGTTTATAAGATGGATGAGGTAGAGAAAATAGTAAAAGAACCAATTGTAAATGAAGGTGGTACATCGACTAAAAGTTCTGGGTTAAAATCCGGTTATCTTGGCATTCTAAATATTGGTTATGGTTTTGGTGTTGGACATGATTCAAAAGGAATAGATTTTGGCAAATTTGATTTTATTAATGGTTATCAATTTAATCCCTATTTCTCTTTGGGTTTTGGTACAGGTTTAAAATTTTATTTTGATGATAGTAATACAAGTTTAGTAATCCCACTATTTGCAGATTTTAGGGCACATTTCATTGATTATATGGTATCTCCATATGTCGCAGTTGGAATTGGTTATACTCTTGAGGCAACTCCTGAATTTAGAGGACTTGGGTTTATGTTAAATCCATCATTAGGAGCTAGCATTAAAATAAGTAAAAAATCAGCCTTAAATATTGGTGTGGGTTATCTTATGCAAAGAGCAGAGGGTGGTAGTGTAAATTCCATAGATCTCGATTTTGGAATTTCCTTTTAATATTTGAATTAGGGTATAAGATATTGAATTTAATTAATAATCAATCGTTAGAATTCTTTTGACGATGAAGTTCTAATATTTTGATTACCTGATCATTTCAAAAATAATATTATCATCTTCTGGTTTATATTCTACTTTCAACACGAAATGTATAGGAATCGAGTAGGAAGTGAGGGAATTAATCCCTCACTTCCTACTCGATTTTCTAAATTAAAATATAGATAGTTATATAACAGTGTAAATATTGTTAACAAGCTATAAAACGAAACATAACGGTCTTTGGAGACTTATAAGTAAATATTTGAGCAACTATGTGAAATATTATTTTTAAAATATGAATTACAGATTATACGGAGTAATTGTTTTAATCATGATTAGTAATATGACATTTTCACAAAATGACTCTACACACATTGCCCATAATATCTTATATATTGAACTAGCAGGAGTTGGAGGATATGGCTCTATTAATTATGAAAGAGTAGTCTTTTTCAAAAATAAAATGATGTTTGGGATGAGATGTGGAATAAGTTCTTACCATATAAATGATTATTCAAATACATTTAATCCGGATATTGTGATTCCTTTATCTATAAATGCGTATTACGGTAAAAATCACAAAGCAGAAATAGGTGTAGGAGAAACAATTTCTAATATTGTTCATGCAGATTTTGCAAATTTTAAACCAAAAAGAGAAACCAAGTTTCATACTATTTTTTCTATTGGATACCGATATCAGAAAAATGCAGGCGGAATCTTTTTTCGTTGTACTTATACTCCGATATTTGAGTTTAATAAATACTTAAGACATTGGGCTGGTATTTCATTTGGATTTTCATTTTAAATATGATTAAAAAAACAATTATTTTCTTTCTTATAGTTTGTAACCTCTTGTCGTGCAAGAAGGAAGAATTTCACATTTCAAATTTAAACGGAAACAAAATTACGGCCTTGGGTCATGCTGGTATGGGCATTGGTGATACTTATCCCATGGATAGTTACGAATCAATTATTAAATGTTTAAATCTTGGAATGGATGGTTCTGAATTTGATGTTCAATTAACAAAAGATAGTGTTTTAATAGCATATCATAACAAGGACCTTTCTGAAAACACAAATGTAAAAGGATTTGTCAATTCACTAAATTGGAATGAACTACAAGATGCTTTTTACACGGAAACTCCATATTTGAATTATTCAATTATCTCATTGGAACAATTGTTTTCCAATATCGATAACCTTCATGAATATAAATTTACTTTTGATTGTAAATTATACACTAACCATAAGAATATCAACGAATTTTACACCTCATACATAAATGCTCTAATTAATATTATTAATAAATATCAGATCAAAAACAATATTTACATTGAATCGCAAAGTGAAACTTTCTTATGTTTATTGAAAAACAAAGAACCTACCTATAAGCTTTTTATCTATCCTGAATCCTTTGAATCTGGCTTAGAAACAGCTTTATCAATCGGTTTATATGGCATAACTATTTCAACAAGAAACATAACCAAAGAACAAATCGAAATTGCACACAAAAGCAATTTATTTGTTGCGATATGGAATACGGTAACCAAATCTGACAATGTTGAAGCTATTAAGAAAAATCCTGATTTTATACAAACTGATAAGGTTAAGTATTTATTAAAACTATTAAAATAATTTGAACTATTTAAAATAAAACACTCAATTATATATTCATAACTGTTTTCATACTAAGTATTTATGTTCTTTTGTGAAATATTGTTGTTTATGTGGCTTGGCCCCTATTATAGATAGTTATTGACCAATTTTTTTGTCCTTTAAAAGGTATAGCATTGTGCTTTTCTTTGCTCAATGCAAAGCTCCCCACCCAAACTTTCCGAGCGTGAGATAGCCGAAGCCTGGGCTAAAATCACAATTATAAAATGGAAGAAGAAACTTGCTTCCAATAGAATCGGCGATACCGGTACCCTTCTTAAAAGTTTTAAATACAGTGTACTTGCATCGGCACAGGGAAATGTGCTGAAAATCACCCTGCTTTTTGAGTATTACGGTCGCTTTGTCGACATGGGAGTCGGCAAAGGCGTCAAGGTCGGCGATGTGAAAGAATCTGCCGCTTCACGCAAGCTTTCCGGGAAAATGCTTGGAAACCGGAGACGACCGAAAAAATGGTACTCCAAAACATTCCATGCCGAGGTCATGAAACTCAGCGAAATCTTCGCCAAAGAGTACGGGCACCGGGGAGTTGTGGCAATTACCGAAAACCTATCTGATAAATCCATCCAGAATGGCTAAGAACGAAACATCCACGGCCACTGTCATTTTCAATGGTGAAAAGGCCAATTCCACACTCAAACAATTGGAGGCCGAAGCCAGGAAACTCAATGCAGAGCTTCGGCAACTGAATGTCAATTCAAAAGAATTCGGAGATAAGGAAAAAGAGTTTCAGAAGATAAACGGCAGGGTCAGGGAAATCCGGGGAGAGATGAACCAAACCGGAGGAGCTTTTTCAAAGCTGGCCGACCAGGCCAATAAATACCAACAACTTCTTCAGATGATCACCGTCGGGCTGATCGGGTTTGGCGCTTCCTTGGTCGGACTGATCAAAGGGAATGCGAAACTTGAGGATTCGCTTGCTGATATCCGAAAAACCACCAAACTGACTGTCGATGAAGTAAAAAAACTGAATACAGAACTGGGCAAGATCGACACCCGGACTTCACGGAGCGACCTTCGGGAGATGGCTGTGGTCGCCGGTCAGCTTGGCATTGCTCAGAAAGACATCCTGCCGTTTGTCGATTCAATCGACAAACTCAATGTTGCTCTTGGCGCTGAAATCCAGGGAGGAGCAAGTGCAGTGGCAACCCAGATGGGAACCCTTCGGAATGTCCTGACAGACATGAAGACTTCAGCGGTTTCCGATGATATGCTCCGCTTGGGTAATGCCATCAATGTTTTGGGAGCAGATGGATTTGCTACAGCGCCGGTACTTGTCGATCTTTCAAACCGAATCGGCGGTGTTGGTATGTCACTCGGGTTATCTTCTGCTGAAGTAATGGGCATTTCTGCCACACTCCAGGAGCTTGCAGTTTCCACCGAAAGGGGCGGAACTGCAATGACGAAGATCCTTATGAAGATGACTTACAACACCGCCGATTTTGCAAAGGTGGCCGGGATCCCATTACAGGAATTCACCACCCTGGTAAACACTGATCTTTATGGCGCTTTCGTGAAAGTTGTTGAAGGATCGAAACGTGGCGGAGAAGGAGCAACAGTTTTAGGCAAGCTGATCCGGGAATTGGAAATTTCCGGCGCCGGAGCTTCGGAAGTCTTTGCAAAACTCGGTGACAATACTGAAATGCTCCAGCAGAAAGTTGACCTGGCCAGCAAGTCATTGCAGGGCACCGATGAAATCATCAGGCAATTTAACGACAAGAACACAACCCTTGGAGCTACCCTGGATAAACTCGGAAAAGAGTTCTACCGGCTGATCACCCTGCCCGGAGTCACCGAATTCCTGAAATCCATGGTCGGTTCGGTTGTCAACCTTGTAGCATGGTTCAAGGCATTGCCGGAATGGATAGAAAAATACCGGATACAGCTGATCTCTGTCACGGGCGCCATCGGGGTTTACATTGCCGCCCAGACAAGATCAATCCAGGTTGCCATCCTAAACAACCTGACCCTGAAAGAAGGGATACTGCTTAAAATGAAAGATGCCGTCGTTCTTGAGTACCTGGTCATCAAAGAACAGTTGCTTGCAATCTGGAAAGCAAATGGCACAGTAGCGACAAAGCTGGCAACAACAGCTCAGTGGCTCTGGAATGCCGCCATGGCGGCAAACCCGATCGGGCTTCTTATTGCCGGGATCACTGCACTTGTCGCGGCTGTCAAGACCTACGAAACATATAACAGCCAGGCCATTGCCCTGGAAAAGTTAAAAGCTGCAACCACGGTTGAA
>Ga0172369_10009915_pt1 | contig 10449 bp, 8 predicted proteins | sample LakKiv25m_FD_114539 | JGI IMG/M metagenome (GOLD analysis project Ga0172369, IMG submission 114539) | Freshwater microbial communities from Kabuno Bay, South-Kivu, Congo - kab_022012_11.25m | ecosystem: Environmental > Aquatic > Freshwater > Lake | place: Democratic Republic of the Congo...
ACCGTGCGCATCTACAGCTATGGCGGCGATCCCTTCGCGGCCTGGGCGATCCGGGGGATGCTCGACGCGCATCCGGCACAGCTCACCGTGCGCGTTGACGGGGCGGCAGCCAGCGCGGCCACGTTGATTGCGCCGAAGCGGGCGAAGGTCATCATGCCGTCCAACTCGGCGATGCTGGTGCACCATCCGCGCGCGACAGGCTTCCTCTTCATGAACGCGCACGAGATGCGCGATTACGCCACCGAGTTGGACGCGATGAGCGCGCAGTTCGTCAACGGTTACGCGGAGCGCACGGGCATGGCCGCCGACGACATCCACGCGTTGATGACGGAAGATCGCTGGATGTATGCCCCCGAAGCCGTGGAGAAAGGCTTCGCCGACGAATTGCTGTCCGAGCGCATGGCGGCCAGCGTGCAAGGCACGCAACTGATGATCAACGGCGTCGGGCAGGAGCTGGCGGAATTCGACGGACTGAACGTCGAGGCGATCGCGGACGAAGAAGCACCGGCGCCAGAACCGGCACCAGATCCGGCCGCCAATCTCGCCGCACTCTTCCCCTTCGCCATTGCGGGGGGCCGGGAGTTGATCATCGGCGAGCAGCGCTTCGTATTCACCGCGGAGACGCTATCCGAGCACTTTACCGCGCTGGTAGATGAGATCCGCACTGCGGCGCGCGAGGAGGGTATTCAGGCGGAGCGGGGGCGGATGCTGAAGCTGGACGGGATCCGGGGCGAGGGGGCGCGGGAGATCGTGGCGACGGCGAAGAGCGCGGGGACGTCCTACGCGGAGGTATGCGAGCAGCTGGTGGAAGCCGGCCAGCAGAACCAGGCGGGGCTCGATTTCCTGCATCGGCGCGCGGCGGATGCGCACGTGAGCGGGGCGAACGTGGTGGCGGCCGGGGTGGCGCCGGAGGGCGGCGGTGAAGACGAAGCCGCGCGGGTGGCGGCGATGGCGAAGCAAAATAGCGAGGAAGGGCGGATCTAATCATCACCTGATTTCCCAGGGTTCACACCCTGGGCTATCGATGTTTCGCCCCTACCGGGGCTTTGCTGAAGCATAACCAATTTGTATTTCGATAAGGAGAGAACGATGGCCACTGAAACGATGACAATGGACAATCTGCTGGCGGGCGGCGAGGAGCCGTTGGCCATTCCTGGCACGCTGGCCGCAGGGCAGAATCTGTCGCGGGGGGCGGCGCTGGGGCGTATTTTGCTGGCGATCGCCGCGGCGGTCGCCGGCGCCAATGCCGGCAGCAACGGCACCTGCACGGGGCAGGCGCTGGGGGCGGGCGCAAAGGTGGGCGATTACCTGCTGACCTGCATCGGCGGCGACAAGGCCGCGACCGCGGGCGACTGCCAGGGCGCCGGTGACGGCGTACTGACGCTGGATGTCACCACGCCGCTGCTGACCGGCGCGCAATACGGCGTTTACAAGGTGCTGTGCATGACGGCTTATAATGCCGATCCAGCCGTCGCGGCGAAGTTCCTGGTGCTCGATCCGTCCGGCGCCTTCCTCGGTCTGTACACGGTGGGCGGCAGCGCCTTCGCCACACAGATCAAGTTCGCGATCGCGGAGGACAACACCAACAAGCACGCGCTGGGCGACTATTACGAGGTCACCGTCGCGCAAGCCGTGCCGGCAAACGGATTAGGCACATTCAGCGTAGTGGATCCGGACGGTATCGCGCTGGAGAACGCGGTGACCGGCACGCCGTATGCCGGACCGATCGCGTTCACACTGAACGACGGCTCGAACAACTTTGACATCGGCGATACGTTCACCCTCACGGTGAGCAAGACGCTGGGGAACTGGAAGTCGGCGGTCAAGACGGCGGTAGACGGCTCGGAGGTGGTTCGGCGCATTCTCGCCGTGGCGACCGATGCCACTAATGGCGCGCTGCCCACGTCGTTGTATGCCGAGGGCGAGTTCAATGTCGATGCCGTCACCTTTGGCGGCGCGGATACCGCCGACGATCACCGGACGGAGATGGAAGACAAGGGGCTGTACCTGCTGTCGGTGACGCATGCCTGACCGATAACCCGATGCCCAAGGATTCACACCCTGGGCTACCAATGTATCGCCCATACCGGGGCTTGACGGAGTGTATCAATCATCCCCGCTTGCCGGGGAGCAAGGAGATAGTGAGATGGCAATCAACTGGTTCCAACCGAGAACCCTGCTCGGTGCCTGGCAGCAGACCGGCAAGCGAGCGAAGACGTTCCTGCAAGATATGTTCTTCAAGCAGCGCTTCATGTCGAAGACGGAGAACATCGACCTGGACGAAGTGAGCGAGAACCGCATCATGGCGCCGTTCAGCGCCATCGACGGCGCGGGCAAGACGATCACCCGGCCTGGCTTCAATGCCCGCAGCTATACGCCGCCGGCGCTGAAGCCGCGGCAGAACATGAAGCAGCTCGACCTGCTGCAGCGCCTGCCGGGTGAGGCAATCTATGACGGCATGACGCCGGAACAGCGCGAGACGCAACTGGTGCAGCAGGATATGCTGCGCATGCATAACGCGATCATGCGCCGGCGCGAGTGGATGTGCGCACAGACGATGTTCGGCGGTCAGGTGGTGATGGAGGGCGACGACTATAAGGCGACGCTGGATTTCGCGCTGACCAACAAGGAGACCTTGCTGACGACCGCACTGTGGGGCGCGCCTACCACGGCGGTGCCGTTGACCGACATTGAGCGCTGGATGTTGGCCGTGCTGGCAGAAACCGGTGTGATGCCGAATAAATGCATCATGGCGACCGACGTGGCACAGAAATTCATGCTCTGCGACCAGGTGAAAGCGGAAAACGCGAAGTTCCAGAACGTGTTGCTGAAGATCGACCCGACGCCGCTGGCCGACTATCCCGGCGCGGTTTCGCTGGGCTGGTATAAGACCCCGACCGGCTACCTGGTCGAGATCATCACCTACACCGAGTATTGGGAGACGGTCGCCGCCAACGGCACGGTCACGCGGTATCCGATGATCCCCGCCGGGCAACTGGTGCTGGCCAATCCAGACAATTCGTTCATCATGGCTTTCGGCGCCTATACCGACATGAGCACGCAGCCGGCAGTGACCTACCAGGTGGAGGAGTTCCCCCGCCAGTGGTATGACGGCGATACCAACATCCGCTGGATGGAGCTGGTGGCCCGTCCGTTGCCGGCGCCGACGCTGACGAATGGCTGGTATTGGGCGACGGTGCTGTAACCAGAGGCGTTCCCTCACCCCCCGTGCCCCCCTCTCCCACCGAGAGGGGGGAGGAACCTTCGAGGTATGTGATGACGCGAAGAAAACACGACGACAATGAGCAGTTGCCGGTCAAGGAGCCGGAGTCCGGTGCGGGTGACACACCCGCGCTCCCAACGGAGTCCGGTGCGGGTGACACACCCGCGCTCCAAATAGACAGCTATGAGATGGCCGTCCTGCTCTCCATCCCGGCACGCGATGCCGAGCGGTCGTATGCGGTCGGGGAGGTGTTGCTCCACCTGGATGATGCGAGCATGACGCGCCTGGTGCAGCTCGGGCATGCCGAGTATTACACCGGCGATATCGAAGAGCGCGACGGGCGATACTACCCCGCGCACGCATAACACTGCCCCCCCTCCCTTTCCGGGAGAGGGGGGACTGATCCTTATCGAGTTTTCACATGTCCGTTCAGAATTGCTTGCCAATTTCAGACGTGCTGGCGAATCTGCAGATCACCGGAGCGGCGACGCGGTATGAGGCGCTGGACGATCCGGTGGGGACGCCGGACGACGACACCACCTTCGTGCATGTGCCGCAAGGGGTGGCGAATTATTGCATCTGCGGATTCACGCATACCGTGCCGGCCGGGTCGCTTATCAGCAGCATCGACGTGTTCGTGCGCACGTATGTCGATGGCAGCAACGGCTCAACCGCCGCGCAATCCGCCTATCTGCGCGTGCACGAGAACGATTATCACCAGGACGGTTGTGGGGCGACGGGGGCCTACGGGAATACCACGAAGACCTGGGCGACGAATCCATACACCGGGCTGGCCTGGACGTATGCCGACCTGGCCGACATTCAGGGGTTCGGGCCGGGATTGGCGACGGATGGGGCGGCTGGGACGCGGAGCAAGTGCACACAGAGTTATCTGATTATTACATATACAGTGGGCACGACGCGGACAATATCGGACGCAGGCGGGAACAGCAACGCCGCCACCGCCTGGGTGGAGGGGATTGTCCCCACGAGCAATGATGATATTGTCGCAACCCCTACCAGCGGTAACCTGGTCATTAATGCCAATTTAAGTTGTAAGTCGGTCGATCTGACCGGTTATACCGGGAGAATCACACATAATGCATCGATTAACCTAGATGTCAATGGAAATTTTAAGCTCTCATCCGGTATGACTTATGCTCCTGCGAGCATCACATCGACCATCTCATTTAAGGAATCCAGTTTGCTGACGACTTATGGCAAATTGATGCCAACTATGTCATTCAGCAAAGTAGGTGGCACATTCCAATTACAGGATGATTTACTCACCTATGGACGAATGGAATTAGGCGCGGGAATATTTGATGCGAATGGCAAAAAAGTCACTTTGCAACCTGCGGGATATAGCATCATCGTTGGTGGAACAGGATTTGTATTCTATGATCTTGAAATTATCGGAGCGGCAACCCCAACAGCTTATACTTATTTTTCCAATGATTTTACCATTACTCATTCTCTGATAATTACCGGAAATTCCACAATCAACAGAATACTTATACAATCGAATGTACTCGGTATACAGCGAACTGTCACCAATGCTGGTGCTACCGTTACTGCCACCAATACTGATTTTCGCGATATCCGATTTGGGACGGCTGTCGATCTGTCTGCTGCGGCTGGAGGATCAGGAGACTGCGGAGGGAATGCAAATATTATATTCACCGCAACTACTGATCAAACATGGAACGGCGATAGCGGCAACTGGTCAAATACAGCGAAATGGACATCGAGGATACCACTGCCACAAGATAACGTCATTCTCGACGGAACCAATACCATCACCGCCGATATGCCGAGGATTGGAAAAGACATTTCGTTTACCGCCGCCACACCATTAACATTGGCAAATAATGTCACCACTTATGGTTCGATCAGTTTTGCCAATGCTGGCACTTTTACCCACGCTAACAAAAATTGGTATTTTGAGTCCCAAGCGAGGACGGGAACCTTATCTTTGACCAGCAATAATATGACTTTTGCGCAAATCAATATTCAAACAATTGGAGCAACATTTCAATTACAGGATGATTTTACATCGATTTCCATTCTTAACATAACCGAGGTAGTAACTTGGTCTGGTAATAATAAAAATGTGACAGTCAGTAAAATATATATAAATAAATATGCTGCTATTATTTGGCTTGGATCTGGAACATATACTTTGACAGGAACTGGTCAAGTTCTCTGGGTTGCTAACAGTAATTTTCATGCTGATACTTCAAATTTCGTAATTTCGGATACTTCAAACAGTGCTAAAACATTTGATGGCGACATAGGCCATACTTTTTACAATATTTTTATCACCGGCGGTGGGACAGGTTCGGTAACTTTCACTACTTCCAACACCTTCAATAACTTCACGATCAGCGGGCCCAAGACGGTTATGTTTACCAAAAATACCACAACTAATATCAACGGCACTTTCACGACCAACGGAACATCCGTCAATCATATTACGATCACCTCCAATTTATTGCATAACAAAGCAACATTAAGCAAGCCGAACGGGGCGGTGATCTGCGATTATCTCGCCTTGACAGACATCGAGGCGTTGGGCGGCGCGACATGGTTCGCCGGCTCGCACTCGACAGATAACGGCGGTAATACAGGCTGGTTGTGGCAGGACCCGGTGAAGCCGCAGGGGATGAATGTCCTGTATGGCGCTCCGTTCGGTGGAAGGATGATCGCATGATTCCCAAAGGCGTTGCATATAAATGCCCATTGGAAATGCTGACCACGGGTGGAGCGGCCGATTCCGGCGCGACGGCACCTACCGTCACGGTGATCCTGGACGGCAGCGCGACCGGCAACCCGGCGACGAACGCACCGGTGCAGACGACGGGCACGCATGCCTGGTATGTGTTGCTGACTGCCGCGGAGATGAACGCCGATCTGGTGTCCGTCATCGCCACGCGGGCGGGCGACGTGCCGTGCGTGCGGCATATCGTGACGGAGAGCGTCTATACCGCGGCGAAGGCGGGATATCTGGACGCGTCCATTGACAGCCGGGTGGCATCCGAAGATTACACCGCGCCGGACAATACGACCATCGGGCTGATTCAGGCGGCGGTGGCGGGGATCAATACTTATATCACCACGACACTGGGGACGCCCACCCCGCCGGATGACATCACGTCCATCCTGGCGACGATCACCGGGCTGATTAACGATTTGCCGGTATCGACGGAATACGAGGCAGATATCAGCACGATCCTGGATGCGTTGTCCAGTCTCACCGATGAGTTGGCGGAGGCGCAAACGAAGGATCTGGCGGCGGAACAATATGCCTCGCTGGCGGGGTTGATGGCGACGCTGCAGGCGACGGCGGAGGCGCTGGATCCGGCGCACCCGTCCGACGTGACGAGCGCGCAGACGGCGCTCAGTAACGCTATTACGGCGCTGGATATCCCGACCGCGACGGAGATTGCGGCGGAGGTGGGGGCGGCGACGCCGGGTGATCTGGACGCGGCAGTGGGCACGATCACGGACGCGATACCGGCGGCGCCGGATCTCTCGGGGTTGGCGACGGCCGATGCGCTGGATGCTTCACAGACGGCCATCCTGGAGGCGATGCCGAGCAACGACTCGATTGCGGCGCGGGTCTGGTCGTATGGATCGCGGACGGTGACGAGCTGGGGGACGCTGATTGTCGACCTGGTGCAGATGATCACCACGGTGTTCGCGCGCCCTTCGACGTCGCCGGCGAGCTATCAATCCATTCGGGATCGGGACAACCGGACGACGCTCTCTCGTGGGACACGGCGCACCATCGGCGACACGCTGAACGTGCTCTCGCTGCTGATCGAGGACATCCAGGGCAACGCGTCCGGGCGGGCGAACGACCCGAATTATGAGGATCGCTGGTTTTTGAAGTGCCTGACGAGCGATCTGCCGGTGCTGCCAATTCCCGAGCAGGCGCTGACGATCGATGGGCGGCTATTCATTGTCAATACGGTGCAGGATATCGAGGGGCTGCTGGATATGCGGTTACGCGTTCGGAGAGCGTAGGGGACGGGAAACCACCGATTTCGCAGATTGCACTGATTTTTTGCTTCGCGAGGGTGAGATGGCGGTTATTAATGCCAGCGGAAAATTGATCGAGGTGAGCGCGCCGGGGATCGAGCGGGCGCGGGTGGCGCTGGCGGGGATGCCGGGGAAGCTGGAGCGGGCGATTGCGCCGGCGCTGAACCGGGCGGCGGCACACGGGCGCACGGTGGTGGCCCGGAAAGCGCGCGAGACGTATGACGTGAAATACGGCGCGGTGCTGAAAACGCTGAAGATACTGCGCGCGAACCGGAACAGCCTGCGCGCAGACCTGATCAGCGCGGGAACGGTGATCCCCCTGATCAAGTTCAAGGTGTCGCCGCGTACCATCGGCAAGCGCCGGCCACGCAAGGGCTTGCGGGTGTCGGTGAAGCGATCGGACAACAAGTATCTTAAACATGCCTTCCTGGGACTCTGGCAGGGGCAGATGGAAGTGCTGGAGCGCGAGGGCGAGAGTCGTTTGCCGATCAAGCGGCTCTTCGGGCCGTCCGTCCCCTCCATGCTGGGCGAGGAGACGGTGAGCAGCGTGACGAAGGCGGCGATGGCGCAGGAATTCGAAAAGAGGTTGCTGCACGAGACGGACCGGATATTGGCGGGGATCGTGGGGCGGTATTGAATGGACAGCATCTCCAGGGTTCAGACCCTGGGTTATCAATGTATCGTCCCTGCCGGGACTGGACGGAGGTTATGGCATGCAAGCCGTCGGGATGAGTCCGGTACATCTGTTGGATGAATTATGCAAGCGGTGGCTGCCGGGGGTCATCGCGGATTACCGCATGCAGACAGGACGGGGGAGCGCCGGGGCGGTGACGGTGCATGAGGATATGATGCCGCCGAAGGACCCGGAGCACCCGGATGTGCCGTATGTGTGGGCTTATCTGGACGGAGGCACGGATAACGAAGACCAGGCGCAGACGACGGTGGGGATCATCGTAGGGACGTATTCGGAGGAGATGGACGGCTGGCGAGAGGCGAAGAACATCGCCTTCCGCATCCGGCAGCGATTATTGGAATCTCGGCAGATAGGTCCGTATCCGCTGCTGCTGCCGCTGACGTATAAGGCGCTCGACCAGTTGAGCACGGAGTCTCGCACCTATCCGATGCATTATATGCAACTGACCACGAGCTGGCGGATGGCGCTGGTGGTGCCGGTTGAATAACGTGAACCTATCCCCAGGGTTCACACCCTGGGCTATCAATGTATCGTCCCTGCCGGGACTTGAGAGGGAGGAGCTGACATGCCATACGAGCATGGAGTGAAGTTTACCGAGCTGGCGACGGCGCTGCAGTCGCCGGTGACGAGTTATGCGTCGCTACCGGTGATTATCGGGGCGGCACCGGTGTGGCAGATCGACGGGGGGACGGCGGCGCTGCTGAACATCCCGACGATCTGCACAACGCTGGATGAGTTCAAGGCGGCATTCGGCTGGTCGACGGACTGGGACAAATATCCGTTGTGCATGGCGGCGGACGTGTTCTTCACGCGGTACAACGTGGCGCCGATCGTATGCATCTGCACCTTCGATCCAGTGACGATGAACACGGCGCACGCGGCAGTGGACGCGGCGCTAGTGGCCGGGGTCTACACCATCGATGTCGCGGACGCCATTCTGTCCAGCCTGGTGGTGAAGAGTGCGGACGGCAATACCACCTACCAGACGCCGCGCGACTATACCGCCGCGTATAACGATGACGAGAAGATCGTGGTGACGCGGGTGGGCACGGGCACCATCGGCACCGCTACCACGGCGTTGAAGTATAACTTCGACACCTTCGAGGGTGACGAGATGGACAGCGGCGACATCGAGGACGGCATCGACGCGGTGGAGGATGTCTACGCGCGCACCGGGCAGGTGCCCGGGCAACTGCTGGCGCCGGGCTGGAGCCAGCAAAGCGCCGTGGCGGTCGCGCTGATCGCGAAGGCGGACAGCATCAACGGGGTGTTCAAGGCGCGGGCGATTCTGGATATCGACAGCAGCGCGGGGCAGGGCGATTCGTATACCGATGCGATCACCTGGAAGGCGACCAATAGCTATACCGACGCGCTGGCGGTGGTGTGCTGGCCACAGGTAACGCTGGGGGCGGTGCAATACTGGATGAGCCTGCATTACGCCGCGGCGCGCTGCCGGCTGAATGCGGACAACAACGACGTGCCCTACGCCAGCCCGAGCAACCAGGCGCTGGCCGGCGACGGACTGTGCCTGGACGCCGGCACGGACGTGTTCCTGAACATCACGCAGGCGAACCTGCTGAACGCCGCCGGCATTGTGACCGGGCTGCAGTTCGGATTAACGGGCTGGCGCATCTGGGGCAATGAGAGCGGCGCCTATCCGGGTTCCACCGATCCCATCGAGCGCTGGAACTGCGTGCGCGACATGTTCAACTGGATCGGGAACACGGCGGTGCTGAGCTACTGGCAGAACGTCGACCAGCCGGGCAACCCGCGGTTAATCGATACCGTGGTCACGAGACTGAATCAGTGGTTGAACGGGTTGACGAACCGCGGCTATATCCTGGGCGGGCGGTGCCAGTTCCTGGCGTCGAGCAACCCGACCGTGAACCTGATCGGCGGCGACTTCGTCTTCGATGTCGATCCGACGCCGCCGGTGCCGGCGAAGAGTATCACCTTCCAGTTGGTCTATAACACGGCGTATTTGAATACGCTGTTTGGATAGGCGGGGAAGGTTTGAGTTTTGCGTTTGGGAGGGCCGGGCGGTGAGATGGTAGGCTCTCCCAGACGTGGGGACAGATGGTCAACACGCGCGGACTCAGAGGTCCGCGCTCCAAGGGGGGCATTATGGGACTGGGAGTTGGGGTGAACGCGCCGTTGCCGGCGATGGTGAATAACTGCAATGCCTATCTGGCAGGCAACAAGCTGCTGGGTATGGCGGACATCGTGATGCCGGATATCGAGTTCCTGGTGCAGGAGCTGTCGGGCGCCGGCATCACGGGCGCGGTGGAAGTGACGGTGCAGGGGCACGTGCGGCCGATGACGGCCACGGTGAATTTCAAGGTGCCGAGCGCGCAGCAGTTCGACATGCTAGACTACCTGGCGCAGGGGGTGACCTTTCGCGCATCGCTGCAGCAGTACGACGCGGGTTCCGGCGCGCCGGTGCAGGTGCCGTTCAGTTGTCTGATGCGCGGGGTGGCGAAGAAGGCCA
>Ga0172369_10009917_pt1 | contig 10449 bp, 7 predicted proteins | sample LakKiv25m_FD_114539 | JGI IMG/M metagenome (GOLD analysis project Ga0172369, IMG submission 114539) | Freshwater microbial communities from Kabuno Bay, South-Kivu, Congo - kab_022012_11.25m | ecosystem: Environmental > Aquatic > Freshwater > Lake | place: Democratic Republic of the Congo...
AGTGCAGGAATTACGATGGCAATGGCAATGCTTTCTGTTATAAGCGGCAAACCTGCATCAAATAATATTGCGATGACTGGTGAAATAACTCTTACAGGTTCTATTCTTGCGATTGGAGGACTGAATGAAAAATTACTTGCTGCAAAGCGTAATGATATAAAAACTGTTTTAATCCCAAAAGACAATGAAATTGATTTGAAGGAAATTTCTGAAAAAGTTAAAGAAGGTTTAAAGATAATTCCTATTTCAAAATTAGAAGAAGCAATACCTTATGTTTTTCCTGATATGAAAACAAAAAAAGTTGTTGAAGCTAAAAAAATTGCGAAGACCAAGAAAAAGAAATAATGTCTGAAACAATAATTGTAAATAAAGATGCTGTAATTGATGAACAATACAAGCTTCTACTAAAGCAGGTTAAAAATCTTTTAGATAAAAAAGATAATTTAATCACCAATCTTTCTAACTTTACCGCAGCTTTAAAACAAACTTTCAGTAAAATAAGCTGGGTTGGATTTTATCTTTATGATGGAACAAAACTTTATCTTGGACCATTTCAAGGTAAAGTTGCTTGTACAGAAATTAAAATTGGTTCAGGTGTTTGCGGAACATCAGCACAAATATTAGAAACAATTATTGTTCCTGATGTTGATAAGTTTCCCGGACATATTGCTTGTGATGTTGAATCAAAATCTGAGATTGTTATTCCGATTATCAAACAAGATAAACTTTTTGGTGTGTTAGATTTAGACAGCACAGAATATAATTCGTTTAACGAAACAGATAAAGAATATATAGAACAATTAGTAGATTATTTAAGCAAAGAAATTATTTAAAGTTTATGGCATATCAAGTAACAGCAAGAAAATGGCGCCCGCAAAAATTTGAAGATGTTGTGGGGCAGGAACATATTACTGCAACATTAAAAAATGCAATAAAAAATAACAGGATTGCTCACGCTTATATTTTTACAGGACCACGCGGCGTTGGTAAAACAACAACTGCAAGAATTCTTGCTAAAGCTTTAAACTGCGAAAACCCAAAAGACTTTGAGCCATGCAACCAATGTGCAATGTGCAAATCAATTAATGATTCGCAGACAATGGACATTATTGAAATTGATGGTGCTTCGAATCGCGGTATTGATGAAATTAGAACTCTTAGAGAATCCGTAAAATACGCTCCAACAAGAGGTAAGTACAAAATTTATATTATTGATGAAGTTCATATGTTAACAAAGGAATCATTTAACGCATTCCTTAAAACTCTAGAAGAACCGCCGGCACATACAATTTTTGTTTTTGCAACTACTGATATTCACAAAGTTCCGCTTACAATTATTTCACGCTGCCAGAGATTTGATTTTAGAAGAATACAACTTGATACGATTAAGAAAACTTTAAACAATATCGCCAAAGAAGAAAAAATTTCTATAGATGATAAAACATTAACATTGATTGCGAAAAAGGCTGATGGTGCTTTGCGTGATGCTCAAAGTTTATTTGATCAGGTAATTTCTTTTTGCGGAGATAAAATTGATTCTGAAACTGTTTCACAAATGTTAAATCTTATTGATGAAGATTTATTCTTTAACATTTCTGATGCTGTTCTTGAAAAAGATTTTAATATTGTTTTTGAAACGACTAATAAGATTTATCAAAACGGATGGGATTTTATAGATTTTACTGATGGATTACTTGAACATTTTAGAAATATTCTTTCTGTACTTATAACTGAAAGAACTGAACTTGTTGAAACTGCAGAAGTTTACAGAAATAAATATGCAAATTATATTCAAACTTTTTCTAAAGGTGATTTATTAAGAATTTTAAATTACTTAACTAAACTTCAGCAGGAATTAAGATATTCTAATAATCAAAAATTAAAGATTGAAATTGCTTTAACAAATCTTGTCGCATTAGAAAAATCCGCTACACTTTCAGAAATTATTTCAGGATTGGAATCTGGAAATATTGAAGTGAAAAATCCAGATCTTAAACTGACTAAAGAAAAAACTGAAACAGTGTATCAATCAAAACAAACACAAGAAAAAAAAACTCAAGTAACAACTAATCCTTTACCAAAAGCCGAAGAATTTGTTACTCCAATAAAAGAACATCTAACAAACATTCATACTGATTTAAATTTTGAAACTATTACACAAAAGTGGCAGTATTTTGTTGATGAAGTATGTAAAGAAAAATCTTTTCTGCTAACTCCACTTTTTAACAATGTTAAACCAGTTAATTTTGATGGAACAAATCTGCAGCTTGAATCAAACGATCAGTCAACAGAATCATCCTTACTTCTCCACCAAGAGTACATTGATAAAAAAACACGCGAATTCTTTGGTAAAAAAGTAACCATAAAATTTGGAGCTCAAGCCAAAGCATTATCAAATCCCAAATCAAAAGAAACTGCTAAGCCTCAAAAAGCTGCAAATTCCTCAAAAATTTTAGATCCATACGAAAAAATAATTGTTGAGGAACTTGGTGGTCAGGAAATCAACTGATTATTAAGCTTTTTAGTAACTCTTAAATCTCCATAAACATTTGAAAATTAAATAGTTATGCCTATTTTTGGCATCTATGTCAAAAAAGCTTATCATTGCCATAGACGGACCAGCAGGTTCCGGGAAAAGTACAACAGCAAAACTTGTAGCTGCTAAGTTAAATTATACTTACATAGATACAGGTGCTATGTACCGTGCGGTTACTTTATTCGCTTTACGAAACAATTTAATGGGTAAAACGAATGAAATAATTAAAATGGCAAATGAGCTTGATATCGTTCTTAAATTTGTTGATGGCGAGACTAAAATTACTGTTAATGGTTCAGATGTTTCTAAAGAAATTAGATCGTTTGATGTTAACAGTAATGTAAGTGAAATAAGTACGATTGAAGGTGTTAGAAAAATTCTTGTAAAAAAACAGCAGCAAATGGGTAAAGATGGCGGAGTTGTAATGGAAGGAAGAGATATTACAACTGTTGTTTATCCAAATGCCCAAGTAAAAATATTTTTAACTGCTGGTATTGATGAGCGAGCAGTTAGACGCGCTAAAGAATTTCTAGAAAAAGGCACCGAAGTTCCTATAGAAAAAGTAAAAGAAAATCTGAAGAACAGAGATTTTATTGATTCAAACCGTGAAGCAAGTCCGTTAACAAAAACTCCAGATTCAATTGAGATTGATACATCCAATACCACGATTGAAGAACAGGTTGATTTAATTTTGGAAGAAGTAAAAAAAGTTTTATCGAAATAAATTTTTAATAAGCCGATTTACTATTGTTTAACTAAATGTTCTGTTTCTCTAAGCTTTTCGGCTTAGACTTAGAAAAACAGAAAAATTATTTTTTAGGAGGATTAATGTCCGAAGTAAAAGAAACGACTCTCAAAAAATTGTCTCCCGATGAGTACGAAAAAGCCAAAGCTAAATTTAACGATGAAGAATATTCTCAGGAAGAGTTTTTAGCTCTCGCTAAACTTTACTCAGATTCATTTAGAGATGTTAAAGAAGGCGAGATGATCAAAGGTAAAGTTGTTAGAGTTCAAGGTGATAACGTTATTGTTGATGTTGGTTTTAAATCTGAAGGTACAATACCAAAAACTGAGTTTCCTGAAAACGAACTTAAAGTTGGACAGGTTATTGAAGTAGTTCTTGAAAGTGTTGAAGATAAAGATGGAAATCTTGTTTTAAGTAAACAAAGAGCAGACTTCTTAAGAATCTGGGAAAAAGTTCTTAGAGCACATGATACCGGCGAAATTATTGAAGGTAAAATTGTTAAGAGAATTAAAGGCGGAATGGTTGTTGATCTTTTAGGAATGGAAGCATTTTTACCAGGATCACAAATTGATATTCGTCCGATTAGAGATTTTGATGCATTTGTTGGACAGACAATGGACTTTAAAGTTGTAAAAGTTAATGTTCCAACTGAAAATGTTGTAGTATCACACAAAGTACTTGTTGAAGAAGAAATTTCTGATCAAAGAAATGCAATACTTAGCAGCTTAGAAAAAGGACAAATACTTGAAGGTACTGTTAAAGCAGTTACAGATTTTGGTGTGTTTGTTGATCTTGGCGGAGTTGATGGTCTTATCCACATTACTGATCTTAGCTGGGGAAGAATCAATCATCCAAATGAAGTTGTAAAACTTGATGAAGTAATTAAAGTTGTTGTAACTGATTTTGATGAAGAAAAGAGAAGAATTTCTCTATCACTTAAAAAACTTCTTCCACATCCCTGGGAAAAAATTGAAGAGAAATACAATCTTGGAGATAAAGTTTCAGGTCGTGTTGTATCTCTTACAGATTACGGTGCATTTATCGAAATCGAAAAAGGTATCGAAGGATTAATCCACAACTCAGAAATGAGCTGGACTCAACATATCAAACATCCATCACAGATTGTTGCAATGGGGCAAATGGTTGAAGCTGTTATCTTGAGCCTTGATAAAGAAGAAAAGAAAATTTCTCTTGGTATAAAACAATTAGAGCCAGATCCTTGGGAAACTTTAATGGCTAAATATCCTGTTGGATCAAAACACTCTGGTATTGCAAGAAATCTTACAAACTTTGGTGTGTTCGTTGAGTTGGAACCAGGAGTTGATGGTTTAGTTCACATTTCTGATTTATCCTGGACAAAGAAAATCCGTCATCCCGGTGAAGTTGTAAAGAAAAATGAAAAGATAGATGTTTTAGTTTTAGGTGTTGATGTTGAACAAAGAAAAATATCCTTAGGACATAAACAAATTATGGATAATCCTTGGGATCTTTTTGAAAGAGAATACTCAGTTGGAAAAATTACTGATGGTAAAGTTGTTAGAATTATTGAAAAAGGAATCATCGCTGAGTTACCAGCTAACGTAGATGGTTTTGTACCTACTACTCAACTTTCAACTGGTAAGATTAAAAATGTTGCAAACCACTTCCCTATTGATTCAATTTTACCTTTAAAGGTAATTGAATTTGATAAAGAAAGTAAGAAGATTGTATTAAGTGCAATTGCTGCGTTAAAAGAAAAAGATGATGCAGAAATTGAACAATACATCAACACATATAAATTAGAAAAGGTATCTGTTCAGAATATTAAAAATGCAGAGATGGGAACAATTGATTCATCTGAATTCCCCATATTTGAAGTACCTGAACCAGAAGCACCTAAAAAAGAAGAAGCTGAATAGTTTCTTGCAAATATTCTATATTAGGAGCGGGAAAACTTCCCGCTCTTTTTTTTATCAACAAAGTATTTACAATGCAAAAGAAAGTAGCGTTACATACATTAGGTTGTAAACTTAATTTTTCAGAAACTTCAACTATTGGAAATCAATTTTTACAGAAAGGATTTTCTATTGTTGATTTTAAAGACAAAGCAGATGTTTATGTTTTTAATACTTGCACAGTAACAGAAAATGCTGAAAAAGAATGCCGCCAGCTTGTAAGGAAAGTGCTGCGAAGTAATCCTGATGCTTATGTTATTGTAACAGGTTGTTATGCTCAATTACGCTCCGATGAAATTGCTAAAATTGATGGCGTTGATGCTGTTTTAGGCAGTAATGAAAAGTTTGAGATTTTTTCTTTATTAAATGATTTTAGCAAAAAAGAACTTTCCTGTATCTATGTTTCTCCAAAGGATGAACTTAACTCTTTCGGTTTAGCTTCTTCTAGTGATGCTGATAGCAGAACACGCGCTTACTTTAAAATACAAGATGGTTGTGATTACAAATGTACATTTTGCACAATCCCTCTTGCTCGTGGTAAAAGCAGAAGTATGGCGCCAGAACTTGTTATAAGTGAGTTTACTAAACTTGTTCATCAAGGTTACAAAGAAATAATTTTAACCGGCGTTAATGTTGGTGATTATGGCAATTCGTTTGATTTATCTTTTTATGATTTATTAAAAAAACTTATTGAGGTTGAAGGTGATTTTAGAATTAGAATCAGTTCTATCGAACCAAACCTTTTAACCGATGAGATTATTAAACTAACTGCAAGTACAGATAAAATTTGTAATCATTTTCACATTCCTTTGCAAAGCGGCAGTAATACAATTCTTAAATCAATGCAAAGAAGATATAACATTGAGATTTACAAAAATGTTATACAAAAAGTAAAATCTTACATCCCTGATTGCGGAATTGGAGTTGATGTTATTGTTGGATATCCAGGTGAATCTGAAATTGAATTTATGGAAACCTACAACTTCCTTCTCGAGCTTCCTATTTCTTACTTACATGTTTTCACTTATTCAGAAAGACCTGATACTAAAGCAGTAACTATGGATAATCACGTTGATCCAGCGGAAAGAAAAAGAAGAAATAAAATGCTCAGGATTTTAAGTGATAAAAAGAAAAACTATTTTTACAATCAAATGATTGGTAAAGATTTAGAAGTTTTATTTGAATCAAAAGACGATTATAATACTATTAAGGGATTTACGAGCAATTATGTTAGGGTACAAAATAAGTATAGTAAACAACTTGAAAACAAATTGTGTTTGATAAACCTTAGTTCAATTAAAAATGGATTAGCTTGCGGAAAAATAATGGAGACAAATAATTCCGTTGCATCAGATAGAATTACAATCTAATATTAAAATAAAAAAATGAAAAAATTCCTAATTATTCTTTCTTTCGTATCATTTCAAATCTTAGCACAAGATAATGAACAATCTTTTTATACATTTAAACAGCAAGTTGCGGAAAATATTTTGAATGATGAAACAGCTAAGCCTAATTTTGAATTTGATGATGTTAAGAAAAAGAAAAGTAATGGATTAGCAATTCTCTATTCAATGATTCTACCTGGTATGGGTGAACTTTATGCGGGATCATACGATAGTGGAATTTATTTTACAATTGCTGATGGTGTTTTATGGGGCACTTATGTTGGAATGAATGTTTATGGCAACTGGCAAAAAGATAGATACATAAACTATGCTGTAAACAAAGCTGGAATAAATACTAACAACAAAGATCAGGATTATTATGCAAACATAAGCAGTTATATGAATATTGATGAGTACAATGATGAAAAAGCTTTTGAAAGAGACTTTGCTGCAATGTATGGCAACGTAAATACTTATTTTTGGAAGTGGAACACGAGCGAAGAGAGAAAAGAATTTAGAAATATGTGGAAATCATCCGAGCAAACATTTAACAATGTTAGATTTGTTGTTGGCGCACTTTTGCTTAACAGGGTTGTAAGCGCAATTAATGCCGTTAGATTAGTTTCTAGATACAATAAAAATCTTACTGAAGATGTCGGTTGGAATGTTTCCTCGGGAATCCAGACTATGCCTGATAATTCTTACGCTTATCAAATAAACTTTTCAACAAGTTTCTAAACAAAAAAGCCCATCAAATTGATGGGCTTTTAAATGTTAAGTAAAAATTATTTTAGTAGCAACATTTTTTTCGATAGAGTAAAATCGCCAGCCTGTAATTTATAAATGTAAACTCCACTTGGTAAATCAGCAGCGTTAAAAGTGATTTCATTTCTACCTGCATCCCTGAATTCGTTTATTATTACACTAACTTCATTCCCAAGAATATCATACAGCTTTATAGTTTGCAAACTGCTAATTGGAGACTGCCACCTAATTATTGTTGAAGGATTAAAAGGATTTGGATAATTCTGTGCTAAAGAAAATTGTGCTGATGGAAGGATTTCTACTTCCACGATGTTTGAATAATTAAAACTTCCATCAAAATCAATTTGCTTTAAACGATATTGATATTTGCCGGCAGAAAGTTTTTCATCATTAAATGAATATGATTGAATCTGAGTTGTTGTTCCATTTCCATCTACAAATCCTACTACTTCCCAATCTTGCAGTCTTTGAATCTTTGAATTTTTCATTCTTTCAATTTCAAATCCTGCATTATTTGTTTCTGTTGCTGTAATCCAATCAAGAACAACCGAACCATTTTTTATATTTGCAGTAAATCTTGTTAACTCGACAGGAACAACTCCGTCAATCACTGCAATTGGAAACTTTGGACCAAAATTCCAGCGATCGTGAAAATCCGGAATGTGATCATACACTAAACTTATTCCACAAGAGTATAAAGTATCAATAACTATGGAATCAGGAGCGGTGTATGCAAACTCCCAATAAATAGTATCTTGCGGAGTTGGAAATTCTAATGGAAATGCTTGAGTTAGTTCATTTGGTGAACGATAATCCCAAACAGATAAAGTATCAACTAACGACATTATTCCAAATCTTCCAGCAACATTATGCCCGCCAGCTTCTGCAGGACCGTTTGCTAAATACATTCTGTACAATCCAGTCTGACCTTTGATTAATGTATCAGATCCTTCAATCCAAACAGAAACAGTTGAATCTCTTTCAACAGTGTGGCAAACGCAGCCAGCTCCGTTAAGTTGAGTGCCGCCAAGCAGATCGCGTTCATACAAACCAGAGAATGCAAGACTTATAAACGCAATAAATATTGCTGATAAAATGATATGATTTTTCATTTGTTATTATAGATTAATTGGAAACTCTAAGGAAAGATAGAAAATTAAGTTCGTATTCAAAAAAGGATGTGGGAGATTTTTATTCCCACATCCCAAATAGATTATTGTAAAAGAAGCATTTTTTTTGTTTGAGTAAATTTATCACTTTTTAATTCGTAGAAATATAAACCGCTTGATAAATTATCTGCATCAAAATATTCTTCATAACTTCCGGCAGATCTTTCTTCAGCTAATAAAGTTGCAACAACTTTTCCTAAAACATCATAAATTTTTAATGTGATAAAAGATTTTTCTGGAATTGTAAAACTAATTTTGGTTCCTGGATTAAATGGATTTGGATAGTTTTGATTCAACATAAAAGTTTTTGGGTTACCAACTTCAACTTCAACTATATTTGAATAATCATAACTGCCATTAAAATCAATTTGCTTTAATCTGTATTGATATTTACCAGCTTTAAGGGTTCCATCAATATATGAATAATGTTGAGGTTCTGTTGTTGTCCCATTTCCATTTATAAAACTAATGGATTGCCAATCATCAAAAGCCCCTTCCCTTAGGGAAGGGGTTGGGGATGGGCTTCTTCTGTGAATCTCAAACCCCGCATTATTAGTTTCAGTAGCAGTAGTCCAGTTTAATGTAATCCTGCTATCATCATTCGTTGCAGTAAATGAAGTCAATTCAACTGGAACAATGCTGGAAGTAAGTTGAACATCCAAAGTTGTTAACGTTGTATAAGTTGAAACAACAATATTGTTTACTGTTTTGGGATAAAAATCCTGCGCTTCAAACTTAAATGAGTAAATTCCGGGTGATAACATTCGTAAATAAAATCCTGTTGCATCCGAATAAACTTCAGAATTATCTGCATCGTGATTTATAACTGTTACCTTTGCAACAATTGGATTGCCAATCGAATCAGAAACTAAACCGATAACACCATGCAAAACATTTTCCATATATCTAATCATAGATTTACGATTGTAATTCCAGTGTGCAGGTAATTGAGAAGCAGGAATTAATTTCGTATCAGAAATTTCCATTGTTACTTCTCTTCCCCAACGATAATAATTTGTATAATCCTGTCTTCCGCCATTAATTATATACCAGTCACCACCATTAGTTGTTCCATCATCATAACCATTCATATAACCCGAAGGAGCATTTGCCTGACAGGTATCAGCGTATAAGTGAGAAATATATTGATACCACAATTCATCTGGATGATGCCTATAATCGGGATAAGCATTTGTCCATGTATCCCACGGATAATTTATTACTTCCGTTCCGCCATGAAAGTTTGCAACGAGTGCAAAATTATTTGCTTCAGCAATTGCTCTAAATCTTGTAACTTCAATTTGCTGGCTTGGGTCTATTCCATAAACCGGATCAGGAAAATTTCTATTCAGATCGTATCCATTATAGTTATATCTTGTTGCACCATTAACTGTATTGTTACCGCCATAAAATGTTCCATCAGGATTTGCTAATGGATTTATCCAGATCTCAACATTGTTAACAAGATTTGTAATGCGAGAATTTGTTCCGTAAGTCGTAAGTAATGAATCAATTAATCTTAATGTTAAAACATAACCAGTAAGTTCATCACCATGCATTGATGAAGTGTACATAAACTGCGGCTCAGCTTCGTGCTGGTTTACATTATCAGAAATAACAGCAAATAATATTTTTCTTCCTTGAACAGTATTTCCACCATCAACAATTCTACAAAGATTAGGATAGTTAGTTTGGAACTGGTACATCATTGCAATGTAAGCATCATAAGTTGGATAAACATTCCAATCTGTAATTCCTTCGATATTATCAGACATTTCAAAATCATACTGTTTTGAGGGACGAGTTAAAATAGTATAAGGATAATTTAGCTTTTCAAATTCAGTAAACTCTTGCTCATTTGCATAAGCGTAAACGATATTACCTTTAACATTATCAATTGAAATTATTCTTG
>Ga0172369_10009919_pt1 | contig 10447 bp, 9 predicted proteins | sample LakKiv25m_FD_114539 | JGI IMG/M metagenome (GOLD analysis project Ga0172369, IMG submission 114539) | Freshwater microbial communities from Kabuno Bay, South-Kivu, Congo - kab_022012_11.25m | ecosystem: Environmental > Aquatic > Freshwater > Lake | place: Democratic Republic of the Congo...
AGCGCCTTCCAGAAGGTGAGCCAGTTGCCTTGGAGGTCCGCCACGGTGAACTCCGACTGGCCCCAGGGACGATCTGCCAGCGGGTCCACAACCGGTAGTCCGGCCGCCTGGACGCGAGCACAGAGGTCGGCAAGGTCCGTCGCCTCGATGTACAGCGCCATTGCCGATGCCGTACCGGCACGCTGGCGGATTGCCTCGTTGTAACGCGGGCTGTAGAACCCGCCCGGCACTTCGAGCATCACCCTGGCGTCGCCGCGGCTGAGCGAGCAGTTGCCGCTGCCGGTGTCGGGCCGCTCAAGAACAAATCCCAGCTTCTCCCGGTAGAACGACAGCGCCACATTCAGGTCGCGCACGCGAATCGAAGGAATCACTCCCCATCCGGGCATCCTGTCACCTCCGTTTCCCTGGCCGATCAGCGTACATGGTTTGGGGGAACCGCTGCCTTCAACGGCTACCGGGCGGGCGGAACCCGAGAGTCCTCAGTCCTCAGTCCGCGCACCTCAGTCCTTTCCGCCGGCAGCGCGTAGACGGGTTCGCCGCAGAGGCTGCAGAAATAGCGGCCGGGCAGGGGCGTCGGGCCGCCGTCGTACACGCGCTGCAACTCTTCCGGAGGATGGTGACACGCCATTCGAGGACCGTGACACGCGGCGTCCCGATCTCCAAGGGGTGGATGTCACTGCGAAGCAATGGGCGATGGGTGTGGGGGCGCTCGTGTCTTGTGCCTCCGGAAGCGAGCTCGCCGCCACCGGGTTGGCCGACGGTAAAGACGTCGCAATTGAGTAACCGATGACTGCGTCAAATGGCTATACTCTCGCGATGACACTCGCCGCCGACCCTATCGAACAACTCGAGAGTGCGTTCCGCGAGAAGGGGTGGCCGCCGGAACTCCTGCAAAGAGCGTCCGAACTCCGGTTCCCGAAGGACATACTCCTCCGTTGGGTCCGCGAGAGCTGGGCGAACGCGGAGTTTGTCTCGCGGCGTCTCGACTGGCACGCCCAACTGACGCGAGGCGACCTGCGAGGACGCGAGGCGACGCTGCAAGACAACGAGGCCTTCCAGGAATTGTGGGCCAACTCTCCCGAAGAACTCGGCGAGTGGGAAGTGATCACCGAGCGCGGGCCCAACGCATTCGCACAATTCCTGCTCCAGGAACATGTCACGGTGCTTGTGCTCGAGCTGCAGGGTAGCCTCATCGCTACCTGCGCCTTCGCCTCAAGGATCGTCAACGTCGCCGGGATGCAGTTGCCGGTGCATTACGGACAGGCGTTACGTGTTCACAAGGATCATCGCCGCCGTGGCTACGGAGATCAGGTGAGGAGCCTGGGTTGGGCGATCGGCGCCGCGAAGCCGACGATTGCGCAGTTCGACTACATGCGTTCGCAGAACTTCGCGGTCGTGAATTGGTGGCAGAAGTACAGTCCCGGTTTCTTCGACGACGTGCCCAAACGCGAAGGCGACGTGCCGGGAATCTCGGTCACCGTGCTGCAATATCCGGCCGCGGGATTCGACGGAGACAGCTCGGGCATCAGGATGGCGCGCCGCGACGACATTCCTCGCTGCGTCACACTCATCAATCGGACCCACCGCGGTCACGACCTCTTTCGCACGTATACCGAGGAGTTCCTGTTGGAACGACTCGGCGCCGGATACGGTGGATCGCATCTCGACCGCTGGATTGCGCCAGATAGCCGGCGGCAGGCCTATGGACTGAACGACTTCTACGTCGTCGAAGAGGGCGGGAAGGTCGTGGCGTGCGCGGGCCTCTGGGACCGCGGGCGGGACGTGCGCGACCGCTGGCGGCACACGGTGACGGGTGAAGAGAAGGTCGTCGAAACGACCGCGGTTCTCGACATCGGGTTCGCGCGCGGTCGCGACCGGGACATGGCCAGACTGATCGGCTTCTTGATCGGGGAAACGAACCGGCTGGGCAGAGAGTTTCTGACGGTTCCGCTCGACCGCTTCCCCGGGGTCGCAGCCATGCTGGCACGTTACGAGCCCGTTCCCGAAGTGCGTGCCCTCCGCTGGGGAATGACGGACCCACAAATCACCAGGCCACACACAGACCTCGTCTACTGGTAGACAAGGCCAGCCGCAGCGCCGCTTCTGCAGATCTTGTCCGCCAGCCTGTCACCGATCTGGTCGTGGCGGGGAACTGCTTCGACGACACCATTGGCCGGGTTGACCCAAAGCGGGTGTGATCGCCCCTCGCGTTTGCGCACGCAACCGTGGCGGCGAAGGCGCCGGAGCAAGTCGCCGCGATTCACTCTACGACGACTGTTGCGCGCTCGGCCTCGGGCGGGACTCCCCGGAGGCCATCCTCCCGCCGGTCTTGGAGAACAAGTGCGATTGCCTCGGCAAGGTTTGCCCTTGCTTCCGCACTCGTTCGCCCCTGCCCGTTCGCCCCCGGAACTTCCGGGCAGAAGGCGATATACCACTCGCCGTCTTTCTCAATCACGGCCGTGAATTCGTTCCTCATCATGCCCTCCCCCCCAAGTGCAACGTCAGCGCCGCTCCGCGTGGAGCCGTTTCTGCACGGTGTGCTGACAAGCCGCCAAGAAGGGGGACGCTCGTGCCTCATCCCAGCTCGTACCTTGTTCGGCTACCATGTGGCCGGCGCCCGCTCGCGCCGAAGGGGGTGCATCACATGGACATCGGGTTGATGGTCGAAGGCCAGAACGGGCTGACATGGGAGCGCTGGAGCCACATCCTCGCGCTGGCCGAGCGCCTGGGGTTCCCCTCGGTGTTCCGCTCCGACCACTTCTTCATCGGACCGCAGCAGGAATCGCTGGAGGCGTACCTGTCGTTCGTGATGGCGGCGAAGGAAACGAAGCGCATCCGCTTCGGGCCGCTGGTCACACCGGTGACGTTCCGCGCGCCGGTGAACGTGGGCCGGATGGCGGCGCAGATCGACATCCTCAGCGGCGGGCGCTTCGTCATGGGCCTGGGCGCGGGTTGGAACGAGGCTGAGCACCACGCCTACGGCATCGACTTCCCACCGATCGGTGAACGCTTCGACCGGCTCGAGGAGGCCATCCACGTGCTGAAGGCGCTCTGGGCGCCGGGGCCGGCAACCCACGCCGGGCCGTTCTACAGGCTCGACGGCGCCGACTGTCTGCCGCAGCCGGCCACCGGGCGCCCGCCAATCCTTATCGGCGGCGGGGGCGAGAAGCGTACCCTCAAGCTCGTGGCCCGCTACGCGGACGAGTGGAACTCCACGAACGCCACCCCCGAGGTCTACGCCCAGAAGTGCAAGGCGCTCGAACGGCACTGCGAGCGTGAGGGGCGCGACCCGGCCACGATCAAGCGCTCGATGATGACCTTCGGCGTCGTCGGGCCGAACGAGGCCGCGCTCGATGCCGCCACGCGCCGCGTGCAGGGGATGTGGGGCGGGGCGAACGTGCCCCCGGCCGAGTGGCGCGCCCGGGCGCGAAGCCGCGGCATGATCGCCGGCACCACCGATGAGGTGGTCGAGACGCTCGGCCAGTACGCCGCGCTCGGCCTGCAGGAGGTGCAGTTCCAGCACTTCAACTTCGACTCCGACGAGATCCCCGAGTACCTCGCCGCCGAGATCGCGCCGAGGGTGCGCGCGCTGTAGGAAGCAGGTTTGTCGCCCACCTTTGCCGTGTCTTGGTGCGGAGGGCTTCATGCTGGGCCCGGGAGGACAGCGATGCCCGGTGCGACGGTCAATGGCACTGAGTTGTACTACGAGACGAGGGGCATGGGCCCGGCCTGCCTCGCGCTGCATGGCGGGCTCGGGTTCGATCACCAGTACCTGAAGCGCACGCTGACGCCGCTCGAGACACGCCTGCGGATGGTTTACTTCGATCACCGCGGTAACGGGCGTTCAGGCCGGCCACCCATCGAGACCCTCACCATGGAGCAACTGGCCGACGACGCGGCCGCGCTTATGGACGTGCTTGGCATCGAGGCTGCGGTGGTGCTCGGACACTCCTACGGAGGCTTCGTCGCACAGGAGTTCGCCCTGAGGCACCCCGGCCGGCTGCGGGGGCTGGTGCTGATCGACACCACCCCGGGCCAGCTGGGTGGCAGCGAAAGCCCGGCGGACGAGCAAGGCCCGCCGATTCCCGCGGAGATGGCCGAACTCATGTCGACCGCTCCCGGCAGCGACGCCGAGTTCGAAGCGCTCGCGCCGCGAATGCTGCCGTTCTACCTGCACTCGAGGCCGGTTGCCGACCTGGAAGCGTTGGTCGAGGGCGCAGTTCTGAGTGCCACGGCGATGGTGCGAGGTTTCGAGGTGCTGGCCGGTTGGAGTTCGGTCGACCGGCTGTCGACTGTCACGGCCCCTGCACTGCTCCTCTGGGGAAAACACGACCTCGTCTGCTCGTTGCCGCAGGCGTACCGTATCGCCCGGCGCCTTCCCACGGCGGAAGTGGAGATCTTCGAGCAGAGCGGCCACTTCCCGTGGATCGAAGAGCCCGGCGCCTTTTTCGCGGCACTCGAAAGCTGGCTTGCACGACACTCCCTGGCCTGACGGGCGCGGTGGCCAGGTCCGTCAAAAAGGCTACTCTGCGGCTGCCCGCAGCCGCGCGAGCGCGGCCTGCGTGTGTGCAAGACCGAGGAAGAGCGACATCCCCTCGGCGTCGAGCCAGGCGAGCGCGGGCTCAGCTTCCAGCCGCCTGCCACCGGCGTCGACCCCGTTCCCGCCCACGATCCGTTCGAGCCGCGCCACCCGCTCGTCGAGCGAAAGCACCCGCGGCGGCGACGGCGGCAGCGCGCGCATGAACTCCACGAGGTCGCGGCCGTAGGCGTCGCTGCCCACGTAGGTGGCGAACTCGGCGATCGCCGCCTCGTAGCCTGCCTCGTCGGCGAAGCAGCGCCGGATGTTCGGGTAGTAGTCGAGGCTGAGCGTCTCGACCGTGGCGGCGATGCCGCCTTCGGCGTCGCGGTAGACGCGCACCGGCGCCCCGTTCCAGCATCCCGGCCCGAACCCGATGTCGAACGAAAGGTCGAGCGGAGTGGCCGCGCTCAGGCGCGTGGTCGCGAGCGGGTTGAAGGTTCGCTCGAAGGGCATGCCTTCGCGCCGTGCCCACTCGTTGAAGACGCCCATTCGCCATGGGGTTGGCTCCCAGCCCATCCGGCGGCAGACCTCGGCGAAGAACTCGTCACGGTTCATGGGTTCACCTCCGGGACGGAGGCTTGCACAACGTGCGTCGAGCACCGAGGGGAAGGTGGCGCGATGCAATGAGCAACGAGCCACGTAGGACTGGAGTGGCGGCCCACCGTGGCCGCTGGTGCGGGAACCCTCGCCGTGGCGGGCGGCCATGTTATACGGAGCCAATACCATGGCCGGTTGAGCGCTCCATGTGAGAGGCTGGCGATACTATGGAACCCGATCGTGCCGCTTGAATGGCGCGGGGACCATCGGTACTCAGGCGCTCAGTCGAAGCGTCGCCTCAGGTTCGGGAACATTCTCCCCGGCGATCAGGGCGCACTCGATCCAGCCTTCCATCGCATCGCGGAGCATGTGGAGAGCCTCGTCGACAGTCTCGCCTGCCGTGACGCACCCCGGGAGCTCCGGAGCCTCCGCGAGGTACCCTTCGATGTCGTCTCCGCTGATAACCTTGCGATACGGGCGAGACGCTATTTCCTGGATCAATCGTTCGCGTTCGTCGTCATTCATCGCCCACCTCGCGAGTGCGTCGCAGCACGTCCCGGACGTATGGGATCAGTATAGTCCCCCTGCGAAACGGGACCGAAAGACGCTCCCCTCCCTTGCGGTAATGCCTGTGGCTCCCTCTCGTACGCTCGAGCGTCCAGCCCGAGAGCAACAGCAGATGTTCCACTTCGTCGAAGCTGACGTTCTTTGGTCTTGCGGCAAGCCGGCGCCAGAGCTCTCTGCGATCCGCCGCGCGATGGTAACGAGGTTCGCCTTGGATGTCAGGTTCGAGCCGGCGCCGTTCGCCCGATGCGCGGACTTGTCGGGTTCAAAGCCCCCGCAACTCCACCCGGCGGCCCGTGTCCGGGGCGGTGCTGCCCGTTGCGACGCCGTGTTGTACGCAGCCGATAACATGGGCCGGGCGGGCGTTCCATGTAAGAGGCTGGCGATAACATGGACGGTAGCTAGTGCCCGTTGCGACCAGACAGTCACGCTGTTGCCGTGGCCGAGACAATCGGGAGCGGAGACCCTCGTCGCTGGTCTCGACCCGGACTCTAAGGGGTATCAAGTATGGATCGTCTGCCGTACTCAGTTCGAAAGACCGCGCGCCGGTTGTTTGGCAACGCGATGTCGCACCGGGAAATTGATGACTTCTTCTCGTTTGCCCTCGATAAGCCCGACCCGCCTCAATTGCCCGAAACCAAGAACAGGCAGGAGAAATTTGAGGCCTGGCTGGATCTGTTTCCCCCGGCGATCCAGCGGGAACTGATCGGGCGCCTTTGCTCGGAGCCGATTGAGATGTGGCATGGGCGGCCTCCGGACGCGGAGCTAAATGACCTGCGCGACCGACTTCAGGGGCTTCCAACGGCAGACGAAACCCACGAGGTTTTGGCCAGATTCGATAGCGGCCATGTCCGAGAAGCGTGGACCAAAGCTCAGAGCCGGTTGAATACAGATCCGAGCGGATCTCTGACGGCTGTCCGAACCCTATTGGAGGCGATTTGCAAGCACATCTTGGACAAACATGACGTCCCGTATGACGACAAGGACGATCTGCCGAGGCTCTATGCTGGTGCGTCTAAGCGCCTCGTGCTCGCGCCTTCCCAACAGACCGAGCCAGACTTCCGACGTATCGCAGGCGCTGTCACGACGGTGGTGGAGACTCTCGGAACGATTCGCAACCGCCTTGGTGACTCGCATGGCAAGGGTGCCTCATCGGGCGAGCCTACGAACCGACACGCGGAACTTGCCGTCTCTCTTGGTGGGGCAGTAGCAGTCTTCCTCATAAGGACTTGGGAAGGGCAGGAGTTGGATGGCGCGCCCGCCCAATAGAATGGACGTCACCGACGACTAGAGCCCCCGCAACTCCACCCGGCGGCCGGTGTCCGCGGCGATGTGGCCGATGCGGAGGGAGCCGGGGATGGCTTCCTGGATCGCGGGCGCGTCTTCGGGCGCGACCATGAGGACGAGTCCGATGCCCATGTTGAAGACCTCGTACATCTCTTCGCTGGCGATCTCGCCGCGTTGCTGGATGAGGCGGAAGACCGGCAGCACGGGCCAGGCGGAGGTGTCGAACACGGCGGTCACGGTCGCGGGCAGGATGCGCTGCACGTTCTCGACGTAGCCGCCGCCGGTGATGTGGGCGATGCCGTGGACGCGATCGAGCACCGGGGCGACCACGCTGTAGTAGGGGAGGTGCGTCGCCAGCAGCGCCTCGCCGAGGGTCTGGCCGCCCAGGAGAGCCGGTCGCTCCTCGATCCGGCGGCGGGTCTCTTCGACCGGCTCGCCGTTGCAGATGTTGAGTGCGCGCCGCGCGAGCGAGAATCCGTTCGTGTGCAGGCCGGAGCTGGACAGGCCGATGAGCACGTCGCCGGGCACGATCTTCGTGCCATCGATGATCCTGTCGCGGTCGAGGGCGCCGACGATGAAACCGGCGATGTCGAACTCGCCGGGAGCATAGACATCGGGCATGTCGGCCGTTTCGCCACCGAGGAGGGCGCAGCCCGCGTCCGCGCAGGCGCGCGCCATCCCCTCGACGATCGTGCGCTTCTGCTCGCCCGAGAGGCCGTTGCCGGCGATGTAGTCGAGGAAGAAAAGGGGCTCGGCGCCGCAGGCGAGGATGTCGTTGACGCTGTGCCCGACGATGTCCGGGCCGCAGAGGTCGAGGCGGTTCGCGGCGAGCTGGAGCTTCACCTTCGTGCCGATGCCGTCGGCGCTGGCGGTGATGACGGGGTCGCGGAAGCGGTCGCCAAGGCGGAAGAGGCCACTGAACGGACCGGCGTCGGAGATGACCTCGGGACGGCGGGCCTGGGCGAGGATGCCGGGCAGGCTTTTTGCGAACTGGCTGCGGGCGGCGAGGTCGACCCCGGCGGCGGCGTACTGGCGTTCGGTCATGCCGTTAGGGTACCCGATCTTGGATTTTGGATTGGGGATCCTGGATTGATCATGCTCCGGCGACACGCCGGCCGTGGCCCCGCCAGTAAGGCTCGCGGAGCTCGCGCTTGAGGACCTTGCCGCTGGCGTTGCGCGGGAGCGCGTCGATGAAGTCGACCGATGTGGGGCGCTCGAAGCCGCCCAGCCGCCCGCGGCAGAAGTCGACGATCTCCTGCTCGCCGGCCGTGGCGCCGGCGCGAAGCACGACAACGGCCTTCACGGTCTCGCCCCACTGTTCGTGTGGCACGCCGATCACGGCCGCATCGGCGATGGCCGGGTGCTGGAAGAGGACGTCTTCGACGACGCGCGGGTACACGTTCTCGCCGCCCGAGACGATCATGTCCTTCACGCGGTCCTGGATGTAGAGGTAGCCGTTGGCGCCCATCTTGCCGGCGTCGCCGGTGTGCATCCAGCCGCCGCGGAGCGCTTCGGCCGTGGCCTCGTCGAGGTTCCAGTAGCCGTCCATGAGCTGCGGGCCGCGGGCGATGATCTCGCCGATCTCCCCCACGGGGACGTCGTTGTCTGACTCGTCGACGACGCGGATCTCGGTGCCGAGCATCGGCCGGCCGGCCGAAAGCAGCAGGCCGGGGTCGTCGGTGAGCGCGCGGCGGTGGTCGGCTGCGGGCAGGATCGTGAGGATCGCCGTCGTTTCGGTCATCCCGTAGGCCTGGATGAAGTCGCAGCGGAAGGTCTCGATCGCCTGGCGCAGGGTCTGCTCGGAGATCGGCGAGGCGCCATAGGCGATGTAGCGCAGCTTCGGGTACTGGCGTTTTGCAGCGTCGGGCACGTAGACCAGGCAGGCCTGGATCATCGCGGGGACGAGCGTTCCGCCGGAAACTCCGCCGTCGCTCAGCGCCGCCACGACTGCCGGGGGTGAGAAATCCTCCTGGACCACCATCTCACCGCCGACGGCCACCGTGACGAAGATGCTGATTGCGGCGGCCGCGTGGTAGATGGGGGCGACGATCAGGTAGCGATCGCCGAGGCCGAGGTCGGTTTCGTGGGAGAACTGCTCGACGTTCGCGCAGACCGCGCGGTGGCTGACGATGGCGCCCTTGGGCCGGCCCGTGGTGCCGCTCGTGTACATCTGGTAGGCCGGCTGCGACTCGTGAGCGGGGCGCCCGGGCGCGGTGGCGGGCTGGCTGGCGGTCCAGGCGCGGTAGTCGCGATAGCCCTCGGCGCCGGCAGCATCGAGCGCGATGTAGCCGCGCACGCCCGGGAGGCTGGCGTGGATGGTGCGGGCAGCGGCGGCAAAGTCGCCTGTGGCGATGAGCAGCTTCGCGCCAGAGTCGTTGATGATGTAGTCCCACTCGAGCGGCGAAAGGCGGTAGTTCAGCGGCACCGGCACGAGCCCCGCCTTCGAGGCGGCGAAGTACATGAGTGCGTGTTCGATGCTGTTCTTGCCCAGCCAGGCGAAGCGGTCGCCAGGCTTCAGGCCCTCGGCGAGAAGGGCGTTCGCGAGGCGGTGGGTCTCGGCGAGTGCCTGCCCATAGGTGAGGCTCCGCGCGCCGAGCTGGATGCAGGGGGCGTCGGGTTGCACGCGGGCGCGGAAGTCGAGGTAGTCGTGAAGTCGCATCCAGTGTCCTCCCGGTAGGGATTCGCATTCTACCGCAGCCCGCCGACCGGCGGGACTGTCGCAACGACTGAACATCAACCGCGCCTGCCAGTCGTGCCACAGGGCCTCGGACCGAGGGCCGAGGACGGGGGCCGAACCTCAGTTCGATACCGAGCCGAGGATGCCTCCCACGACCTCCACGGCGACTTCGAGCGCGGGCCCGGCCATTTCGGCGCCGGCCTGGAGGACAGGAATCGCCGCTTCGGCGCCAGCCTGGAGGACAGGGAGCGCTGCCTCGACAACCTCCCCGAGGTTCCCGGCGGCGTCGACCGCCGCGCCCGCCAGGTCGCCCGCCGATGGTGCGGCCGAAAGGACATCAGCGGCCGCCCCGGCCACGAGACCGGCGACGTCGCCGGCGTGGGAAGCCAGCCCCGCCAGGGGTGCGAGCGCATCGGCGCCCTGGGTGATGGCGGCAGCCGCGAGGTTCGCGACATCGTCGGCAGAACCGGCCACGTTGGACCCGAATTCGACGACGCTGTCGATCGCGTCCTTGCCCGCACCGCCCACGAACCGGGCGGCGCCGGTGATCGCGCCCGGCGCACCCGAGACGGCGTCCATGAGCCGGCCCGCGCCTGCTCCGAGGGCATCGCCGAGCCGCGAGGAGGCGTCACCAAGGGCGCCCGGGACCTGGCGAAGCACGTCATCGGGTGTTGCTCGAAAGACTTCGTCGACGATGCCAGCGCCCAGGTAAGGTTCGGATGGGGCCTCATCGGCGGACACGGCGGGGGTCGTCTCACCCGTTGATGCCTGCCGGCGGGCGCGGGCAGCGCGGAGTTCGCGCG
>Ga0172369_10009925_pt1 | contig 10443 bp, 9 predicted proteins | sample LakKiv25m_FD_114539 | JGI IMG/M metagenome (GOLD analysis project Ga0172369, IMG submission 114539) | Freshwater microbial communities from Kabuno Bay, South-Kivu, Congo - kab_022012_11.25m | ecosystem: Environmental > Aquatic > Freshwater > Lake | place: Democratic Republic of the Congo...
GAAACATAACTGCAACCTCGAGCATAAGTAAGCTAAGTACCTATGTTCTTAAAAGCAGTTATGTTTCCCTCTTTATCCTGGATATTTTTTCATTTTACCTAAAAAGTGCGAAAGTCCACATTCAATGCTCGAACGTTTCGGTATTTGGCCTATTGTAATCGGGTCCTCGCTATCAACCAGCAATATCGGTAAGGCACCATCGCTAGCTGTAGTGAAGGCATTTTTGAATGAGTCAAAAGTATGCTCCCGACCACCACTCGCCATAATAATAGGCATACGGTTGGTGAATCCTGCATTTTCAAAAAGTTTACGAAATCCTTCACGAAATCGCCGTTTAAGATCATTCTTACGGTTCCCGCCACCTTCGATATATAACTTGACTCTCACCAGCAGTTACTTCCGATCTCACCGCGTGCCCACAATTCACCCAGACGGTATTTCTCCAACCAGATTTTCCAGCCTTTCAGGCTGATCATCGCTTCATCACATCACGCGCGTGCGAGACGTTCCGGCCTGGCCGGCCTTCCGGTGCGCTGCGATTCGTATACCGCGTCCATCAACTGGCTCTGGATGATGCCGTTGCGCGGGCTGGTGCGCGGCTCGGCGCGGCCTTGGATGGCGTCGATGAAGTTGTGCAGCGGCGAAGGCGCGCCCATGTCGGGGGTAATGGGCGGGTATTTCAGCAGGCCGGCGCCCTCATACACCTTGATCCAGCCCGCGCCCCAGCCGTCGATTTCCACCCGGCCTTCATCGAAGATGAAGGCCATGAAGCTGCCGCCGCCGGGGCAATTGCCGCTCACCGTGATGTTGGCCAGCACGCCGCTGGAGAAGCGGATGGAGGTGACGGAGTTGATGTCCACCTTCGCGCCGTGATTATCCACGAAGGCGAACACCTCTTCGACGTCCGACTCCACGCTCCAGCACAAGCTGTTGTAGAGATGCGCGCCGGAATCGTAGGCCTGCCCGCCGCCGGAGAGCTCGGGTTCCTGCCGCCACATGCCGGTGGTGAAGCGCAGCCAGTCCTGCGAGAGGAAGCCGGTCACCATCTCCAGCTTGCCCAGCGCGCTCTCGCGGATGAGCTTGCGTAAATAGAAGAACTCTGCCGAGCAGGGGGTGTTGTAGCCGATCACTAAAACCTTGCCGGTCTCCCGCACCTTGTCCGCCAGCGCGTAGGCATGCTCCAGCGAGGTGACCATCGGCTTTTCCATGTAGACGTGGCACCCCGCCTCCAGCGCTTGCGCGCCCTGCGCGTAGTGCTGGGTGTGCGGCGTGCTGATTACCACGGCATCAGGTTTTTGTTCGGCATACATGGCGGCGGCATCGGTGTAAAACTTCGGCGGCGTGACTCCCGGCAGGTTGCGGTCCGCGAATTTCCTGATAATCTCATCGGATACATCGCACAAGCCGACGATTTCGGCCTCCGGGTGCTTTGCCAGCCGCTGGGCATGACCGCCCATCATCCCGCCGCAACCGAGCAGGACAAAACGCAGCTTTTCGGTTTGGGTAGACAAGGACTTCTCCTCTCATCATCAGAGCAAAGATAAGGCATTTTTTCTGCCCCGATGCACGATCTCCTGCCGAGAAATAAAATACGGGGAGCGCCGGCAGCAAATGCCGGCGCTCCCCGTTTCGTCTGTTTGGGTAACAGTTACTGTGAGAACGCTTCCATCTCTCTGGAATAGGTAAATTCGAGGGGCGTCTCGCTGATGGCATTGCGCACCATCAACGTGAATGGCTGCCCGGGCTGATCGCCCCCGTCCCTCGGAGCAAGGTCGATCGTCGATAAACTGATCTCGCGCAGAATATCCGCCACGGGGTCGCCGGCGTCGCAGCACGCGAGCAAGATAGTCTGGTAAATCTGGCAGAAATCCTGCAGCGATTGCGCCAGCCGGCGGGGATCGGCCGATCTGACGTCGAGCGCGCCGAGTAGGGAACTCAGCCAGGCCGCGAAGTCGTCCAGGCAAATCACCACGAGCTGATCTTCCTTCTCGCGCACGCCATCAATGTCGGCAATCAGCCGCTCGATGGAGATCGGCGGCGGCGGCAGCACCTGGTACATATCGATGTAGTTCATGAAGCGCATGCGCAATCGAAACGAAGAAAAGCCGCTGCTGCGGGTAAGGGTTTTTCGTGGATCGACGATGATCTGCGACATGGGAATCTTCAACCCGTAAGCCGACATGCGCTGCATGGCGGTGAGCGGCGGATAGACATAGCCGTAATAAAGGCAGACGTCGTCGTTATACTGCAGGCACTGCATGGCAAGATGCAGCGGGAATTTTTCGGGCCCGATCAGGCCGTAAATGCCCGGACGCATCTGGCCGACCGCCTCATCCAGCGATTTCAAGCCGAATCGGAAAAGCGTGGACATGGGGCGGTAGATCTCTTCCAGAATCTGTAGGTATTTAATCATCGGTGTTCCTTTGCCGGCGGGCGTCTTTTCGCTTCCCTCCGCCGTGCCAGTTTGATATACCCGGCGCTGTTATATACGGGGGACGCCCATAATTTCCTTCTTTCGAACCGTTATAAAATAATGCAAATATCTCGTTTCAAGATTAAATTATCGCCGCTTCCCTTCTGGGAAAGGATTGACCGGTCACACTGTCCGGTCTTGCTTCGGATAACGGATACACCCGTATCCTTCCCAACGGAGCCGCCGGTAAAACGTTTACTTTCCACACAGACCCCGCTTAATCTTAACCCCTGAAATTGTCGAGAATTACTCGGTGTATTGAAGGCGAAGTTCCGTTTAAATACAATGTCGTCCAAAATACTTGTTTGCATTCTTGTTCACCCTGCCTGATGCTGTCTAAATCGCGAGTTCCAGAGGTAGAGCATAGCTACCAGTTGCATACGGCAGGTAAAGCCTTTGGCATCCTGCTCACCTTTTTCCTCGCGGACAATGTGCTTGAAAGTCGGCATTGGGATCTGTTGCAGGAGTTGGGCGAACATGCTCGAAGTAGAAGACATAGGGCGGCTGCGCCGCATCCAAAGATAAAAACTGCGCCTGTAGGCGAGAAATTCAGTATTAGTAATATAGGGCTGCTGCGCCGTAACCAAAGACAAAATCAGCGCCTGTTGGCGAGTTAGTAATATAGGGAAGTGTCCTTTCCGAAAGATGGAGTTGTCTATCGATCTGTTCGGCATATCAGCTCACTTCCCTACTTGTTTCGCAATATGCTGAAATCACCCCTCATCAAGGGGAGCACGCTTAACTTGAGCGTAAATCAAACAAGTATTTTGGACGGGATTGGAGTGGGGTATATTGTACTCATTGGAGGATGAAGTATGCCGTCACGGCAGGTTGAGGTAATTAACGATGTCGGGCTGCATGCCACCCCGCTGGCGCAATTTGTCACCACAGCGCGCTCCTTTGCGGAGACTACCATCCGCGTCCGTCAAGGCGAGCGCGAGGCGGATGGAAAAAGCCTGATCGGCCTACTCACTCTGGAGGCGCTGAAAGGCACCACCATCGAAATCACCACCGAGGGACCGCGAGCCGGAGAAGCGCTGGACACCCTGGTCGTAATGCTCGCCGGCGGCTTCAAAAAAACACATCCCTAACAAATAATTAATCCTCTTCCCGCCGTTTTTTGCGGCGACACGGTATAATATCCGGGGGTTGCCCGGAAAGCGGGCGTTCCCGGAACGTGTAACGTTCACCGTATATGGGTAGTGTATAAACGAGGAAAAGCATTGAATGAAGCACAGATTCGCGCGCTGCTGGCCGAGGTGCGAGCCGGCGTGCGCGACGATGACGAATTCATACAGGCCATCAAATTATTACCTTTCGAGGACCTGGGGTTCGCCAAGCTGGATCATCATCGCCATTTGCGCACCGGCTTTCCTGAAGTGATTTTCGCGCAGGGAAAGACCAGCGAGCAGGTAGCGGAGATATTCACGCGCCTTAGCGCCCGCCATCCCGTGGTGCTGGCGACGCGCGCGACGCCGGAGCAGGCTGAGGCGGTGCGCGCCGCCGTGCCGGAGAGCGAATTTCACGCCCTGGCGCGGCTCATCACCTGGCGGCGCCCCGATCATCAGGCCCGGCGCGTGCCGGAGGCGTTGATCGCCGTCGTGGCTGCCGGCACCGCCGACCTGCCGGTAGCGGAGGAGGCGGCCATCACCGCGGAAACCATCGGCTGGCCGGTAGACCGCATCTACGATGTCGGGGTGGCGGGACTGCACCGCCTGCTCGCCAACAGCGAACGGGTAATGCGCGCCTCAGTGGTGGTGGTGGTGGCCGGCATGGAAGGCGCGCTCGCCAGTGTGGTCGGCGGCCTGGTGAAGGCGCCGGTCATCGCCGTGCCCACCAGCGTCGGCTACGGCGCCAGTTTCGGCGGGCTGTCGGCGCTGCTCTCTATGCTGAATAGCTGCGCCGGCGGCGTGGTGGTGGTCAATATCGATAACGGTTATGGCGCGGGGTATTACGCCGCCCTGCTGGCCGAGATGGCGTGCGCGCCGTCGCCGATTTCCCACGAAATTGCCGCGGAGACGACGGCGGGCCGATAAAGATGACAGCCGGCGACGGCGCCGGCAACGCGAAGGAGAATGCCTCGCGATGGGTGTTAATACAAGAAAAGGCACAGGCGGCACAGGTCCGGTCAGGGGGCGGGTCCCGGCGTGGGCGGAGCCATATGTGCGCGTTGCGGACTGGATTTATCCCTGGTGCCTGTGGATCGGCGGCATCTCGCTCTTCGCGCTGCTGACTACGCTGCTTTTCAACAAAACCGATTGGAGATGGATCGGTCCCCTCCTGGGCGCATTCGCCTTTTTTACCGCCATCGGCTTCGCGTCCATGCTCCTCGCCTGCTACAACACGCTGATCCCCGGCTGGATCGGCATTGTCGTCGGCGCCGCGCTGCTTTTCGGGGGGCGGATTGCCGTGACCTTCATCGCCGCGCAGGGACATGTTGACGGCAAGGATCAATTCCTTACCCAGCTCTACGGTTATGTGCCGAACATGGGTATACTCGTGCTGGCTATCTCCATCGTGCGGCTGATGATCGGTTTCGCGCTCGCCTTCATTTACGAGCAAACGCGCAGCGGCTCGAAGAAATACAAGTATTCCACCAGCACGGCTACCGAAAAGCCGGGCGTGTTCCCCAAGTGCTGGCAAATGTCCCGCTGCCGGCCCGGCGTGCGTGAGAGCTGTCCCAATTTCACCGACCGCATTACCTGCTGGCGCCGGCGCAGCGGCTGCTTCTGCGACCGGAACCTGGCCAATTATCTGGTAAGCACGTCGGATCGCAAGGAAGTCGTCGATATCGACAATGTCACGCGGGCCGCCATCAATATGGACCGGGAATCAGGCCAGAGGGCGATCCAGAGTTACATGTCGGGCGTCGCCAGGCGGCCCTGGCTGCAGCAGCGCCGCCTGTGTCACGAATGCCCGCTCTTCCTCGAGCACCAGGAATATAAATACCGCAACTGGCACTGGATCAGCTTCCCCATCACGGGAGGCGTCGTCGCGCTCATCTATTACCTCGGATTCCACGAAGTATATAACTGGATCGCGGATAAGCTCGACCTTTTCATGGACAAGCTTGTGCAGATGGGCAAACTGCCGGCCAACTTCGATCCAAGCGCCAGCAACCTGAAAGACAGCCCCTTCGAATACGTATTGCTCTTCATGGTCGCGCTTATTATCGCCAGCTACATCGTCGCGCTGATCGACAAAATGTTCCTCGACTGGAAGATGTAATAGCTAGTGACGAGTGGCGAGTGGTCACTAGCCACTCGCCACTAATTCGTCCCCACTCCCAGTTCGCGCTGCAGGTCGTAGGTTTTCCGCCGGGAAATATTTACCCCGTTCACGTCCCATATCTCGCGGGCATATTCCGCGATGGTGCGGTCGCTGGAGAATTTGCCGCAGCGCGCCACGTTCGCGATCGACATCCTCGTCCAGCATGCCGGGTCGAGGAAGGTTTCCGACACCCAATCCTGCACTGCCACGTATTGAGCGAAATCGGCCATCAGGAAGAATTCGTCCCGGCTGACCAGCGCGTTATACAGCGGCCTGAACAGCCCCGGCTCGCTCGGCGAGAAGAAATCGCATGCCAGCAATTGCAACACTCGTTGCAGCAACGGCGATTCAGCGATGAATTTGCCCGGATCGTATCCCTGCCGGCGCATCGCCATCACCTCGTCGGCGGTATGCCCAAAGATGAAAATATTCTCCGGCCCCACCTCCTGCATGATCTCGATGTTGGCGCCGTCCAGCGTGCCGATGGTCAGCGCGCCGTTGAGGGCGAACTTCATGTTGCCCGTGCCCGACGCCTCGCGCCCGGCGGTGGAGATCTGCTCAGACAGGTCGGCGGCGGGAATCAGCTTTTCCGCCAGCGACACGCGGTAATTCGGCAGGAAGCTCACCTGCAGCAGATCCCGCGCCGCCGGATCGTGGTTGATCATGTCGGCGATGCGGTTGATGAAGTGGATGATCAGCTTGGCCGTGTGATAGCCGGGCGCCGCCTTGCCGCCCACCAGGAAGGCGCGCGGCACCCATGGCCTGTGCGGATCGTCCTTCACCCGCAGGTAACTTGCAATCATATAAAGCCCGAACAGCAACTGCCGCTTGTATTCATGGATGCGCTTTACCTGCACGTCGAAGAGGGCATCGGGTCGCAATATGAGCCCCTGCGTCGCCTCGACCTCGCGCAGAATTGGCGTCTTGTTCGCCAGCTTCACCGCGCGCCATTGCTGTTGGAAGGCGGGATCGCCGGCGAAAGGCTCCAGCTCGCGCAGCAGCTCCAGGTCCTTCACCCAGCCATCGCCGATGGCCTCGCTGATGAGGCCGGCAAGTCCGGGATTGGCCTTGCGCAGCCAGCGCCGCGGGGTAATGCCGTTCGTCTTATTGGTGAATTTCTCCGGCCATAAGGCGTAAAAATCCGGAAACAGCACCTCCTTCAGCAGGCGGGTATGCAGCTCAGCCACCCCGTTCACCTTGTGGCAGCTCACCACCGCCAGGTGGGCCATGCGCACTCGCTTTACCCCATCCTCTGCGATGATGGACATGCGCCGCAGCCGGTCGATGTCGCCTGGATAACGCAGCGCGACGGTCTTCAGGAAGTGGTGGTTGATCAGGTAGATTATCTCCAGATGGCGCGGCAGCATGCGCTCCATCATCGCTACCGGCCACTCTTCCAGCGCCTCGGGCAGGATAGTGTGATTGGTATAAGCGAAGGCGCGCGCGCAGATATCCCACGCCGCTTCCCACGCCAGGCCTTCCTCGTCGAGGAGGATGCGCAACATTTCGGGGATGGCCAGCGCCGGGTGGGTGTCGTTGAGCTGGATGGCGGCGGTCTCCGGGAACTTCCGCCAGTTATTGTTGTGCCTCTTGTATCGCGCCGCGATGTCCTGGATCGATGCCGATACCAGGAAATATTCCTGTTGCAGCCGCAATTCGCGGCCCACGCCGCTGTTCTCGTTGGGGTAGAGCACGCGGGTGATGTTCTGCGCTCGCGTGTCCAGCACGCAGGCGGACAGGTGGTCGCCGCTGTCGAAGCAGGCGAAGTCGAATCCCTTTGTCGCGCGCGCGGACCACAGCCGCAGCGTGTTCGTCGTCTCGGTGTCGTATCCCGGCACCGGCGTGTCGAACGGGCTGGCAAAAACATCTTCGGTGTCCACCCATTCGGTGCGCACCTTCCCGTCCGAGCCGGCGCGGCGCTCCGTGCGCCCGCCGAAACGCACTCGGTGCGTCAATTCAGGCCGGGCCACCTCCCACGGATTCGGCCTTGCCAGCCAATGGTCGGGCGCCTCCACTTGCCGGCCTTGTTCGATCTTCTGCTCGAAGAGACCGTATTCATAACGCAACCCGTAGCCATGAGCGGGGATGCCCAGGGTGGCCAGCGAATCCATGAAGCACGCCGCCAGCCGGCCCAGCCCGCCGTTGCCCAGCCCGGGGTCGGCCTCCTCTTCCAACAGGTCGGCCAGCTCGACGCCCAGCTCAGTAAGCGCCGCCTTCGCGGTATCATACAGTCCCAGGTTGAGCAGCGTGTTCTCCAGCGTGCGTCCCAACAGGAACTCCATCGAGAGGTAATAGACGCGCTTTGGATTCTCGCGGTGGTACAACTCCTGCGTGGTAACCCAGCGCTCGACAACGTGATCGATCACCGAGTAGGCTACGCAGAGGAAACGGTCGTAACTGGTGGCGTGGCGGGGGTCTTTGGCGAGTCGCTCCTTCAGCTTGTTGACGATGAGCCGCTTGAAGGCCTTCACGTCCTGAACATCGAAGGGCTCCCGTTGCGAGCCCCACAAATCAGCAGAACTCATTTGCATCGATGATTGCCTCAACTGGTCTGCGGTGCGGGGGTCGGCGCAGGCGATTCGGTTGTAAAAATATTATCGCCGAATCGTCCCGCCGTTAAACGAAAATCAGTTTGTCCCCGGATAATGACTAAAAATACCTTACCGTCTCACATTGTAACGAAGAACCCGCCGCTTGTCATCCCCGAAGTGGCGAGTAGTGAGTGTCATTTCTTCAAAAGCTTAATTGTATCAGCAACTAAAAACTCAAAAATCGCTTATCCTCGTCTCGCCTTTGCCCGCTCCCTGATCCGCGCGATCTGCTCATCGGTCACGGCCTTCTCAAAGCTGCGAAAGCCGGCCATCTCGAAGCCGTGCTTCTCCGCCAGCGCGGCGATCTCGCGCACGCGGCTCAAGTCGTGGTCCTTGCCCAGGCTGAAGGATTCGTAGCGGCCTTCCAGCGCCAGAATCATCGTCTCCGCCATACAGGCATAGGCCATGCCGGGCGGGAAGCCGAAGTTGAAGTTGAATTCCACCTGGCCGGGCACCTTCACCACTCCGCCCTCGATAACCAGCACGTCATCGCGCTCCCGCGCTACTCGCGTGGAGACGTCGCGCGGGCGGGCTACGTCGCACACTACGGCGCCGGGCTTGAGGTGATCCGGGTGGATCACCGCGTCCACCGCCGAGGTGACGGTGACGATGATATCCGCGTTCGGCAGCTCGGCGTCGAGATCGGTGGCGATGCGGGCGTTGGCGCCGGAATTCAGCTCGGCGGCCACCTCGCGCAGGCGCTCGGCGTTGCGCCCGAGCAGCACCATCTCGCCCACCCCGCCGTCCTCCGCCAGCAGGTGCGCGCACACGCGGCCTATCGAGCCGGTGGCGCCGACGATGGCCACGCGGGCGTCGCACGGGTCCACCCCCATCAGCGCCGCGCCGCGCCGCGCTCCCTCGATGGCAGTCCAGCAGGTGAAGCTGTTGCCGGTAGTGATGGCGACATCGACGCCTTTATCCACCGTGACGCCGCCGTCGCCGGCGATTGAGGTGTAGGCGCCCAGACCGACGATCTTCGCCCCTCGCGCGCGCGCCACGTTGGCGGCCTTGATAATTTTATCGTAGACGAAATCGACGTCCAGCTCGAGGAATTGGCGCGGGGTAAGCGGGCAGCCGACGAACCACCCCTCCGCCTCCGCCCCGGTTTTCGAGCGGATGCCGGTGATGTGGGAGATCACTTTAGGCGGGACATAAGCGATGGCGCGCTCTACCCAGGGTTCCGGCAGGTAGCGGGCGATCGGATATTTGCGCGCGACGTCTTTGCGGACGGATATCGGGTGGATGAGAAAGGCGAAACGTTCCATAAATCCCCTCGAGCAGAACCGCGTTCCGCCCTGGGGAATATAGCACCTTTTTATAGCTGGTGGCTAGTGGCGAGTTGCCTTCGCTTCTAGCCAGTGAAATATTTATCAAACCGGGAACAATTTGATCCCTTTTACCGTCGAAGCAGTATCTGGTAGAAAGGAGATGGAAAATGAGGAACAGTATCTTTCTATTCGGTCTGCTGGCTTACTGGCTGGCTGGTGTGGCGCCGGCGCGGGCGGATCGCGCAATTTTTCCGGAGAAGGAACTGATCGGTCGCGCGGATATAATAGCGGTGGCTACCGTGCAGACGGCTGGAGCAATTTCCATCAGTGGGAGGCAACCGCAAGTCATGCTGGGATTGCGCCTTGACGACACGCTGAAAGGCGATGCCAAAATCAAGCAGGTTTCCGCGCGATGCGGGTTGGTCTCGGTGAAAGGCGAAGAGGCGTTCACCGCAGGACAGCAACGGCTCTTCTTCTTGCAGCGAGGCCAGGATGCCTATACAGTGCTGAATGCGCTGGACAGTGTATTGCCGGCAACCGAAGCGGGCAGGATCAAAGAACTGATAGCGCTCAATCCACTGGTGGTGACGATGGCAGTGGAGGCGCCGGTGCTCGTACTCGAACAGTTGCAGCAGATCCCGGTGAAGGTGACCAATCGCGGCAAAGAACGGATCGAAGTTTACGGTTACATGGAAGGTTTTTATGAGAAAGCCGCTGCCGGCACGTTGCTGGCTTTCGACCAGGAAGTGATACAGCAAAGCCTGCGCATTCGGCTGACCCTGAAGCCGGGAGAAGAGAAAATACTACAACTCATCTGCCGCGCGAAACAGTATCCGTCGGC
>Ga0172369_10009931_pt1 | contig 10439 bp, 16 predicted proteins | sample LakKiv25m_FD_114539 | JGI IMG/M metagenome (GOLD analysis project Ga0172369, IMG submission 114539) | Freshwater microbial communities from Kabuno Bay, South-Kivu, Congo - kab_022012_11.25m | ecosystem: Environmental > Aquatic > Freshwater > Lake | place: Democratic Republic of the Congo...
TCAAAACAACTTTGGATATTTTTGGCGTTTCCAAAATATTATCCACTCCAAACAACTCTTTTCTGTTAGGCAATATATCCTGTTTGAATTTTTCTGAAATTGATTTAAACATATTTACTGAATAGTTGATTTGCATTTTGAGCAAACTCTGTCTTTTGAATTCTTTTCTTTGTCAACTTTGTAACCTATTCTTATCGGTTTTGAACAATTGGGACAAATCACTTTAACGCTTGATGCGTCTATTGGCGAAGGAAACTGAATTTTTTGACCTTTCTGATTTTTGTTTGAAGGTTTCAAATACTTTGTCAAAAGATTAACGCCTTCAACAGAAACCCTGTTCATTTTTGGCAAAACTTGAAGAACTTTTCCTTCTTTTCCTTTGTCTTTTCCGGCGATTATTTTTACTGTGTCATTTGTCTTTATCTTCATAACACCTCCGGGGCTAATGAAATTATTTTTGAATAACCTTTCAACCTCAACTCGCGAGCGACCGGTCCGAAAATACGCGTTCCTTTAGGATCTTTGGATTTTTTATCATTCAAAATAACAGCCGCGTTTTCATCAAATCTTATATATGATCCATCAGGCCTTCTTAATTCCTTTTTTTGTCTAACCAAAACACCGATTACCACATCTCCTTTTTTAACCATGCTGTAAGGCTGAGCTTCTTTGACGACTAAAACAATTTTATCCCCTATTCTCGCGTATCTTCTCTTATTTCCGCCCAAAATAGTTATACATTTCAACTTTTTCGCGCCGGTATTGTCAGCTGAATTGATTTTTGTCATTAACTGAATCATATTGTTTCAATTATTCTCCATTTTTTTGTCTTTGAGATCGGTCTGCATTCTTCAATCATAACTTTTGTTCCTGCTGCAATATTTTCACCTCTAAAATCACACGAATATCTTTTTGAAATAGTATATCTTTTTTTATAGCGAGGGTGAATCTTGACTGTGTCAACTCTAACCACTGCGGTATTTTGCATTTTACAGCTGACAACCTCACCTTTCAAAACACGCCTAATTTTTTTATCTTTTGATTCCATAATTAAATTTTACTCTGTTTTTTAATTTCGGAAAGCCTTAAAAGCATTCTGGCCATATCTTTTCTGCGCTGTCCTATTTTATGAACATGTTTTAAAGCTCCGGCATGCGCTTTGAATTTCAAATCCACGAGCTCTGCTTTAGCTTTTTCCAACTCTTCTTTTATTTCTTCTTCTCCAAAATTTTTAATTTCAGACCATTTCATAATATTTACTCCTTTTCAACAAATTGAGTTTTTACAGGAAGCTTATGAGACGCCAAAGTCATTGCTTTTTTCGCTGTCTCTTTTTCCACTCCGTCTATTTCAAACATTACAGTCCCTCTTTGCACTGGAGCGACATATCTGTCAACAGCTCCTTTCCCGGCTCCCATAGGAACTTCCGCGCCTTTTGCAGTAACCGGTTTATCCGGAAAAATCCTTATCCAAATTTTTCCGCCCCTCTGGACATATCTGGTCATAGCTCTTCTTGCTGATTCTATCTGTCTTGACGTAATCCAGCTTGAAGTTGTCGCTTTCAAGCCAAAACTTCCGAAACTTACTACGGTTTTTTTGCAGGCTTTTCCGTTTAATCTGCCCTTTTGCATCTTTCTATGTTTTACTTTGCGTGGCATCAACATATTTATCTCTTGGAAGTTATTTTCTTAATTTGTTTCAAAACATCTTCTGAATCTTTTGACTCGTTTTTATCTTGATCATCTAAAATTTCACCTTTGTAAATCCAAACTTTTATTCCTATGCATCCATAAGTCGTGTTTGCTTGCACTTCCGCGTAATCTATATTCGCTCTTATTGTATGCAAAGGAACACTTCCCCAGCTCAATGTCTCGCATCGCGCTATTTCAGCTCCGTTGAGTCTTCCTTTTACTTGTATTTTAACACCCTTTGCTCCCGCTTTCTTTACATTCTCCATTGTTTGCTTTACAGCTCTTCTGTAGGGCATTCTTTTTTCTATATCAAATTTTATATTTTGTCCAACAACCTGAGAAGAAAGAGAAGCCTGTCTTACTTCGTGAATATTCAATTTTATCTTATATCTTCCAAACAATACACCGGTTTCTATCTCTTTTTTCAACTGCTCTATTCCCTCTCCTCCACGACCAATCACCATTCCCGGCTTTGCTGTATGAATATTTAACACTATTTCATTATCTTTTCCAGATCTTTCTATCCCAACGCTTTCAACTCTTGCTTCGTTAAGCCTCTTTGACAAAAATTTTCTTATCACAACATCGTCTTCGAGGTATTTTCGAAAATTTCTCTTATTCGCGAACCACTTTGAACACCAGTCCTCTATTACTCCCAAACGATGATTTTTTGGATGAATTTTTTGTCCCATATTATTTCGGGTCAACTATTCTATAAATTAATTATTTTTCGTTTTTTAAAACCTTTTCTTTTTTTGATTCACTCTTTTTTTCAGATTTTTTATTTTCTTGATTTTCAGATTTTTCATCTTTTAAAACTTTCTTTGACTTTGATTTTGCAGACACCGATTTCTCTTGTTCCTGATTTTTTGATTCATTTTTTGAAGTTTTATTTTCCTTTTCTTTTTTTTCTATGTTTTCAAGTATAACGGTTATATGACTTTTCCTTTTTCTTATCTTTCCGGCTCTTCCAAAAGCTCTCGGCCTGAACCTTTCCAAAGTAGGACCCTCGTCAACAAAAGCTTCTTTTACTATCAAATCTTCATCTCTTAAACCAAAATTGTTAATAGCGTTAGCTTTAGCGCTCAACAAAACTTTTAAAACAAAATCTGATGATTTTTTAGGCAAATCTTTCAACATGGATGCCGCAAAATCGACTTTTTTTCCACGAATCAAAAACGTGGCTATTCTTGCCTTTTTCGGCGCTATCCTTTGAAATTTGGCTTGTGCTTTTACTTCCATGTTATTTCCAATAATTTAAATTATTTTTTTGTCGCAGGAGCCTTTGGGGCGGAAGCTTTCACTGCCGCGGCCTGTTCCTGTTCTCTCTGCATTCTTCCTCCGTGTCTTGAAAACTTCCTTGTCGGAGCGAATTCTCCAAGCTTATGACCAACCATATTTTCTATAACAGAAACCTGAACGTGTTGTTTGCCGTTATGAACAGCAAATACATATCCAACCATTTCCGGAATTATTGTGGCATTTCTTGCCCAAGTTTTAATAACAGCTCCTTTTTGAGATTTTTTAACTTTGGACAATAATCTTTCGTCTATATATGGTCCTTTTTTAAGACTTCTGGACATATTATTTCTTTCTTCTTCGAATTATTAACGTATCGCTTATTTTGTGTCGTTTTCTTGTTTGAACTCCCAATGCAGGCTTGCCCCACAAAGTCTTTGGCATCTTAAGACCTATTGAAGTTCTACCCTCTCCTCCTCCATGAGGGTGATCAACCGGGTTCATGGCTTTTCCTCTGACTCTTGGCCTTACTCCTTTGTGTCTCATTCTTCCGGCTTTTCCAAGCCTTACCAAATTCCAATCCGAATTTCCAACTTGTCCTATTGTGGCAAGACAGTTTTCACTGAATTTTCTTATCTCTCCGCTTGGCATTTTAACTATAACAAAATCTTTTTCAGAAGACATAACAGTAGCGCTGCTTCCCGCGCTTCTTACGGCAACGGCTTTTGAAGACGGCTTAAGTTCTATTGAAGAAATCAAAACTCCTGCTGGAATATGTTTTAAAATCATCCTGTTTCCTGGATTCATTTCCAATTGTTTTTTTCTGCTTGCCATTACTTTGTCGCCGATTTTCATTTTTGACGCAGCCAAAGTATATGCCAATGTTCCATTTTCGTATTTCAAAAGAGCTATATCGGATGTTCTGTTCGGATCATACTGTATATCAATAATCTCAGCTTGCATATCATAAATAGGATTTGAAAAATCAATTATTCTATAAGCTCTTTTTTTTCTTCCACCTTTGTGTCTTACTGTAATTTTCCCTGAATTGTTTCTTCCGGCGCTGTAAGGAATATGCTCAATCAAAGATTTTACTCTGCCAAAAACGCTTTTTGGTCTTGAGATTACCGAAGCTCCTCTTCTTCCCGCTGTTGTTGGTTTGTATCTTACAATAGACATATTAAACTCCTTCGTAAACTGTTATCTTGCTGTTTTTTGGAACCTTAATATACGCTTTTTTCCACGCTGATTTCGCTCCTGCAACTCGTTTGAACATTACGGGCTCAGAGTGCATGCAAACTGTTCTTACGCTTATCGGCCTTACTCCATACATTTTATGAAAAGCGTTTTTTATTTCTATCTTGTTTGCATTATTGGAAACAACAAAAGAATAAACGTCTTGCGTGCCAAAAACAGCTGTCTTTTCCGTTGTGTGAGGTTTTAAAAATATTCCATACCCCGCCTCTGATTTCAAATCAAATTTTTTAACATTGCTGTCAGCATATTTCTTTTCCGATGTCTTAACTGTTTTTTCATCCTTTTTATCAGTTTCTTTTTCAGAAGACGAGGAAGAAATTTTCTTTTGTTGTTTTAAAAACTTGAACATATTATCTTGACAATTGTTTTGATAATTCTTCAACAGCCTTCTTGCTTGTCATTACTCTTCCGTAAGAAAGCATATCCAATATATTTATATTTTCAATTCTTATTGATTTTGTTTTTGGAATATTGCGCAAAGACTTAACCGCCAAATCTGAATTTCTATCTGACAAAAACAAAACCTTCTTTGATTCCATTTCCAATTTTTTGAAAAATCCATGCATTTTTTTTGTTGAAGGCTTATCCAATTTTTCAATATCCTCTATTATTATAAATTTATTATCTTTAACCTTTTCCGAAAAAACAGCCATCAAAGCTTTTCTCTTCATCTTAACCGGAACTGAAAGCTTTGTTATGTTTTCTTTTCTAGGTCCAAAAGTGACTCCTCCGCCTTTCCAGATAGGAGACCTTGTTGATCCGTGTCTCGCTCTTCCGGTTCCTTTTTGCTTCCATGGCTTTCTTCCTCCTCCTCTTACTTCAGAGCGATTTTTTGTATGAGCCAAAGCTTGTCTTTGGTTTGCTTTGGCAACTTTAACAACTTGATAAATCAAATCCTTATTGGCTTTTTGGTCAAAAATTTTATCATCCAAATCAATCTCTTCCGTCTGGATACCATCTAAATTGTACACTTTGGCTTTAGCCATATTTTTAATTAATTCAAGCTTGCTTTTTTATCGTGAAATTTTATTCTGATTTATTCTTGTGACCTTATTTCTATCAGTCCGCCCTTGGCGCCCGGCAATGCCCCTTTTATTTTTATTATTCCGTTTTCTTTGTTCACCTCAACAATTTCCAAATTTTCAACCGTTACCCTAGCGTTACCCATTCTTCCAGCCATTCTCATACCTGGAAAAACTCTTTGAGGATCTGTTGCTCCAATTGAGCCCGGAGCTCTCAAATGGTGTTTTGTTCCATGCGATTTATCAGATCCGTGAAATCCATGCCTTTTTACAACTCCTTGGAATCCTCTGCCTTTAGAAAGTCCGGAAACCGCTACCTTTTCTCCTTTTTCAAAAATATCTATATCTATAATTTTTCCTTTTTCAAATCCTTCTGTTTTTTCAACACGCATTTCTATGGTTCTTGGATTTTTTACAAGACCCGCAACATGTCCGGAAAGAGCTTTGCTTGGATTTTTGCTTCCTTCTTCAAAACCTATTTGAACCGCGCAGTATCCGTCTTTTTCAAAACTTTTTACCTGTGTCACAACTCCTTTTCCTATTTTTACTTCAGTAACCGGAACTATTGTTCCGTTATCGGAGTAGACTTGCGTCATATTTAATTTTCTTCCTAAAAGTAATTTCATAATTTGGGGTAAAAAATAAATTTGAGCCAAGAAGCTCAAATTTTTCTGAATACAACTCACCTAAAACCCTAATTGAGTTTTGAAATGTATTATAGAAAAATTTAAACTCCTTCAAACAGATGATTCTACTTGCCAACTGTCACCCTATTTGGGACATCATTGGCTTTAGAAAATCCGTTTACATTTTTATCTCTATATCAACTCCTGACGGAAGATTCAAACTCATTAACGAATCAACTGTTTTGGGAGTTGGGTCCAAAATGTCTATCAATCTTTTGTGAACGCGCATTTCGTATTGATCTCTCGAATTCTTATGAACAAAAGTAGATTTATTTACAGTATATCGCGTCTTCTCCGTTGGCAAAGGTATAGGGCCGGAAATTTCAGCTCCGCTTCTTTGCGCGGTTTCCATTATTGTTCTTGTGGATTGATCTATTATCTTGCTGTCGTGAGCGCGAATTTTTATTCTTATTCTTTGCTTAGATCCTGAATCCGAAATTCCTTCTTGAATGTTCTTTTTGTCTGACATTTGTTTCTCTTTGTTCCGGGAGCGGCCTTTCGGCCGCCCACGGACTCTTAAAATTATTTATGAATCTTTGTTACGACTCCAGCTCCAACTGTTTTTCCGCCTTCTCTTATAGCAAATCTTTGTTGCTCTTCTAACGCGATAGGCGCTGACAAACTTACCTTCAAGCTTACAGTATCTCCAGGCATTACCATTTCCGTTCCTTCAGACAATTGAACCTCTCCTGTCACATCGGTTGTTCTTATATAAAACTGAGGTTTGTATCCTTTAAAGAACGGCGTATGTCTTCCACCTTCTTCTTTGCTCAAAACATAAATTTCGCAATCAAACTCTGTATGAGGAGTGACTGTTCCAGGCTTTGCGATTACTTGACCTCTGTCAACATCTTCTTTTTTGATTCCTCTGAGCAAAAGACCAGCGTTGTCTCCGGCTCTTCCTTCATCAAGGTTTTTGTTAAACATTTCTATTCCTGTAACAACTGTTTTTCGAGTTTCTTTAAGTCCGATTATTTCTATTTCCTCGTTCAATTTTACAATTCCTCTCTCTATACGACCTGTCACGACTGTTCCTCTTCCTTCTATTGAGAAAATATCTTCTATAGGCATCAAGAAAGGCTTGTCAACTTCTCTCACAGGCTCAGGAATGCTTTCGTCCAAAGCTTTTACCAAATCCAATATCGGTTGCGCAACAGAAGCATCAGAAGGATTTTCCAAAGCTTTCAAAGCGCTTCCTCTTATAACAGGAATAGTGTCTCCAGGGAATTCGTATTTTTTGAGCAAATCTCTTATTTCTTCTTCAACCAAATCAATAAGCTCAGGATCCGAGACTTGGTCAACTTTGTTTATAAACACAACTATATAAGGAATTCCAACTTGTCTTGCCAAAATAATATGCTCTCTTGTTTGAGGCATAGGGCCGTCTGTCGCTGAAACCACCAAAACAGCGCCGTCCATCTGAGCGGCACCGGTAATCATGTTTTTTACATAATCGGCGTGACCCGGGCAGTCAACGTGAGCATAGTGTCTTTTTTCAGATTCATACTCAACATGAGCCGTTGCTATCGTGATTCCGCGCTCTCTCTCTTCTGGAGAGTTGTCTATTTGATCAACCGTCTTTTCTGTTGAAGCCAATCCTTTGGAATGCAAAACTCTCAACAAAGCGGCTGTCAAAGTTGTTTTTCCGTGGTCAACGTGACCAATAGTTCCCACATTAACGTGAAGTTTTGATCTGTCAAATTGTACTGCCATAGTAATATTTTGTTATTGCTTATTAAAAATTTTAAATTATAACTTCAAAATTATATCAAAATAATAAAATTTTGCAAGTGTCTCACACTTTTTCAAAGTAAAAAGGCTCTTGATTTAGATCAGCATCTTTTTCCTCAAACCATTCGTTATCAAAATTTTGGCTAATATTAGAGAATTCATTATTAAATTCTTTATCCAAAATCTGCTTTTCGTTTTCAGATTGCTGTTGGCTTTTCCACACTGCTATATCTCTATTGATTTTATCTAAAAATTCATCTTCTGTCAAGTTTCGAAAATCAGACCCTAAAAAAGATAATCTTTCGTATTCTTCTATCGGCATTATCACATAGGCGTCTTTCCCGTTTTCATCAAGCAAAACAAGCCTGTCTTTTGTTTTTTTAATCAACTCAAGCACTTTGCTTAAAGAAGAATTCATAAAATTAACACTAATTATAAATTAATTTAATCTCCAAATTGAAAAATTAAGAACCAAGGCGAAACAAACCCATAAAATATAAGGAATCATCAAATACCCGGCGAGCTTATTTATCTTAAAGAAGAATATCACATTCAAAATTATAAAAATAAGCAAAACAATCATTTCAAAAAAAGCAACGCCCGGATTTCTCAATCCAAAAAACAAATATGACCAAATTATATTTAAAATCATTTGTCCGGAAAAAATATAAATTCCTATTTTATAAATTTCTTCATCTTTGTTATTTTTTGACCATACCAAATACAAAGCGACTCCAATACATAAAAACAGCAATGTCCAAACAGGCGCAAAAACAAAACTTGGTGGATTAAACCAAGGCTTTTCCAAGATTTTATACCAAGTACCAACGCTCAAAGATGTCGCTATTGATCCGATTCCCCCTGATATCTGAGGAATAAGAATGGATATTATGAATTTTACGATTTTTGATTTTATCATGAATAAATTATATCACAATAATAAAAATGCTAAAACAAAAACCCGACATAAGTCGGGCTTTTTGATTCATAAATAATATTTATTTCTTTTCCTCTTGTCCGCCGCCTCTTACTGATATTATTTGAGCGGCTACATTTTTTGGAACTTCCTGATAGTTCAAAAATTCCATGGAATAAGACGCTCTGCCTTGGGTCATGGATCTTAAAGAAGTCGCGTAACCAAACATTTCGGAAAGAGGAACTTCCGCTATTACGACTTTCATATTTCCTCTATCAACCATTTCCAATATTTTTGCGCGTTTTGAATTCAAGTCTCCTATAACATCTCCCATGAATTCTTCCGGAGTCACTGCTTCCACTTTCATTATAGGCTCAAGCAAAACCGGATTCGCAATTCTTGCCGCAGCCTTAAAAGCTTGCACAGCCGCTATTTTGAAAGCGATTTCCGAAGAGTCAACATCATGATAAGATCCGTCGTAAACAGCCGCCTTTACATCAACAACGGGATATCCTGCCAAAACTCCGGAATCCAAAGCTTCTTTGACTCCTTTTTGAATTGCTGGAATATATTCGTTTGGTATTACTCCTCCTTTTATTTCATTCAAAAACTCATGACCAGCTCCCTCTTCTTGAGGCTCAAGCCTGAGCCAGCAATGACCATACTGTCCTCGCCCTCCTGATTGTCTTATGTATTTTCCTTCGGATTCAGCAACTTTTCTTATTGTTTCTCTGTATGCAACTTGAGGATTCCCTATGTTTGCTTCAACTTTGAATTCTCTTTTCATTCTGTCAACTATAATATCAAGATGCAACTCACCCATTCCTGATATTACGGTCTGGCCTGTTTCTTCGTCTCCTTTGACTGTGAAAGTAGGATCCTCTTCCGCAAGCCTTGCAAGAGCGATTCCCATCTTTTCTTGATCAGCTTTGGTTTTCGGCTCAATCGCGACTGATATGACAGGATCAGGAAATGTTATTGATTCAAGAACAATAGGGTTTTCCGGATCGCATATCGTGTTTCCGGTCACAGTATCTTTAAGACCGACCGCGGCGGCTATTTCTCCGGAAAAAACTTCGTCAACTTCTTCTCTGTGATTAGCGTGCATTCTTAAAATTCTGCCTATTCTTTCTTTTTTTCCTGTTGATGTGTTAAAAATATAAGATCCGGCTTTTAGTGTTCCGGAATACACTCTGAAAAAAATCAATTTCCCGACAAACGGATCTATGGCCACTTTAAAAGCCAAGGCCGAAAAAGGCTCTTCGTCGCTTGCTTTTCTTTCTATTTGTTTTTCTTCGTCTCTTTCGTCGTGCCCGATAACAGAAGGAATATCAAGAGGAGACGGGAGAAAATCACAAACAGCGTCAAGAAGTTTTTGAACTCCTTTGTTTTTCAAAGAAGACCCGCACATTACAGGGAAAAACTCACTGGATATTACAGATTTCCTTAGCGCGGCCTTCCATTCTTCTAAGGTTACATCTTCTCCTTCTAGATATTTTCCCATTATTACTTCATCGTTTTCCGCTATAGCCTCCAAAAGATCAGATCTGAAGCTTTGTGCTTTTTCTTTCATATCTTCTGGTATTTCTGTTTCTTCTATTTCTTTTCCAAGATCATCTTTGTATACAAAAGCTTTCATCAAAAAAAGATCTATAATCCCGACAAATTTGTCTTCCGCGCCTATAGGCAATTGTATTGGATAAGCTTTTTTTGTAAGTCTTTTATGTATGGAGTTAACATCAGCGTAAAAATCAGCTCCGGTTCTATCAAGTTTGTTTATAAAACAAATGCGAGGCACTTTGTATTTGTCAGCCTGATGCCAAACTGTTTCTGATTGAGATTCAACTCCGGCTACACCGTCAAAAACAGTGACACCACCATCCAAAACCCTTAAAGA
>Ga0172369_10009933_pt1 | contig 10438 bp, 10 predicted proteins | sample LakKiv25m_FD_114539 | JGI IMG/M metagenome (GOLD analysis project Ga0172369, IMG submission 114539) | Freshwater microbial communities from Kabuno Bay, South-Kivu, Congo - kab_022012_11.25m | ecosystem: Environmental > Aquatic > Freshwater > Lake | place: Democratic Republic of the Congo...
CTCGGAGGGCAACGTCTTCGTCGCGCATTGCACGAAGCCCGTGCCCAATCCACTGGACGTCAACCCGGACCTGCCGCCTGCCGCCTCCGAGATCCTGCTCAAGTGCCTGCAGAAGAACCCGGCCAAACGCTACCAGGGTGCGCGTCAGGTCGCGCGCGACCTTCGGCAGGCGCTGCTGTCCCGCCTCGACTCGCCGGCGGAGGCGTTGACCACGTCCGCGGAGCCGACGGCGCAGCTCAAGTGAATCGGTCGCCATGGCAGCACGTCCACTGGCCATGACGACGCCGATCACCCACGCCGCCCTCCTCCCCGCCGGCACCCCACACCCCGCGCTCCGTCCCGTCTTCAAGGTCGTCGTCGTCCTCATCGCGGGCCTCGTGCTTTACATCGCGGCGTCGCACGATCTGCCGAGCCGCGCCCGTCTGATCCGGGAGCACCTGCCCGCGATCGAGCCCTTGCTGCGGATCCTGGCCGCGGCCGGCTCGGTCGTCGTGGCCGCCCAGGCGTGGCGCCTGGTGCTCTGGCTTCGCTACCGGCCGATGCGGCTGACGCCGGACGAGGCCGCGGCGCTGCCGTCGGTGGTCGTGCTGATCCCCGCATTCAACGAGGGCGAGCGGGTCGCCGCCGCGATCGACTCCGTGTTCGAGGCGCGGTATCCGAGTGAACGCCTTCGCGTGATCGCGATCGACGATGGCTCCCGGGACGACACGCTCGACCACCTCCGACGCGCCGCGCTGCGTCATGGCGAGCGCCTCGAAGTGATCGCGCTGCCGACGAACGGAGGCAAGCGGATGGCGCTCGAGGCGGGCTTCGCCATCGCGCGCGCCGAGATCGTCGTGACGATGGACTCCGACAGCACGATGGACCTCGAAGCTCTGCGATGCCTGGTCGTGCCGATGCTGCGCGACCCGGACGTCGCGTGCGTCGCCGGCAAGGTGATCGTGGACAACCGCGAGGACAACCTGATCACCCGTATGCTCGGTGTGCGCTATGTCGTCGGCTTCGACTTCACGCGCGCGTATCAGTCCATGCTCGGCACGGTGGTGTGCAGTCCCGGCGCCGCGAGCGCGTATCGCCGGAGCGCGCTCGATCGCGTCCGCCCCCGCTGGTTAGGGCAGACCTTCCTCGGGCGGCGCTGCGTCATCGGAGACGATCGCGCGCTGACCAACGAGCTGCTGCGCGATGGCCACGCCACGCGCTACCAGGGCAACGCCATCGTGCGCACGCGCGCCCCGTCGAGCACCCGCGGCCTCGTCCGCATGTACTTGCGCTGGGCGCGATCGAACGTGCGCGAGACGCTGCGCCTCGGCTCTCTCGCGCCCCGCCGCGTGATCGAACGACGCGCCCCGCTCATGGCGCTCGATCTCCTCGCGCAGGCGCTCGCGTTGCCGGTCAAGCTCGGAGGGGTGGCGCTCGCCTACGCATGCATCGTGCTGGAGCCGTCGCTCCTGCTCGACGCGGCCTACGTCGCGACCAACGCCGGCCTCATCTCGGTCGCGTGCTACCTGCGATCGGACCGATCGAGCGAGGCCGTATGGGGGCTGCTCTACTCGTACTACGCGCTCTTCGTCCTGCTTTGGATCGACGCTTGGGCAGCGCTCACCGTGCGGGAAAACCGCTGGCTCACGCGCGCGTGAGGGCCGCCGTCTTCACGGCTTCGTTGGCGGCTCCTTCACGTTCATCTCCCGCAACACCTGCCGCGTCGCGAGGAACAGGTTCATCGGCTCACCACGCACATTCAACGACCCCGCGATGCGCGAGTCGACCTTCAGCACGCCTGCACCGGGCGCGAGCCAATAGGAGAGGCTCACAGCGAGCTCCGGCGCGTTGAACACCTCGGGCCCGCGGACGTGACCCTCGCAATCGAAGCGAATCGCGTCGTCGAAGGTCTTGGGCAACAGCGAGATCTGCTCGCGACCCCGGCTCAGGCAGATGAGGCGCGCGTCGTCCGCCCGCACCTCGAAGCCGCGCCCTTCGTCGAGCGGCCAAGGCACGATCTGACGCGGAGTCCCGAAGGGCTTGATGTCGGAGTCGCCTCGACGCCTCGCGCCGACCTCCCAGACGCCGCTCTCGGTGATGCGATAGTCGACCTCCGACACGAGGCCCAGCACCGGCACGACGAACGCACCGGCGCTCGTGGCGTCGTCGGGCAGCGTGACCGCCAACGCGTGCGGGTGGAGCGTCTCGCCGCCCCGCAGGCGAGGGCCGAGCGCGCGCCGGGCGACCGTGCCCTTCGCCGTCACCTTGCCGCCGCCGAGCAGCATCGTGACCTCGAGATCGTAGAGCCACGTCGAGTCCGCGCTGACCGGCATGTAGCGATCGGGGCCGTCGACACCAAGTCGCAGCTCCTTCGGACAGCCCGCGAACGTGCCGGCGCCGAGCAGTGAGACCAGCAGGAGCGCAGCGCGACCGATTGTCATGGCTTGCCTCGGCGACGCGTTGGCGACAGGATCCGGGTCCGTCACGGGGAGGCGTCGGCTCTCCTGGTTCTACCACGGGCCGCCCCTACCGGCGAGGTTTCGGGCCCCAACACACGGAGAGGACACCTTGGACAACGTGGCCCATGCGCTGTGCGGCGTCGCGCTGGGCGAGGTCGCCGGCACACCCAGGCTCGGGCGCAGGGCGGCGTGGTGGACGGGCGTGGTCTCGGCCAACATCGCGGACGTGGACGCTGTGCTGCGCTTCGACGATCCGCTGCGCTACCTCTTCGAGCACCGTGGCGTGACCCACAGCCTCTTCGCCGCCATCCTCCTCCCCGTGCCGATTGCGCTGTGCGCGCGCGCGCTCCACGCCCACCTCATGCACCGCACCGATCCGCGCGCGATCGTACCACCACTCGCTCCCTACGTCGGCCTGTGTGCCCTTGGCTACGCCTCGCATCTGGCCTTCGATGTCGTGACGAGCTGGGGCACGATGCTGCTCGCGCCGCTCTCGGATCGACGGTTCGCGCTCGATTGGACCTTCATCGTCGATTTCGTCTTCTGGTCTCTGCTCTCGTGTCCCCTCTGGGTGAGCCGCTTCATCCCGCGATGGAGTCGTGCGCGCGTCTCTGTAGTCTCGCTCGTCTCGCTCGCGCTCTTCGTCGCGTGCAGCGGGATCCTACACGCCCGCGTCGAGTCGGGTGCAGAGAGCGACGCGCATGCACGTGGACTTCAGGTGGAGGCGACACGAGCCTATCCGGTGATCCTCTCGCCCTTGCGCTGGAACGTCGTCGTGCGCACAGCGGGCGTGCAGCACCGCCGCGTGGGATCAGTCGGAGCCCTCGCCTCCGCGCCGGCCGAGGTCTCGCCTTGCGACCTGGACGATCCTGCCGTGCGGGCCGTGCTGCGCACGCGGCTCGGCGAGCGATGGCTGTGGTGGTCCTCGTCGCCCGCGACGATCGTGGATCGCACCTCACAGCCGACGCGGGTCCGGTTGATCGAGCTTCGCTACGCCTTGCCGGAGGGACTGCGCGTTCCATTTGCACTCGACGCCGAAGTTCGCGAGGATGCCGGCTCGGCCAGCGTGCTGGCGGCCTCGATCGGTGGCGATCCGGTCGCCACGGGCTGGCTCGAACCTGCGTCTTCTACGTCCGACGGCGACGGGAGACGCTGACCGCCCCCACGAGAGAGGAATCTCGCGCCGCGTTGGCGCGTTGAACATCTCGGTGCAAGAAGGAGAGATGACCGCCATGTCCACCCTACGCCTCATCCAGACCATCGTCGTGCTCGGCGCGACCGTCGCGTTCGTCCTGCTCGGGTGCGACAAGAACTCGGAGGCCAAGCCACCCAAGTCGGACAAGTCCGACGCGAAGCTTTACCGCGCGAAGGCCTCGCCGCTGGCGATCAAGGTCGGGGAGAAAGGAACCGCAACGCTGCGCATCGAGCCCAACGAAGGCCTGCACTTCAACGAGGAATTCCCGGCGGACTTCGCTTTGGGGGAATCCAAGCTCGTGCGCGCGGACAAACCGAAGGCCAGCAAGGCCGCCGGCGACGTGACGATCGACGGCAATGCGGGCAAGGTCACGATCGCGCTGGCGGGCGTCGCGGCAGGTACAGAGAAGCTCGCCATCACCGGCAACTTCAGCGTCTGCTCCGACACGCAATGCCACATCCTGCGGGGCGAGAAGCTCACCCTCGACATAACGGTCCACTAGCTCCGCCGAGGACTTTCGACGCCCATGCCAAGCCCGTCCTGCCCCCTTCGCGAGCCCATCGTGCGGGCCAGCACGGCCGTATTTGACAGCATCGAATCGGCCGCGCGCGCCGGCCTGACGCACGATGGCTTCTTCTACTCGCGCTGGTCGAACCCCACCGTCGACGCAGTCGAACACTCGATCGCGAGCCTCGAGGGTGGCGAGCGGGCGGTCCTGTTCTCGTCGGGCATGGCGGCGATCGCCGGTTCTCTCATCGCGACGCTGCCTCGCGGAGGCATGGTCATCGCGCAGGAGGAGGTCTACGGCGGTACGGACGAACTGCTCCGCCACGAGCTGCCGCGGCTCGGCTTCGAGGTCGTGCGCGCCCCGGTCGGGGACCTGTGCGATACGGTCCAGCGCCACGCGGACACGCTCTCGGCGGTCTACTGTGAGACACCGACGAATCCTACGCTGCGAATCGTGGACCTGCGGCGCGTGCGCGAAGCGATGGGGTCGCGCGCCGAGGGTCATCGTGCGGGTGCCTCGACGCTGATCGTGGATGCCACGCTCGCGACGCCCATCAACCTGCGGCCGCTCGAGCATGGCGCCCACCTGAGCTTGCACTCCGCGACGAAGTACCTGGGCGGTCACCACGATCTGCTCGCTGGCGTGGTCAGTGGCGACGCCGCGCGCATGGCCGCTCTGTGGCGGCATCGCAAGCTGCATGGCGCCGTGCTGGATCCCGAGGCGGCGTCGCTGCTCGCGCGCGGTCTCGACACGCTCGCGCTGCGCGTGCGGGCGCAGAACGCCGACACGACGCGCATCGTGCACGCGCTGTCGAGTCGCACGCGGTCCGTCCGTCGGGTTCACCATCCGGCCCTACCCTCGCACCCCGATCACGCGCTGGCGAATGCCACGATGCGCGGATTCGGTGGACTCTTCGCCGTTGAGTTGGAGGGCGATCGCGCGAGTACGTTCCGCTTCGTGGATCGCCTGACGCGCTTCGCGAAGGCGGTGAGCCTCGGCGGTGTGCACGCGATCGTCTCACTGCCCTCCGTATCGAGCCACGTCGGTCTGCCGCCCGATGCACGCGCTCGGCTTGGCATCACGGACACGCTCGTGCGATTTTCCGTTGGCGTCGAAGGAGCCGAGCCGCTGCTCGTCGATCTCGGCGCCGCACTCGACGCGTTGGAGGCCGAGCTCTCCACTTCTCCTCACCGCGAGGCCACTTGATGACGAAGACGACACGCAAGGTACGCAAGGCCGTCATCCCGGCGGCGGGCCTCGGCACACGCATGCTGCCGGCCACGAAGGCCATACCCAAGGAGCTGCTGGCGGTCTTCACGAAGCCCTCCATCCAGCTCATCGTCGAAGAGGCGAAGGACTCGGGCATCGAGCAGGTCATCCTCGTGACGAGCCGCGAGAAGTTCGAGCTGGAGGACCACTTCGACTCGGCGCCCGATCTGGAGGCGATCCTTGCGGCGCGCGGCAAGACCGAGCTGCTCGACGAGGTGCGGCGCGTCACCAACCTCGTCGATCTCGTCGCGGTACGACAGCACCGGCCGCTTGGCCTCGGCCACGCAATCCTGTGCGCGCGTCACGTCGTCGGCGACGAGCCGTTCGCGGTCTTCCTGCCCGACGACCTGATCGACTGCGAGCGTCCCGGCGCGCGACAGCTCATCGACGTCTACGAGCAGACGGGGAACAGCGTGCTCGCGTTGATGGAAGTTGCAGCGTCGCAGACCCATCAGTACGGCATCGCTTCGGGCAGTCCGCTCGATGTGCCGGCGCGCACGATTCGCGTGGATCGCCTGGTCGAGAAACCCAAGCAGGATCCGCCCTCGAACCTCGCGGTCGTCGGACGCTATGTCCTATCGCCCGACATCTGGGATGCGCTCGCCGTGACGCAGCCGGGGGCGGGCGGCGAGATTCAGCTGACCGACGCCATCGCCGTGCTGGCCGCTCGGCAGGAGGTGGTGGGACACCTGTTCGAAGGGCAACGCTACGATGTCGGTGATCTCACCGGCTACCTGCTCGCCAACCTGAACTGGGCGTCCAAGGACCCGAAGATCTGGCCGGCCATTCGCGACTGGATCCGCGCCCGGGAACGCTGAGACAGCCATGCGTCGACCGACGACCAGCCGCACAGATCCGAAGTTCGACGACCGCCACGGCGAGCGCGTCGCTCAGGGATTCGCGGACCTGCGCACCGAGCGCGTGTGCGACGAATCGGCTCGCTGCGAGGATTGCGAGCGCGCGCGTCGCGACGATCCCGCGGCGATGTGCGAACGACACCTCGCCGATGCCCTGGGATTCGGCCGCAGTGAGTGGTAGCCTCGGCGTTGTGATGACCCGTTGGTGACGCGCGGAGTTTCGTGCGCCCAAGCTTCGAGGAGCCAATCCATGATTCGCGAAACCACCGCCATGGCCACGTTGACACAACCGAAGACGCCTGAGGAGATCGACGTCCTGGCCGCGCTGGACGCTCAGGTCAACGCGGTGATGAAGGCCGACCTCGAGTCCTACCTTGCGATGACCGAGGAAGATGTGACGGCCTTCGAGTGGTACATCCAGGGTGGGCGGATCGAGGGACGCGAGCTGCACGAGGAGATGCTGCGCAACATGGCGGTTCCCGACGATCTTAGCTGGACGATTGAAGACCCCGCCGTGCGCATCGTGGGTGAGGTCGCGATCGTGACCTACTCGCTGCGGATCCGTGCCGTGGAAGGAAAGAACGAGATTGAGTCCATGACCGACGAGACGCGTATCTTCGTCCGAAAGCCGGAGCGCTGGGTGCTCGCGCACGTGCACAAGTCACCGCACGGGCCCCAGTAGCGGCGCACGGTCTTTCATCTCCCGAGGGTACCTATCCGCCCGGCATACAGGGACTCAAAAGATACCGTGAAGCAGCACGGCGGCGATGAGCACTTTGCGATCGAGCGTGGAGGCCGGACACGCGGGCAGCCGCACGCGGAAGGCGCGTCCCGTCGCCACGCCGACCTCGTTTACGTTGCCGGACGCGCCGGCTGCGACGAAGACGTGCTCCTGCATGCTCCGGGGCGAGACGCGCAGCAGTCGCCTCAGCACGCCCGTCCCAAATGACACCTCACCGAGCAAACCGACTGCCGAGCCGAGTGGATCCTTGAGCGTCCACTCCAGGCGCACCGCCGTGGCCGCTCCGCCGCGCTCCACCGAGCCGAGCCGCGCGCCGCTCTCCGATTCGATCACCTCGAACGCGACACCGAGGCCCGACGTACCGGGCTTCGGCAGGATCAAGAAGGGCGTCGCGACGCCGGCGTCGGCTGACTCGACCCGGAGCGTCAGGCCTCGCGACGTGCGCTCGCGACGGGCCACGAGGCGCGCCGTACCTCTGTCGTCGCGAACGGTGCCGATGCCTCGAGCCGGGTCCACGTTGTAGTCGAAGGTCCGGTCCGACCAGGCCGGCGGCGGAGCGTCGAGGAAGGCCGCGGGGGCGGGCATCTCGTTGGTGTTGAACGGCACCTCCGGGCGCTTGGCCGGGCCCGAACGGTGGGCCTCCGGAGCATGAGCACCCTCCGCGCGGTGCGCCGCAGCCTGAGGGCGCGGGGGTGGCGGCGGTGACGGCGCCGGCGGGGGAGACTGCGGCAGGTCGCCAAGGGCACCTCGCGCGAGGCGCGGAGAGATCGCGTCCATCGGCCGTGCCGCGTTGGTCGCGAGCCTGGTCTGCTGTGGCACGGCGGGCTGTGGCAGAGGCGGCGTCGACGTGTCGTTGCCCGCGCCGTCGGACGCCAATGCTGCACGGGACTGGGCCGGGGACTGCCACGGGAGGCGATCCAGAGCCGGGCGCCTGACGCCATCTGCCTTCACGGCTGGGACCTGTTCTGGTGGCGGCGCCTTGCCCCGGTGCGCCTGACCGGACGTAGGTGCGCTCGACGGTGCCTTGCCCGGCGGGGCCTTGGCGGGCGACGCGGGCCGCGGCGGTGGAGGCCCGGCAACGGGCGCAACGGGCGCCTTGGGCGCGGCCGCCTTGCCCGGCGGCGGCGGTGGCACGGGTGGACGAACGGGTCGCGACACGGCCTGCTTCCGGGCCGGCGCATCGGGAAGCGGCGGCGGCGGCGGCTCCGGCGGCAGGTCCAGCGGGGGCAGCACGTCGCGGGTCGGCGGCGGCGGCGGCGGCGCGGCACGTGAGGCCTGGCGGGCGGGAGCAGGCCGGGTGCCGCCTCCGCCATGCGCGCGTCGAACGATCTCCTCGACGCTCATCGCGCTGGTCGCGCCATCGTCGGCCTCGGGCGAGCCGACCTGGAGGTTTGCCGGCACGATCGCCGGCAGCGCTCCCGCGACGGTGCTAGCGTCCTCCTTGATGAGATCGGACCTCGGTTGTCCGTAGGCGATGGTCCTCAAACGTACGAGAGCACCGCAGGCCGGGCACTTGAGACTGCCAGGCGGCAAGTCATTGTTGCAGTTGTCGCACGCGGCCATCCGGGCCTCCGCCGCAGCATCGGGGCCGCTAACATGCTACGGCTGCCCCGATCCGCGCAAGCCCCCAGCAGTGGCCTCTCGCGACCGAGACAGCACATCCGAGAGGGCGCGCGAGAAGCGGTCTCGCACACCGTCATCACCTTGTCCGAACGAGGCATCGAGACTCACCTGCCCGGTCCCCTGCGGCACGAGCCCCAACACCACGTCGTGGCCTTGGCGCCGGCCCTCGCGACAGCGCAGGTCGACGCCGCCGTCCGCGCGCGGCGTGACGGCACCCACCCGAAACGGTCCAAGCGCCCCCTCCCTGCTGAAGCGCCGCACGAGCGTCGCGACACGTGCCCTGGCTCGTCGCAGACCTTCGCGCTGCCCGGCTTCGTCGCTGCGGTGAGCCGCTCGATCGAGCCCGAACGTGCCCGCGTCGAATCCATGGCGACCCAGTTCGGCCCAGCCCAGGGGCGCGAGCTCGCCGTCACCGTGGAACGCAACGTACTTCGAGAACACGCCGCTGCACCTGGCGTCGAGCACGCACGAGCCGCACCGCGCAGGCTTCTCCTTGTCGGCACGCTTGACGCTGTACTTGTCGAACGCTTGTTGCACGCCGCCGCGCCCATCGGCCGACACCGTCCACGTCTGCTCGCCGTCGTGATGGATCTTGTGTGCCCACCGCGGCAGCACGCAGTAGGGGAGGTTGCCGATGTTGATGTCGAAGTCCGGTCCGAGCTCCGCGTCGAAGCGCGCCAGCATGGCATCGAAGGCGCGCGCCATGGTCGTCAGCGTGGGCATCAGCTCACGCAGGTACACGTCGTCCCGCTGGCCCGCGTCCGCCGGTCGCACCAGATCGAGGTGTGCTTGCCTCAGGCCGAAGCGCCGGCACAGGTCGACAAGCCCGGACAAGCTCTCGACGTTCGAAGAAACGACGCAGAGGTTCGTCGTCATGTCCGCGCCCCGCGCCGCGAGCAGCGCCATCGAGCGCGTGACGCGATCGAAAGCGCCGGGGTTCTGCGTCGTGCGATCGTGCGCGTCCGCGTCGCCACCCTGGATCGAAAAACGAAACGTCAGCTTGCCACCGCGGCGCTCGAACGGCTCCACCACCGCGTCGAGCCGCCGCATGAACGGCTCGCGCGGCGTCATCACGCCGTTGGTGAAGATCACGATCTCGTCGAAGCCGAGTGCTATCGCACAGGCCAGATCGTCCAGGAACGATCGCTGGATCGTGGGCTCGCCACCGAGGAAGGTGACCTTGCGGGCGCCTCCCTCGTACGCGCGACGCAGCTCGGCCCGCACCGGCTCGCCGTCGATCTGCGGCGCGTGTTTCCACTCGCTGAGCTGCCCGCTGACGCAGAACACGCAGCGGTTGTTGCAGAGGTGACCGAGTTGCACCTCGACCTGGCCCGTGGGCTCCCCCGCCGCGCGCAGCGCAATCTCGATGCTCTGGGTCGTCGGGCTCACGTGCGGGCGCCCCTGTGCGGCGCGGCTTCGCGCGGCGCGGTCAAGTCTAGAGGCTCTCACGCAGACCGCAAGGGAGCGAGCGTGCGGCGGCCCCAAATGGCGCGGGCCCCGGCGCCGCCCGGAGGCGATGTCGGAGCCCGGTTTCGTGTGCAGCCCCTCGGGCGGGTGCCAGGGAACCTACGCCACGCGCATACGACGCAGTGCGGCGAACGCCACCGCCAGGAGCGCGAGCAACGCCCAGCTGCTCGACGAGGTGCCGGTCGACGAGCACCCGCTGCTGCCGCCGCTGCTCTTCGAGCCGCCCGTCGACGTGTCCGCGCCGGACGCCTTCGTGTCGCCCGTGCCGCCGATGAGGGCGTCGGCCTTCGGCTCGGTCGTCGAGCCCCCGCCATCTTCGCCACCGCCCGTTCCACCGCC
>Ga0172369_10009934_pt1 | contig 10438 bp, 10 predicted proteins | sample LakKiv25m_FD_114539 | JGI IMG/M metagenome (GOLD analysis project Ga0172369, IMG submission 114539) | Freshwater microbial communities from Kabuno Bay, South-Kivu, Congo - kab_022012_11.25m | ecosystem: Environmental > Aquatic > Freshwater > Lake | place: Democratic Republic of the Congo...
GACTACCGGCTACTGCCCTCCGCCGCTCGCCCGGTGGTACATCGGCGTCCCGGTTCCCTCGTGTCGCAGCATAATCACCTCGGCCACAATGCTGACGGCAATCTCCTCCGGCGTCTCTGCACCAATAAACAGGCCGATCGGAGTGCGCACCTTCGCGATTTCGTTTGCATCGAATCCCTCGTCCAGCAGGTGGCGCAGCACCGTCGCCGTTCGACGTCGCGACCCGATCATCCCCAGGTAGGCGGCCCCCCTGCCCAGGCAGTGCCGCAGCGACACCTCGTCCTGCTTGTGCCCTCGGGTGACGAGCACGATCGTCGTGTTGGCGCCGATCGGGTAGCGGTCGAGCGCCGCTTCGAAGGCGTCGCAGATCACCTCGTCCGCCTCTGGCAGCCGGACGGGGTCCGCATACTCCTCGCGGTCGTCGATCACTGCCACGTGAAAGTCGAGCAGGTCCGCCAGCTTCGCCAACGCCCGGCCGATGTGCCCTCCCCCGACGATGAGAAACACCGGCTTCGATTCCACCGCTTCGACGTAGATGCAGGTCGCACCCCGGATCTCCCGCGTGGTAAGCCCGTTCGGACCGGCGTACACCGTCTCCGCCGCATGCCTCGCCAACGTGTCCAGCGCGCGCCCTGCAAGCGCGTCGTCCAGCGCCGCGTCCCCGAGCGTCCCCATCCGCTTCCCTGCGCGGTCGATGAGCAACCAGCTCCCGGCTCGAAGATCGCGCGGCCCTGCGTCGATGATCGATGCCAGCACCACCGGCTCGCCGCCCTCCGCCGCCGCCAGCAGCCGTCGTGTCATCTCCAGCATATCGACAGCCTACAGGGGAACCGGTCTCGCCGCGACCGGCAGACCTTTCGAGACCGGGTGCGCCGGCCGGGTAAGGGGCCTTAATAAAGACAGCTAAACCTTGCGAACCGTCTCACGAGCGCGGGCCCGATCGACGCATCCGAGCGCTCACTTGTGAAGATGCATTCGCGCAGGAATCCACGCGCAATCCCCCCTCGTACTCCTTTCCAGAACTGGTTTGGGTAGCGCCAATGGTTGACATCAATGGCGTGAATCTGTAGAACCCGGACCAAGTATGAACGAAGTCAGGGAGGGCAGGGACCGATGAACGAATCCAATTACTGGTTCAGGGCGCAGCGAAAAGCGATGAGCCGGCGGACGGTGTTGAGGGGCGCCGTTGTCGGTGGGCTCGGTCTCACCGTGGGCGCTGCCTGCGGTGGAGGCGACGACGGCGGTAGCGCCAACCTCGAGGAGGCCCCGACCGCCTCCGCGGCCAAGCAGGAAGAGGTGAAGAGCTTCCTCTGGCAACGCACCGACACCACCGCCCAGGCCCAGAAGGGCGGCATCCTGGGTTCCTACTACGTCGGCGACGTCACCCTCGACCCGCTCTCGGCCACCTCGTACAGCTCCAACTACCAGACGTGCTACGTGTACCCGACGCTCGTCACCTTCAAGAGCGGCCACCGCTTCACCGCTGCCACGGGCGAACTCCAGCCGGGCCTCGCCGAAAGCTGGCAGCAGCCGGACGCCACAACGGTGATCTTCAAGCTCCAGCCCAAAGCGAAGTGGGACCCCAAGCTTGACCGCGCCATTGACGCCGACGACGTGGTGTTCTCGTGGAAGAAGTTCGCGGCCAAGGGCCAGACGCGCGTCGACCTCGCCAACTCGGCAAGCTCCTATGCACCCATCATCAGCGCGGAGGCAGTCGACAAGAGCACGGTCAAGTTCACCCTCGCCTTCCCCATGGCCGCCACCCTTGGTCAGCTTGCGTATGACCGCAACCTGCTGGTGATGCCGCGCGAATCGGAAGGGCCAAGCGTCCCGAACGGTTTCGACCCCCTGAAGGAGACCCGCTCGGGTGGCCCGTGGATCCTGGAAAGCTACCAGCGCAGCGTCGGTTTCTCCTACCGCCGCAACCCCAACTTCTGGGACGCCGACAAGGTCTGGCTCGACGGTTTCGACCAGCCGATCATCGCCGAGACCGCCGTCCGCCTGGCGCAGTTCCGGGCCAAGAAGATCTGGTGGATGGCTGTGCCGCAGACCGAGGTCATCGGCCTGCACAACGACATGTCCGACATGCTGGTCGACAAGAACGACTTTGGCAAGGACTGCTGGCAGATCGACTTCGGCTATCGCCCCGGCTCGCCGTTCCGCGACGACCGCGTGCGGCGCGCGCTGTCCATGCTGATCGACCGCGACCAATACCTCGACACCTGGAACAACGTCTCGAAGCTGAAAGCGGCCGGCTTCCCGATGGAACTTCGCTACAACGCTCACCTTTCCGACGGCTGGAAGGAATCCGGCTACTATGTCGACCCAAAGAGCCCGGATATGGGTGCGGGCGGGGCAAACTTCACGTTCAACCCGGCGGAGGCGAAGAAACTCCTCGACGCCAGCGGCCTCAAGCTCCCGATCGAGACCGAGATCGCCTGGATCCCCGAGGCCTACTACGGCACCGATTTCCCCAAGTGGGCCGAGACCTTCAAGGGCTTCTTCGAGGCGCAGGGCTACTTCAAGCTCAAGACAGTCAACCCGCCGTACGCGACGGAGTACCTGCCCAAGTACTACTGGAACAAGGCCGACTTCGAAGGCATCGCCGTCGCGGCGACGACCGTCTACCCGGCCGACCCCGACGGCCACATCTTCGCCTACTACCACTCCAAGGGCGCGCGCGAGAAGGTGGCGTACAAAGGCACCGACCAGTTCGACGACGGGACCTCGGACAGGCTGATCGAGGCGCAGCGGAAGGAATTGGACCCGAAGAAGCGGATGGAGACCATCAAAGAGTGGCAGCGCTATGCCGCCACCAAGATGCCGACCATCCCCTTCCCCGGCCATGCCACCACCTTCGGCATGACCTGGCCGTGGGTCGGCAACTACAACGTGTTCCCTGGCTGGGACTGGGAGTCGGATCACTTCAACCACGCCCGGCAGGTTTGGTTCGACAAGAGCAAGTACACCGGCTAGCCTTACCGGGGTCCCCGGGAGGGCCAGCCATGCAGCGACTGCACGACCGGGAACGGTGCGTCTCGCACCTGAACACCAGGGTCGCCCATTGTGGCGACCCTGTGCATGCCCGGAAGACGATCGTGAAGGGTAGTGGCCGCAGCCTCCCGGTTGCCAGCACGGCTGAGGTCACGCTGGCGCTGCGCCCCGATCATTCCGTGTTCGTTTGCGCCGGCACCCACCTCTGGTCCGGCGCTGCCATCTCAACGCGCTAGGACGGGAACCCGCATGGGACGCTACGTCGTGCAACGCCTCCTGCTCGCAGTCCTCTCGGTCTGGATTGTCACGATCATTGTCTTCACCCTCATCCGGGTGGTCGTTCCCAAGGTCTATGGGAGCGCCGTCGACATCGTTGCCGTCGACATCGCCCACAATGACCCGGTGCGTGCTCAGCAGCTTCGCGAGGAGTTCGGGCTCTCGGGCATCGAGTGCCCGGGCTGGATGCCCGGGATGCCCAACGGGGTCTGCAACGCTGTCTACCGCTATGGCGAATGGGTGGGCGGCATCTTCCGGCTCGACCTCGGCGCCTCTGTCCAGACGGGCCAGCCCGTGAAGGGCGAGATGAAGCGCCGCTTGCCGGTCTCGCTCGAACTGGGGACGATCGGCCTTTGCGCGGGTCTGATTATCTCCCTGCCGCTCGGCGTCGCTGCCGCCATCTGGCAGGACCGCTGGCCCGACTACATCCTGCGTACGATCTTCATCATGCTGGCGTCGGTGCCGGGGTTCTGGATAGCCATCCTCATCATCACGCTCGGGTCGATCTGGTTTAACTGGGCCCCGCCCTTAAATATCAAATTCCCCTACCTGCAGGACGACCCGGTGGCTCACGCCAAGGTCATGATGCTGCCGGCCTTCCTCGTGGGCCTCACCCCCAGCGCCGGTCTCATGCGCCTCGTTCGCACCCAGATGCTCGAAGTGATGCGACAAGACTACGTGCGCACAGCGCGGGCAAAGGGCCTCAACGAGCGCACCGTGATCATTCGTCACGCGCTGCGCAACGCGCTTGTGCCGGTGGTCACAGTCGTTGGCCTGAGCCTCCCCGCCCTCATCGCCGGCACTGCCATCTTTGAATCCATCTTCACCCTCCCGGGCATGGGCCAGTACCTTGTCGGGTCGGTCCAGCAGATGGACTACACGGTCATCCAATCCACCAACCTTGTGTTCGCCGTCCTCATCGTGATGGCGAACCTCCTCGTCGATATTTCCTACCCGTTCTTCGATCCCAGGATCAGGTACTAGCCCATGGCCACTTCCGCTACCACTGTTGCAGGCGAATTCATCCGGCCGAGCTCGTCCGACCGGCCCCTACCCATTCGGGCCATCTACGCCATTGTCCACTTTGCCCGGCGCAAGCCCCTCGGCTTCTTCGGGCTTCTCCTTGTGCTCACCATGATCTTCCTGGCCCTGGCCGGCAGCATGGTCGAACCGTACCCGCCCGACAGGCAGGCCCTTCGTCACAGCCTCGAGGGTTCTTCGTCGGCCCACCTCCTGGGCACCGACGCGCTCGGGAGGGACGTCCTCTCGAGGCTCATCGCTGGCGCCAACATCTCCATCAAGGTCGGGTTCGGAGCCGTCGCCATCAGTGCCTGCGGAGCGGCCACTCTCGGAATCGTCAGCGGCTACTTCGGCGGCTGGGTCGACAAGATCGTCCAGCGCATTGTCGATTCGTGGCAGGCCATGCCCTACCTCATCATCCTCATCACCTTCATGGGCATCCTGAAAGGAATCAAGAGCGTCGACATCATCCTCGCCATGGTCGTTGCAATGGGGATACTCGGCATCGCCGGGAGTTCGCGCGTCATACGCTCCCAGGTATTGACGATCAAGAACGGGCCGTTCGTGGAGGCTGCCCAGTCCATGGGCGCCGGGCACGTGCGGATCATGATCTTTTGCATCCTCCCGAACGTGTTCCCGCTCATCGTTGTGAACGCCACGGTGGCGCTTGGCGGAATTATCCTCGCGGAGGCGACGCTCAGCTTCCTGGGCTTCGGCCCTGCCGGGAAACCGTCATGGGGGCAGATGCTTTCGGTGGAGGGGCGCCAGTACATGCGTACCTCCCCGGGACTCGCCGTCTACCCCGGGCTCTTCATCGGCGCAGCCGTCTTCGGCTTCAACATCTTCGGCGACGCTCTCCGCGACGTCCTGGATCCGCGCCTCCGCCAGCGGTAGCAGAGCTTGCCGCACCTCGCCCCGATCGAAGTTGCTGATGAGCAGCTCCGGCACCGGCGACCGCTTCGCGCCGACTGAGTTGATCGCCCGCGACATTGCTACCCCCTCGAACCTGTACCCGGCACCGTCGTACAGGTCGCGAATCGCCGGGTGGTCCGAGTTCGAAAGCATCGCCGCCACGCCACGGCGCGTCATCGCTTCGAACGCGTCGCGCAGGCGCTCCTGGTCGGCTGGACCGAAGTTGCCAGCGGTATAGCTGGTGAAACGCGCCGTGACGCTGAGCGGCTGATAGGGCGGGTCAAGGTAGACGAAATCCCCGCCAGTGGCCCGACCGCAGGCGATCTCGAAGTCCTCGCACAGGATCTCGACGTCGGACAGAGCGAGCGACGCATCGCGCAGCCCGTCGGCGTCACAGATGCGCGGGTTCGCGTAACGCCCGTACGGGACGTTGAACTCGCCGCGGCTGTTCACCCGATAGAGCCCGTTGTAGCAGGTGTGGTTGAGGAAGAGGAGCCGCGCCGCGCGCTCTGTCGCTGTCGTTGGCGATGTCCCTCGCTGCCCGTAGTAGAAGGACTTGCGCCCGGTGGCGTCCAGTTGCTTGTAGGTTCTATCAATTTCCGACAGCAGCCGGACCAGCGCCTCACCATGATCCCGAACAACCCCATAGCACTCCGCAAGGTCGCGGTTGGCATCGTTGATGACCGCGCCGCCGGCCCGCCCTGCCATCGCGAAGAATACGGCCCCACCCCCAACAAACGGTTCGTGGTAGCGCCGAAATCGCGCCGGGGCGCGCGCAACCACAAGCGGCGCCAGCCGCGACTTTCCCCCGGCCCACTTCAGGAACGGTCCTGCCATGCGTCCTGATTCTGTGCGCTCACGGAAACCGGGTACAGCGCCCACCGCGGTGGCCCCCGCCGCGGCGTCCGTTTCGGCACCACGAAGACGCACTCCCGGCGATGATCGCGCTCCAGGCAATGGCCGACTTCACTCTCGATCCACTCCCACATCTCCTCCGCCTCGGGTGCTACTTCGCGTTCGCGTTCCCAGAACGCCGCCGGGTGCGAGGGCCGGCGCCCCCCACCATGACCCCGGGCGGACTCGCGCTCGACGTGGATCAGTTCGTGCTTCAGCAGGAATCGGACCACATCGAGCGGTGTATCCGGCCGGTCCAGCGCCGAGTGCACCGCGATCCGGGCCGTGCCCTGCCGCGGGAAAGGCGTGTACGAGACACAGGCCAGTGGCGCATACCCACCCTGGAATCCCACCGAGACCAGCGCACCCATCGCGGGAAAGCACCGGCCCTTGACCTCGGCAAGGAGGTCCCGCAGCGCAAATGGTGCAAAGGTCATGGCTCGCTGTTCTGCTCGTGCTGCCATCGCGACGCTCCGGTCGGATCGAGCGACGATCGTGCGCCCGCCCCGCGTCACCTGTTGACGCGCTACCCGCCCTTCAACACCACCACCATCGATTCCGCCCCGTGGATGCCGCGCACGATCTGCTTTTCGATGTCTGCCGTTCGGCTCGCACCAGTCAGGATGAGTGCCTCGCCGTCACCCAGGTATGGCTCCAGGTCCGACGGGTTTCGCACGAGCGTCTTCGCCTGGACCTCCACCACCACACGCGCCGCCGCCAGCAAGGGCCGCCGGGCGGTCTCCTTTCCCGTCAGTAACACGCTCCCCGTGTTGGCGATCGCGGCCGTCGCTTTCAACACCCGGTCTCCCTCTTCCTTCTTCACCTTCTCCACCACCTCCACCCCCAACGCCTCCGCGCGCAACCGGAACAGCTCCACCAGGCCGTCGCTCTCGTCTTGCTCCTCTTCCCTCTTCTCTCTTCCCTCCTCTGGCCCCCGGCCCCCGACCCCCGGCCCCGCGATCGCCCCCGGGTCCCGTTCCACATCAACCGCCGGCGCCGTTCGCGGGTCGCCCTCGGGCCGGAATCCCTCGAAGAACCGCCCGAAATGCTCGATCCCAAACCGCCCCAGCGAGGACACCACCTTTGCCCGTTTGCTCCCGGCGAAGGCCACCGCCCAGGCCTCCCAGCCGATGCGCTCCACCGCACTCCCGAGTTCGCCGTGCTCGACCCCATCGGCCCGCAGTTCGAGCAACATGCGATGCAGCGGGATGCCCACCGGGCACACCTCTGTGCACCGCCCGCAGAGGCTCGAGGCCGTGGCCAGGTCCGCGTAGCGGCCGTCACCCCAGAGCAGCGGCGAAACAACCGCCCCGATCGGCCCCATGTAGGGCGACCCGTAGGAGAGGCCCCCGGCGGTGCGGTACACGGGACACGTGTTCATGCACGCTCCGCAGCGGATGCACTTCAGCACCTCGCGGTAACGGGGGTCTTTCGCGATCGCCGAGCGGCCGTTGTCCACGAAGACGACGTGCCGCTCCTGCCCCTTGCCCGGGTCCGCGAGGAAGTGACTGAACGACGTCAGCGGCTGTGCGGTCGCGTTCGGAGCGAGCACTTCGAGCATCGCGAGCGCCCCCGCCTCGTCGGCGACGACCTTCTCCAGCCCCGTGATCACGATGTGCAAGTCGGGGTGGCTCACCCCCAGCGAGACGTTCCCTTCGTTCTCGACAATCACGATTCGCCCGCTCGACGCGATCGTGGTGTTCGCGCCCGTGATACCCGCATCGCAGTCGCTGAAGAACTCGCGCACCGCGTCGCGGACGTGCCGGGAGAGGCGTGCGGGGTCGTCGTCCGGCAGGTCAGCGCCGCCTGCCGCGAGGATCTCCCGGATGCGCGACCGGTTCAGGTGCAGCGCCGGCGCGGTGATGTGGCTCGGACCGCGCCCTTCGAGGTCGACGATGTATTCGCCGATGTCGGTTTCGAGCACCGTGAGGCCCGCGTCCCGCAGCGCATGTGTCAGGCCCACTTCCTCCCCAACCATCGTCTTCGACTTGGCCACCCGCTTCGCGCCCTTGAGCAACCGCTTCACGGTCGCGGTAGCGTCCTCGGCCGTCACCGCCTGGTGGTAGCCGATGCCCCGCTTCCGGAACTCGCGCCGCAGGCTGTCGTGCAGGTCGTCGAGATGGCCGATCGCGAATGCGCGCGCAGCCGCGGCCCGGCGGCTCGCGTCGTCGGGCCCGCGCGCCAGCATCGCCGCCGAGTCGGCCACAAGCTTCCGCATGATTGGCGTCACTGTTGCGCCCGGATTGTGGCGGCGCATCTCCGCGACCGCGCGTTCGCGATAGGCGCTCATTCCAGCGCCCTCGAAAGGACCTCGGCGACGGTCCAGGTCTCGATCGGCATTCCCAGTCCCCGTGCTCCGGCTTCGATGTGCGCCAGGCACGAAAGGTCGGTCGAAACCAGCACACGCGCTCCCGAAAGATCGGTGTCGGCCAGCTTGGCGCTCATCATCGCCGCCGAAACCTCCGGGTGCTTCACGCTGAAGGTGCCGCCAAAGCCGCAACACTCGTCCTCGAACCGGAGCCGCCGGACATCGAGTTCCGCGACCCGGCTCAGCAGCCCCAGCACGGTGCTCGTCAGCCCGAGTTCCCGGCGGGCGTGGCAGGAGTCGTGGTAGGCCACGACTCCGGGCAACCGCAACCGGAGAGTGTCCACGGCCGGATGGCCCGCGACGTAGCTCGCGAACTCGTGGAAACGGTTCCCAATGCTCAGCGCGCCCGCCTGCCGCTCACCCTCAAACGTGCCAGGCAGATAGTGCTGCACCATGCCCGTGCACGACGCTGATGGCGTGACCACGGTCCCGAAGGGCTGGGCCGCACGCAGCAGTTGGCGCCCGGTCTTGCGCGCCTCGTTACGGTAGCCGCTGTTGAAAGCGGGCTGTCCGCAGCAGCGCCCTTCGATCACCGTCACCTCGTCGCCCAGCGCCCGCAGCACCCGCTCCGCATGTTGCGCGTCGATCCGGCGCAGCACGGGCATGAAACAGGGCACGAACAGGGCCACGCTCGCCATGCCCGTAACCCTATCACCCTCAGCTTCGCCGGCAACCACTCGCCCGTACGAGTCAGTCGATGCTGGGCTGCGCCAACCCGGCTTCAGCTGCCCATCTGAAGAGTAGGAGGTTGACTTTCGCCAGATAGCTTTCCGGGCTCTGGCCAGCTTCGTGCTTACAAATCTCCAGGATAGCGGTTTCCGCTATGTATGCTCCGTCGCCTCGTAGTGCCTTGTAGAGGGGGTAGGCCTTGTTGATGTTCAGCCATTGTTTCGTGGTGCCTTCGTCGGCGGCCCAAGTGGATCGTTCGCTTTCGTCCCAAACTTTCAGGCGAAGGGGCGGCACACTTGTTCCCCCGAGCAGTTTCGCGATAAGCCTTGACAACTCGCCCCCAGCATCTGACGGTGGCGGCGTTCGAGGCTGCGGGGGCTTGCGAACCTTGTTGGACTGGCCCGACACGACATTGGTTCGGCCCGAGGTAGGCTCGGGCGGTTTTCGCCCAGTCCCGCCTTGGGCCATGCCATCGTGCGCGCTGGGGCTGTTCGGATCTGCCGCTGCCGATTCCCCCAGCTTGGAAAACACCCGACCAAGTTCTTCAGCGACTTCCTTTACAGTTTGACGCTCCTGCTTGGAGATCCGGGGCTCTTCGCCGGACTTGCGCAGCTCCCCAATTAGAGGTGCGATCTGCTTTAGGACGTCCTCCCCGAGATCGTCCCAAACGCGGTCGCCTCGTTCAACGAAGTCCGTCTTGTTGGGCACCGGCGTGAACCGATGGAGGGCCAACTCCCCGATGAGAGAGTTGAGGGCGCCCTTCCCCTCATGGTTGTAGCCGAACCACTCACCCTCGCACACAAGGCGACCGTTGTGCACAAGCCGCAATCCTGACTTCAGTGGTGTCTCAGCCTCTTCCCTCTTCATCTTCGCCGCCCATCCTCTCGCGGAGCGCCCACCGGGAAGCCTGACATCGATTGCGACCTCGCGAGCGGCCGTGGACCGAGGTATCTGTAGAGGTTGGACGGGGGTGCCTTCGATGCGTAGCGTCAGCTCTTGGCTCTCCAAGAGCGCCCGATAGGTTGAAGCAAGCGATCGTCGCAGCACCTCCAAGTTCTTTCGCCGATCCTTGTTGAGCGCGGAGACCTCGATCCGCACGTGACCCCTATCCAAGGGGACTTGCCTCATCGTCGCCGGATAGCGATCACGCGGCAGCGGGCTTGGCACTCCGAAAGTCTTCAGATCTGTACGGTTGGCCCACGAGTCATCCTCAATGAACCAGACATCAGGGCTTCCCCGACGCTTTGCCCACATCCGAACATGCTGTCCCAAGAAGCCGCAGGCTGCCTTTCCGCCCTGATGGTA